>Ga0228650_1000939_pt1 | contig 11165 bp, 6 predicted proteins | sample 62DmetaG_FD_183171 | JGI IMG/M metagenome (GOLD analysis project Ga0228650, IMG submission 183171) | Seawater microbial communities from Monterey Bay, California, United States - 62D | ecosystem: Environmental > Aquatic > Marine > Coastal | place: USA: California | collected 2016-10-28
AAAGGCTTCATCCGAGTGACCGCCATCGGCTAAGAATTGCTCGTAGCGCATCTTCCCCGGAGCGCCCGGGGGCAACTTACGAATCATGGAAACCCAATCCGTGCCACGTTTTTTACGCGCTCGCTCCAAGTTCCATTGTGGCGTATCGGTCCAGTAGTAGCCAATCAAAGTAGAATTACCCGCTTGCTTGCCGATTTCGTATTGGATGACTTCGCGCATTTTTTGCTGCACCACAGGATCAAAGACGTCGCAGTATTCAAACTGCTCGTTCGACATGTAGTTGGCATTCTTTGTTAAATACATTGGGGCGAAGCTGGGCAGCATCTGGCACAAAGGTTCAGGCGTGCCGTAGCCTCCGGTATTGTAGCCCCAGTATGTGAGTCTTTGCAGAATATCCTCGCAGGCCTGCCTTTGGTCCCCAAGCAAAGCGCCCTCGCCTTGAAAGACATTTTGGATATGATTTACTCCAAGACTAAGAAAGGGCTTTCCATCAGCATCAATCAGGCAATCTCGCCCGTTTACTTTGCCTAGTTGAAAGCGCCCATCTCCGTCTGCTTGGATGAGTCCTGCACCAAGCATAAGCGCGGCCAATTTGCTTAAAATTCCCTTCATAGTAAGCGCTCTTCTATTACCGGTCATTTTGCTCCTTTACCAACTGGCCATTGACGAAATGCTTGTATGGCATCGTGTCGTAGCTGTTAACCTCCGCGGCAACATCAGGGTCGGATAAATTTGGCCACGGGTTATTCTCGAGTAATTCCTCCAACTTTTTGCGAATTGGTATCGCTTCGGGCGAACCAGTGATCTCTTCGTAGTTACTACGCAGGTGCGCATCACCACAGTCAAAGAGTCGGCCTTCTGAATCACCGTATACCGGGTCCACGGCTTCGAGCAACCAGCGCTTGGTCCGCACCATTCGTGCGGTCGCAATATAACTGGTGATCCACTCCCGGTGTAGGTCCGTGGCTCCCGTCAAGAAAGGCACTAAACTCTGTCCATCTAAGGCATAGCCATCGGGGACACTCGCTCCAGAAAATTCCATCAGTGTTGGATAAATATCAGAGAACTCCATCAACTCATCAGTCGCCCCACGCTGCTGAATTAGGCCCGGGCAATTAACTATAAAGGGCACACGCGGACCGTCTTCGCTCGCATGCATTTTTTTACCATTTTCGCCATTGTCACAGGTGAAAATGACAATGGTGTTTTCGCGTAATCCAGCGGCCTCCAAGCCATCCATCAGGCGCCCGACCAAGATGTCGATGTATTCCACCAAACCCTGAAGGCTTCCGCCCTTATTACTCCCCGGAGTCCCGTCAACTGGAGTCGTGGGTATCCCCCCGCCTGCCATATCGTGCACTAGATTCATCGGATAATAGGCGAGAAATGGCTGACCCTCGTGACGCTTGATAAAATCAATCAAGAAACCTGCATAAAGATCAGGCCCAAAGTCTTCGGCGGTCGTTTTCATCAACTCACCATTACGCATTACGCAAGGGTGCCAGTAACGAGCGGGCACGGGCTTCGCATCAGGGAAATTGTATTTACCTTCAAACTTACCAGTAAAGGTCGAGCCTTCCGGCACATCCTGCAGAGTCAGCGCGCGAACGCATTGTTCGTCAAAGCCAACATCCTTCGAATAGATGGAGCCGCCCAATGCCATTGGATTTCCCACAATCGCCGTCCGGTAACCATGCTCACGCAATACCCGTGGAAATGTCAGATGCTGACTCACCCAATTCCAGCGTGTCTGCTTCGTGCAATTGAGCCGTAAGTCATTGTGCCAGACGCCAGTGCGACTGGCGTAACGCCCAGTCACTAAGAGCGCACGTGTTGGCGAGCACATCGGCGTGGCCCATGCAGTGTTGAACTTCACGCCACCTGCGGCAAGCGCATCCAGATTCGGCGTATGGTTCACCTCATTGCCGTAGCAAGCAAACTGCTCTGGGCTTAGATCATCCACCATAATGATGAGAAAATTCGGACGCTCTTTTGGTTCTGTGACCTCTGCAAGTAAAACACCCGTCGAAGCAGCCACGATACACACAATACTCATTAGATGCTTCATTCTTTTCTTTATAATGGAGGTTCAGTTGTTTGTTTAAAATTTATCGCAATCACCCACGCCTAGGAGCCACTCGCAGCACGACATTTTGCACTTCTAGCGAGCCAGGTCGCAGGTCAAATTCACCCGTCAAAGTTTCACCCTCCTGCTGTAGCGTGACTGTATATGAGCCGTAAAATCCTCGAAATTGTGTCCTCCCATCCTCTGCGGTAGTCGCTTCGATTTGAGTGTTCCACTGATGGTTGATCAATTGATCCAGTGCGTGATATGCTGGCTTTGCTTGTCCTTCCGCATCAAGCAATCCGGCGGGCATGCCTCGCCAAGGCTCTAGGTCGGTAATCGTCCACCAGATAATGGATTCAACCGCGGGGTGGCTGAAGGCCAGTGTATAGAAATCATGGGCTAGTTCGGCTTGGTATTGCTCCCACTTAGGCGTGCTCGGCTTGCATGGTGTTGGCTTTCCCGTCTCTTTAGCGGCGGCAATTTCTTTCTCCCAAAGTGATAGATTGGGCCAATCGGGGAAGATCTCGCAACTTAAAATACTGATCTCTGAAAGCTGAAGCGGCTTGCCGTATTTTGAAAAGCGCTCCAGTACGCCCCACAAGCGTTTCTCCGTGAAAACGTCGCCCAAATGGTGCATGTGTGCTTGTATACCAATCGCATCGAAAGGCACCTCATTCGACAGGCAGTCTTCAATCTGTTGGTGGAACTCTGGGTCATTCTCAGCAAAGTGGTTCACAATAAAACGGCCGTCTGGCTGGATTTCTCGAACAGCATCCACGATCACTTCAGTCACAGGCCCCGGACCACCATGTGATTCCACCCAACGGCGTACGCCCATATCGGCTGCCTTCAGCCTGATGCCAGGAGTTTCATTGTATAAATCCCACTCATCAATTTCTGGATAATCCTCTACTAGCATACGGACATGCGCCATAATATCCTGGTCCAAATCCTTGACTGGCCGCTCAGGTGAAGCAATCCACTCTGGAACGACCTCGTGCCACATTAGCGGATGTCCACGCAGGCGCATCCCTTGTTTGTTCGCCCAGTCCAGCTTTTCACGCGAATCCGCTCGGTAATTCCACTTCCCATGCTGGTTGGCGTGCACCGCCCAATAAAAATCGATCGTGGCGTAATTAAACAGATTGGCAAAGCGATTCTTGAATTCAGGATACCAATCCCGCTTCGGAACCTCCCAATCAGCGGCTAAAGATCCACCGAAATTAAATTCGTGCCGAGTTTGTCTTAATGAATAAACCGACCCCTTGGGGACAGTTTGCCCATCTGGCCGCACGAGGCGCAAGTGGCAGTCACCTTGACGAATCACGTCAATACGATCTTGAGCACCATCAAGCGCCCACCGAAGATGCTCTGCAGATGCCACGCTTAAACAAAATCCCGCGACGAGGGGTAGTAATACACTTTTAGGCATCGTAATTGAGAGTATAGAATTTACTCCGCAGATCGACAATCTGGATTTATGAATTAAATACACGGATTTTTGAATCTACGCAGAACGATCTCATATGGGGTTCAAGCTAGACTAGTCTCCCTAGCGGCGTGCCTCACCTCGGATTGCAATGAGTCCCTTTATTAAATCGAACTGATTTTCAGCATACTCCTTCGTTCCAAACAGATCGTGTAAGCGCCGATACAATACGAACAAGTGCCCATAGATCACTTGATTCCTTGCGATTGGCTCATAAACAGTCTCTGACACAGCCGTCATTGCCTGCGCGGCGGTTCCAAAATCTGGATAGACCCCTGCCGCGACAGCGCCAGCCATCGCAGCTCCAAGCGCGCAGCTTTGTTCATTCGCGGAGACTTCCATCGGGCATCCCAGCACGTCCGCATAAATTTGCATTGTCATCGGACTCTTAATTGAAATGCCTCCGCAATTAATGACCCGTTCAATCGGCACCCCATACTCCTTATAGCGATCAATAATCACCCGCGCCCCAAAGGCCGTCGCTTCCACCAAAGCCCGAAAAATTTCCGCCGGCGTGGTATGTAAAGTCAGCCCGAGGATCATCCCCGTAAGTTCGGGGTCGGTTAGTGTTGAACGATTGCCATTGTTCCAATCCAGCGCCAGAAGGCCAGACTCTCCGGGCTGGAGCATCGCAGCTCGATCACCCAAGTCTTGATGCGACATGCCGCGCCCTGGTTCGATCTTATGGACTAACCAATTAAAAATATCGCCGACCGCGGCTTGCCCGGCCTCGAGGCCATAGCACCCAGGCAAGACCGACTCATGGGCCACTCCGCAAATACCTGGTATATCAGGTAGCTTTTTTTCGAGCGAAGCGACCGCGATGTCGCAGGTCGAAGTACCCATAATTTTCACCATTGTGCCAGCTTGGATACCTGACCCTACTGCGCCGGCATGCGCATCGATCATCCCCATCGCGACAGGGATTCCTTCAGGCAAGCCGAGCCTATCCGCCCACTCTTTATTGAGCCCGCCAGCCGCATGGCCTATATGGTATGCTTGATCCGGCAGCCCTTCACGGATACGCACCAAACACGGATCAACCGCTGCGAGAAAGTCCGCATCTGCATAGCCGCCCCAATCTGGGCAATAGAGCCCCTTGTGCCCAGCAGCACAGAGGCAACGCTTCAATTGACCCGTTAATACAAAGGGAATCCAATCGGGCAACTCGATCCAATCGTTCGCGGCCGCGTATACCTTTGGTGCTACACGAGCACAGTGTAAGATTTTAGACCAATACCACTCAGAGGAATAGGTCCCCCCGCACTTAGCTAAATACTCCGGGCGCAGCGCTGCAGCTTTGGCAGTGATCTCATTAGCTTCAGCAAACGAACTGTGATCCTTCCATAGCCAAGCCATGGCATCTGGATCTTCCTTAAAAGCATCCGTCAAAGCCAGCGCTTGACCCTGCGCATCCACTGGCAAGGGCGAGCTTGCAGTCGCATCCACACCGATGCCAACCACCTTAGTTGCCTCCACGCTAGCCTTTGACAAGGCACCTCGTACAGTCAGCTCTAAGCCTTCAAGGTAATCCGCTGGGTGTTGTCGGGCGACATTCGGATCTTTCGCATCGGTAATCACTCCCATGTCACCATGCGCATAAGCATATACCTGTGATCCGCAAATCGTTCCATCCGAAGTATCAACGATGATCGCCCGCACCGAATTCGTGCCGTAGTCCAATCCTATTGTGTAAGAAGCCATGGTCACATTTCTCAATTAATATTCAAACACGACTGCGCAGTGGCAGGAAAAGGCAGGAATCCTTAGGGAAAGCTCACCATCCACATCACTCAAGGGCAACTCGACCTCATCTGGCACCAGAAATGCACGCTGGATCACTTCGGGGAAATCGATGCTTAGCGGCACCTCCCTTAACTCAGGTAGATCTTCGATCACCTCACACTCACCCCGCTGGATGGGTGGTCCATACATTAGATGGGCAACATAGCGCTGGCACTGAGCTTGATGTAACAAACTGATTCGCCCTGCACTTGGTAAGTCGGTGCTTACCATTGGGTGATAATTGATCAGCTTTAACACATTCACAAACAAATCACGATGTAGGCGTGCACCATGCTTATGATACATCTTGTCCAAGTCGTGAGCGATATAGATGACACTCTCTTTGCGGATAATTCCTGGATGCGGCGCATCTTCCAGCTGGAAAGGCGTATTTTGGTGCGACGTATACTTCGCATAGCTGCGGCTAAAGTATGGCTCACGGATACGGGACAACACTTCGCTATCTGCATGTGGCGCTACCCTCAGAGCCGCCTTAAAATTAAGAAAAGGTGTTTCGACTAAGCCTTCGCCGATCGAAGCACTCACCAGCGAATAGTCGATGTCATAAGCTGCCTCGCCGAGGTAATCTGCACCCACATCTAAGAGCATACGCGTGCCTTCCCTGTTCAAAGCCCCTGCGCCCATCACTACGAGGGAACCCCCGTCTTTAGCGAATGTATTAAGGCGCTCCGCGTCAGCTTCAGTCAGGCAGGCCGCCGAGGGTATTAACACCAGTTCAAACTCAGCGAAGTCCCTTGAAAAATTGGCTACATCGAAATTGATGTGCGCTTCCAGTAACATTTTCGCCATGCCCTCATCGCAGGCTTCATCCAAGCTACGCCAGAGCCCTAGCCGTGCCACAGGGATCCCCCCGACACCGTAGTTCTCGATTTTCGCCACATACGCATAGGCCTCTCCAATATTTTTATAGGTCGCGACATCCATCTCTCCGCAAGGATGCAATTGATCCCCGAAATTACAATTCGCCCCCCAGGCAATCATTGATGCGGCTTCGTAACGTAGCGCATTCGGATGCTTAAACCCCCCGAACTCTCCCCATGCGGTATGAAATTTGCCACTCATGGCAGTGATCGGATAGCCCGCCTTTAAAAAATACTTCGATTGCAAAGGCAACTTATCGTAACCACCCCAAACGGTAGGTAAATCTTCAAGATCTTGGACTGTGTTTTGCGCATACATACTTTGGCGGAAATTGATGCCCCCATCTATCGCAGTCGTTCCGTTGAAGAAGACTCGAGCGCTTGGATGATAGCCTGCGATCAATTCACTTAGAGCCGCGCAATGCGCTTTCATATTGCTGGCATTAAACGTCTCTACAGCAGTCGCATCGTCGAGATCGATCCCAGCCTCCCTCATCTCGTTACGGCATGCGTCGCAGAAGCAATGGCGATGCGCTTGATAAATATCGAACCAAAACCCATCCGTCTTGTAGCGCTCACATAATTCTGTTACTTGAGCTAAAATGTGATCGTGGTAGCCTGTATTAGGGCATAAGAATTTCCAATGGAACGCTGGGAGTGGGTCGCTCGGAGCGATGTCTTTAGGCAAGTTTCCATTAGTTACAAAGTTACCATCACGATCCCGCACGCACCAATCGGGGTGCGCTTGCGCATCGTTTGCGGACCAAGCAAAAGTGTAATAAATCTGTGTCTTAATCCCTATTTCGATACAAGCCTCTAGTTGCGCTCCAAGTAAATCGAAATTTAGATTCGGGTGCATGCGCCCAATCTTTGTTGGGTAGTAGCTCCAGCTGTGGTGGCACTTTGCAAATAGATTAATGGAGTCAATATGCCCTATTTTTAAGGCCGCTTGAAACCCTTCTTTACTAAATGCATCTGCAATGTTCTCGAGATGTTCAGAAGTATGAAAATCTAAGTGTACTTGGCGCTGACCTATAGGGGCTAGGGGCGAAGTAGCCATAGTGAAGCAGAATTAAAAATAGTAAGCCTTAGATCTAAGATTGTGGGATATTTAAGCTCATGCCTTCGGCTAGGATCCGGACTCGTTCTGCGAGCGCACTTTTAAATCTGCCAAGACTTGATCATACTTTTCTTTACTCAGGGTGTAGTAGAGCAATGCTATCAAACAAGTAAGCGAAAATAGGCCTGGGAATATATTGTAGAGTACTTTGATGCCACTTAAGGCGGATTCTGATAATTCAGTGTTCGCAACAAATCCTGTTGCCCAGAGAACCAGAGAGGCGACCCCTGCACCAAAAGCCATCGCAGATTTTTGCATGAAAGTAAAAAATGTTAAGGGAAGGCCTTCAGCCCTTATTCCAGTTTTCCAATGCCCATATTCTATAGTATCAGGAACCATCCCCCATTGGCAGATAGAGCAAAACATCATTGAGGCGGACCCAAGCATCGAGAGTCCTATAAATAAATTATAAACTTCAGTCGTTGGAATCGGGATAAAATGCCTGCCAATATTCGCAAAGAACACGATTAGGCTCCCTAAAATAAAGGTGTTCTTTTTGCCAAATTTCGCAGTTAAAATGGGCGTTAGCACGACGCCGATTATATTTGCAGGTAGCATCCACTGGAAGAAAACGGTTAGCAAAGATTCTGCACCCACTACATACTTAAAATAGTATCCAGACACCGCGTTTTGAATAACCCAAATCGCTGTATTCAAGAACATCGATAAGGATAGGATCATCAATGCATCATTTTTAAAAAGAATATTTTTTATGTCCTTTAGGTCATACTTTTTCACGGGCTCACTAACTCGTTCCTTTGTCGTGAGAGCGCTATAAAAAAGGATGATTGTAGAGATGACTCCAAAAATTATAGCGGTATAGAACCATCCCTGAGCCTCATCTTTGAAACTAGGGCCCTGCAAAGTAAGCAATTCCTTACCAATGAACTCGAAGACTATAGGCTCTCCCATCACAAACGGCCTTACGTATGAGCCTACTATAGTGATGACAACGACCACGGCAAAAAACATTCTCATAGTGGAAATTTTTGCGCGCTCTTGCTGATCCTGCGTCACGAGTGTCCCCATTGCGCTGTAGGAAGTTCCAACTGCTGTGAATGCCATACCATGCAAAATATAAGCAAAGTAACAGTAGACGACTTTCATGGTATCGCTCAGTTCTGGCATACTAAAGCATGCGATAAGAATCAGGTTTAGTGGAATTGCGCCCCAATAAATGAATGGCTTATAGGTGCCGATTTTATTGCGCGTTCTGTCTGCGATAATACCCATCATCGGGTCGTTCACAGCATCCCATAACCTTGAAACTAACAGAATACCCCCAACGTGTAATACATTAATGCCAAAAACATCGGTATAAAAGTACATGAGCCAAAAGCTTAGTAGTTGGAAATTCAGGTTGATGCCCAGGTCTCCGAGACTGAAATTAAAGATGTCGCGTTTTTTTAGGGGAGATAACATAGCTATGATCGGTTAGTAGATGAGGAAAAACTAGAGGGTACAGTGCTAAGAAGAATTTTCTTCGGGCACATGACGGCGCTTCATTGCATCCGAATCCATCCACAAAATATTGCTGACAACTCGTGGATAGTAGAGGCTACCAATGGGCTTACCAGCAGCAAACTGATCGGAACAGGCATAAAACTCCGAGCCCTTTACCTGCCAAGATACATGTGCCGCATCCGCTCGCTCCTCCCCCTCATAAGAGATGCCGAGAATTTCGCGGACAACGAACTGGCTAATGCTGATTTTGCTCATCCATGAGTTATCCGCACTACTGGAAAGTTTCCATCCTCCATCTTCATATAAGCACACCTCAGGATTAAGGATATTCTGTAAATGGCGCTTGAGCATCCGAATATACCCACCGAATGGGCCCTCCTCATCGACTGCGTCCTTTAGCCCCATTTGCCAGGGATAGACAAGCGCTTCCGCCGCAGGGATAATGGCGCTTTGATTAGCGTTCTCCAAAACTGCCGGAATAAAACCTAGGGACTCATCGTAGGCAGCCTCGAGCGACTCGGCGCAACGAACCGCGCCAGCGCGAGCGCTGGCCGCAGCCTCGACTTCATCTAATTGCCCAAAAAGTTGTTCTAACGCCAAATAGGATGCCCAGCATTTCCCGGCCAAATACACATTGCCGCGAGCCTGCCCCAGCGAATGATCAAGTGAATCATAGGTGGTAATCTCCCCGCCTCCTTCAGTGCGCGAGCTTTCAAAACTCATCAAGCCATTGCGCTGACTCGCATCTGGATGGTCACGATTCAAGAGGCTGTCCAAGCACTGGAGTAAGCGCTCGTGGTGCTTGTTCAAAAACTCTACATCTCCTGTCTTGTGCAGATAAACCCCCACGCAAAGAATCCAATTTGTCAGCTGCTCGCAGGTCATATAGGAAAAGCACTTCCGATCTAGTCCCGGGCATTCGTAGCATGAATTCCCCGGCCGACTGAAATGATTTCCGACTCCCATATCATGCGAAAATGAAATCCCCCCTGGATACAATGTCTCCGGATCTTCCGGCGAAAATACTTGATCCACATAGGAGTACCGATCTACAAACTGTTCTAACACATTGCGAACCGTCCATGGATTAAACTTTAATTCGAAGAAGAGCATATCCACCGTTAGATCCAGGGTGTTAATCATCAGATACTCACCCTCATTCACGACCCAAAGTGGCTTTCCATCATCCAACCATTGCGACGAACCATAATAACTGCGCGTGGCGTGTGCGATGAGGAATTGTTGTTCCTCACTTAAACCACTTTTCTCCAATTCTGTGTCGCGCGCCGCCGTCTCAGCCAGATAGCGCTCCTGCTTGGAAAAAGCATATTTGAAGACTTCATCGATGTCCTTGAAATACTTCGTATACCAATAGCTGGCGGCATGATTAAAGGTCACTTCACCTGCCAGATAATAAGCCAGCACGACACGAATCGTCCGACTTCCCCCAGGCTCGACATCAAAGGCCAAACCAGAGATCGGCGGCAACAGGAAATTCGCACCGTTCGGTCGCATCTCCAGGCCTTTGAGAATATCAAAATGAGTGAATTCATCAACAAAGCCCTCTTGGCAAGCAAAGCCCATCTGATTGCGCGTCACGGCACCCTTATAAGGGCCACGCCCAGACATCGGCATCCATGTACTTCGATTTTCTAAGGCAAAAAATGCCTCCCAACGCTCGTCGCTGTCATTCGTCACGCTGAGCTCTAAGAAAGTCGCCGGGCAGCTGGCAAATTTCAAGTCTTCCACGCTGGCACTTGCTGGATCGGGTATGGAGAAAAATGGCGAGCGGACCGTAAACTCAATGCCAGGTGCATGGAAACGATCGGTCGCCCACTTATAATCACGCTGAATATCCGCTTCGCCGAAAATAACATCCGCTCCATCCTGCTCCGCCGTATCAGACTGGCTGTAGCGCTCCGCCTCACTCGCGGCTTCCTTATAAAATGGAAGTTTATAAAATTTTCCCGACTCCGTTCGATACCCGATATGTAAGCCACCATCGGCTGGCCCGCCTTTTTCAAGCGCCATCCCTCCTTCCGCACCAAACATGCCGACGGTAAATGAACTATGCGCCCCCATGGGGGAGTGCTGCGCGTGAAAAGAACTGCTAATTTTCATAATTTACTGCCGCCAAAATGAGTATCATATCTGGTCTAGTCGGAATCATCAACCCACACTAATGATCTAAAAATAACGAATAATGAAACTTCAACTAGGCTATCTACTAAATTGTCAGGTTATGGTTTACCAAATTTTCCCTAGGCCGTCCGCTATACGATAAATAAACTACCAAGGTAAGGGCTGCCTTTTAAAGCGCCCTTACACCCACCGCATTCGACACGCCAACAATGAATT
>Ga0228650_1000966_pt1 | contig 11032 bp, 10 predicted proteins | sample 62DmetaG_FD_183171 | JGI IMG/M metagenome (GOLD analysis project Ga0228650, IMG submission 183171) | Seawater microbial communities from Monterey Bay, California, United States - 62D | ecosystem: Environmental > Aquatic > Marine > Coastal | place: USA: California | collected 2016-10-28
CCTGCAGTCAATTGAGCCACACAGCGTCGACCTTGCTAGCGCAAGTTCGCTACAAATTTTTTCAGGCAGCATTTCTATTTAAATGCAAAATGCTCTAAAGGGCGCGAGCAGGACAATGGCGCGAGCCAGCTCGCATACCACGCCACTCGCTACTTTGCAGTCTCGGATGCGTCTACTTCGCCGCTATCACCAGTTAGTGACTCGCCCGCTTTGGGGTGAACCATTTCCATGATGAGTGCGGTCAATTCGTCGGCTAGCTCGGGGCTGTCCTTGATATGTTGCTTCGCGGCTTCGCGGCCTTGCCCGATCATCTCGCCCTTGTAAGAAACCCATGAACCCTTCTTCTCGAGAATCTTGTGCTCGACGCCCAAATCGACGAGTGAGCCAGAATGGGAGATGCCTTCGCTATACATGATGTCAAACTCGCTCTCGGTGAAGGGAGGGGCGACTTTGTTTTTTACGACCTTGATCCGGGTGCGGTTGCCCACGACCTTGCCATTGCTCTCTTTAATCTGACCGATGCGGCGGATGTCCATACGCACAGAGGAGAAGAATTTGAGGGCGCGACCGCCGGGCTGTGTCTCGGGGCTGCCAAACATGACGCCGATTTTTTCGCGGATTTGATTGGTAAAGAGGACGACGCACTGGGATTTGCTAATGGCACCTGTCAGGCGGCGCATCGCCTGACTCATCATGCGGGCTTGCAGGCCGACAGTTGTGTCGCCCATTTGCCCGTCGAGCTCGTTTTTAGAAACGAGGGCGGCGACGGAGTCGACCACGATCAGGTCGACGGCACCGGAACGAATGAGAGTTTCGGTGATATTGAGTGCGTCTTCCCCACTTTCAGGCTGCGAGACCATAAGGTTTTCGAGATCTACACCGACTGTCTTGGCGTAGCGAGGATCAAGGGAGTGTTCGACGTCGATGAAGACAGCGTTGCCGCCCTCCTTTTGAGCCTGAGCGATGGCGCTCAGACAGAAAGTGGTCTTCCCTGAGCTTTCGGGGCCGTAGATTTCGCAGATACGCCCGCGGGGGAGGCCACCGATGCCGAGAGCGAGGTCAATCGCGATGGAGCCGGTCGAGATGACGTCGATCTCCATTTTAGTGGCTTCACCGAGCCGCATGAGCGCGCCAGGGCCGAATTGCTTATTGATGCCAGAAATAGCGAGATCGAGGTTTTTGCGATCACCTTCAGGGGTGCGCGCAGTCTTTTGGATTTGTGTTTTAACGGCCATGATAGTGTTCTTTTGATTAAATTGATGTAATAGTAGTTCACATTGGAGGGCGAATTGCAGATGGCAAGGCTAAATGATAATTTGTTCACTACTTTTGCAGCCGTCCCATGTGACCTGATGGCGGAGATCCCGTCTGAGTGTTGATGCGCTCTAGCGCTTGATAGTGCGTGATTGTCAAAATTGAAAGCTAGCGGACACAGATCCGGCGCGAGGTAGCGAACCTGCGGCAGCAAGGTCGACGAACACACGCTCCCGCCGCCAGAGCAATCCACCGAAAACCACGAAGTAACAACAAGAACGAGACCTTCCTGAGCGACCTTATATGGTTTTGAAAAAGTTCCGTCCGCAGCTCACGCAAGCATCTCGGACGGCTGAGGGCGGTATAGACTTGGGACATAGGTAACAGATGTGCGCTGACCGAATTCAAGCCGCTTTAATCCTAAGGAGTGGCTATCCGGGGCAGGCTTTCTGGGATGACTGTATTCTAGAATAATTAGTCAGAGGACAGATGTCAGTCGTCAGATCGGATATTCAGTTAAATATGCAGAAAAAAGAGCACAGATTTTTGACTGCTAAATCACTCTGAATGTAAGCTCATTCAACCCCGTAAAAAAGAACACAGAGCCCCCATTATTGAGCGTCGGTTGAGCACATTTTAGCGGTTTCCATCTTTGCTGGCCTCAAGGGCTTACCAGGAGACCCTCCAGAGTAAATCAAAAGATCCGTATTGTCGCATTCGACCCTCCCGAAGGACTCGGGACTATCTCCAGTCAGCACAGCTCAAGTATTGTACGCGGCAGATAGACGACAAGCCTCACGAATCCAAAGCCCTCAGACGGGCTGCCTGGCCTCATCGTTGTTCTCCACGAAGGCGTTATAGAGTGACTGTTGCTCCCTGCGCCAGTGCCCGCGACGAAGTGGAAGTACTTTATCGAAAAGGCGCGAACTTTCAGCTCTAGGTTTTGCAGAGCTTGCGTTCTCTCAATTCTCAATAATACATAAGTGCTCCATTTAATTTTATAAAATGAACGACTCACAGCAACCCGACAGCGATCGTCCTGCCTCCACTGCCCTCGGGCTACGCTATGGGCGTATCGCGGGCCACGTGCTTACCTTATTGCTGCTAACGCTAGGTTTATCGGCTTTGTTTAAGGGAGGGGGGGTCTTTGAAACTGTTAAGGGCGTTTACTTTATCGCCTACGGTAGCGTAATCAGCCTGCCATTTGCGCGCATGTCGGATAAGTTATGGTCTTGGGGTTTTGGGCTGCTTGTCGGGCTTTCAGCCTTGTTTGTTTTTCTCATGGTGATCGTGGTGATATTTGCCTACATGGCTTCGGATGCCCGAGGTGAACGACTTGGGGTGCCTGGCTTCGAGGGGACCTTGATCTTTCTCGCACTCTTGCAAGTGCCCGTCGTGCTCTTTCAGCGTAAACCTGACATGCTGGACTGATGCTTATTGAGCAGTCATTGGCGTGTCAGCCTACGCGTGTTCATTGTGCCTTTTCGGACGGGGCATCGCGAGTAAGCTCGCTCGCTACAATAATCTATTTCATCCATTAAAAAATGCCTTACAAACACGCGATCTGGGACTGGAACGGAACCTTGCTCAACGATACCTGGCTGTGTGTTGAAGTGCTCAATGGGCTGCTCGCTCGGCGCGGACGCGCAGCGATTACGACGAATGATTATCGAGAGAATTTTGGTTTTCCAGTCATACACTTTTATGAACACCTAGGCATTGACACCGATGTGGATACTTTTGAGCAAGTGAGCCGCGAGTTCATCAGCGACTATGAGAAGCGTTGGTTTGAAGAGTGTCGCCTGCATCCGGACACGCATGAAGTGCTGAATGAAATGACACAGCTAGGTATGACGCATTCGGTGCTTTCGGCGGCCAAACAAGAGGCACTTGACTCCGGCATTCGGCACTATGGTATCCACGAGCATTTCATGGGCTTGGTCGGGACCAACAATATATATGCCGAGGGTAAAGTCGCCCGTGGTAAGCAGTGGATCAAGCAGCTTCCGTGGGAGCCAGAGGAGGTCGTCATGATCGGCGACACTTTGCACGATTACGAAGTGGCTGAGGCAATCGGCGCGGACTGCATTTTACTAGCGCATGGACACCACACGCCAGAGCGTCTTGCGGCTACAGGGAAGCGGGTGGTGCACTCGCTGCGAGAGCTGGTGCCTATAGTCCGGCTATGAAGGGACGCGGCCCCGTCCGGTGGGATTGCTGAGGCTATCGTTGAGGACAGGTAGTCGCGAGCCCCGCTATTCTTAGCCCTCGACTCTAAAGCCGAGCGCTTCGTCGTCGAAGTTCATACTCGATACGCGGGTGGCGGGGCCCGTCATGCGGATGGCAAAATCCTCGTCGATGTGGATGGCGATCTTGCCGCCTGGCATATGCACGGTGATGTCGCGGTCGCAGAGACCGATGCGGTGCGCCACGGCGGCGGCCGCGCTGCTGCTGGAGCCGGAGGCGAGGGTATAGCCTGCGCCGCGCTCCCAGATTTCGATTTGGATGTTGTTACGGTCGATGACTTTGAGGAACTGCACATTGGTGCGATTGGGGAAGGCTTCGTGTACTTCGATCACGGCGCCATCTTCGTGAGCTTGCTTGGCGGAGATGGCCTCCTGTACCACGACGCAATGCGGGTTGCCGATGTCGGCGACATAGACGGTCTGCGTCTTGCCGTTGAAACTCAGCGGCTGGCCGATCTTAGGGTCGCTTTGTTCGTGGCCATCGTCTGGAATAGGAGCCATGCCGAACTGGACTTGCCCCATGTCCACTGTAATAGAGTCCGCGCCGTCGGCGATTTGGCAGCTAACCTTGCCACCCAGTGTGTCTACGGTGAAGCGCTCGTGTTTCACTGCGCCTGTGTCGTAAAGATAGCGGGCAAATATGCGTAAGCCGTTACCGCTCTTTTCTGCTTCGCTGCCATCCGGATTCAAGATGCGCAGACCGAAGTCAGCTTTGTCTGTCTCGAGCGGGCCGTAAAGAATGCCGTCCGAACCAAGCCCAAAATTACGGTGACAGATGCGGACGATGGCGTCTTCTGACGGGAGTTCGCGAGCGTCTTTAGGATCAAGGACGAGGTAGTCGTTACCGAGTGCGTGGTATTTGAAATAATTCATTACGCATGAATGAAACGTGCTCCCAAACGCTGGCAAATCTTTAGTCAGGAAATTGTAATACTCCGCCTGGATGGGTCAAGGGAGCGAAGGCGAGATGTTTTGGTGTGGCGACGCTTCCGGACCTATCGCGTTGCTTGAAACCGGTTCCTTGGGACTTAGTCCTCAAGCAGCTCTTTGGGCATTTCCTTGTCGCTGAGGCGCTCGATTTTTGCGCCGATGGCGGCTAGCTTGTGCTCGAAGCGTTCGTAACCGCGGTCAAGGTGATAGATGCGTTGGATCCAGGTGTCGCCTTCGGCAGCAAAGGCGGCGAGAATAAGTGCGGCGGAGGCGCGTAGGTCGGAGGCCATGACCGGGGCGCCAGAGAGCTTGCTCGCACCTTTGATGATGGCGCTGGGGCCTTCGATCGAAATATCCGCACCCATACGCTGCAGTTCAGGTACATGCATGAAGCGGTTGGGGTAAATGCGCTCGGTGATGATGGAGAGGCCTTCGGTCTGGGTCATCAATGCGCTGAGTTGTGCTTGGAGGTCGGTCGGGTAGCCGGGATGCGGCAGGGTGATGACGTCGACTGGTTTGAGTGAGCCAGTAAAGGGCAAGACGCGGACGTAGTCCTCGCCCAGCTCCATCGGTAGGCCGGCTTCTTCGAGCTTATCTAAGAAAGCGCCGAGTAGTTTGGGCGCGATGCCTTTGACCGTAACGTCGCCCCGGGTGATGGCTCCAGCGATGATGAAGGTGCCGGCTTCGATTCGGTCGGCAATCACGCTGTGCTCGCAGCCGTGGAGTTTTTCGACACCTGTGATAACGAGCTCGGGGCTGCCGATGCCTTCGATTTTTGCACCCATTTTGACGAGCATCTGGCAGAGATCGACGATTTCTGGCTCGCAGGCAGCGCACTCTAATCGCGTCGTACCAGGGGCGAGGGTAGCCGCCATCACGATATTGGCTGTTCCCGTGACGGTGCTCCCGCTGCGACCACCGAGAAAGATGGGACCGCCTTTGATCTCGGAGGCGTCGACGTGGACGTAGCCGTTGGAGATACTAACTTGGCAACCTAGCCTCTTGAGCCCTTTGATATGTAGATCGATGGGACGGGGACCGATCACGCAGCCGCCAGGGATGGAAACCTCAGCCTTGCGCATACGCGCCACAAGGGGGCCGAGCAGGCAGACGGAGGCGCGCATCTTGCGTACAAGCTCGTAAGGGGCAATGTGGGTAATTTTTTTAGAAGTGATCTCCCAAGTGCCAGGCTCTGGCTGGAGGGTCTCCGCGCCGACGTGGCGGAGAATTTCCAACATAAAGCGCATGTCGCTGAGATCAGGGACATTGCGCAGCACGATGGTCTCTTCGGTCAATAAGGTCGCGGCAAGAATCGGGAGGGCAGCATTTTTCGCACCGCCAACCTCGATTTGACCGTGAAGAGGGCCGTTGCCGCTAACTTTGAAGACGTCCATGAGTGCTGTTGTTTAACTGAGTTCTAAGGCTGTGGCCAGTTCCTTTGCGGACGCGTTGGTCTCGTTCGGGCGTTCACGAGCGAGTGCGCCACTTAGGTCTTAGGATTAAGATTCTGGGGTTTCCTTGGAGCGGCGGTTATTTCGATTGCCGCCTTGGCCACCGCGCCTGCGGTTTTGGCCGCCGCGTCCGCGGTTTTGGCCGCGACGCTTGCCGCCTGCACCTTGGGGGCGTCCGCCTCTACCTTTGTTGGGGCCGCCGCGATTGCCGCCGCCCTTCTTGACTGGCTCTGCTTTGGGGCCGAGGCCAAAAATACTTAAAATGGATGCGAGTACGCCTTTCTTCTTGGGGGCGGGCTTGTTGCCGCCGGCGCCTGCTTTTCTAGGCTTGCGCGCGCTGCGCTCAGCCTTGGCCGGGCGGTTTTTTTCACGCTCGGCACGGCGGGCATCGCGTTCGGCACGGCGCTCGGCGATCTTGCCCTCTACACGGGCGATGGCAGCAAGGGTTTCGGGGCTTGGCTGAGGGTTAGCATCCGTGCGAGGCTCGCGAGCTACGCGGGGTTCACGAGGCTTGCCTTCGCGCCTGGGGCGATCTTTGTGGTCGCCCTGTGCTTCAGCTCGCTCGCGCGGTTCGTGGGACTGGCTCGCGCTTGGTTTGCCACTAAGTTTTTCTTCTTTGAAGGCCTGATCGGCACTGACTTCGCCGATATTGGCCTGACTCACGTTGCTGACTTCGGTTTTGAAACCACCGCTGCGGCGGCGGCTGCGTGGTTTTTTAGAGGCATCAGTGCTGGGTGTGTAACTCTCACTCTGAGCGGCGTTTACGTTTTCTTCTTCGAATTCTGGCATGTGTCTTTTGTATTAGTGTGTATTCGTGACCCGTCGGCTAGAGCAGTCATAGCCGTGGTGATGGTGAGTCGTGCGGGAGGTGTCGGCCGAGTCCGGGCGATTACAGCGGCTCTAGCGGCACGGAGCGCGCAGGCGGGTGTTCGCATCGGGAAGGCGACTGTGGGCGAGTTAAAGAAGTGGATTTTTTTGGGCAAGGGTTAAGTGAGAATAGTTGTTAGTTATTGGTAGAAAGTTGCTTGGTGGTGGAATGCGCTTGCTAGGAGAGGCGTCGACTTTTACCAATCGGAGGTATGGATAAACTGGATGAAATTTTCTCGATGCAGGATGCGCTGAATAAGCGGATTGGCGTGAATACCGACGGGATGTCGGACGAAGATAAGGCCAAATGGGTGCTCAATTACACTCGTGCCATGCAGCAGGAAATGTCCGAGCTGATCGATTCGGTGCCTTGGAAGTGGTGGGCAAAATATCAGGAGTTCGATGAGCAAAACGCGAAGGTCGAAGTGGTGGATCTTTTTCACTTCCTCATCTCGCTGGCTCAAGTGCTTGGCATGACTCCTGAGGATGTACACGAGGCCTATTTGAAAAAGAATAAGGTGAACCACGAACGCCAAGACAGTGGCTACGTCAAAAAAGACGAAGACGATTCGAGGCACATCTAGTTTGGATAAGGAGTCGCCAATGGCTGAGGCGAATGGATTCCTTATCAGTGACGACGCATTCGCCAAGGCCTAGTCTATGAACGAAAATCCTCTAATGATCCTCCTCTACGTCGGCGTGGCTGCTTACGTGGGGCATACCTATTGGGGTGATTACAAGGCGTTTAAGTCGGGCAGCCCGAATGGCGGCGCCATGCCGGGCGCGGTGGCAGCTCCCCTCGGCGCCTTTATCATTGGAACGCTCGGTGCGCTGCTCCTGCTCGGGGTGGAAACCGGCGGCGAAATCGCCCTCGGGCTAGTGGATGAGCAGAGTGAGATGGTCTGGTTCTTCGTCTTTGCGATCATCGCGGCGGGGGTGGTCGAAGAGGTGATTTTTCGAGGCTACCTCGTCATCGATCATAAGGGGAGGGCGCTTTTGATCGCCAGTGCGGTCGGGTTTTCACTGATTTTTGCCATCATCCATGGGCACCTTTGGAGCCGTGAGGATGGCTTTGAGTGGACCTTGACGGCGAAGGCATTTTTCAGCACGGGTATTCTTTTTGCCAACTCGCTCTGGTTTTACGCTGTCCGCTTCGGACCATGGAACCCGAAACGCGCTCTTTTTCCCTGCATGTTGGCGCATGCGGCGAGTAACCTTGGGGTTTTCTTCGTTAAATGGGCGCAGGGATACCTTATTTTTTGAGAGCGATCGGAAACTTTACCGGCGGTGTCTTAAAATGACACTTGGCCGCTCAATCCACTCGAACGCTTCTGCCTCTAGTCTCTAGATAAGGCATCTCCCGCCTTGCAATCGTGGCTAAGGAAGGGTTATTGATACGAGTAGTTAGACTAATCTACCTGCACCCTGTTCCCCTATGAAAGATGCCCCTTCTCTCGTCCATCGTCGAGCTTGCCTCAGACTGGTTATTGCCCTCTTGGGCGTTTGGTTTTCCGTCAGTTTCGGCTGCGGTATCTTATTTCGTGAGTGGCTCGATGCCAAGGCACCACAGATCGGCACTGCGCCGTTCGGCTTTTGGATGGCACAGCAAGGAGCGGTCATCTGCTTCGTTCTACTGCTCGTGGTGTATGCATTCGTGATGAACCGACTCGATGCCAAACACGGCTACACTGAAGACCACTAAGCCACACTAATTACGATGACACAAGATCACCTAAATTTCATTTTCATTGGCATCTCTTTCGCGATTTACATTGGTATTGCGATTAAATCCCGAGCGGGCTCGACCAAGGAATATTATACGGCAGGTGGCGGCGTTTCGCCTTTGGCTAATGGTATGGCTACGGCGGCCGACTGGATGTCAGCAGCGACCTTTATCTCTATGGCCGGCACGGTCGCCTTGAGTGGTTATGACGCGTCGCGCTTCTTGATGGGCTGGACGGGTGGCTTTGTGCTCTTGACGATACTAATGGTGCCTTATTTGCGTAAATTCAACAAAGCGACCGTTCCTGATTTTGTCGGTGACCGCTATTACTCGAAGTTGGCACGCGGGGTTGCGGTGGGTTGCGCGATCTTTATCTGCATGACTTATATCATGGGGCAGATGCGTGGTGTGGGTGTGGTTTTCTCGCAGCTCTTTGGTATTAGTATCACCTCGGGTGTTATTATCGGCGGAACGATTGTCTTCTTTTATGCAGGTCTTGGCGGCATGAAGGGCATTACCTATACACAAGTCGCGCAGTATTGTGTGATGGCCTTTGCCTACACGATACCGGCAATCTTCATCGCGATGGCCTTGACGGGCAATGTGCTACCTCAACTTGGTTTAATTAGTGATTACACGGCAGGCGGAGAGGCAGTGCCTTTTTTGGAGAAGCTGAACAATATCAATACCGAGCTGGGCTTTGCTGCCTATACCTCTGGCAAGCTTTCGACGATCAATATGTTCTGTATTACGGCCGCCTTGATGTGCGGCACCGCCGGCTTACCGCACGTGATTGTGCGTTTCTTTACCGTAAAAAATGTGAGTGCGGTGCGTAAGTCGGCTTGTTGGACTTTACTATTTATTGCGGTGATTTATCTGACGGCTCCCGCCATAGGAGCCTTTGCCCGAGTGAACCTCATTGAAAAGCTTCATGAGACGCCTTACCAGGAGGCACCTTATTGGTTACAGGAATTTGAAGAGACCGGCCAGATGGCTTGGGTCGACAAAAATGATGACGGTAAAATTCAGTATTATGGCCCTGAAAAATCAGTCGCAGGCAGCCATGCGGTTTTTCAAGGAAAGAAGCCTAGCTATCCGACTTTTGAAGCGACGGAGGAGCAATTAATTGGTCCGCACGGCCAGCGCCTGCTCGCAAATAAGGCGGATACATCCAACCCAAATGAACTCTGGTTTGGCAACGACATCATGGTGATGGCGAATCCTCACATGGCTGGCTTGCCCATGTGGGTGATTGCTTTACTCATGGCAGGCTGTATCGCCGCGGCCTTGTCGACTGCTGCAGGCTTGCTCTTGGTCTTATCCACCTCGATTTCGCACGATCTGATGAAGAAGATTGTGAAGCCAGATTTGAGCGATAAAGAAGAGGTGAGCTACGCACGGGTCGCATCCTTTTTGGCGCTGGCAGTGGCAGTCTACTTTGGTATCAATCCGCCCTCGCAATTCATTGCTAAGACAGTGGCGTTTGCATTCGGCCTCGCAGCTTCTTCATTCTTCCCGGCACTACTCATGGGTATCTTTTCCAAGCGTATGAACCGAGAAGGTGCCATTGCCGGTATGCTCTGCGGCATCCTTTTTACTTTTGGGTATATCACTTATTTTCAATTCTTAGACGGGACTCCAGATCAATACCTCCTGGGCATTACTCCCGAAGGAATCGGATTTGTCGGCATGCTGATTAATTTCGCTGTCGCATTTTTGGTCAGTGCATTCACGCCTGCACCGCCTCAAGCCGTCCAGGAGATGGTTGAAAATATTCACATCCCAAGCGGGTCGGGCCAGGCCTCACATCATTAGTAATTGGGCTAAAGTAGGGGCCCCGACTTACAATTAGGCAAGTTGACGCCCTCTCGGTGTCATATTGCCCGTGTCGCCCGCCGTCAATCTTATGACTGATTAAGGCTCGCCTCGCCTTACCTATTCAGCCCCGTAGTCGGCTTGCATAAGCTGTCTGACAGTTGCCACCGTTCGCTAGCATCGGTCCTGGACGAGGCAGCTACCTAAAGGAAGCTGCCTACCGAACTAACTGGGCGACTTCCTGAGCCCTTCTAACAGGCCGACTAGAGCCTACATTATTTTCGACGGTCTACATTAGCCTTATGAGTACGATTTGCGTGGCTCACGCGCGCCCACTTATGGCAGTGCCTAGTCTAATGCTGGGAGGCGGGATTGTCGGTTTCATTAATTATGATTTTTAGTTCATGAGCGCTCATTGTTTAACGCGCTCAAATAGTTTAAAAATTGTATATGCAAATTACGCCCTCTTTCCATGCGCAGCACTCACCTATGGGCGCACACAGTTCATTTACGGTGGGCATGTCTGGCGCGCCAGGTGGCATGGCATCGGAGCGAGGTAGCCCCGCTGACAGTGCGGTGTTTGTTGGCTATAAAACCGCTTCAGGTCTCATCCATTCGATGCCCTTTTATGAGGGGCTTGATAACGATGCGGAGCGCTACAGCCAGACCAGCGCCGAGGGTGCTAGCAGTGCCTGCGCCTTTGATGATGAAGTCATAGCGCGCGAGTACCTCTGGGGGACGGATAC
>Ga0228650_1000970_pt1 | contig 11012 bp, 9 predicted proteins | sample 62DmetaG_FD_183171 | JGI IMG/M metagenome (GOLD analysis project Ga0228650, IMG submission 183171) | Seawater microbial communities from Monterey Bay, California, United States - 62D | ecosystem: Environmental > Aquatic > Marine > Coastal | place: USA: California | collected 2016-10-28
AATAAATGCAGAATGCTCTAGTGTACGCTAGCCCTCGCTTTTCAATATTTACAAGCTAGGCAGCTACTCCATGCTCCGCGATGCTATGAACCGTGTTTATATCAAAACCTACGGCTGCCAAATGAATGAGCGTGATTCCGATGCGGTCGCGGCGATGCTTCGTGGGAAGGGATATTCTGTGATCGATAACGAACAGGATGCTGACGTAATCCTACTAAATACTTGTAGTGTGCGTGATCAGGCTGAGCAAAAGGCTATCGGTAAGGCGGGTCACTTGATGAAGCGAAAGCGTAAAAACCCGAATTTCATTGTCGGAGTGATGGGTTGTATGGCGCAAAACCGGGGTGAGGCGCTCCTTGACAGCCTGCCAGATCTCGACCTGGTGATCGGTACGCAAAAATTTCACCGCGTACCCGATCATCTGAGTAATATGATCGCTACGATGCAGGGTCAAGGCCCACGACCAGAGTCCATCGTCGACCTAGCCGAAGAACTCAATTCGCAAAATACAATCAAGGCACACTTTGACGATAAAGCCCAAATCACTGCCTTTGTCAGTATTATGCAGGGCTGCAATATGAAATGCGCTTACTGTATCGTGCCAAAGACGCGAGGGGTGGAACGCGCCCGACCGATGGACGCGATTGTCGAGGAAATCGAAGACTTAGCCAGCAAGGGCACCCGTGAAGTCACCCTTTTGGGACAAATTGTTAATCAATACGGGATTCGCGAATTTCCTTTTGTCGACAAGAAGAGTCCATTCGTCCAGTTACTCGAGAAAGTGCACGCAATCGAAGGTATTGAACGCATCCGTTTCACTAGCCCGCACCCAGTCGGTTTTAAGGATGATTTGATCGAGTGCTACGCATCGATGCCTAAACTTTGTGAGTACCTACACTTTCCGATGCAGAGTGGTAGTGACCGCATTCTCAAGGCGATGCGCCGCCCCTACTCGATCGAGAAGTTTCGCAGCATCATCGATAAAATACGCATGGTGCGCCCTGACATGTATATTTCGACCGACATCATCGTCGGTTTTCCGGGCGAAACGGATGAAGATTTTGAATTAACACGGAAGCACTTCGAGGAGATCGGCTTCGATATGGCCTACCTCTTTAAATACAGCGTGCGCCCCGACACCACAGCTGAACCGCTAGGTGATCCCATCACGAAAGCACAGAAAGAACATCGTAACCAAGTGCTTCTACAGATCCTTGCTAAGAGCTCTCTAAAACGAAACGAGGGTCTCCTCAATAAAGTTGAAGACGTTCTCTTTGAAGGTCCCGCTAAAAAGGGAGAAGGTATGTTCGTTGGCCGCACACGGGGTAACCGTGTGGTTATCGTCAAGGCAAACCAACGTCTCGTTGGACAAATCGTTCCTGTTCGTTTTAGCCGAGTGACCGCCAATACACTTTACGGAGACTTGGTATTAGAAGGTGTTGAGAATGAAGTGGACGCGGCCGTATTGTAATTCATTCGGCTCTATACCCAAGGAGAGCTGTGTCCGTGCTAAATCGAACAAGCGCCCGTGCCGTGACCTTCTTTAAGACTATAGCGACCCTCTTTAAATTGCGTAAAATAAAAGCCGGTGCGTGGGTGGTCGATTGCTTGGCCGCTAGCATCTTGTTCGAGATTGGACTGGGCTACGTAGGTGCTCAGGCCGCCACTATCGTGGACGAGCACATGGTACCAAGGTTGATCTCGACTGGGCTGTGTTTTGTTGCTTTCATACCAAGTATCACCTGCCATGCAACAAGGGTCAACCGCGACGATAGCGCCGCGATAGCCGTAGAGCTTATGAGTCACAACAAGACCGAGATCGTATACGATACTGGGTAATGTGCCGCCTTCGAGGCCTGTAAGTTCAATTAACACAACAATTAAACTAAACAGTTAATCGGATTCTTCAAGTGTCTGAGCGAAAAGCTTCTACAACCTTGTCTATTGAATGAATCTCCTCTGGAGGGAAGAAGCTGTTTATACGGCCAATTACTTGCTGGATGATGCCATCCGGGCAGGACGCGCCACCAGTTAGGAGAATGTGAGGCTTCTTAACGGGGGCATTGAAGAGTGGACGCTCTTCTTCAATCCTAGTAGAACCGTCAGGTAGATTATAAGGAAAAATGTAATGACGAACAGTTTTGAGGGAGTGGATATTGCTTTCAGACTGTATGTAATGGGCGCTTTCACCGAAACGCTCGGCACAAACGCGGTAGAGCTGGAAGGTGTTGGAGCTATTTTTACCGCCAACTACCAGTGCGGCATCAATCTCTTGATCGACTGCTTTTTGGAGAGCGTCTTGGTTGACCTGTGTCGCATAACAGAGCGTGTCGCCCTTGCCCTTTGACCAAAGGTGATTGGCCACTTCAGCCTCTCCATATTTTCTAGCAAGCACATCGCGGAGATAATCAATGATAGTCAGGGTTTCGTTCCGAAGGAGGGTGGTTTGATTAACCACAGCGATTTTTTCAAGGTCGCGGATCGGGTCGAAACCATCAGAGTAGAGGCCGGCAAAAAAGGCCTCAAAGAGCGCAGTCCTCTTTGAAGTCTCTGCTTGGATGACCTCGGCTAAGCGGCGCGCTTGCTCCATATTACGGATCATTAGGGCAGGACCGTGCTTAGAGCTGTTAGAAAAAGTGGCCTTCGCCTCTTCGTGTTCAGATTTACCGTGTATGAGAACGGTGTAGCCCTCTTGCGCATACCGACGAGCGGTCTTCCAGACCTTTTCCACAAGCATACAGGTCGCGTCGTTATCACGGATAGAAAGACCGCGGGCAATAAGACGTTCCTTATCCTCGTTAGTTGCGCCAAATGCGGGTATGATCACAATATCGTCCTGTGTCAGTTGGCTCCAGAGAGCACTTGGGTCTTCCTTGCTAGTAGCCCTCCGCCCATCAGCACGGAGGGGGAGACCCTTGTCCGTTTGTAGATAACGAAGCCCACGAGCAAGAAGGTCTTCGTTCACGAAAGGATTGTGAATCAGCTCACTCAACATGAATACCCGCTTATCGGGATACATGGCCACAGTCTCGTAGGCGCGCTCAATCGCGTTTTGCACGCCAAGGCAAAAGCCAAAGTGGCTAGGTATGACGTAACTGACCGCACCAAAATCAAGCACTGCAGGCTCGCCCGAGGACTTTTCTTTGGTGCGTCTCACTTCTTTGATCGCTAGACAAAGAGCACTTTGATAAAGTGCTTCGGATTGGCCATCAATGTAGACAGAACGATTCCGTTCTTTGCTGGCACGAAAGCGATAAATATACTCGTTCTCTCCCATTCCGAGATAGGGAATACGATGGAGTTGGCCTTCGATTGCCTCCAGGACTGCGACGAGCTTAGGTGTTTGGGGGAGCGAACGGAGGTTAAAAATAGTCTGCCATTCACCGATAACTTTGCCCGTTTCTGTGAGCACTGCACAAAGGATCGGCTGGTCGCTGAGTGCTGTCAGCTCGTGCCAGACGTAGCTACCGACCTCTACATTTACCAGGTCATAAACGTCATCGACACCCTTTTTCACCATTAGGTGATTTTTAGCATTAAAAAGCAATCGGATAGGTTCCATGTATTTACTTAATATGAGTAGAAGCGAATTGGTTTATTGGCTTCCAGTTTGAAGCTAGCTTGTAGAGAAAAGCCTCTGGCGGTGAGTTCGGGCCTACGCTCTACTTTATTCTGGAGCTTTTCGGGTGGCCAAATCTCAGTATTGAGCTTAATATTTAGCTTAGTTCAAGCACCTTGTTATAAGACAGATATTCTGCGATTGCACCACACAGCCCCAAGCTTAATGTGTGCACCTATTTTTAAAACCCACTCCCGCTACAAAAACTATGTTTCAAGTCAATTTCAGCGAACAAAGTATGCATGAGCTTAACCAGCTTGACACGCGATCACAGATGTTGCTCGTAGAGGTCATTAGCACGCTCAAACAAGAGCAGTTGGACAATCCAAATGAAGAACTGGGTCGCTTCCACCGTGGCGGAAAGACCTACTACCGCGTCCGGGCGGGCGAATTTCGCGTTTATTTCGAGCAGGATGGTAAGGCGCTCTTTGCCCATTACATTTTACATAAGAATACGCTCACTGATTTCATTTTCCGGTTTAAACTGCCTTTTACTGAGGAGTTTATGCTCGAACAAGAAGACTCTTTTTGGAAATACCTCGAATCGCTGCGTCACAAAGATGCAAGTGAGGAATAAAACTTCATTCTTTATGACTGAATCTAAAGAAGGGCTCGAAAAAGCACGACACAGGTATACAGACGCCGGCGAAGCCAGTCACATCTACCTTCTACCAAACAGTTTGACGGCGGGTAACCTATTCTTCGGTTTCTTGGCAATCTTACGCTGTATCCAGGCTAATTACGCAACGGATCCAATCACCATATCTAATTATTATAAGCAGGCTGTTTGGTTCATTCTCTTTGGGGTGATATGTGATGCGCTCGATGGGCGTGTCGCTCGACTCGGTGGCCGCGAATCTCTCTTTGGTAAGGAGTTCGATTCGATTGCTGATATCATTTCCTTCGGCGTGGCTCCTGCCCTTATGATGATTTTTCTCGTCCTCACGCCAACAGTGGACCAATACCCCGTCTTTTTACAAATCAGTTGGTTGATCGGATTCGTTTATTTACTCTGCGCAGCTGTGCGTCTCGCACGATTTAATGTGCTCACCCACCCTATGTTGCCGCCAGCCGAGCAGCTAGAAGGCACAAATGACTTCTTCGGACTGCCCGTACCCGCTGCTGCAGGCATGATTGCTTCACTTGTGCTCGTTATCGTGAGTCTTGAAATCCCCATGATTGACTCGCGAAGCCTCGCACTGCTCATTCCCCCATTCATGCTCGCTATCGCTTATCTAATGGTCAGCAACATCCAGTATCCTAGCTTTAAAGATCTCGACTGGCAGACACAGACTAAAGTGCGTAGCTTCATTGGTTTAATTCTAGGTCTGGGCACTGCTTTCTTTTTTAAAGAATTCTTTTTTGCGCTCCTTTTTTTCACTTACATCGCTTTTGGACCAATTCGACACCTCTTCAGGATCTACAAGGCCAAGAAAATATCTAAAACAGGCGGTGAATAAGATATAAATAAGTGTGAACTGTCTGTATTTTTAGAAAAAGTTTTTCCCAATATTCACCATTCGCACAAATCGTTCACTTTGTCTTACACATAAAAAATCCTTCGTAAAGAACTTGTCAGCAAACACTTGATAAGTTTTTCTACCTAATCAGCCCCCTTACTGTTATTAAGAGATTTATATATTAAAAAAGAACTCTTATATAAGCATTGCACGTAAGTCCTAAAAACGAAAAAGTCGCAACATGAAGTTTAAGATCAACCAAGATCATTTTAGCAATGGTCTCCAGCAAGTCCTCAATGTCGTGGCGTCTCGTTCGACCATGCCCATTCTCAGCAACGTGCTGATCGAAGCCGAAGAGGGACATATTTCGCTAACGACGACTAACCTCGATCTTGGCATCCGTTGTCGTATCAAGGCAGAAGTCTCTGAAACGGGCAACATCACCCTCCCCGTACGTAAACTGGCTACCATTGTCAAAGAGTTACCGGTCAACGAAGTTTTCCTTGAGACCAGCGAAAATAACCAAGCCAAAATCACATCGGGAGGTTCACTTTTCAAAATCATGGGTATCAGCTCCGAGGAATTTCCCCCGCTACCTAGCTTTGAAAATCGTAAAGTTTACGAACTTTCACAGGACGAGATCGTTAACATGCTCAAGAGTGTGTCTTATGCGCAATCGACTGATGAGAACCGCTACATTCTCAACGGTGTCTATTTTAATTTCGCAGACGAAAAATTAACACTCGTTGCGACCGATGGACGACGCCTTGGACTGACTGGACTAGAGCTAGAGGTGAGCGAAGAAAACGCCGGAAGTCTCATACTCCCCGCGAAGACCGTAGCCGAATTAGAGCGGCTTATGGGCAAGGGCGAGAAGGTCAATATCGCATTTAATGACCGCCAAGCCGCCTTTGAGATCGGGCTCGATGAAGCGGGCGAATCAGGCCTGGTCGACCATCTGTATCTAGTTTCCAAGGTCGTCGAGGGCAATTATCCAAATTATCGTCAAGTCATCCCTAAAGAGACCGAGCACCGCGTCAAAATCGAACGCGAACTCATGCTTGAGTGTGTGCACCGCGCTGCGCTAGTGACATCAGACAAAAGCAATTCTGTAAAAATTAAGGTAAGTAAGAACCTGTTGGAAATTACTGGTCAATCGACCGAATATGGAGAGTCCCATGAGTCGATGGCCATCGCTTATGATGGGCCCGAAGTGCAAGTCGCCTTTAACCCACAGTTCCTCATGGAACCTCTCAAGGCGCTAACTAAAGACGAAGTCTTCTTCGAGTTTAAAGACGAGCTCAGCCCTGGTTTATTTAAGACCCTAGATAACTTTATCTGCGTAATTATGCCATTGCGGCTCAATTAAGACGTCGATTCGTCTTTAGTTTAGCGAGCAAACGCGCGCCATTGTTATCCCTAGTTCTGTTAAGCTTTGTAAGCTTTGTAAGCAAGTTTCCTTTAGGCATTTGCTCGTCAACTACGTTTTACTTAACTATGTTCAACGAATCTTCAGAAATCGACCAATGGCTACTTTTCGCTGTCGCCATTATCACAGTTTTACTTCCCATCCTAGGTGGACGTTTCAGTATTCCCATTTTCTTAGTTTTGGGTCGTTGGTTACGTTGGTTTCTTTTTGGAGCGCTCTTTGCTTATTTTCTCAAAAGCTTTGAGTTTTCTTTACGTCCTGATTGGGTTCATTTTGTCACAGGTATCGCAATTTGGTTTATTTTAGAGACGGCTTATAATTGGATCGTTATCAAAGCCCTCAGTTATAGTGAGTTACCGCTATTCCCCGAATTTTATGAAAATGAAGATGGCGATGAATGGCCGGCAGAAAAGCGTTTTATCGAAATTAAAGATTGGCTTCGCGCCGAAAATTATACCCGTCTCAAAGCGCTCAAATCTGAACTGTATGTAGACACTTATCTCCGGGCCTCAATCTATGAGAGCAGTGATCAATTGAACCGCATACAGATTCTTTTTTTACCTAAACGCAAAGGTGGAGCGACCGCTTGCTATACGATAAGTACGCACATAAAAGATGGAGGCCGTATTATTACCGACAATCTTACACTGCCCTACGGAGGCTACTATCCTGAGAACTGGGAGATGTGCCGTAAACCACTAATCGGTTCTCTAAAGCGACTACTAGTGCTTCACAGTAAACGTGTGTTGAAGCTTAAGGTAGAACCCGTCGTAGTCGAAGATGACGCTTTGGAAGAACTCAATGACCACCAACGTATTTTAGAGCGCTTAAATACAGAAATCGGTTTCTTAGTTCCCCGTCCTCGCCAAGAAGAAGATGGCAAAATATCTCAAGAAGGTCGCTATCGCCTCTGGAAAGAAATGTGGTTTTTGGCTTATTTGGGCAAGTCTTGCACCTAGTTCGCTATTTTTCCTAATAGGAAACTCGTGCAAAAAGACTAAGCTCGTGTAGGTAGTCGAAAATAATTTAAGCTTCGATAGGCCCGCTAAAGGGGTTTAGAAAGTTGCTATGATACTTGCTTAGGCAGCTTCCCTTGGGTAGCTGCCCTTTTCAGGGTCGATGGTAGCTGGACTGTGGCGACTGTCGGGCAGCTGAAGCAAGCCGACTACGGGGCTGAATGGGCAAGACCGGGCAAGACTTAATAAGTCATAGGATAGACGGCGGGCTGAACGAGTGCATTCTGCATTTAAATAGAGATGCTGACTGAAAAAAATTGTAGCGAACTTGCGCTCGCAAGGTCGACGCTGTGTGGCTCAATTAACTGTAGGGGATCTAGATACGTCTACGTGACTTGTGTCACGTCGCTACATGATTCGTCTGCTCGACTTCGCTGGACATATAAAAAATACAGAATGTGTTCGTAGGCTTTAAAGGGGCCTTAACAGCTTCGAACTACATCTCTAACTGCGGGCGGTCAGGCTTTGGCCAGTCGATGTGGTAGAATTTGCCCCGTTCTTCGTCAGTACGTTCGTAGGTGTGGGCACCGAAGTAGTCGCGCTGGGCTTGTAAAAGGTTTTGTGGGAGGCGTGCGCTCCGATAAGCATCGTAATAAGACAATGCTGAGCTGAATGTTGGGACCGCGATACCGTGCTCGGCTGCGAGTGCGATGACCTTACGCCAGCTCTTCTGGGCGGCGTGGATAGCCTCGGAGAAGTAGGGGTCAAGGAGCAAGTTGGCCAAGTTGGCATCACGCTCATAGGCCTCGGTGATTTTTTGTAGGAAGGCTGCGCGAATGATGCAACCACCACGAAAAATCTGTGCGATCTCCCCGAAATTGAGTGTCCAGTTATACTCCTCTTGTGCGTAAGCCATGAGCTGGAAGCCTTGAGCGTAGGAGCATATCTTTGATGCATAGAGAGCTTCGCGGATCGCTTCGACCATCTCTGCCTTGTCGCCACTGAAGGGCTCGGCTTCGGGGCCTTTGAGAATTTTCTCAGCGGCAACGCGTTCGTCTTTAACCGCAGAGAGGCAACGAGCAAAGACGGCCTCGGCCACGGTTGGAGCGGGTGTGCCCATATCAAGGGCGTTAACAGAGGTCCACTTACCCGTGCCTTTTTGGCCGGCCGTATCTAGCACGATATCGACGAAGGCTTGACCAGTGACGGGATCAGTTTGCTTGAGAATATCGGCGGTAATTTCAATAAGGAAAGAGTCAAGTTCACCCTCGTTCCACTTGGTAAAGATGTCGCCCATTTCGGCGGGTGTTAGGCCGAGCACGTTTTGCATGAGATCATAGGCTTCGCAGATCATTTGCATGTCGCCGTATTCGATGCCGTTGTGGACCATCTTGACGTAGTGACCAGCACCATTTGGGCCGATGTATGCAGTGCAACTGAATCCACCATGGACAGGTTTGCCGGGCTCCGCACCTTCGAGTGGTTTACCTGTGCTAGGGTCGACTTTGGCTGCGATGGCCTTCCAGATCGGCTCGAGATGTGTCCAAGCCTCAGGTGTGCCACCGGGCATGAGCGAAGGACCGAAGCGTGCGCCCTCTTCACCGCCTGATACGCCAGACCCGACGAAATGGAGACCTTTTGAGCTGAGTTCTGTTTCGCGGCGGATCGTGTCGTCCCACTTCGCGTTACCGCCATCAACTATGATGTCACCTTCTTCGAGCAGCGGCACGAGGCCTTCAATTACCTTGTCAGTCGCCCAACCAGCCTGTACGAGGATGACGATCTTACGAGGACGCTTAAGTGATCCGACGAAACTTTCCAACGTCTCGCAACCCTCGAGACCGCCCGGTGTGTTGGGGTTGGATGCAATGAACTCCTCCATCTTGGAGCTTGTCCGATTATAGACGGAAATTTTAAAGCCATGGTCGGCTATATTAAGAGCCAAATTTTGGCCCATGACTGCGAGGCCAATGAGGCCGATTTCGGAACTTGCTTCAGACATAATGTGTGTAATGTGAGTAAAGCTATGAGAAAATGAATCACCGATCTAGTTGCAAGGAAAGATGGACAGTGGGCCATGAATATTAGTCAAGCGGTCCATGTTTTCGATTGATACGAACAGAAGTAAGTCTATCTGGGTTTAAGTCATAATATATAATTACAAATTATTTTGCATAATTGCGTAAAAGTAGGCAGCATCCTTTAGGTGGTTGTTCCGTTCAGGGCCGATCGAGCGAAGTGTGGCTACTGTCGGGCAGCTGAAGCAAGCCGGCTAGGAGACTGAACAGGTAAGTGCAAGTGAGACTGAATGAGTCATAAAGTTGACGGCGGACCACACGAGGCCCAGAAGTTACCCCATTCGCACTATGATTGCAGCCGAGTATTTTGATAACTTATAATTAGAATTGTCTTCGCTAAGAATGTCTTCAATCGTGGACGCATGGAAGTAGTGGCTCATATCTCAAGAGAATGGCGTCGGCGTATGCTATTTATGTTTTTTATGATCTTCGGCATCGCTGCATGGTTCCTCTACGATGGATACATTCTATGGCCGGACGAGGCTCAGCGTCATACAGAATATTTAGAGATCACAGATGCGCTCATCGAAGCGGGTGATGCGGTGGATGAAAAGAGCACATCCGTCCGCTTAGCTTGGGAGCGCCATGCACGTGAACTGGATTATAGGCGCAACATTCCTAAAGAGCGCACAGAGGGCGACATCCGTGAGCAACGTGTGATTGGTTTGATAATGATGGTCGGTGCATTACTCCATGGAGCATGGGTCGCCTGGAACCACACACGGCAAGTCCGCGCAGAGGGTGAGATTGTGATTGGCGCTTCAGGTGAGCGCGTCGAAATCGATGCAATTATAGCTATCGATCGCAAAAAGTGGAAAGACAAGGGCATTGCTTACGGCATTTATAAGGAGCGCGGTAAGCAGCGTCGCCTTTGCTTAGACGAGCACAAGTTTAAGGGCTGTGAAGCTATTATCATCGAAGCCGAAAAGCGAATTAAGGCGCGCGCTGATCATGCTTAGTTTTTATTTTAGACCTTCACTCGATGTCCCCAAGACTTTGGAAATTAATCACAGTCATCCCAGAAAGCTTGCCCCGGATAGCCAATCCTGTGGATTGAAGCGGCTTGGATTCGGTCAGCGCTTAAATGCCAAAATTCAAAAGTCATGAAACAGGCTGCTTTGGCCGCCGCTAGTGCCCAGAAAGTTTCGCATTTTTGATTCATACCAAATTACGAAAACTATGTCCTCATTGAGGCAAGCATCTCGGACACTTGAGGGCAAGCGTCCCTAGCCATGCGGACTGGCGCAAGTTCGTTAGCTCGTGCCGGATGTAGCGATGTGACGCCAGTCGCGTCGACGTATGAAGGGTTTCAAATAGCCGGGAGCGTGTCTCCGTCGACCTTGCTGGCACAGGTTCGTTAGCTCGTGCCGAATGTGTGTCCGCTAGCTTTCAATTTTGACAATCACGCACAATCAAGCGCTAAAGCATCAACACTCAGACGGGATCTCCGTCATCAGGTCACATGGGATG
>Ga0228650_1000975_pt1 | contig 10980 bp, 12 predicted proteins | sample 62DmetaG_FD_183171 | JGI IMG/M metagenome (GOLD analysis project Ga0228650, IMG submission 183171) | Seawater microbial communities from Monterey Bay, California, United States - 62D | ecosystem: Environmental > Aquatic > Marine > Coastal | place: USA: California | collected 2016-10-28
GGGGACAGAGGACCCTCAGCCTCAGCGTAGAGTCTCTCAGCCTGCTGCTGGGCTAGGTCAGCCAGTGCCGCACTACGAGGGTCAGCCTCGCGGTAAGCCTCGACTACCTGAGGTGCGAACTCCTGAAGGGCAGCCACGTCAGCCTCGCGCTGCTCCTGAAGCTGCTCGCGTTGAAGTACTCCAGCCCGTCGGGACTGATCCTCCAGTAAGTCAAGTACGCCCGGAGTAATTACCTCTCCTGTCTCTGGGTCCCTAAGACCCTCTGCGTAGGTTGCAATATCCTGTAGCTCAAGCGCGGCATAACGAGGTCGGAACCGCTCCTCCGCAGCAATCAGCTTCTCCTGAAGGCGCGGGTCAGTAACGCCCTTGTAGTCTTGGAAACCTGTTCCGAATAAGTATTCACCCATCGCCTTGCCCGGATCGACTGGTGGTGGTGCTTTTCCTTTGCCTCCCATATTAGTCCTTTGCTTTTAAGATTCTTGTAAACAGATTAGTTGTGTAAGTTGTTCTTGTCGGTACGCCCTTACGGATGCGGACACCCAGTAGTTTCTTGCTGAGCACGTCTGGCTCTCGCTCAATGAATTTAAGAAGCATCTGCTTCCAAGCACTTTTGCTGGATGCAAACAAGAAAGCCATAAAGATTGCGTCCCCTTCGGGCTTGTCCTCGTCCCAGTTATATACGAAGCTCCAGCCGTCATCCTCGTCGCAATTATACCACATAAAGACCCCGCTTATCTCTGCGGACTCGTCAGCCAGTACAATTAGAGTACCCTTGGCTTGGTGATAGGCAACTAACTGCCTGAGAGTTTTGGCATCCCAGTCCGGGAATACTTTCCCGTTTTCATTCTTTACGCAGTAATCAACAACCTTGTCCACGAACTCAACGAAAACAGGCTGCTTCCCTGATTCGAGAGCAGCCACCGCTGAGTTAAGGACTGGATTATCTACTTCCATTAAGCTGTACGTTTCCACATATATACTACGATGTAAGGCTGGAGATTGTTGTGGGCTTGACCGCCGCCTTCCTCTTCGGGAAAACCAAGATTGGCCCCACTTATATCTGGTTCTCCTACTGTATTGTCCAAACCGTTTGTTGAATTTACACCATTAGCATTTCGTCTGAGTAAAATATTATTGGTTCCATAAGTATTTCTGTTGGGGACGTGGTCGTGGGCGGGCATTTCATCCAACGTAAGCGTATGCGTCTTCGCACCACCAGTTCCTTCAGCCGTATCAAAATCCGTATCCGAGGAATCAATGCCCACAGGAACACGACCAGCACCGAACGCAACCCAAGTTCCGAAGCCCAGTAGGGTAGATGGGTTGTCGGAATTGCTGGCGTTCATATAGATCGAACCAACCGGATAAGCCAACTCAAGTGCATCAGTTGCTAACTTATTCTTGGTAATGCCATTGTCATTAACAGCCATCGCACCGCTGATTAAAGTAATCGTACTGCCATCAACAGCTTCACTCGCGTTGAATTTAGCTCGGTCAATTACTTGGTTCAGCTTATCTGCTGTAAGCTGCTCGCCATTGGCGAATGTCTTTCCTGTATCTATTACTGACATAACTTAAATAATACTAATGGTTGATTTAGTTTGAATAAACTGTCTCGTTGAATACCCAATTTGAACTACCTGTTCTCGAGTAAGCGTATTCAAATAATGATTTCAAAGCCGTATACTCATAGATATACACCTTGATTGCACCCTTTCCTGCATCCGACACGTTGTACGTGTTCTTCGCTATCAAGTGACCATAGGCAGTTGAGCCATTACCCGCTGTAATTGTTTTCGGATTGTACTCAAAGCATCCTTGAAAATTGTATTGAGCCTTATTTGATACAGATCCTGACTGCACATCAGCCATATCTAAAGCATTTATCCTTGAGATTTGTCCATCATTGTACCCTCGGCTGTTGATTACAGTTCCATCTGATAGTCGCCTATTTGCGGTTCTTTCTCCAGAGGTTGCAATTAAGTACGCGTACTTTTTACCCTCAATTAATAGATTTGAGTTAACGTATGCGTAATTAGAAATCTTGTCAGCCGGTGATCTGGTTCCAACTGACTCAACTGTAAGTATAGCGATACCACCAAGGGTTAAATCCTTTGATGAATAGTCACTTGGTATTCTACAAAACTGAAGATGCTCGTGAGTAGTGTCGTCCGTACCCTTGTACACGTACTGGAGGTCGGTCCCCCCAGCATTGACTCTTTCGATCCTAGTCTCGTTTACGTAAAGCATCTCTAAATGTTTATTGTAAGATCACTTCCACTTAAAGTGAATAAACCAAGAACGGCGGCAGATGTGGGAATGCTCGTATCATTATTGTTATTATTGATTCCGGATGTTGAGTCAATGACATCAACCTCTTGTGGCGCAGTAGCAGAACCAGACGTATTGCCTAGTACTTTCATATTGTCTACGTCCTCGATCTTAGCCTTGGTTACGGCACTACCTGCAATCTGGTTCGTGTCCACACCGCCAGCTTTAACTCGAAGCTTTCCGGAATCTCCCCCAGTTGTAATGAGTTCCAGTGTCGTTTCATCAACTGGGTCATCAAAGGTTGCTGCATCAGCAACCGCATTTAGGTTAGTACTGTTTACAGTATCGGATGTTCCAAAACCGCCATTGGTATTTATAATAGCCATTAGATTGCTTTCTGCGTTGATCGGAAGGACTCAGAACCCTGTACCTGTACAGCACGGATTCTTGGTCTACCTGTAGTGTTGTTAAATGTAAATTGAATGCCGTGTCCTCGGCGATTACCTATTCTACCACGGATGGAAACATCCTCGCCCGCTGGAAGGTTTGTTGGTACTAAACTTCCACCAGAACCGTATCGCGAGGCTCCATTTACTTGATCGCCGTTTGTCGGTTCGTACCACTCATCACCAGCTACTGCGGTTGGGGACGTTGACAGGGAACTGGCTAGACTGTAATAACCATTGGGAGTTTCAAGATAAGATAAAGCTGGAATCCATCTTACCTTTAGGGTTCCTTTGGTATAAATCTTTATGGTTTCCGTTGATAATGAGGGATCAAAAACATAAGTTCCGTTTTGATTTGCATCATCGAACCCCGATAAAATAACTGAGTCATCGGACTCATTTAAGTTATAGCTGGACAATGAGCCAAGCTCAAGGTTGGCGTCAGGGTTCTCTGTCTCAGCAGATATATCTAAGTCACTTGAGTTGCTTTCACTGCTCTCAACGTGAACCTCGAACTCCTTCCACTTCTTCCTGTCCATTGATCCAAGTGTGTACTGACGTGTCGTTACGCTCGCCTTGATTGGCTCGGTAACTGGGGAGCCTCCGATACTTACGTTAACAAGGTCATCGCCCTGCTCGCGTTTATCCATACGATGAATGCCGCCCAGCTTGTTGATCGCGTAGACTCCGCGCTGATTGCCGTCACCCGCCACAATTAGATTCTCAATATCCCAGTCCGCATTGTCAACGCTATCAATACTCTCCCACTGCTTGTTTAGGAAGTTGTAAATAAGTACTACGTTATTCTCAAGGGAGCCATTGACTGGAACCGCAATAAAGTATCGGTTATCAAAGTAAACCGCAACGGACTTGCTCCACTGATCGCGGTTAATTCTCTTAATGCTCTCATTGATTGGCTCACTGAGTGGCGTCTCCGTGCCACGAAGATTGTACTCATCCAAGAACTCAGTTCCGTACACGCCGTTATCGGAGAGGAATATAACCCTGTTGCCGACCTGTACAATTGACTGACGGGCTACGCAACCAACCTCGTTGGTCAGCAGCTTGGTGCTGGCTCCCTGTAGATTAGTTGTGTTCTGGACTAGGTGAATGCTGTTTCGATTGAACACCATCAGCTTGTCCTCGGCGAATGAGTGCAGACCTACATTGAAGTCCGCTTCACCTGCATTGAATCGGTACTGAGCATATATGCGGTCATAGGTATCCGAATCCAAGATGTCGGACGCAATGATCTCGTCGAGGTTCCCAGTGCTATCGAACTGATTGTCAGCTACGCGAGGAATGAACCTAAATGGCATTACCAGTCTCCGCTGGTGATACACCGCGTACTCAGGTGCTGGCATATGGATGAAGCCTAGACCTACGGAGACTTCCTGCTGGAAGATCACGCCCTGCGAATTACTTGTATACTCGTGCTGAACAAAGAATGAAATTGAAGGAACTGAATTATCCCTTTCGGAAACAACATATTTCTCACCGACAACTAGAGGGCTATTCCCAATAGCCTCAATCTCGATTGTGTCCCCGACAGATGTTCCGTTTAAGTCCGCTACGCTGGAGAATTCAGCGGTAGCCTTGCCGTCAGTAATATCAAATGAACTTGGGGAAAGCTGTGTCGGCTGGCTGTACTCTCCGCTTTCTACTAGCTCGAAATTATTGTTGAAGTCCCCGTCCCACTCAAGGGCGGTTTGACCATTTCGGAAGATGAACACCTTGTTGAATGCCTGAAGCATTGACGCGCGCGGTGGAACCGTCTCGCCGGCTGGGTAAGTAATGTCAGTTGTGGCATTGGTAAGAAGGTTCTTCGCTACCACCTTGGCATTTGAGGCAATGAGAATGTACTGACTAGCATTGTCGTTGGGGTCGCTGAACGCGGTGCTTGCGTAAACCTCGGTCACGTTGCCTTGATCTAGTACCATATTGTATCCAACTACAGCCTGAGTTGTGATTCCATTCAGCTGGAATGACAGATCCTCCGGAAGAACAATAGCAGTCGTGTAAGTTTCGTCAGCACCCGTCAGATCATAGGTAATTGTACTTGTGACGCCAGCATCGGTGACGCCCGTGATGGTATGCGTACCGTTAGGATCGGTAGTAATAAACTGAACTCCTTCAACAACAATCTCATCCCCGACTTGGAAGTCATATCCTAACTCTACAGCTGGTTCATCCAGAACCAAGGATACTACATTACTTGTAAGGCTGGCGGACTCAATCGTAGTGGGCAGCCGAGCAACGTCATTGCCAATCTCTGACTCCTCTGGGAGTCTAAACACATCGCCACCTACAGCAAACGGAGCCTCAACTACCTGAATGCCCTTACGTACTTGGGCTTCACCGTTGCGGTCAAGTCGTACATTCTGGGCGTCAGTAAGCATACCTCCAGCCAGCTGATCCGGACGAAGGCGGTTATTAAAACCAATGAAACCGACATCACCATCCTTGGCGATTCGGTCATCTCTTGCTCCATATGTGCGGTAATCGGGCATTATTTATTTTTCTTAGCTGCTGCTGTACGAGCGCGGTGGCGTTCAAGGGCTGCCATCTTACCTCTCGGTTTACGACCTTCGCGGTTTATAAAGAATGGAGACTTTTTCTTGGCTACCTTCTTTGCAGCAGGCTTAGCTACCTTCTTTTTAGCAGCCTTAGGGGTAGCTGCTGCTGTAGGCTTAGGAGATTGTTTAGCGGCAGCTTGTCGCTGAGAGTGCGGGGTTACGCGACTGCCGTAGGTAGGCTTCGGCTTAGAAGCGCGCGCACGTTCCTGACTCTCTCGTACGATTTTCTGACGATTTGATTCGGGCTTAGGGGCAGGTGCACTTTTTACGGCAGCACTCCTACGAGCAGCTTCGAGTTCCTGCTTCTCTCGTACAATACGCTGACGATTTGATTCGTACCTATTCCGAACGGGTACTTGGCTATTGATGGGTTGAATTGCAGCAACTCTCTTGCGCTGAGAGTGAGAGGTTACACGATTATTACGGGTAGGCATTTTAGTACTTTCCTTTTCTTGATTTAGGTGATGATTTCTTGGAGCCACCTTTGCCAGCCCAGAGTTCTGTGCAGGCTAAGTGACGTGCAGTTCCCGGCTTTGCTGTAGAGCACTTGTGCCGAGCCTTGAAAGATTTGCGAGCAGCCGAAGAATAGTTATGCCCGTAGCCAGTAGCCCCCGCGTGAACAAGCTTACGCTTACCGTTCTCGCAGTACAGCTTCATAATCTTTTTTCCGGGGCGAGTACTACGACGAGTCTCTCCGCAGGTCATTGATGCTTTTGGACTTTTCTTTGGCATTATTTTTTGCGGACTGATTTTACCCTACGAGGTTTCCCTGCAGGTTGACCCAGTCTTTTCTTTTGTTGTATGCGCTTTTTCTTTTGTGCGGTAGTAATCTCGGATGCAGTAACAGGGGTTCTTTCGCTGACACGTTTTGATGGTCTGCAATAAGGCGTGCCTCGCTTCTCTCCCTCTCGTCGTCCGCAGGGCTTCCCGGATCGGACATCGACCCATTCTTCCTTGAACCACCTCTTGAGGTCCGCTCCCTTCTTGGTCTTCCGTACTGGCATTCAAACCTTCTTCCGTTTTGTTTTGGTTCCCCAGTTCTTGGCTCCTACCTTGCGGCACTTGGCAATAGCCCCGCTCGCATAAGCGGAGGGGAATACCTTGTACCGTGCCTTGACCTTTTTATAGCAAGCGTCCTTGGGCATTACTTACCTTTCTTGCCGCAACCGCATCCACCGCGCTCGCCGCAGGAACCCTTGCCAGCCTTTACATTTGTTTTACGTCCGTACATATGTGTCCTTATTTTACTTGTGAAGAGCCGAAGTAGAACCCGACAATTGCTAGTGCAGTCTGACGAATCTCTGGCAGGATAACGAATCCCTGCACAGTTTCCCATCTGACGCTCTTAAATAGCCCTAGAAAGCCGTTTGATTGATTTTGGATACTTACCCCTACGTCAGTGAATGCAAAGACAAATGGGGCTACTACAATCGCAAACATTGTGCATACGACTAGAAAACGGCGAACCAGTACTCCACCTTCACGTTGAGCAGCCCGGTCAGCGGAGTCATCCGCAGCCGCCTGCTTCGCCAGCATTCTCTCGAACATAGCGGTCTGGCTCTGCATTTGCGCGGCGATCAGTTTCATTACGAATCCTGACAAGCCTCCGCCTAGCATAGCTAACAGTTCAGTTGTCATTTCTTTTTAATGATATGATGATACGCCAGTGCCAAAGATCCAATGGCTCCGCAGATCTTAACAATAATACTAGCGACGATATGAAAGTCCTCGAGATTCCAAGCGGTAAGCTCCGCAAGGAATACCATTCCCCAGATTTTGAAATGACCCATTATTTGCTCGTTCATTATACTTCGTCACTTTCTAATGGAGCATAGCTTTCAAACACCGCGTTCTCCTCGTAGTCATCGAGGTCATATTCCCGTACGTCCAATGCCCACTTGCCGTCAGCCGTAGGCACTGGAGCCGTCAGCCAGCGTGTGCCTTTGCCTTCAGTCCAGTAAGAGAAGTTAAGGTACTTGCCCTCCTCGTCAGCGCGGTCAATGGCTCCTTGTTCGGTTTCGTAGATTAGGTACATTATTAAGATAGGGTAATGCCGTACTGGTTGGCGATGTTTGTTTCGATGGCAGGACGATTGTCGGACTGGTCGGAGTCGTAGATAATGAACTCCTTAAGAGTACCATCTACAGGTGAAAGACCAGTTGATGATGCCCCTAGTGTAAATGCCCCTGCGCCTGTACTTGCAGTTGTCTCGGTATCATTTACGTCAGCACCATTTTTAAAGCCATCGTAAGTGCCTCCAGAGCCAGTCAAGGAGACAATAGTATTAACATCGTTCGTTGCAGCTATTGAAATACCAGCAGCCTCAGCCCCTATAGTACATAGTCCGTATCTAAGATACAAGCGATTGGAACCCCCTGAAGCAGAACTTGCTTGTGCCAAGTAACCAGAACTATTATTCCTGCGTTTACCTAACCAAACCGAATAAGTATCCTGAATATTTGTAAGTATTCCACTAGAAATTGTTTCAAAGTGCTGAGTCCCGTCAAAGTCCACTTCTTCTAGATATGTCCCTGCATCAACAATCTTTGGCTGATTCGCAGCAGCATCCTGCACAACGTCATTGCCACTACCGCTCTGGTCGTACCACGTCTGCACGAATCCGTTGACCGTATCGTTAGCAGCAGGGATGTCAGTAATGCCGTAAGTCTCACCGATGTTAGCCTCAATGGCTGTACGGTTGTCTGTTTGGTCGGTGTTGTAGTGAATTAACTCAGAAATGTAACCTCTAGTATTATGAGTTGGTACTACTACCTTACTGCCAATATAATACTGCGTAGTTGTCACCGTTGAAGCGTCTCCACTTCCATCAATCTCATTGGTTCCGTTTCCGAAATAGTTAATATTCGCTGAACCCTCAATAATAGTGTGAAGGTTTAGGCTCTTCTGGAAGTCTATTCCAGCGGAATAAGAATCTGTGCCCGCTCCCGACTTGTAGCCATTTGTAAAGTCAGAGTTAATGCCAGCAATATAAAGAGACCCTGAGCCGTACAGAAGGGTAGAATTTCTCTTTTGAGCCGCATTACTACCTGCCGTAACATCATCTGCAAGCGGTTGCCAAGATGCGAAAAATGAAAACGAAGAACCTATATCCGCTGGTGATGTTAGGTATCTTTCGTCGCTTGAATCATCTGCGAATTTTATAGATGGCTTGTTACGTTTCTGGACAAGGCTGCCATTCACGACAATCTTAGGCTGCTTCGTAGGGTCAGTCTGAGTTGCGTCATTGGCTGGTGTACTGCCACTCTGGTCGTACCAAGTACTGACTGTACCATCCCGCGAGAAGGCTGCTAGAGAAATGCCGTAGTGATTAGCGATGTTCTCCTCAATGGCTCTACGCTTGTCCGATTGGTCGGAGTTGTAGATAATGATTTCCTCAATCGAACCTGTTAGATAAGTACCAGTTGAGCTTGCTCCAGCCCTGTTGCCAATCCTGAAATCCGCAGTACCAGAAGCAAAGTTATAAGTACCTTGGTCGACCATTGTCCCGCCACCATCTACTAATAGCCCAGCGTCGCCATTATTATACACAGCTGACAGTAAATCCTTAGAACTGGTTTTGCTTATTTTATCAAATCCCGATGCTACGTTTTTGTTGGTCGCCTGATAGACGTTTCCATTATTATAAAGTGAAGACCCACCTACTGTAGAAGCATTTCCGTACAAATAACCGAACTCGCTATTAGAAACTGTTTGGATACTGAATGCGCTATAAGTACCAGTATAGTCCGCAGTAATAACTGGGTCACCAGTAACCTTGAGTACCGTTTCATTGGCTTGGTCAAAAGTAACACCATTGGTCAATAAGCTACCACCATCAACAATCTTAGGCTGATTTGCTGGAGTCGTCTGCACTGCGTGATTGTCGCTGCCTGATTGGTCGTACCACGTGCGAACGTGTCCGTCCGTGTATTCGTTATCGTAAGCAAGAACTTGAGCGGTAGGAGTTCCGTTGTTACTACCAACCCTATCAATCCAGTTGGACGCTTGGTTGCCGTCACCAGCATAGCTGTAATCCAATGTTCCGTCACCGTTCAAATCAACACGGACATTGTGGATTACCCTTTCTCCTGCACGACCTCTGGATACTCCGATTTTGTTAATGGTTATATCTCCATAAACTTTTGGAGTTGTTGACATTGTTGTTCCGTCAACCGCTACACGAACACCTTCGGACGGGGTATTAAAAAACTCCAATTCATAGTTTTGACCGAGATTAAGAGCTAACCCAGTCCCAAAAGATAGTGCCTGATACGAATCGGAATCATCAGTCAAACCGATTGTATTAGGGTTAGAAAACCAGAAGCCACCATTTGAAAAATCAGACTTACCAAACAAGCCAGCAGGAAATTCACCGACAATGCACTCAAACTTAATTGACCAAGACTTGCTTGCCTCAAGTGTAAATGAAGAACTTAGGTTTACGTTTGCGGTACTAGCGTCTTGGAATCTCGCGTAGCCAACGTAATCATTGCCTACATTCACCCAATCCTCAAGCGTACCATCAGCAACCTCGGATGCAGTAAAGGATTTGACTGCGTCATCGCTTGAACGGTGCACCTGTACCACGTACTTGCCAGTAGTGTCGCCATCGGTATCTCCAGATGTAGTTACGTCCGTACCGTTTGAGCTAAGGTTACGCAAGGAGTAAGCTGCTGCTGCCCCTGTAGCTTGGTCAAGGGGAAGCTCGTTGACGGTGCTTTTGTAGACATTGAAATTGGAGATTGATACGTCAAACTTACTATTAGCTTCGGATGCAAAAAACAGTTGTGGACTTGCGCTGGGGGTTTCTCGGAGTGTGAATTCATATGAATTGAATCCTTGCGTCAAGTACTCACTAACTTGTGCGCCACTTTCATTATACCTGCCACTTATTCTTAAACCATCACTGTTACCAGTTCCCAGCGAACCACTATTGACTTGTACATTGAACTCAACTAAGTACTTACCAAGAACATCATCATTTGCTAAAATTTCTGGGGAGATAAAAGTAATATATTTTTGACCTAAATGCCCGCTCAGGTCATCCGATACTAAATTACTAGTTATATTGAAATTCTGTTGGTCATTTACAGCAACCGAATAGTATTCATCGGACACAGAATCTATTGTATCAATGGTAGCTAAGTCGCTGTAACCCTTTACCCACTTCTCCAGCGTACCGTCAGTAACCTCGGCAGCGGTAAAGCCCTCAGTCTCCCCGTTCACGTTACGGCGTACCTCTACAACGTCACCAGTGAAGTCCTCCTTCAGTTTACGCAGGGAGTAAGCAGCGGCTGCTTCAATCAAAGCACCATCGCGCTCACCTGTATTCGTGTCCAGTTCCCGAAGGTCAAGAGGCAGCGTAGGCTGCTCATTGACCCAGCGAGCCATCTCGCCTGATTCAATCTGACTCCCGGAGAAGTCCTTTTCCGTGTTGTCGCTTTCACGGCGTACACGTACCACGTCGGGATCACCTCCAGTGAGACTCCGTAGGCTGTACGCAGCAGCAGCATCAGGTGCTATCTGAAGTACGCTCTCGCCCACCGAGTTCAGCCGTTTCTGGCGACCCAGTGCTGAATCAAGGCTTATGTGCATCTTAGACCTTGTGAAGTGCTACTAGACCGCCACTGATAGTAACGGAAGAAAACTGACCATAAATGATCGTTCCAGCTCCAAAGGATGTAAGG
>Ga0228650_1000987_pt1 | contig 10928 bp, 9 predicted proteins | sample 62DmetaG_FD_183171 | JGI IMG/M metagenome (GOLD analysis project Ga0228650, IMG submission 183171) | Seawater microbial communities from Monterey Bay, California, United States - 62D | ecosystem: Environmental > Aquatic > Marine > Coastal | place: USA: California | collected 2016-10-28
GTGATACACTCTTTTAGTTATAGTAGTTTTTTTATTTCTATATTATTTGGAATTGTTCATGGATTTGGTTTTGGTAATTTTTTTAATCAAATTTCATTTCCATTAGAATCAAAAGTTAAGCCCTTAACGGGTTTTGCTTTAGGAGTTGAAGTATCTCAATTAATTATTGTTGTTTGTATTTTATTTATTAATTGGCTTGTTATAAAATTAATTCCCTACAAGTTGTCAAAGTATATAATTGTGGTATCTTCAATTATAATAGGCTTTGCATTTAGTATGACAATAAACTTGCTGTAAATGAATAGTAAACAAAAAAAATATGATATAGCATATTTAAAAATGGCTCTTGAATGGGCAAAATTGTCTTATTGCAAAAGAAGACAAGTTGGGGCATTAATTGTAAAAGATAGAATGATAATATCTGATGGATATAATGGCACGCCAACTGGATTTGAGAATATTTGTGAAGATGATGAAAATTACACTAAATGGTATGTTCTTCATGCTGAAGCTAATGCAATAATGAAAGTAGCTGCTTCTACACAATCAAGTTTAGGAGCTACCTTGTATATAACACTTTCGCCGTGTAAAGAATGCAGTAAACTAATATTTCAATCGGGAATAAAAAGAGTTGTATATAACAAAGCTTATAAAGACCTTTCAGGTGTAGAATTCTTAAAAAAGGCCGGAATAGAGACTACACATGTTAAAGATATTTAATCTTTATTTTTTATTTTTTCATCGATTTTTTGTGATTTAATAAGAATTAATATTAGTACAATAGCAACCAAACAACCTAAAACACCAATTACCGCAATTTTGCTATCACCAGCTAAAGGATTTTGAAAATCAAGTTGATAGATGTTTATGCCTAAAAGTATAATTGATAGTATTAAAAAAATATTATTTCTCATGTCTGTTAAAATAAATCTTGAATATTGGTTGTGAATAATTTTACTGCAATGGCTAAAAGTACAACTCCAAACACTTTTCTTGTTATTTGAATACCATTTTGTCCTATAAATTTTTCTATTCTTTTGGATGTTTTCAAGACCAAATAGATTAGGATAACATTAAAAATTATTGCTATAATAATATTTGGAGTAGAATATTCAGATTTGATTGAAAGTAATGTTGTTAGACTTCCTGGACCAGCAATTAGCGGAAAAGCGAGCGGAAATACTGAAGCGGTTAAATCTGTGTTTTCTTCATCTTTATATAATGTAATTCCCAATATCATTTCTAAGGCAATAAAAAATAAAACAAATGAACCTGCTACTGCAAATGAGTTTACATCGATTCCAATTAGGGATAAAATATTTTCTCCAATAAATAGAAAAAAAATCATTATAATTCCAGCAATAATTGAAGCTTTCTCGCTTTCAATATGGCCAACTTTTTTTCTTAAATCTATAATAATGGGAATATTTCCGACTATGTCTATTACGGCAAAAAGTATCATAAAAGCTGCAAAAATTTCTTTAATATTGAACTCCATTTTTATAATTTTATTATGTTGTAAAGATAATTTATATTAGAACAAAATGAATCATTATTTATTATTTTCATTAGATGTTTAAAATTGGAAAAACACTAGTTTCCGAAGAAATTATTGACACCTATTTTCATTGTAATGTTGATGCTTGTAAAGGCGCGTGCTGTATTGAGGGTAGCGGAGGAGCACCATTGACGGAGGAAGAAGGTAAAATAATCGATAAAAATTATAAAAAAATAGCACCTTATCTTTCTCAAGATGCTAAAAAAAAGATTAGCAAAGACGGCAAATATATTTTTGACAAAGAAGGAAAAATGGAGACCCCTTTGTTAGACGGAAAGGCTTGTGTTTATGTTCATTATAAATCAAATGGATTATTAGAGTGTGGTATAGAAAAAGCCTATAATGAAGGTCTCATAGAACTAAAAAAGCCATTATCTTGTCATTTGTATCCAATCAGAATTAAAGAGTATTCCAGTTTTACAGCTGTAAATTATCATAAATGGGAAATTTGTTCAGAGGCTTGTAGTTTTGGGGAAAATCATAAAAAACCATTATTTCAATTTGTCAAAGAAGCTTTGATTAGAAGGTTTGGAAATGATTGGTTTATTGAACTTGAAAAAGTTGCAAAAGAACTAAAAAAATAGTTTAAAATTATAACTTATTAGTTTTCAATGACTTTGAAATAATCCTTAATAAAATACAAAATTTTTATTTAATCAAATTGTTAAGAACTAAGCATGTTTGTGAATAATTACTGCTTTTATTTTTAAAAACAATTTAGAATCTTTGTTGTAATCAAATACCCGAAATAACAACAAATTTTTAAAAAATTTTTATTGTGCTAGCTGTTTTATCCATTTTAAAGAAAAAGAAGAGTAGACTTAAAGTTGATTATAAATGGTACGAGTCAATAGGAATTGGAAATAAAAAATACAATAGTATTTAAACTTTGTCCTAGCAATTTGTTTTTTGGTGCTGGGATTATTTAAATTAATATTGCAAATTTTTTTGTTAAAAAAAAGTAGTTAGCTAGACTTTAAAATAATTGTATTTTCAAAGAAACTAGTCTTTTTTTTACTAATGAGTGTCTGAAAAAAACAAGATAATTAATGTTGAAAATTTTGTTAAAAACTTATAATGTTGCCATTTAAAACGGATAAAATAAATTAGATATTTACTAATACAGTGTATGATTAAAAATAATTTTGAACCTTATGGAAATTGATGAAATAATTAAAAGAGACTTTAGTACCAAACCTTTTCTTTTAGATAAAATTACAGAAGCTATTTATAAAGCAATGGTTGCAGTCGAAGTTGGTACACGAGAAAATGCACAAGATGTTGCTTTGTCAGTCTACAAAAAATTGATAGATCGTAAAAACGAGCATCAGGAATATATTCCAACTATTGAAGAGGTTCAGGATATTGTAGAAACACAACTTATGGAAAGTATGTTTCCTGAAGTTGCAAAAGCATACATACTATATAGAAACAAAAGAAGTCAAAAAAGAGAGTCTGATATTTTTGAAAAACGTATCAATTTAAAGCCATATGAATACCCTCACTTGTATGAATATGTTCCAGCTATAAGACATTCATACTGGATTCATTCTGAATTTAATTTTACGAGCGACATTCAAGATTTTAAATCCCGTTTGTCTGAATCAGAAAGAAGTGCAATTAAAAACACGATGTTGGCAATTTCTCAAATTGAAGTGGCCGTAAAATCTTTTTGGGGAGATCTCTATCACAGAATTCCAAAACCAGAGATTGGTTCAGTAGGCTCAACTTTTGCAGAAAGTGAAGTCCGTCATGCGGATGCCTATTCCCATTTACTTGAGATACTTGGATTGAATTCAGAATTTAAAGAGCTTAAAAAGAAACCAAGTATTATGAAAAGGGTCCGTTATTTGGAAACTGCTCTTAAAAATTCAAAAAGTGATGACAATAAAGAATACGCTGAAGCTATACTTTTGTTCTCATTATTTATTGAACACGTTTCTTTATTTTCCCAGTTCTTAATTATCATGGCTTTTAACAAGCATAAAAATATGTTAAAAGGCATCTCTAATGTTGTAGAAGCAACATCAAAAGAAGAACAAATTCATGGAGATTTTGGCATTGATTTGATAAAAATCCTTAAAAAGGAACACCCAGAGTGGTTTACCTCAGAATACCATAATAATATTCAAAACTTGTGTAAAGAAGCTTTTGATGCAGAAAAAGATGTTGTGGATTGGATTTTTGAAAATGGTGAGCTAGACTTCTTACCAAAAAAAGTTGTAAATGAATTTTTAAAAAATAGATTCAACAATTCCCTAGAGAGTATAGGAATTGAAAAAGTCTTTGAGATTGATCAAAATTTAGTATCAGAAACTGAATGGTTTGATGATGAGATTATAGGAACTAAACATGGAGATTTTTTTGTTAAAAGATCTATCAATTATAGTAAAAGAAGCCAAAGTATAACAAATGACGACCTATTTTAGAATATGCATACAAAAACAATCCCTGAAGAAAAACAAACAAATTCATACTCAGATTCTACTCATGCCAGAGAAGAATCTAATAAGAGAATGAATCTGAGTTCCGAAAAACCATTCGAATGGCTAAATGAAAATAGTAGAAAGTTTCTAGCTGCTGGATATATTGGTGAGGGGTTATGTGCAGAAGAACGTATTGCTAACATTGCGAAAAGGGCAGAAGGAATTCTTCAAATGCCAGGCTTTGCAGAAAAATTTTATTATTATATGTCAGAGGGATATTATTCATTGGCATCCCCTGTTTGGTCAAACTTTGGTAAGGAGCGGGGTTTACCAATTAGCTGTTTTGGATCTCACATAGACGATGATATAGGTAATATTTTATACACACAGTCTGAGGTTGGAATGATGTCTAAATTGGGTGGAGGAACGTCTGGGTACTTTGGAAAGATTAGACATCGAGGAGCTGCAATAAAAAACAATGGAGAAGCCTCTGGAGCTGTACACATCATGAGATTGTTTGAATCTATGGTTGATGTCGTCAGCCAAGGTTCAGTAAGAAGAGGTCGTTTTTCTCCTTATTTACCAATTGATCACGCAGACATTATGGAATTCTTAGAAATAGGATCTGAGGGGAATCCTATTCAAGAGTTAACTCACGGAGTAACCGTAACTAATGATTGGATGCAAGATATGATTGATGGTGATGTTGAAAAAAGAACAGTTTGGGCTAAAGTATTACAGAGCCGCGGGGAAATGGGATATCCATATATTTTCTTTACAGATAATGCAAATAATGGTGCTGCTGATGTTTATAAAGATAAAAAGTTACCTATCTACGCAAGTAATCTGTGTACTGAAATAATGTTACCTTCTGATCACAATTGGTCTTTTGTTTGTGTTTTATCAAGTATTAACTTATTGCACTATGATAAATGGAAAGATACAGATGCCGTTGAAACTATGGTTTATTTCTTGGATGCTGTAATCACCGAATTTTTAGAAAAATTAGAGTCATATAAGAATTCTGATGATAGAGAAGATCGACAAACTTTTCTATTTATGGAAAGGGCGTATAATTTTGCAAAAGAAAATAGAGCGTTAGGGATGGGAACTTTAGGATGGCATTCTCTCCTTCAATCCAAAATGCTACCATTTGATAGTCAAGGTGCATACGATTTAAATAGTGAGGTCTTTAAAACACTAAAAGAGTATTCTTATAAAGCTTCAAAGTACTTGGCGCAAAAGTTTGGAGAACCAGAATTATTGAAAGGTTATGGTAGAAGAAATGCAACTTTGAATGCTATTGCCCCAACTACATCATCTGCTTTTATATTAGGACAAGTTTCTCAAGGTATTGAACCAATATGGTCAAATATCTATGTAAAAGATATTGCGAAAATAAAAACTACAATTAAAAATCCTTTCTTGGTAAAACTATTACAGGAAAAAGGTATGGATAGTCCAGAAGTTTGGAGAGATATTAGAGACAGAGACGGCTCTGTTCAACATTTAGATTTCTTGTCAGAAAATGAAAAGGACACATTCAAAACCTATTCAGAGATAGACCAGTTAGTGATTATCTATCAAGCAGCTAATAGACAAAATTATATTGATCAAGGTCAATCACTTAATATTATCGTACACCCGGATATGCCTACTAAGGATATTAATAAGATTCATATTACTGCCTGGAAATTAGGTCTCAAATCATTGTATTATCAGCATAGTATGAATGCAGCCCAAAAGTTCAAACAAAAGAAAGAGTGTTTGAGTTGTGAGGGTTAGTCAAACAATTTTATAAAAAAAAGCAATTCATTTTGAATTGCTTTTTTTTTTGGTATAAAAAGTATTTTAGCCCTCATTAACTGGGGGCTCTACATTTGAATCGTATTGTTCGTTGTATAGTTCTAGCATTGCCATGGTCGCTTTGATTAGATCTTTAGATTCTGTTAAAATACTAAAGTAAAGCGTTGTGTTTTTTGGACTTGATTCTTCAGATTTAGTTCTTGAAATTTGATTATTAATTTTCTCTCTAACTGATTTTAATAATTGATTTTTAGAATCGAGTATACTTGAAATTTCCTTATAATTATTTTTTGAAAAAGCAAATTTTATTCTTTCAAATAGCGTTTCCAGCTCTAGACTAATTTCTTTAAGTTCTCTAATTTGGTTAAAAGTTAGCGCTTTGTGATTATTATTAATATGCTTGAAAGTAACCTTGGATATATATTGAAGAGATTCAGAAATATCTTGAAGAGAACCAAGAACATTAATATAAAAGTTACTCGCTCCTTTTATGGTTGATTCGTCTAGATTTTTAATAAAATAAAACAAATCATTTCTTAAATCATCAATTTCTTCAGCTAAAGATTTTACTTCTTTTTTATTCTTTTTTAGAGCTTTTAAATCTTGTGTTGCTAAACCATTAATAGAAGCTGTAAATATTTTTTTAACTTTCTTTGAAGCTTTAGAGACATTGCTAGAGCTTTCAATTATTAAACCTTGTATAGAACTACTTTCAGCCGTACTTAAAGCATCTTCATTTTTGATTTGTGCAGTTTCTTTTCTGTGTGATATATAGTTTCTAGCTAATATAATTAATGCTAAAAATAATAAAATAGCAATTGCAGATGGCCCCCCAAGATTTATTAGAAAAGCAATTAATCCACATCCTGTGAAAGCTATAAATGCCGTAAAAAACCAACCACCAATTACATTAAGAACTCCAGCAACTCGGTATACTGCACTCTCGCTTCCCCACGCTCTATCAGCAAGTGATGTTCCCATAGCAACCATAAAAGTCACATAAGTTGTTGAAAGCGGTAGTTTAAATGAGGTTGCAATAGAAATTAATATTGCAGCAACCATCATATTGACAGCAGCTCTGATCATATCAAATGCAGGTAATTCAATTGATTTGTTTGAGGATAATTGAATTGCAGGTTTTTCAAATCTGCTTTCAATAATATCTTTAGAGCTTTGAGGCAGTAATTTAGATGTAATATTCGAAAAACTTACAGATAACCTAACCAAACCTCTTGATAGAAAATTTGGTTTAAATCTTTCTTTAGTGTCTTGTTGTCTTGCTAAATCAATTTCAGTTTTGGTAACTTTTTTAGCTTTTGATGAAATCCATAAAGTCACAACCATTACCATTCCAGCTAAGAAGAGTAGAATAGTCGGTGTAGGTACTTTAGTTGCTAAAACTTCCATTGAAAATTCAGTAGCTTGAATTCCTGAGACACTCCATGCTTCATATGATTGCCAAGCAGCAATTGGCACTCCAATAAAATTAACTAAATCATTCCCCGCAAATGCTAACGCTAAAGAAAATGTACCAACTCCAATAATAATTTTATAAATATTAATTTTTAAAAAAGATATTAATATGTAAGAAAAGATTGATAATAAAATGAAACTTGTAAAAGCAATAAAGACTACTTGAGTTTCCATAAAATTAGCAATAGTTGATCCGTTTAGAATATCAAAACTTTGCTTTGCATAAGCAGTACCTTTAATTCCTTTCATCAATATAAAATAGGTAATTGAGGTTAGAGCAACTCCACCAAATAATGACCCAACCCAGTTAGCTTTTTTTTCATAATTATAAGAAAGCATTAGTCTAGAGATATATTGTACAAGTGCTCCTACAGAGAAGGCTACAAAAACCGAGAGTAAAATACCTCCAATAATCTGTGTGGCTTTGGTCACATTAATATACTCAACAAGCATACTTGCATCTCCACCTATTGCAAAAATTTTAATTAATGAAACTGCTACTGCAGCCCCTAAAAGTTCAAATACAATAGAAACTGTAGTTGACGTTGGCATTCCAAGAGTGTTAAAGAAATCTAGTAATAATATGTCGGTTATCATTACTGCCATAAAGATGATCATGATCTCTGAAAAGAAAAACATATTAGGATTAAAGATTCCTTTTCTAGCTACCTCCATCATTCCACTAGAAAAAACCGCTCCAACCGCAACTCCTAAACTCGCAAGAATCATAATATTTCTAACAGAAATAGCCTTTGATCCAAGCGCAGAATTCAGAAAGTTAACAGCATCATTACTAACACCAACCACTAAATCTCCTACAGCTAGAAGACCCAGAGCAATTATCATTATTAAGTATATATCCATGTCGTTATTAAATTGACTTGAAAAATACGTTAAATCTATAAGATTTGATGTAAAATTAATGTTAAGAAAGTTCATATGTTATATTTTAAATTCTGCGTTTAATGATAGAATAGATTTATTGTTTATTACTGAATTATCATGATTAAATAGCCTGTAGTTTAAATTAAATTTTACACCTTTTACCGCTTGATATTGTGCTCCAAACATTAATAAACTACCGTCATTATTATAGTTCCATGCATTGGATTCTCCTGAAAGAATATTTGAACTTATTTGATCGTATCTAGCGAATAGTTCATAGCTATTGGATAATTTTTTTGATCCGTATATTGAAAAACCATCTCTGTTGTATCCATTTTCTGAAGACTTATAATTTCTAGCATTACTTAATGTATTGTATTCTAATCCAAACCTTCCATTATCTCCTATGTGACCTATAAAAAATGAAGTATTAGTTATGGCGTTGGCATCTTCACTGGCGTGAGAGTCAAAGTAAACTCTTGTTTCAAATCCTTTTGGAAGAGAATAGAATAGGCTTACACCCTGTCTAATATTTCCGTCGTTATCTTGCACATTTTTATATCCCTCTCCATTTAAAAGGAATAGATTCATTGTTAATTTAGAACTTAGCTTAAATTCAGAATTGAATCCTAAATCGGCACTTGCTCCAAATTTGTATTCGTCTTGAAAAGATTTAAATACATATCTATATCCCCACAAGTTTTCTTGTCCTTTGAATTGTTTGTTTCCTATAAGACCTAAACTAAATTTAATTTTGGAACTTACTTCCCAATCTAGTTGAGCTACTTTCACATAAGCAGTGTAGGCACTTCCACTTGAATTAGATCCTATATCATAAGTGATTTTTCCTGAAATTTTATCATCAAATTTGTAAGAATAACCTAAGTAAACTCTTTTTAGTTCGAAGGCTTTATTTTTTTCTACATCTTTAGTGAAGTCATTTTTAAAATTCCAAAATACTTTAAAACTTGGCTTTCCGGCTGGATTATCTTGAGAAAATCCGTTAATTGAAAACGTTACAAATAGAATAAATAATATTTTTTTCACTTAGTTTTATTTTTATAATACAATATTAAGTAGTTATTTATTGTCTAATGTTAAGAAATTGTTATGAATAAGTAATCAAAAGATTAAATTAATGTTATGAACTATTTTTATTTTTATTTTAAAGGATTCGTTAAATTGCACGAATGAATTGGGAACAACTACTCTCTCTAAAAAGACAAGGCGATACATTAAAAAGATTAAGGCTAGAGCAAGACGAAACAAGAATCGGATTTGAGGTCGACTATGATAGAATAATTTTTTCGTCATCATTTAGATCACTTCAAGATAAAACACAAGTAATTCCATTTTCAAAAACAAGTTTTGTACACACAAGGCTTACTCACAGTCTGGAAGTTTCAGTTGTTGGTAGAAGTTTAGGAAGAATTGTGGGGAAAAAATTACTAGAAAAACATCCTTACTTAAATAAAACTTATGGATTCCAAAGCAATGATTTTGGAGCTATTGTAGCTGCTGCAAGTTTAGCTCACGACATTGGAAACCCACCATTTGGACATAGTGGTGAAATGGCTATTGGAGATTATTTTAAAAACGGTAAAGGTTTAAAATTCAAAAATCAATTAAACAAACAACAGTTTCAAGATTTATGTGATTTTGAGGGGAATGCAAATGGGTTTAAAATTTTAAGTGAAAACAAAGTAGGCATTCCCGGAGGATTAAGACTTAGCTATGCTACTTTGGGAGCCTTTACAAAATATCCTAAAGGCTCTATCCCAAAAAATCCTAGTCATCATATAAAAGATAAAAAGTTTGGTTTTTTTGCTTCTCAAAATAAGTTTTTTTTAGAGCTAGCCGATGATTTAGGCCTTAAACAAGATAATGAAAATTTTTCAAGACATCCCTTAGCTTACTTAGTTGAAGCTGCAGATGATATTTGCTACACTTTAATAGATTTTGAAGATGGAATAAATCTAGGCTGGATCTCTGAAGAGTATGCATTAGAATATTTGATAAGACTTGTAAAGGGAAGTATCGATACTAAAAAGTATAATTCTTTAGAACATAAATCAGATAGAGTAGCTTATTTAAGAGCTCTTTCGGTTAATACATTAATTAATGATGCTGTAAATATCTTTATTAAAAATGAAGAAGATTTATTATCTGGAAATTATTCTAAATCTTTATTAGACGAAAGCGCATATAAAGCACAAATGAAAGATATTATTGACATAAGCATTGATAAAGTGTATAAGTCACAGGAAGTAATTGAAAAAGAATTAAAAGGATATCAGGTAATTCACCACCTTTTGGAAGTATTTGTTAAAGCTGCTGTCAATAATCAAAACAACTGCTTGAGTGCCTTTGATGAACTTGCTCTTGCTTGTATACCAAAGTCTTACCTACACAAAGATGGAGAGTTGTATGATCAGCTTTTAGATATAAGTTGTTTTATTGCAAGTTTAACAGATGGAAAAGCTTTAGAGTGGTATAAAAAAATGAATTAGTTATGATTCTTTACGATGATAATTATTTTATGAGAAGAGCAATTGAGGAAGCAAAAATTGCTCTTCAAAAAAATGAAGTTCCTGTTGGAGCAGTAATAGTTAGTGACAACCAAATAATTGCGAGGGCACATAATTTAACAGAAACATTGAACGACGTGACTGCGCATGCCGAAATGCAAGCTATTACAAGTGCGGCTAATTATATTGGAGGGAAATATTTAAAAGATTGTACGTTATATGTTACTCTTGAACCCTGTCAAATGTGTGCAG
>Ga0228650_1000993_pt1 | contig 10908 bp, 10 predicted proteins | sample 62DmetaG_FD_183171 | JGI IMG/M metagenome (GOLD analysis project Ga0228650, IMG submission 183171) | Seawater microbial communities from Monterey Bay, California, United States - 62D | ecosystem: Environmental > Aquatic > Marine > Coastal | place: USA: California | collected 2016-10-28
ACACTTGGTTCGGACACAACTGTTGCTTTCGAGGATGTCGCCTTGGGGAAGCCGTCGGATTATCAGGCTGCTCGCAGGATGCTGCAGCAACTTTCGGGGCGGGATCATATCGTGTACACCGCAGTTTCATTACGCTGGCCTGAGGGTAACTACTGTCATGATTTTGTGGAGAGCAGTCGTGTGCGCTTCAAAGCTCTCGATGAAACGACGATTGATCGTTATTTTAAAGTGGTAAATCCACTCGACAAGGCGGGAGCCTATGGCATCCAAGCGGGTCGAGACTTAATTGTCGAATCGGTAGACGGCTCTGTTGAAAGTGTAATGGGGTTGCCAATACAAACGCTCGCAACAGTGTTAGCTGCTAAAGGATTTGATTTTGCAAAATGATACTTCAGTTTCATGTGTACAAAACCTACTCACCGGCGATCTTGGCTCGAGGCGGCGTTCAATCGGACTGAGTTTATTGTGTGCCGTAGCCTTACACTACGTTTTTATACAAGCTGTCCCCAGTGATTTATTTACGGGGCGATTGCTCATGCTTGAGCAATCGCGAGAGGAAGCGCAAGTGATCGATCTAGAATTAGATCTAGCCAATGAGGACGAACTTCGCTTCGTCGAAGCGAATCCAGATACGGCTGAGAATAGACCCGATCAGACGAACCAGTACTCTTATCGCAACCAACAAGCTGCAGACGAATCTCCGAACGCACAAGCCACAACGATTCCACGGGTCGATGGTGACAGTGAGAGTCATAAAATTAAGCAAGGTTCCGTATCCCAAGTATCCATTACGCCCGCCGGAGTCTATGGCCCGTCTGCGAAGCCGGGCAAAGGTGGTGGTGTCGATGGCGGAGAACCTGCGCAGAGCGTGCCTGCGGCAAAGCCTGTTCTGGCAACGATTCCGGGACTACCGGTACCGGACTTTTTAAATCAGGGCGCTATGCCGAGTGAAGGCAAGGGGAGTGAGGCCCAGCGTGGTGCACCTATAAATGATGCGCCCGAAATGGTGGACCTCAAGCAGCCGATTGATGTTTACCGTGTACAACGAACTCAGGGCGCTGCGAGGAATGAGGCGATTGCTGCAAGTAATGGTGGGCAGCCAGAGGCAAAGCCTTTGCCACGTGCCCGTCCGCGATTGTCTCCAGAACTGATCCGCGGTCCACTTATGGCGTCAACAGGATCCGCGAGTCGCCGCGGAAAACTTTCTATTGATGCAACTTTCAGCGCTTTCGGAGAGTATCAACAGCAGTTTTATGCGGCGATTCAAAGTGGTTGGTATCAGGAAATTGATTTTTTTCAGCCCATTGATACTGGTGCACGGGTGCAAATTCGCTTCACGATTCAAGCCGACGGGACAATTAATGGGGTTGAGACAATTCATTCTACCGCAAGTGAAGTCGCTACCCTTATCTGCGAAAGTGCCATCACCAAGCGGTCCCCCTTTCGTAAGTGGACTGCAGAAATGGTTAAGGTGTTTGGCTCTGAGCGCACGATGGAACTCGTTTTTCATTATCGATGAATCCTTACTTACAACAATCTTCACAGCTGCCCCTCGGTCGTGGCGTAACGATCTTGAACGTAAATGAAGACGGCCTAGTTGCTTTGAATAAACCGTCCGGTGTGTTGTCGCATCCCAACAGCGCTGAAGACCGAAAACGCTCAATGATAATTGCGGATTATGATTACGACAAAGAGGTCTTCGTATGGGAGCAACAGGGCAAAGCGCAGCGTGCATGGCTAATTAATCGCTTAGACTCGCCCACCTCAGGCGTCGTGTTGGTCGCACTGAACCACTCAACCGCTACAATTATTAAGCGAGAGTTTGCCAGTCATCGCATCACTAAGATTTATTATGCACTGGTTAAACGTACTCCAAAATCACAGACGGGTCATTGGAGCGACCAATTGAGCAAACAGGTGTATTCGAATTCTCAGCTAACTAAGCAAACGAAAACAATCGTGGCTAAGACGCGCTTCCAGATCGTTAAAAGCCCGCATGGCGGGTTCCCGATTAGCCTAATTAAACTTTTGCCCGCTACGGGGCGCACCCATCAATTACGCGTGCAGTGTCAAAAGCATGGGCATCCAATTGTGGGGGATCGAACTTACGGAAGCTTTAGTTTTAATCGTGAAGTTGCTGAAGAAACCGGCGAGCGTCGTATGATGTTACATTCGGCAGAGACAGTGGTGCGCTATACGATCGATGGTCAAAGTAGAAGCTTTCAAGCATCAGTTGCCCTGCCAGAAGCGTTCCAAACAGTGCTCAATTTTCGGCCAGGATTGCGTACCGGACTCGCACAGCAAGGAGGCAGCAAGGCCACCAGTAAACTTCGCGGACGACGTTTTAAGAGCTAGCTTTGCATTGCATCGAGCGCATGGTTTTAGCAGCCTAAAAACATGTATTTCGTCCGTTCGTTTTTACTGAAGGGAAAGGATTGGCGAGTCGTGGCCCTGCTATTAGCGGCTTTATTTGTTGTTGGTCTTTTCTACTCTCAAGCTCGGCAGCAGTCGTCACTGGCAACGCCGCAAGCAGTTGAAATCTGGTCTTACATTTGTGAAGTAGCTGCGCTGCATGATCTACCTCCTGAGTTTGTTTATGCAATTGCCACGGCAGAGAGCCACTTGATTGCGCATGCGCAGAGCGAAAGTGCGCGAGGGCTGATGCAAATGTCGCGCATCGCGTGGCGAGAGGTTTCGGATGCGCCTTATCGTGAGGCTTGGGATTGGCGTGCGAATATCCGTGCCGGCGTGGATTACCTTGATTTTTGCCGTAAGCTCTTACGTGAGAACAATGCTGAGTCCTATGCATTGCTAGCGGCGTGTTTTCGCTATGGACCTTATTATGTGCAGCGCCACGACTTTGACATCGCAAAAATCCAAACACCTAAAAATATCATTTACCAAAAGCTTTTTGCTGGAGTAGTGGCGCCAGTGCCTGCGCCGCACATGCTTAATAGCGATAAATGATCTCTGGGAAGAGTTGGCCGCTTGAGTTGATCTTAAATAAGTAAACGCGATCCGGCTGCATTTTGAAATAGATTGGATTCCCGTAAACGGCACGCACCCCGTAATCTTTAAGAGCGTTGGGATCATTGGCTAAATTCCAAATGGACTGCCAGAACTGTTGACGTTCATTTAGGCGCAAGGACTGAGTGATCGCTTCATAGCGATTCGGAGCGCGTATACCTGATGTGATCAACTGTCCCTCCGTGGGAGCCTCAGCTTCACCATAAATACGCCGCCATAAATAGAGCGCGCGTTCCCGGCCGTCGTGGACGTATGCGTCCGAAAATTTAACAATCAAAGCATCGAAATGAATGACGTCTCCCGCTATTTCAAAAAGCTGTTCGGAGAGGATTTGTTGGCTATCCCCAATGGCTGTTTGTACCAGACGCACCTGCGAAACCAATGTGCCCGCCGCATTGATTTGCTGGCCTTCAAGGGTAGCATAGCCGATTTGCTCTTCCGCAGTGAGGTTATGAATCGCACGACTGAGTCGTCGATTTTCAGTTAACAACTCATGGATGCTAGCGGAAGAGAAATGATACCCGGCGTAAAGAAGCCCCAGCACAACAAGCAGAAACAATAGGCTGAGATAGGTTGTAATTTTGAGGCTCTTAGGCATGAGTACGTAACGCAAACTTAGCAGGTGGCACATTTGCCACAATAATTTTCAATAATTCAAATTGAGCTTTCGATAGGATTCCGAAAGTTTTTAGACATCGTGACCGCGCTAAATCCATTCAACATCAATTCGATACGCTCCGATTTTCCCATTTTGGCGACTGCCGTGCGTGGTAAGCCGCTCACTTATCTGGATAGCGCCGCTACCGCCCAAAAGCCGCAAGTGGTTCTCGATGCGGTGCAGTTGTATTATGCTGAGCAGAACGCCAATATACACCGTGGTGTACATTATTTGAGTGAGCGTGCGACGGATGCTTATGAAGCCACGCGTCTACAGCTGGCTGATTTTATCGGTACGAGTGACCCTGATGCCATCATCTTTACCCGCGGAGCTACGGAGGGCATTAATTTAATCGCGCATGGCTTTGTGGAGACGGTCTTGCAGGAGGGTGATGAAATTTTGATTACCCACATGGAGCATCATGCCAACATTGTCCCTTGGCAGATAGCTTGTGAAAAAACCGGTGCCGCCCTAAGGGTAGCGCCGGTTAATGATGATGGTACGCTGGATCTGGAAGCCTTCGAAGATTTAATCTGTGAACGCACCAAGCTGGTTTCGATTGTGCATACTTCTAATGCGCTCGGAACAATCAATCCGATTAAGGCGATCACAGCAATGGCTCATGAGCATGGCGTGCCCGTTTTAGTGGACGGAGCACAGAGTGTTCCGCATGAGCCGGTTAATGTTGCTGACTTAGATTGCGACTTTTTCGTTTTTTCAGGTCACAAACTTTTTGGACCCACTGGGATTGGGGTCTTGTGGGGGCGGCGTGAATGGTTGGAGCGCTTCCCGCCTTATCAAAGCGGTGGCGATATGATCGAGCGTGTTGATTTCGATGGCACCCGCTACAAGGGTCTGCCGGGTAAGTTTGAAGCGGGAACGCCGCATATTGCTGGTGTTATCGGCTTATCGGCCGCGATTACTTATTTACGTGACTTGGACCGTGCAGGTGCCCACCAACATGAGCAGGCACTCTTGGTAGCTGCTACGGATCAACTCGCAGCGATCGAGGGCTTACGCATTATTGGAACCGCTGAGCACAAGGCATCCGTCATTTCTTTTATAATAAACGATATTCACCCGCATGATATTGGTACCTTTCTGGATGCGGATGGAGTTGCGATTCGCGCGGGGCACCATTGCACCCAACCATTACTGAAACGTTTTGGTGTCCCTGCTACCGCACGAGCATCGTTCGCCTTTTATAACAGTTTTGAAGATGTCGACCGTTTGGTTCAGGCAGTTGCTAAGCTTAAAAAGTTTTTTGTATAGCTCCTGGAGGCTCATTCAAATCAGCTCTGTTACTGAACTCTAGCTTACGATTCTTATGGATAACGACGCACTCGACGAGCTGTACCAGTCCATCATCCTGGACCACAACAAGCACCCGAGGAATTACGGAAAGTTGGTTAATTTTACCCACTTTGCGGAAGGCTATAATCCCCTTTGTGGGGATAAAATAGACGTCTATATTCGTGTCGCGCACGAGTGTATCGAATCGATCCAATTCGATGCGGCTTGCTGCGCTATTTGTAAGGCCTCGGCCTCTATGATGACTGAGGCGCTAGTAGGAAAACCCCTAATGCAGGCGGAGCAAATAACTGCACACATTGAGGGCATGCTTTCTTCTGAACGGAATGTTGGAGCAGACGTGGAACGCGATGGAGAGCTGGTCGCTTTGGCGGGCGTGCGTAAATTCCCCGCGCGTATTAAATGTGCGACCCTGCCATGGCATACTTACACGGCAGCGATTCGTAACGAAGGTACTGCCGGCACTGAATAGGGTGAGCGGATCAACTTGCCTCGGGAGTGTAACCGCTCTCCTCATCCAGACCTAGGGTAACCGTTAGGTTTAAGAAGGTCAGGTCACCCATTGAGTTGCAGCTCAGGAAGCGGTGGTCGTTGTGCATTTGCGCCAACTCGCGGCGTAATTGTAATACTTTATCATGGCTGGAGATTTGGTCGACACACATGCAATCACGCAGATGTCGGATGCGATAGCGTGCGAAGTTTAAGCGACGTTTGATGAGGCTTCGTTCTTCGCGCTGATATTGTCGACTGGTCTCGATATTGATGAGTTCCGTACACAAGCTCACAACGGGCAGATTATTCTTAAAAAACTGAGGCAGATAGAGGGAGCGCCGCCCTTCATAGCTTTGTTGGTCGAAATCGATCGCACGGACTCGATACTGATTCTGCTCAAAATCAGGCGTGACTTCGACTACGTAGTTGTAGGCACGCATATCTCCGAGTAAGCGTACAAAGCAGCGCTCATTAAATTTAATAAACTCTTTGGCCAGGCGGACCGAATGCAAATCCGGGCGGGGCAGATAGTCTCGTATGAAATCGTCGCCAGGCACTCCGATGATGTGCTCTTCGATCAAGGTATCGCCGCAGACTAAGAAGTTAATGTGGTTGGGCGACAGTAGTTCTTCCAATTCCAGGCCATAAATACGTGAGGCATCTGCCTTTTTGATATAAAAATAATCGTGGTTATCGTTGTATTGATTCACGACCCGTACTCGCATCGGCTTGGTGTTACCGAAGGTACAAAAGTCGACCCGATCGATGAAGAGGTTACCCAGTACGGTTTCGTCGCCTCCGGAGCGCAGGATGACATAGATTTTTTTTAGGCCTTCGTAGAGCTCGCGGCCACGTTGTTGCTCGTAAATAAGTGTCTGCCAGAGTGTGTCCTGTCCCGCTTTGTTAATGAGTGGGAATGCATCCTCATAATCCAGGAGGTCTTCGTAACTGACTGGTAAATCTAGGCCTCGCTGGTATTCCGCTAAATAGTCCCGAAACGCTCCGTTAATCGGGTAGTACTGCTTGCGCTGCTGCGTGGCTACACGGATCTTAGACATTAGCTAAACCTTCTGAAATACACCGCCGACGACAAGCACCAAAGATAGTTACATTTTTAGGTTGAATGTATGTTGGTTTCGGGTGTCTGTTTGAGGTGGCCGGGTCCTATGCAATGTTGGACAAGCGAACCCCGTCAGGCCCGGAAGGGAGCAGCGGTAGTTTGAACGACATGTGCCGTAGGGTGCCTGGCCACTTTTTTATCTAGTTCTAATCGGCCAGTCAGTTCTGCATGCGCATCCGATTCGGTTTACCCTTAAAAAGCCACTTGCCAGTCACACTGTATCACCGCTTCTTAATTTAGGCTTATGGATAAAGGATATCAGGTTATTGCACGTCGCTGGCGCCCCCAACAGTTTGATGAGTTGGTAGGTCAAGACCACATCGTGCGGACCTTGAGCAATGCGATTGAGACGAACCGTATAGCCCATGCGTATCTTTTCGTTGGTCCACGCGGTACAGGAAAAACCAGCTCGGCGCGTCTCTTTGCGAAGTGTTTGAATGCGGAGGGCGGCCCGAGCATAGCTCCTGACAATGAATCAGAGATCAGTAAGGCCATTATGAGTGGTGCCTGCATGGATGTTATTGAGATCGACGGTGCGTCCAACAACAGTGTCGATCAAGTGCGGGATTTGCGCGATGACTGTCAGTATGCGCCCACGCAATGCACCTATAAGATCTACATCATTGATGAAGTGCACATGCTATCCACCGCGGCTTTTAATGCCCTGCTCAAAACCCTGGAGGAGCCGCCACCTCACGTGAAGTTTATTTTCGCGACAACGGAATCACATAAAGTCTTGCCCACGATTGTATCCCGCTGCCAGCGTTTCGAATTTCGGCCCATCGCTGATGATGTGATTGTGGCAAAGTTACAAACTATAGCCGAAGCAGAGGGGATTCAGGTTGAGCATGCAGCGCTTGCGTCGATTGCGCGCCTTGCGAATGGTGGGATGCGTGATTCGCAATCGATTCTCGATCAAATGATTTCATTTTGCGGCGATTCGATCAACGAACAGGATGTGCTGGATGTCTACGGTTTGATCTCGTCAGAGCGTATCCATCAACTCGCGAAGGCTTTAGGGGCACTGGATTATCCGGCAATTATTTCCGCAGTCGATGAATTCGCCAATGAAGGCCGAGACCTCTATCGCATCCTGCACGACTTGCAGGCATACCTGCGTTCCGTCCTTCTCGATGCAATAGAGCATCAAGGGCAAACCGATCAACTGGGCGCAGCGCATAGCAATGAATCGATCATGCGCATGTTGGATGCGCTGCAATGCGGCGAAGCTAGTGTTCAAAAGGGCTTATCGGAAAAAGTGAATTTCGAGGTCGTTTTACTTAAAGCGGCGGAAGAATCTCGAGCGCGTGCGATCGATAGTGTAATTAAGCAATTAGCTACCGCGGGGGCATCGATCCCCGAAAAAAAAAAGTAGCGGTTCAAGCTGTTGATACTCGCCCGTTGGTCCTGCCGGACCCTCAGCTCGGTTCCTCTGGGACTGCTGCCGAAGCAGGCGTAACGGACTCGCTCGCTGCATCTGATGACGCTGCCTTGGCTGCCGTAGAGACTCTGGAGGTGCCAGCTGCCGCTACCAGTGCCGACTCAGTTGATTCGCCGGCGGAACTCGCAGATGCAATCCGTGCTGAGTCGGCGAATGATTCATCCGAGTTACTGACCGCAGAAGGCGCCGAAGATCGCTTGAGTCCTGCGATTAAAGACAGCCTGCGCGAGCGTTTTAACGGCCGCATCTCAGGTGTTCGGAAGCTGGATGCGAAAGACCGTATCTTTTAATGTGCCTAGTATTGTTGTACTCCCGGAATTAATTGCTGATAGTAAACTCTGACCATGATGCAGTGCCTATCCATTGACTCAAAGCCGATCCTGTTCTTACTCCTGTCGTCTCTTGGTAGTTTACTTATTGCCCAGTCCGTTAAAGAGACGACTTTAGTTATGAAACCTGAACAATCTGCCATTGGTGAGTGTGCATCTGCTTGTGCATTGCCGTCGCATGTTGATTTAAGTAGTGAAGCCTTCCCGGTACAGCGCAGTGAGCATGAGTGGCGGGCGACATTGACGGCGTTGCAATACCACGTAACTCGTGAGCAAGGTACTGAGCGCCCTTTTCAGAATAAGTATCACGACAACAAGGCGCTTGGTCTCTACCACTGCATTGGTTGCGCGACACCGCTATTTTCCAGTACCGAAAAGTTTGATTCCGGCACCGGTTGGCCAAGCTTCACGCAACCCATCGATTCGCGTACGCTGGGTGAGAAGAGCGACGTCAGTTATGGCATGCGACGAACTGAAGTGCATTGTAAGGTGTGCGGCGCCCACCAGGGCCATGTCTTTGAGGATGGACCGCGCGAGCAGGGTGGCCGACGTTACTGTATCAATTCGGCAGCTTTAAATTTTACGGCCGTTCGCTCTCTTCAGGAACTTAGAGCTAAAGTTGTCGCATGGTACGACAGCCAATAGCGTGGGGCATTCAAGTAAGGCTGGCTTTTAGTTAACGATGCCGTTGCTATGCTGGCGCATGTCTGAGCAATATTCTTCTTCCCGCCGTCGTTTCATCAAGGGCGCAGGTCTGTTTGGTGGTGCTTCCTTTCTTGCAGGGCCCAAGTCGTTGGCAACAGAGCCAAAGCTTATTGGGGCGGCTAAGAACCTTATTTTTTTAGTCGCCGATGGTATGGGGGTGGGCACCTTGTCGTTTGCGCACCATTGGCAAATGCGCCAAACTGGCCAACCGCTTGAGTGGATGCAGCTTCTGCAGGACCCGAATGTGCGGCGGTGTTTGCAAGATACCGCATCCGCAAATTCTCCAGTGACCGACTCCGCTGCAGCAGGCAGTGCTTGGGGCTGTGGGGAGCGGGTGAATAACCGTAGCATCAATTATTCGACCCGTGGACAGCCGCTCAAACCCCTGTTCAGTTACGCCAAGGAGTCGGGCAGAGCTACTGGCTTAGTATCAACCTGCCGCATTACGCATGCAACGCCGGCTGCGTTTGTGGCTAATGTAGCCAATCGCGATGCTGAAGATCGTATCGCAGATCAATATCTTGAACGCGGTGTCGATGTATTGCTCGGTGGCGGTGCAAAGCATTTTTCAAACGAGGAGCGCGACCTGTGTGACGCCTTTATACGCAAGGGTTATACGTTTGCTGAGAATGCGGCGGAACTAGCGCAAACCGTTAACGATAAACAAATCTTAGGCTTATTTACCCGAGGGCACCTTCCTTATGCGATCGACCGCAAATACGACGCGCGTTTCGCAGCGATACCAAGCCTTGCGACTATGTTTAAGGCCGCGCTGCAGTCGCTTGAGCAACATGAGAATGGCTTCGTCCTTCAGGTTGAAGCGGGTCGCATTGACCACGCGGGCCATGCCAACGATCCAGCTTCAATACTTCATGAAACGCTGGAGTTCGATCGCTGCATTCCAATTGCCTTGGACTATTACAAAGCACATCCAGATACACTAATCATTGTGACTACCGATCATGGTACAGGTGGTTGCCAGTTGAATGGAACGGGTAAAGGATATCAGGAAAGTGGCCCAGCGCTGGATCGAATCAATCGCTTTAAGGGAAGCTTCCAATCGGTAGCGCGTATTTATGAGCAAACCGGTGCATTCGATGCACGCCACTTCGAGGCAATTAGCGGACTCGCCGTGAACGATGCGCAAATCGAACAAATCCTACATGAGGTACAACAGAACAAAAGGTACATGACCAGTGTCATTGCCGACGTGCTGAACGATAAACTGATGGAGCGCACCGCGATAGGTTGGACCTCCAATAATCACACGGCAGAACATGTAGAATTGGCCGCACTCGGGCCAGGCTCTGCTGAAATACCGATGTTTCTAAAGAACTACGAGTTGCATGGCATGCTTCGCCAAGCGCTGAACCTTTGATTTAAACTGGGGCGGCGCGTGCGGACAAAGGCAGTACTCCTAATAGACGTCACGTAGATAGCGATTTTCGGACTTCAGTTGTTGTACATAGTCTTCAGCTTGTGCTGCACTCATGTTGCCTTCTTTACGGACGATCGTATGCAGTGCCGTGTCGACATCGTGCGCCATTCGGCTGGCGTCCCCGCAGACATAAAATACGGCGCCTGCTTCCAACCACTTAAACAGTGCATCACTATTTTCAAGCATGCGGTCCTGGACATAGATTTTGTGGGCCTGATCGCGTGAAAAAGCGACATCGAGTTTGGTTAGCACCCCATCTTCTAAGTAACTTTGCAATTCGCTCTGGTAAAGGAAGTCAGTTAGGTAGTGCTGATCGCCAAAGATAAGCCAGTTTTTACCAGTCGAAGCTGTCGCAGCGCGTTCTTCAATGAACGCACGGAAGGGTGC
>Ga0228650_1001013_pt1 | contig 10787 bp, 9 predicted proteins | sample 62DmetaG_FD_183171 | JGI IMG/M metagenome (GOLD analysis project Ga0228650, IMG submission 183171) | Seawater microbial communities from Monterey Bay, California, United States - 62D | ecosystem: Environmental > Aquatic > Marine > Coastal | place: USA: California | collected 2016-10-28
CAGTAGTGGCAGGAGCCAAAGTTAATCCCATTCCAAATCCGAGTAATAAGAAAATACTCGCTAACCGGATATATTCTGAATCAATTTCAACAGTAGTGAATATAGCCATTGCAATTGTCATCAATACCAACCCTACAGAGATAACATTGTTACTTCCAAATTTAGCAGATAACCTATCACTATTTGCAGCAGCAGGCATTAATCCTAATGGTAGTGGAAGAAATCTAACTGCAGCTTCAAGAGCAGTATGCCCCCTTACTAGTTGGAAATGCAACATTTGTGTAAACATGAAAGAGAACATTACGAATGAAGCCAACATTATTGCAATTAACCCTAAAGAAAAACCTTTGAATTTAAAAAATCCAATTGGCAACATCGGGTACTCGACTTTCCTTTCCCAATTTACAAATAAATAAGTCATGATAATTGCCAATGCGCTAATAGTTAGAATTTCAGGGCTATTCCAACCTAGTGTAGGCGCTTCGATTATTGCATACAAAATAGTTCCAAGAGCAGCTACTGACAAAAATGCGCCGATAGGATCTAGTGGAGTTTTTTTACTATCTTTTGAGTTTGGAACAAAAACCAGTCCTAATATTAGGGCCAGCAAGATTATTGGGACATTAATCAGAAATACCATTTGCCAATCATAATTTTCTACAGCCCAACCTCCAACTAGTAATCCGATTGGAGCCCCAATACCTGCCATCATCGTCCATATTCCAATCGCTTTACCTCGTTCCTCTCTGGGAAAAACCACAATCACAATAGATAGAGTGGCGGGCATAACTAAGGCTGCCCCAAACCCCATAGCCGCTCTAGCCATAATTACATCATTTGATGAATCAGCATAGAATGCAGCAGCAGCAGAAGCAGTTCCTAGCAGTATTAATCCCAATTGCAAAGCTCTTTTTCTTCCGAATCGATCTCCTAAAGCACCCATAACTAATAGCATACCTCCAAAGATTAGAGCATAAGAATCAACAATCCATTGTAAATCACTATTATCAGCCTGCAAATCTTTAGACATTTCAGGTAACGCTACATTCAAAGTAACATTATTTAGCATCACGATAACTAGACTTAGACTCATGATTCCAAGTATAAGCCATCTTTTCTCATGCCCATTATTCTGACTCATAGTATCACGGATAAATAGATACTTTTCAAAACATAGGTTACAATATCAAAACCATCCCCGATAACTATGACTAATCGTCTACATGCGCTCTTCATCGCATTAATTTTCGTATTAGTTAGTATGTCAGGTTGTATATTTTCGGACACTTCAACATCCGATAAGATACCAGAAGAGGACGAATATCCTTCTATTTATGATAGACATACTCTCTCCTGGCAAGATAATCATACATTTTCTTACACCTTGGAACAAGGGCCATATTATTCTCTTGATGTCCAAGAAGCCTTCATTGAAGTTGATACTTCTGAAATCTGGGAAACAGGCCCTGAAACATCAGAAGTACATCTTTCGTATTGGCTTCCAAGCAATACTTTGGAGGGAGAACAAGTTCCCGTAATTGCAGTCATTAGCCCTTATTTTTCATATGGCACACAAGGAGATGAATCGACTCCAACCAATATTGTAAGCGCTGGCCGTGGCGAGTTTATTTTCGAAAATTTTGTCCCTCATGGATATGCTTTCGCTCAGGTAGCAGTATTCGGCACTGAACTTTCCAGTGGCTGCTTTGACTATCGTGGTGCTGGAGAGGGTTTAGGAATTCATAATGCTGTAGAATGGCTTGGTTCACAGAACTGGTCTAACGGACATGTTGGACTTTATGGTAAATCCTATGAAGGAGCAACCCAATGGGAAGCCGCGGCCTTAGGCAGCGAATATCTCAAGACCATAGTACCAATATCCGGTACAACAGCTTTACATCCATTATTGTACAAAAATGGTAGTGCAGAAGCTAGAAGTCAAGTTATGCATATGAATTATTTTTCTAGCACCGTCGATTATAATGAAGATGATTTAGATAATGTATGTCCAGACATTGTAGAGGGACTATTCGCAGGACCTGTTACTTACGGGGCCGGAGAGTTAGATCCTTATATGTCGAATTATTATGATGAAAGAAGCCATATTGACAAAGCATTCGAAAATTGGAACGGAAGTGTCTATTGGGTTCAAGGTTTACAAGACTGGAATGTTGATCCACATCAAGTATTTGGAGGCCCAATCGGAGTAAATTGGTATCAAGATTATATCGATGCAGGGTTCGAAATTAGAGGAATATTAGGTCAATGGGAACATAATTATCCAGATCAATGGACAAAACATAATGCTCAAGATAGTGGATATGGTGGGGAGGCAATTCACAATATGACTCGTTGGGATTGGGCTCAAGATTTGTTTGAATGGTATGAATATTATCTGAAAGGTATTGGAACACAACCAGACCTTACTGCCCAAGTACAAAGAAATGACGGCCAGTGGCGTATTGAAGAAACATGGCCTCCAGAAAACATCGAATGGTTCGATTTACCATTATCTGATTGTTCTAGTTCAGGAGTATTTACTGGAGGTGGCGCGCCGGTTGTTGGAGGAGGGCAGACTGTTACAACTACATGTTCTGCACTTTCCGAGACAGAAGATATCTTAATTTCAGGATTGATTAGGCTGCATTTAGAAGCAGTAGCAACAATGGATGGAGGGCAGATATTTGCAGAGTTAAGAGATTCGCAAACCGGTATTAGATTGGGCCATGCGACTATGGATATCAGGTATCATGCAGGAGGTTATGAGCCACAAACGGTATTACCTTCTGAACAAGTAACAATGATGATGGAGTTCCAAGCGATTGATGCTATACTCCCTGCAGGCCACGGAATTAATATTGTATTTACAGAATCAGGAGAAGATTATCTTGCACCTGCATGCGGACCAAGTTGTACCATCCACATAATCCCATCAATTTCACAGCTATCAATTCCGCACATTACTAGTGATTCAGGGACAGTTCTAATTACTCCTCAAAATCCCGATGCGGCTAATAATTAGATTAGAGATATAAGAAATAATCCCTTCCTCTTTTCTCTGTGTAATCAATCATTTCCCCGTCATAATTAGTTACAGCTTTTTTTGCAAGTTCTTCCATAGCTTCACTAATCCAAGAAAGAGTTTGAAAATCTTCTACTTCGAACCAACCGTAATCTGTAATTTCATCATTATCAATCTCAATAACCGGATTTATTGAATTGACAAGATAAGCCATAAAAATAGCGGGAGTATCTTTAATCAGACATTCTCTAAGGCCAACTAAACCCAGAATTTTGACATCAATTCCACATTCTTCTCTTAATTCACGCTTTACTGCTAATTGTGGTAATTCGCCTTCATCAACTGAACCCTTAGGTAAACCCCAGAGACCATTTTGAGGGCCTTTACCCTCTTTTACCAATAGGATTTTATTTTTTTCAACTAAACAAGCAGCAACGCCCAAGTCCGTTGTAACCGGTCTCATACCATTTTACTGTAATATTTCATTTATGAAATACTGTTTCCAGTAAAAAGCACTCAATCATTAGTAGGATTCATTGCCGGAGTATGTTTCCTTGATAGCATGTCTTTACCAAGGCGAGCCATGGAGCAGATGGGATTTTCCGTTTGCTGCTTGTCTTGTGATGCGCCGGATATTGCCGGGTCTCAGAGGTGTAGAGACTGTATCTCATCGCACGTAAAAGTACGTGACAAAATATCTTCAGGAGTTGCGATATCGAAAGCAGATAGGTTGTCAAGAGAATTTGTAACTATGCTCGCCAATCCTGCAGATTTCATCGAAAATACAGTACATTCAGAAACTATGACATACTACAAATCATTGATAGACAAGCATCAGGGAAAGTCGCAACCTAAAACCGCTGAAGAAGTCCAAGAGAGATTTGAGGCACAAAGAAATAAACCTCAAAGATCTTTGATTCGTGATGTAGCTAGTAACCGGAAAAAAAGTACTCATGTACTTAATTCTGAAGAAATAGAAGAACTATTATTGAAAATTAGTGATAAAAATCCAGAAGCTAGCGAATCTTATTGGGAAGAATTACTTGAAGATGTGAACCAACTCTTGGATGAAGATTGAAATTACGAGCATTCAAACAAGATGAATCTATGGAGATATTACAATGACGGGAAAACGTGACCCTCGCGCTAATTGGTTAGATGAAGATCCATTTGAAAAAATGAATAAGAATTCAAAGACTCATACGCGTGCTAGAGATGATGGAAATTGGCGCAAGCCACATGTAAGGGTAGTTACAGGAAGTGCAGGGCAGCCTTTTTTCAGATCTTTTTCTCAAACTCAATCTCAACCTAGAACTGTTCACACCGGTTCTATTTGGCATTTTTCAAAAGTCGAAAAAGAACATTTATCTCAAGCAGTATTAGCCTTTACAATAGCATTAGGATTTTTTGCTACAAATGGGGTATTCAATGCACTGGGAGACCCTTTTAATTTCATAAAGTCAGGAATATTATTGGGATTGGTAATATGTCCTGCCTTTTTATTCCATGAAATCGCTCATAAAATTACGGCTAGAAACTATGGCTGCTGGGCAGAATTTAGAGCATCTCCAGGCGGTTTGCGATTTGGAATAATTATAGCAGCATTAACGGGATGGATATTCATGGCACCAGGAGCAGTTATGGTTTATGGTCACACCACAAGGTCTCAATTCGGAAAGGTCGCTTTGGCGGGTCCGGTCAGTAATATCATACTCTGGATTATTGGTATAATCCTAATTTTACTTGGGTTGGAAACATCTGGTACATTCACGGTTCCTTACGGAGGCGCTGAAAAGGGAATGTTATGGTGGTGGTGTGTTTCTAATGCTGGTTTAGCATTGTTTAACATGATACCATTAGGTCCATTAGATGGTAAAAAAATTAAACATTGGTCAGATTTCGTATTTTATTTCTGGCTTATAGTATGTGCTAGCTTAGTTTATTTCAACGCTACAGAGCTTAGGTACTTGATAGGATAACTCCTTGCCAGAATTTATGTACCGCAACAGATGAATAGAAAACTAATTACAAAAGTAGCAGAAGAGTTGTCACGGTACAAACAATGATTTCTACTTTAACCCTTTAACTTTGAGCCGCCATTAGTCAAAACCGACTCTTTAATACGACTAAAATCATTATTGTACCGTTCACATACAATATCAAGTCGTCCAATAAATTTATGTTCATTGACAGCCCTAAAATTAGAATAATAATTGATTGGAAGCCGTAACCTAACATTGAAGATATTGTTAATTCAAAAGATAAATTTTTACTTCCTTTACCAGTCATCATATCTATTATTTGGTCTTGCCAAGAAAAACCAACAAGGTAAATTTTATGCAGTAAATTAACATGAATCTGTTTTTCCCAAGGCTTTGCTGTAGGACAGATTTTTTCGTCAACACGACTCGTATCATCACCCAAGCCGAGCCTCCTTGCTCTAACAGAGAAATGATTGAATAGAGAGTACTGAAACAACACGGCAACCACAATCACTGAAATGTATACACCATCCCATCCAAGATGTTGACCAAATGCATATGTCACTAGAATCAATCCAAGTGTATCTGCGATTGTGTCCCAATATCTTCCTACATGTGATGGCCTTTCCCTGATCCTTGCTAATTCACCATCTATCGCATCTACAACACCCTTTACCACAATTAGAAAACAACCTTCGATGATATATTCTTGTAAGATTAACCAAGCGCAGAAAATTGATAATAATAGATGAAAATTAGTAACCATTAACACACTAATTTTAGTTTCCTTTAGAATATTAGCAAATAAACGGGCAATTGGTCTTCCCCAATCGGACAAATCTTTCGCACCACTAATGTTGCCATATTTTCCAGAAGACATATTTTACCTCCATTAGAATATTTAGATTAGGGCATTCGTAATTGGCTTCTCATCACAATGGAAAAAGGTCATTAGAGCCCACCAAGTAATCATATCTAGGCTGTTAATCACATTAGCCACACCTGTATTTTCTTCACCATAGTCTTTACCTGTGGTATCCATCCATGCTTCCATCTCATCTAAGGTATCGCAGACTTGGTGATAACACCAATAACCATCAACAAGCCCTCCGAAACCAATAGTTACAACGTCTAAATTATCTTGGAAGCTAGCATGATCACTTCTTGCAGTAGTATCTTCGTAAACAATAATTTCTGGCCGATCCATATCTAACCAAACACTAGTTTTCCATGTATCTGCTGAATAATTAGTTCCTACCAGCGTTCCCATTTGTTCTTCTAAACCCAAAGCATCAGACCCAATCCAGTTAGAGAGTCCAACCATTCCGGGTTGATCTAATCGGTCGTGATTAGGTCCAGGGCCGATATACACTCTCATAGGCCATACTTCTGCATCCTTCGGATAACCATCTTCATCAATCATTGGATCAGGATCGCCATGAGGAGCTCCTCCTCCTCCTGGCCAATTTACGCCAGCCATATCTAGATTGATGTAATTAGTAATGGTAACATCAGGATTGTCTTCACCTACGTAGTACTCTGTCCAATAATCCGAACCTCTCTTACCGCCTTCTTCGCCAGACCAAAGACAGAAAACCATTGTTCGTCTACTTTCAAAGTTAGCCAGTGCTTTTGCAGTCTCCATTACCATTGAAGTTCCAGCTGTATTGTCATATGCTCCAACTCTAGTTCCATACGTTCTTTCACCAATGATATGAGGGTCAAGAAGTACTCCGTTGACAGGCGGTGCAACATCAAAATGTGCTCCAAAAACTAACCATTCATTTTGAACTTCTGTTCCCCATTTGTATGCACAAATATTGTATGCTTCAGGGTTCTGAGAACCTGTAATATCTGTAAATTCATACCTATGGCCAATTACTTCTAAACCAAAACCTGTCATTTCACTAATTAGATATTGGGCAGCATCTTCGTAAGCAGGATTTCCCTGACCTGCCCACCTATCGTAATAACCTTCTTTCCCATCTACAATATCAAAAGAATCAGTGGGGTCACTCATTTCAAATAATCGTTCGTATACACTTCTTCCATCAACTATTCCTGTAGAGTGAATACCGCCTTCATCTTTGGGTAGAGACATTGTCCGATTAATTGGTATGATTTTTACAATTACTGAACCACCAGTTTCCGAACTATGGTTTACAGTATCGAATGTACTATTTTCAGAAGCCGGAACTCTTTCAATTCCATTATTCGAATTATCTATATCTCCTCCTCTACTTATCCAAGTCATCCAAGATTCTCCTTGGTCGCGAATAGGCCAAAAGTCTCGTCCGAATTCCCCTATTATGACAACCATATTTTCAGTTCTTGGAGGTGCTAATATTGACAATGTAATCGAATCACCTTTTTCCAAATCAACAATTGTAGAGTTCTGAACATAATTATTACCATCTTCGATAATTAAGTAAGGAATAAAAACAGACATAGGACTAGAAGCAGATAATTCCATATTTTGGAAAAAACCTCCTTCCATAGACGCTATTCCAACTTCTAAATCACCCTCTCCAGGCGTATTTTCTGAATCAGCAAAACATCCAGTTAGTGGTGCTGACAACATCAGTAGCACAAGTAAACTGGCGACGCCGGTCCGTTCCATATTACCCGGAACCACAGCATCTTGTTGAACTAAACGGTTTCAAGAACCAGAATAATTATTCGGTGGTAAAGCTACCATGGCCTATAAATTGTGTTTTCTTAGGATCCTTCAATACTAATGCGAATATTCCGCCTAGCAGCAGGAAGAATATACCGCAGCAAGCTGTACCTATTCCTCCAGCGGTAGCAAAGATACCACCGAATGCCTCTCCAACTTCGTCAGCAAACACTTCCCACATTGGAACAAGCTCATAGTCTTCATTTGCCTCTATAGTGTATTCACCAGCAGTATAGTTCCATGACGAAATGGTAGCCATATGATACCATCCATCAGGATCATCTTCCCACCCATATGGTTTTTCACCATCTTCTTCACAGTCGATAGTCACATGATTTTCTCCAGATTCATCTGTCATAGTGAAAGTAAATTCATCACACCTCACATCGTCACTAACCATTACAATCATCTCTTCACTGAAAGAATAGGTTGTAACCCCTGCAGTTCCGCTAAAGTCACTTTTTTCCTCTACGTCCCAATCTCCAACATCACTTAGAGTCGAACCTCCACCAATTGTCAATGCAACTCCGCCCAATGTAATTAACAATCCAAGTCCAAGAAAAATTTTCCCCGCTATGTGCATAAAGTATCTACATGTACTTGCAGTTATAAGTTAGACTGATTTTTCCTTTATATGGCTCTAGATTCTGATATAACTATTTAGTATCAACCACTATCTTAGAGTCAGAGGGAAGGATATGAGCGACATAGTTAGAAGAAAAGACAGTATTACACAGGATTTTGAGAAAAAAACATTGAATGGTTTCATTGGAATATTCCTACACATAATTGTCCTTGGTTTTGTTAACTTGCTATTGATGATATTGTTGGGAGCGGGAGAGATTATCGGGGGCCTTGCTTTTTTGGTTATAATTTTCACAGGACCTGTTTGGCTTATTTATTGGAATAGCTACATTATCATTGGACCAAATGAAGCAGCGACTGTACAGTTCTTTGGTAAATATTCTGGAACCGTAAATAAAGAAGGTTTTCATTTTTTCCTAAATCCCTTTTACCATAAACAAAAAATTTCTTTACGTATAAGGAATTTTGAATCGGCTAGATTGAAAGTTAATGATGTTAATGCTAATCCAATTGATATTGGTGCAGTAGTAGTTTGGAGAGTTTTTGATGCTGCAGAAGCACTTTTCGAAGTAGATCACTATGATCATTATGTACAGATTCAGAGTGAGGCAGCACTTCGTGCAATGGCAACAGCTTATCCATATGACATAATTGAAGACAAAGATATTGGAGGAATTTCCTTATCCAGTCATCAGGAAGAAATTGCTGAACTTCTTCAGGCATCAGTTGAAGATAGACTTAAACAAGCAGGAATCGAGGTTCTTGAAGCTAGAATAAGCCATCTTGCTTACTCTCAAGAAATTGCACAAGCAATGCTACGCCGCCAACAGGCTAGCGCAGTAGTGGCAGCAAGAACAGAGATAGTCAAGGGCGCAGTAGGTATGGTCGAAGAAGCATTAGCACAACTCAGCTCAAAGAAAATCATCGAATTGGACGAAGATAAAAAAGCCACTATGGTAAGTAATTTACTAGTCGTTCTTTGTTCTGAAACTGATACTACTCCAGTAGTTAATACTGGAACAATATACTAGAAGTTTATTCAATGCTAGCAGGCATCGAAGAGTGATGCAAATTGATGCGCAACTTTCCTTCTGAATCCACGATATAACCAAAGGAATACTCTACTTTGACCTCTTCTTCTATTGAATTTGTGAAAAAATAGTTGCCCATTGCCATAGCCGTTACTCCATTAATAATGACATTTTCATTCTCGAATCGTACCTTTTTCCAGCCTTTAATTGCGAATCCTTTGTCTTCAGGACACGCTCCGTTTCCTGCAACGAAATATGATAGGGCACCTTCGAAGGTTGGACGAAATTGTTTCTCAATAGCGAATGTAGGTTTGAACAAGACAGGAGAAATATCGTATGCATACAGTGATTCGACGTGTAAACGCCCACGTCCGATATAATCTCCTTCAGAACTATGTGCCGCAGCGATAGCAACAACACCTTCTCCCCATTCTTTCTGAGCATTCTCTACATCAGCGACAGTCACCATTATTCATTCCTCAAGGGCATGATTTATGATTATTACACTGGCACAACAAATTAAATTTAGATATTAGTTATGGTGCAGAGGGCAGGATTTGAACCTGCGAAGCACTACGCACTGGGACCTCATCCCAGCCCCTTTGACCGCTCGGGTACCTCTGCTTTATAATCGTCGAAATCTCTAACATATATCAGAATGGTGAAACAAAGAGCAAGTGATTACCAGACGTCTAAACCATACTTTTGGGCTAGGGGAACTTCCTCTCCAGTCTTTGCATAATAGTACATTGAGGCTCTATTGACTGCATCGCAAGCAGTAAAGAAAAGAGAAGATAATGTTATACCTGCGACGATTATTATGAAGCCTAGAGCAAATCCTATTTCTCCTAGTAACAAGAGGGGTAAACAAATAATAATAATAAATAATATCACTAAGAAATTAATGATTCCAGTACCTATGCTTGCAACAATATTCTCTCCCCAAGTTTTCGCAAATAACTCTGGGCTTTCTTTCATACTTTCGAATACTCCATTTTTTTCTAGAACAATAATTGGGATTACAAAGAAAGTGGTCATCCACCATGCAAATTGTATTAAACTCGCTATAATCCTTCCTAGAATTGACACAATAATATTATCAGAGGACTCCATACCTTCAAAGAAATTAATTATTAACCCAACAGTACCAGAAATAAGTCCCCAAGCAAATATTTGCGGTAAGCATTTCATCGCTTGCTTAATCCCATATGAAAAACTAGGGTTTCTCCCCGTAGTTAATCTCTCATATGCGCTAGCAACTATAGCTGCATTCCAAAATACAACAATTATAGATACTATAAAGTAACTTAGAAAGGTACCTAATGCAACTCCTCCTTCGAAACCTTCGTCATTTCCGATGACAAAACCCAAACCTCCAGTAAGAGTTAATACCGCTCCAAAACTTAGAATTGACATTATAGCCGAAAATAATACGTAAAAAATTAATTCAGGATCTGCTTTCACTACATGGATTCCGAGTTTTGTAATTC
>Ga0228650_1001026_pt1 | contig 10718 bp, 8 predicted proteins | sample 62DmetaG_FD_183171 | JGI IMG/M metagenome (GOLD analysis project Ga0228650, IMG submission 183171) | Seawater microbial communities from Monterey Bay, California, United States - 62D | ecosystem: Environmental > Aquatic > Marine > Coastal | place: USA: California | collected 2016-10-28
TTCGTTCCCTGGAATCACGAAGCCGACCCGTACCATAGAAGTATCCAATGACGTGCAGTTATCACGTGCGATAAAAGATCTGCAAGCTGGGGATCACGTTATTCTTGCCGATGGACAATACCAGGGCCAACAACTGAAAAACGTACGCGGCACGGCAAGCCAGCCGATCATTATCTCAGCCCAAAACAAACATCAGTCGGTTCTTTCTGGATCGTATTCAGGTGCGAATATGAGGGTTTTGGGTGCACGGCATATTGATTTTTATGGCCTCCGCTTTTCGCAAGGAACGATTTGGGGGGTGCGTGTCGGTGTCGACTCGGGTAATTCGCACGACAACGGAGCGTGCCATTTCATACGTTTCATCGAGTGTGAGTTTGACCATGCGGGACAGGAATTACTCAAAATTGGAGGTAACAGCTCATACATTACTATTGTCGGCTGTGACTTCCATCATTCTGGCCTTCGTCGCAGTGGACGTCCCGCCTATGCGGAGGGGATTTACATCGGCAATGGAGCCACCCTGCAGGACCAACCCCACGATATTATCGTGATGGCGAATCGCTTTCATTCGATCGGCAACGAAAATCAAGGTGGAGAGGCAATTGATATTAAACGGTGCAGTCACCGAATTAGTGTTATCAACAACTATATCGAGAATGTGGTGGTTCATTCCGGCGGGGCAATCACAGCACTGATTGACCCTTCTGACTATCCTGAGGGAGCAACCAATCCACAGATTCTTATTGCTGGTAATGAGATCCGTGGTGTTCGCGCGCTCTCGACTGGTTGGACAGGCGCTGGAATTTGCCTAGGCGCGAATGGCATTCAAGTTATTGGCAATACAGTATCGGATACAGAAGGTCCGGCTCTGTTAGTTTATACGAATGCCGCAAACACAACTGGAAATACCCTATTTACAAACAACCAAGTGGACGGCGAAGTACTGATCAATGCTTATGGCTTACGAGGCAGTCAAAGCCCGGTCTCCGTAGGTACCGTTAATGACCTAACGATACAGGATAGTTTAGGCTATGAACGCTACTAAGCAACTGGCGATCCATCTGTCTGGTCGATTACGCAGGAGTCCGTTCGTACTTAATGTGGCGAATCTTTTTGTCGGTGATGTTTTAGTACAAGCGATTGGTTTTCTTTCCCTATTACTTCTTACACGACTGTATAGTCCTGAAGCGTTCGGTATCTTAGGCGTATTTATGGCGATTTCGGAAGTAGGTGCTAAATTATCCACCCTTCGCTATGATGCGGCACTCGTGTTGCCCGATAATGACGAACCTGCAGGGGCTCTTTTCAGGTTCTCAATGTACACCTGTGTTGCGTTTTGTGCCTTACTACTGATCATAGGTTTTCTGGGTAGTGGCTTGGTGTCGGCTCTCGTTGATTTAAACCTGACACCTGTATTTTTCCTACTCATTGCCCTGATGGTGATGGGGCTTGGTGCTGATGGCTTGTGTGTCTTCTGGTGGATGCGCGGCAAGCATTTTAGATCAATCGCAGAGAGTTCAGTGATCGCAGCTACCATAGGGAATGGCACGAAGATTCTGGGTGGCTTGAGCGGGTATGGAGCTGGTGGTTTGCTGCTCGGTACAGTCTTGCAGCGCTGGGTTAGGATCGGTCTTTTGTGGCGTTCGCTGGTAGCTCCAGAACGTCCTAAATTAATGGGAACGCTACGCGATAGTTTGCAGCAGGCACGTACATACCGGGACTTCCCGTACTATCGGATGCCGCAGGAGGTGATTCATATGTTCGCTCAACAGGCACCGACCGTATTGTTGGCTGCATTTTATGGTGCAACCACGGCTGGTTTTTATATTTTGGCGACTCGAATCCTGCAGCTTCCGGTTGCTATGATGCAGACTTCATTCAGGCGTGTTTTTTATGTGCGCTCGGTAGAGGCACAACGTTGCCGAGACAGCCTGTTTCATCTATGTATGAAATATTCGACGTACATTTGTTTGGGCCTATTACCGGTTGCATTAGTTGTGATATTTTGGGCAGGACCTCTGTTTGTTACAGTTTGTGGGTCTGAATGGACTACCTCTGGAACTTACGCCAAGTGGGTGATGGTCTTTCTTTTATTCGGTTCTATTAGTGTGCCGTTTTCGGCGATTATGCCGGTTGTTGGACTAAACCGCTTTTATCTCATTTATGAAATCATTTCGGTCACGATTCGCTTATGTGTTATTAGCTTTGTGGCCGCGAGCGCGACAGCAATAGCAACCGTCATCGCTATTTCACTGGGCGCTACACTAAGCAGCCTTATTTTTACTACGATCGTTTTGTTGTATTTGCGACACCGAGATCTCTCGATAGCAAATGATCCGCACGACTGATGCCACCGCTGGTATCCATCATCATTCCTTTTCGCAATGCGGCAGATACTTTGGCCGACACACTGGAGTCTGTGCGAATGCAAACATGGAAGGAATGGGAATTAATTCTCGTTGATGACGGCTCTACTGACGAGAGCATGGCCATCGCAGAAGCATCTGGTTGTCAGCGAATGCGACTGATCCGCACTCCAGAGTACGGTGCCTGTAGTGCACGCAATCATGGGATACGCGCTGCGCATGGGGATTACTTTCAATTCCTCGACGCCGATGATTTACTCCGCGCGGAAAAAATCGAATTTCAGGTACAAGCCTTACTGGATCAAAAAGATCGGCATGCCGTAGCATACGGCCCCTGGTGGGGGTTTGGGGAAGATCTAACCGCGATTCGTTCAGGTCATCTAAATGGTCGTAGTTTTGCGGATGCAATCGATTGGCTGTTCGCTTCTTTAGCGGATGGTTTTTATGCGCCACCACATTGCTGGCTTGTGCCCGCTTCAGTGATACGTTCGATCGGTGGTTGGCATGAGTCCTTATTACAAAATCAAGATGGTGAGTATTTCTCACGTGTGTTGATGGCTGCCACCAGTGCCATCTGGGTTCCGGAGTCCGATGCCTTTTACCGTGAAAGGAATCCACAAAGTATTAGTGAGCAAAGAGGGCTCGCATACACTGAGTCTTTATTGCTTGCGGCTAATCTAATCCGAGATCGGATGCTTTGTTCGGTCAATCGGTCGACGCGTCGGCGCTTTTTGATATCCGTGCTGTACTTACGCATTTTGTACCGAATGGATCCAAAGGATACGCACATGCTGGGTAGAATATGGCGTGAGATTGAGGCGCACGGCTTACCACCACTCAGTTTGCCGTTTGGAAGTCGTCGCTTCAATCGCTGCAAGGAGTTCTTGGGTTGGCGTCTGGCGTTCAAATGCAAGTACCTACTGCAACCTTGAGTAAGTTTCAGATGCAGGCATCCATACAATTGGTTACGATTGCGATTATTACCTGCAATCGTGCGTGGGGGCTCAGTAAACTGTTACGTGAACTGATGCTTTTGAGAATGCCTGATTTTCCATCGGCTAAATTAAATATCCTCGTTGTTGAGAATGGTCACCGCCAGCGCTCTACTTTAAGTCTTGTCGAACACTATCGCCATGCAGGTTTGAGGATAGATTATTTTCACGAGCCTCAACAAGGCATCTCGTATGCTCGTAATACAGCGCTAAGCCATGCATTAAAGCATAGTGATTACATCGCGTTTATTGATGATGATGAGTGGCCGACACCCATTTGGATCAATGAACTATTAAAGTGTGCAGTGGAGTTTCAGGCACCTGTCGTTTGTGGGCCGGTTTTGCCCGTTTTGCCTAGTTCGGCGCCCCGATGGGCACGTCAAGGTGGTTTCTTTAATCGTCAACGCTACACAACGGGCACTCCGATTTCCTATGGAGCTACCAATAATACCTTGATTCTTAGCGCAGCCCTACGACGCAGCGGTTTGAGTTTTGATCCGCGTTTTGCTCTAACTGGAGGGGAAGATACACTTTTCTTCCTCAAGCTGACCGAGCGAACCAATCGTGCCGTTGTCTGGTGTGATACAGCAACGGCTTATGAGACAATCGAACCGGAGCGTATGTCGGTGCGTTGGTTATTTCGTCGAGCGATGCGGGTGGGCGCGAACATGCCGCACTATGATAGTGCTATGGGGAAGGGTAGACTGTGCCGTTTGCGCTGGGCCCTTCAAGGAGGGGCACACGTATTGCTGGCTTTACCGCGGACTGCGTGGGCGTATTTGCTACGTAGCGATGTACGGCGTGTCGAATCACTGCGTGAACTCGGACTTGGCTTAGGGATGCTTCTTGGGGCTTGGGGTGGATCGATTCAGGAATATACAGAGCGCCATGTGTGATCGGTGTGCACATGCTAATGTAGTTAAGCACGTTCCGGTGCTCCCCGATGCGCTTCTTGTCGGGCTCTTTTTTTGTCTTTCGGGTGGAGTTGTACTTATTGTAGGTGATGTGGAAAGCTCCTTACTAGCGAAAGTATTCTGGAGCCTCATCTATCTCATCGTCATCACGCTGATTTACCATTCATCACGACCTGTCTTGGACGCGATCATTCGCAACCCAGGGTACTTCATCGTGACCATGACTTGCCTGTTTTCGATCTTCTGGAGTAGTGACCGATCGGCCTCAGTCACTGGGGGCATTGGTCTGTTGGGAACAACTTTACTGGCGTACTTTTTGACTGCAAAAGTTGAAGCGGAGGCGCTCTTAATTCGCATCGCAACAGCGCTATTCCTATTGATGCTACTAAATGCGCTGCTATTACTACCCAATGCATCGGCCAATTTGACTGGCGCCATCCGTTATAGTGGTATCTTTACTCATCCCAATGTTTTGGGGCGAACAGTCGGCCTAGCGACCTTAATACTGGTGGGTTTGTCGATGATGGGGCATCTACCTGCCAGCATCGGTGCTCTCGCTGGCCTGATGGGTGGACTGCTATTGATCGCATGCGAGTCGGTGACATCGACACTCGCCCTGTCGCTTGCCTTAGGAGTTTTGCTATTACGACGTCTCGAGGGACAGCCAATTGGAGGTGGTTACTTGGCTTCTATTGCGTGGGTAGCTCTTTGTAGTTTTGGAATTCTGTATTTGTATTGGTCGCCGTTCCTTGAATGGTCATTGGGCTTCCTTGGGCGTTCCTCTAATTTTACGGGTCGTATTCCTTTGTGGGAGGGAGTCTGGGACGCTATTATGCAACGCCCATTCACTGGCTACGGTTATGAGGCTTTTTGGTCGGGTGAGCCGGTGCTTGGTAAGCGCATACATGCCTATGCCGGTTGGAGTAGTCCGAATGCGCATAATGGCCTTTTGGATATGGCTCTGCATATTGGGCTATTCGGTGTCATGGTTTTTGTCTGCACCGTAGGCCGTAGCTTTTTTCTAGGTTTCAAGCTGACCTTCATGAGAGATGAGTCCGTCGGTATTCTGTTTTTTTGTATTTTAATTTATCTTTTAGTACTGGGTCTGACTGAAAGCTGTTATCTAACGCATAACAGTGACAAATGGGTGCTGTTTGTACTGTGCTCAGCTTTTATTGAGCGTAGTTATGCAAGGCGCCATCAGGCAGCTTCCTGCAGTATAAAAGCCAATTAACGCGGCAATAGACCTTCGTTTCGGACTTACCTAATGGTGTTACGTCTGAGAGATCGTCGACGAAAAGTGAGCATCGAAAGCGATTAATGAAAGCAGTTATCTTAGCGGGTGGTTATGGCACACGAATTAGTGAAGAGAGTTCGGTTCGGCCAAAACCGATGGTTGAAATCGGACTTCAACCAATCCTATGGCACATTATGAAGCTATACAGCTGTCATGGCATTACTGATTTCATCGTGGCATGTGGCTATAAGGGCGAGGTCATTAAGCATTATTTTTCCAATCTTTTCATGGCGATGGCTGACGTCACTTTTAACTTGGCGGATAATAGTATTCAAGTGCATCGCCATAAAGCTGAAGCGTGGACGGTGACCTGTGTTGATACTGGTTTAAGCAGTATGACCGGCGGTCGCTTGCTCCGCCTCAAAGAACACATTGGCGACGAGACCTTTTGTATGACATATGGTGACGGCGTCGCGAATGTGAACATTACAGATACGATCGCATTCCACAGGAAAAAGGGGCTATTAGCTACAATGACTGCGATTAAACCACCAGGTCGATTTGGCGCATTCGCACTACATCCGGATTGCGACCAGGTACCCGAATTTGTCGAAAAGCCTCAAGGCGATGGTGCATGGATTAATGGCGGATTTTTCGTCCTCGAGCCAGAAGTTCTTAAATACATCAAATCCGATACGGTCACTTGGGAACAAGAGCCTTTAAAGCAACTATGTAAAGAGGGGCAAATGGCGGCTTACCGGCATTTAGGCTTCTGGCAACCCATGGATACGTTGCGAGATAAGATGGTTCTCGAGGATTTATGGAAATCAGGAGCAGCTCCTTGGAAAATTTGGGACTGAGTTGCCTTAAGCGCGATGCAACGATTAGAGCCACACAAACGAACCATAAATAATAAGTAACCAAGAAGCAGTATGAAAATAATTATATTAGGAAACCTCGGTTATGTTGGGTCAGCGGTAACGCAACAATTTCAGTCTAAAATAAACAATTTGGACCTGATTGGATTCGATATCGGTTATTTCGCGCATTGCCTGAGTAGCCCCACGTATCTGCCGGAGGTACGCATGGGGTGTCAGTTTTTCGGAGATATTCGTGCATTCCCAGAGCAATTGCTGGAAGGTGTGGATGCGGTCGTCAATCTAGCGGCTATTTCCAATGACCCAATGGGAAATGCCTATGCTGAGGTAACGATGGAAATCAACCATCGGGCGGCCGTTCGAGTTGCGGAGATGTGTAAGCGCCGTCAGGTAAAGAGCTTCGTCTATGCCTCTAGTTGTAGCGTCTATGGTGCCGCCAGTAAACATGCCAAAAAAGAATGTGACCGATTGAACCCCTTGACGGCTTACGCGCGTTCTAAAATTGCTACTGAAGAGGTGCTCAAGGAAATGGCGGATGACGACTTTACTGTGACTTGTCCGCGCTTTGCCACTGCGTGTGGCTTCTCGAGTCGTTTACGACTTGATTTAGCGCTCAACGATTTCGTCGCTGGTGCGTGGGTGGATAAACGCATTGAAATACTCAGCGATGGTACACCGTGGCGCCCGTTGATCAATATCCAGGATATGGCTCGTGTTATCGAATGGGGTGTCTTGCGCACACCTGAGAATGGAGGCGCATTTTTAGCAGTAAATGCAGGCTCCAACGAGTGGAACCAACAAATAAAGTTCTTGGCCGAAGCAGTGGCTGAAGAGATCCCGGGCACTGAAGTTCATATCAATGCTAACGCGGCCCCCGACCGGCGATCGTATCGTGTGAATTTTGATTTGTTCGAGCAACTTGCGCCAAACTATCAACCATTGCACGATTTAAAGAGTACTATTCGTGAATTGAGGGACGGACTCAAACGAATGCGCTTTGCTGATCCGAATTTCCGTCAATCGCAATTCATACGCTTGCAAACCCTGAACCAATTGCGTGACCGGGGTTTACTAAATGAAAGCTTACAATGGGGTACGTCCCCCGCGATTGCTTCTTAAAGCTACGAGTATGGAGGCGACTTTCAAAATGAAGCAAACGGACCACTCCGTATGCCCCTGCTGCCAGCATGATAATTTGGAAGCTTTCTTCACTATCGAAGATGCGCCCATACAGAGCGTTATCACAGTGGATAGTTATGATGCGGCATTAGCCATCCCTCGCCAGACAATCGAACTGAACCTGTGTCATGCGTGTGGGTTTATCTTTAATCGAACCTTCAACCGCGATTGGGACTATTATACGCAAGGTTATGAAGACCAACAGAGCTTTTCACCCATGTTTAGGGACTTCATTCATACGGTTACCAATCGATTCATCAATAGGTACAGCATGCGCCAGAAGCGCATTTTTGAAATCGGCTGCGGCAAAGGGGATTTTTTACAATTAATCTGTCAGTTGGGTGACAATAGTGGTGTGGGATTGGATCCTGCATGGGATGCAAGTCGGGCGCCAACGTCTGCTCATGTGAATTTCCGGAAAGATTTCTTCGGTCCCGAAACCCCTCAAATTGACAGTGATTGTATCGTTTGTCGGCACACTTTGGAGCACATTCCTAACGCCCAGCAGTTTGTTCGTACGATTCGAGATACTTGTCGTACGCAACAACCGATACTGCTGTTTGAGGTGCCCAATATGCTACGTATTTTGCAGACGCATTCCTTCTGGGATATATTCAACGAGCACTGCAACTATTTCACACCGGCATCGCTAGCCGGATTGTTCCGTAGAAATTACTTTGATGTTCTGGATCTGCATCTCGAATACAACCAACAGTATCTACTCATTGAAGGACGTCCGTCAGATAAACGACCTACAAGTAAGCACCCATTGGAAGAAAGTTTTAGCGAACTCAAGCTGTTAGTTGCTCGCTTCACCTCAGTAATGAATAGGCAACTAGAGTCATGGCAAACACGCCTGTGTGCTTACAAGGATTCCGGAAGGCGAGTTGTCTTATGGGGTGGTGGGTCCAAGGCAGTCGGCTTTTTGACCCAGTTTGACTCCATTGGTTTAATTGAACATGTCGTCGATATAAATCCTTACTTGGCTGGGAACTTCATACCAGGATTTGGCATACAGTACCAGCAGCCGGATTTTCTTAAAGCATATCAACCCGATGTAGTGATTGCCATGAACGGAATCTACACAAAGGAAATCCGCAGTATGCTGTCTACGCGTAAGCTATATCCCGAGATCATTGGGCTCTAGGCGGCGCGGGTACATTTAATGAAAACCGTTGATTATCTAATCATAGGTGCCGGCATTATAGGAATCAATGTGGCACTCACACTGAAGCGTCGTTATCCCGATGCATCAGTTTGCGTTGTAGATAAGGAAGCACGCTTGGGCCTCCATGGAAGTGGGCGTAATAGTGGAGTCATTCATGCTGGCTTTTACTATACCGCTGATAGCTTAAAGGCACGCTTTACTCGAGAAGGGAATCGAACCTTGAAAGAGTTTATAAGGAGGCGTCAATTGCCGCTCAATGAATGTGGCAAACTGGTCGTTGCACAAAATGAAGCTGAATTAAAAACTCTAGATGAATTGTTGGAGCGTGGCATTCGAAACGGCGTGAAATTATTTAAAATAAGCGCTGACGATGCGCGCGAAATTGAACCACGTGCGAAAACAAGCCAATACGCCTTGTGGAGCCCAGATACAGCTACGGCCGATCCATTACGTGTATTACAGGCATTTCACGATGAAGTAGTTGAACGAGGCGTCGAACTTTGCCTCGGTCAGCGCTTTGTCGGCTGTGATAAAAATCGAATCAGTCTGAGTCACGACGGCATCGAAGCTGGATATGTGATCAATACTGCAGGTTTATACGCAGATAAGGTCGCACATGCCTTTGGCTTTGGTCGAGATTACATGATCTTCCCATTTAAAGGGCTGTACCTGAAGTCGCATGAACCAATCGGCAGTTTTCGTACGAATATTTATCCAGTTCCAGACCTGCGAAATCCATTCCTGGGCGTACATGTAACAGTTACTGTTGATGGGCATAGTAAGATAGGGCCGACTGCAATACCTGCGTTTTGGCGTGAACAATATAAAGGGGGCACCAATTTTGAATGGGATGAATTGTTTGAGATTTTGCACAGGGGCTCACAACTCATGCTGCATGCGGATTTTGATTTTAGGCGTCTGGCCTATGAGGAGTTGCGCAAGTACCAGCAAAGTCATCTGGTTCGTCTCACTCAGGAATTGGCAGCTGGCTTGAAACCCGAATCTTTTAAGGAGTGGGGTGCGGCCGGTATTCGTGCGCAATTGTTGAATGTGAAGAAGCGTTCGCTAGTCATGGATTTTTATTTCGAAGGCGATGACCGTTCCTTTCACGTACTGAACTCAGTGTCCCCTGGGTGGACCTGCGCCATCCCTTTCAGTGAGTATCTAGTCGACCGAATCGATCACTTGAGACGAACCGGATCACTGGATACATGGGATGATGCGGCTTAGGGAGACGCGTCGACATCATAACGTTTTGTGAACACGCAATCTAAACACTAAAACATATGAACTGTAGATTTGATTCACTGCCGCTCGATGCGCTTTTCGTTGATTTAGGCTTTAGTCCGCCGTCCAACTCTTATTTGAAAAAGGAGCAGCTCAATGAGTTGGAGGCTTATTATCCATTACGTCTGTATGTAAGTGATCGTACATTCCTCGTACAAATTGATGAGCACAAGTCCGCACACGAAATATTCAGTGAGGAGTATGCCTATTTTTCATCTTATTCAAACACCTGGTTAAAGCATGCAGAAGCATATGTAGCTATGGTGGTGGATCGATTTCAAATCGATCCAAGCTGGCAGGTCGTGGAGTTGGCGTCGAATGATGGCTATCTTCTTCAATATTTTAAGGAACGTAAGGTGCCAGTTCTGGGTATCGACCCTTCGCAGTCAGTCGCCACAATTGCAGCTAAAAAGGGGATTGAGACTCGAGTCGAATTCTTTGGTTTCGAGCTAGCGGATAACTTAGTCGCTGAGGGGAAAGTTGCGGATTTATTGATCGGAAATAATGTCTTAGCGCATGTCCCATATTTGAATGACTTCGTCAGTGGGATGAAGCGCCTACTGAGTGAACATGGAATTATTACTATGGAGTTCCCGCACCTCATGCGTTTGGTCGAATCCGTAGAGTTTGATACGATTTATCATGAGCACTTTTCGTATTTTTCCTTTTATACCGTCGTTCAAATTTTCGCCGTACA
>Ga0228650_1001040_pt1 | contig 10641 bp, 10 predicted proteins | sample 62DmetaG_FD_183171 | JGI IMG/M metagenome (GOLD analysis project Ga0228650, IMG submission 183171) | Seawater microbial communities from Monterey Bay, California, United States - 62D | ecosystem: Environmental > Aquatic > Marine > Coastal | place: USA: California | collected 2016-10-28
TTGAATTAACCAAATTTTAAAAACTTACAAATTGTTCACCGTTGTAATTGTTGACGACGAGACTCGCAATATCGCACTTTTATCTCACTTCCTAGAAAAGTATTGTCCTCAAATTTCATTAGTCGCATCATTTTCCAAAAAAAAGAAGGCTATTTCTTATTTGAGAAATAACAAACCTGATATCCTTTTTCTGGACATTATACTTGACTCTGGAAGTGGTTTTGATATTTTAGACGATATAGATTATGAGAACATCCGTGTTGTGATGTGTTCTGCTCACGATGAATTTGCGCTTAAGGCGATTCGTTATCAAGTCACAGGTTATCTACTTAAGCCTCTAGAAATTCAAGATCTAATTTTTGAAGTAGAAAAAATTGAAAAGGCAATAACCAAATACAAGGAAAAGCAAGTTTTTGATTCCTCTCATTTTAGCGCAATTAACAGTGCCTTGCCAACGATTAACCATCGCATTGCTATTTCTGAAAGATCTAGTGTTGATTTTGTTTCCATTGATGAAATTCTGTGTGTAGAGACCCATAAGGGTACGCATAAATCAGAAGTTGTTTTAAAGTATCATGAAAAACGCGAGCACATTTTAGTATCAAAACCATTGCTCGAAATGGAAAAAAAATTACCTGAAAATATTTTCTTTAGGGTAAGCCGTACTTCTATTGTTAATATTACGGCCATTCGAACCATTCATCGCAATGTGCAGTATACGCTAACACTTACAAATGGGTATCGTATTCAAATACCAAGAACTGGCTATAAATTACTGATTTCTTTCATGGAAAAAACCCATCAAACGATCATATAACTTTTTTATTACCTGAGGCTTCCGTATTTTTGTAAGGTATGGAGACTGACACAAAACTTACCGACCAGTTTATTGATCTTGAACATGCTCATGGTGCACACAACTATCATCCGCTCCCTGTTGTTTTAGATAGAGGCGAAGGGGTCTATTTGTGGGATGTTGAAGGAACAAGATATTACGATTTTCTTTCTGCTTATTCAGCAGTTAACCAAGGGCATAGCCATCCAAAAATCATTCAAGCCCTTCAAGAACAGTCGCAAAAATTATGTCTCACATCACGCGCTTTTTACAATAGTTCTTTAGGTCCTTTCGCAGCGTTTATTTCCAAGTACTTTGGATTTGATAAAATATTGCCCATGAACTCTGGGGCAGAAGCTGTAGAGACTGCCATCAAACTTGCGCGAAAATGGGGTGTTCAAAAAAAGAACATACCACAAGAGGCAGCTCAAATAGTAGTGTGCCACAATAATTTTCACGGCAGAACAACTACGATTATTTCGTTTTCAGATGACAAAGGAGCAAAAAATGACTTTGGCCCTTACACACCTGGGTTTATTGCTATCCCACATAATGACTTGGACGCTTTGAAAAATGTCTTGAAAGCAAACAAAAATATTGTTGGTTTCTTGATGGAGCCCATTCAAGGTGAAGCAGGTATTTTTACCCCTGACGAAAATTACTTAAAAGACGTACAAGCGATTTGTAACGCACATGAAGTCTTATTTATTGCTGATGAAATCCAAACAGGTATAGCTAGAACAGGTTCTTTACTTGCGGTTTGTGGTAATTGTGATTGTGGTGCATCATGTGAAAGACAGTCAGACACATTTGCTGCCCCAGACGTGTTAATTCTTGGTAAGGCAATTAGTGGAGGCGTTTATCCTGTCTCTGCTGTTTTGGCCAACAATGAAGTTATGGACGTAATCAAGCCTGGCGAGCATGGCAGTACTTTTGGTGGAAACCCAATCGCTGCTGCTGTAGCTACAGCTGCGCTTAAAGTGGTTCAAGATGAGGCATTAGCCTTAAATGCTCGTAAACTTGGAAAAATATTCCGTAACCAACTCAATAACTATATTAGGTCTAGCAAGATTGTAACTCTGGTGCGAGGTAGGGGCCTGCTTAATGCAATTGTGATTAATGATAGCCCTGTTAGCGACACTGCATGGAACATTTGTATGGCATTAAAGGAGAACGGATTGCTCGCCAAGCCTACGCACGGCAATATTATCCGATTTGCACCACCATTAGTGATGACCGAAGAGCAGCTATTAGATTGTGTTAATATCATAACATCAACGCTCAAATCTTTCGAGCCGAAGTAGTTTTATGGATTTAATTTATTTTGATAACGCTGCCACTACTCCAATTTATCCTGAAGTTATCAAAGCCATGCATGATACAATGCAAGATGATTTTGGCAATCCATCTTCTGTTCATGCGGCAGGACGTTCGGCAAAGGCTAAGGTTGAGTCTGCTCGAAAATACATCGCCAATCAAATGGGTGTTTTGCCCAAAGAAATCATTTTCAATTCTGGTGGAACAGAGGGTGATAATACAGTGATACAATCTGCTTTACATCAACTGGGAATTCGCCATTTTATAAGTTCTCCAATAGAACACCATGCAGTACTTCACCCCTTAGAACACATGGCTCAACAGGGGCACATAAAATTAGATTTGGTAAAAATACTTCCCAGCGGCTTGCCCGACACAGATGATCTAAAACGTTTATTGAGCAAAAGTGATGAGAAGAAAATGGTGAGCCTGATGCATATCAATAATGAAGTAGGAACCATATTAGATCTTGCAACAGTTGGAAACCTATGTCACGAACACAATGCGTTATTCCATACAGATACCGTTCAGTCCATCGGTCACTTCGATTTGGATTTTGGAAAGCTTCCCGTAGATTTCGCTGTAGCCTCGGCACACAAATTTCACGGACCCAAGGGCGTCGGTTTTTTATATATTAAAAAGGATACGGGTTTAAGCGGTATACTTTTGGGGGGGTCACAAGAGCGCGGTATGCGCGCAGGTACAGAGGCCGTTCATAATATCGTTGGTTTGAAAACTGCCTTTCAAATTTCCTGCCAACGTATGCAAGCAGATGCTTTACATATCAAGGGTTTAAAAGGCTATTGTCTAGAGCAATTACAAGCTGCCTTGCCCGGCACAACATTTAATGGTGCATCTGGCGATATTGAAAGCAGCACGCATACGATCGTAAATGCACGTCTACCCATGGATGAGAAGAAAGCGCAACTCTTGGCTTTTAATCTTGATTTACAAGGCGTGTGTTGCTCAAAAGGCAGTGCTTGCCAATCTGGGAGCGAGGGGGGTTCTCATGTGTTGCAAAACTTGTTAACTGCTGAGCAAAACAAGCTACCGTCCTTGCGTTTTTCTTTTTCAGCTCACAACACAAAAAAAGAAATTGACAAGCTTGTAAATATACTTGTTGGCTATATAAAAAGTTAAAATTTTGCTTTGATTTTGATGTTGAATACACGCGGAGTCATGTAGTTGGCAACGGCAAATTGACGTTGTGTATAGACATCTCTTACCCAAGTGTTGGTAATCGCATTTTGTACATTGAACATATTGAAAATTTCAACTCCAACTTCTAGTTCTTCAAAAGCGCTAAAGGTATTTCTAAAACGGGTATCGTCTTTTATAATATATAAAAAGCCAATATCAGCACGTTTGTAGTTGCGCAATCTGTTTTGATAATTGTAGGCGTCAGCATAGCTAGGAGAACCGCCTGGCAGACCAGTGTTGTAAACCAAATTTAAGTTCATTTTTAAGAATGGTAATCTAGGCACATAGTCTTGAAAAAGCATGGCAAATTTTAATCTTTGGTCTGTAGGCCTTGGTATATCTCCACGATTATTTTGATTCTCAACTGCTTTTAATAGCCCCAAGCATATCCAAGATTCAGTACCTGGAACAAACTCACCATTTAGGCGCATATCTAAGCCGTAAACTTTAGCCTTTGTGTCGTTATTCGCGGCATACCGAATACGTACATTTTCCAAGGTATAGGGGTTGACATCCCACAAGTATTTATAGTATGCAGAAGCTCTAAATACAAATGGCCTTTTCCAAAGTTGAAATGTTCGATCCTGACTTACTACCGCATGAATAGATTTTTGTGGCTTTACGGATGGATTTATTTTACCATCAATACCCCTTAATTCTTTGTAAAATGGCGCTTGGGTGTAATTTCCAACTGACAAACGTGTTACTATATTAGGATTGTTCACAGGTTGAAAACTCAATTGCGCACGAGGGCTAACAAATGTACTACCAGAATTGCTAAAGTTTGATAGGTTCCAATGGTGTACCCGAATTCCAGCCGTCAACCATGCTATTTTTTTTCCCATTAAAAAACGATTGTTCCATTGGAGATAACCTGAAATTCTGTTGAGCGTACTCTGTTGGGTAGCCCTAATGTTATTGAACAAAGTCAATGGCCCTTCAAATGGTTCATAGGGTTGATTGTTTTTAGCAGTGATGTGTGGTGGACGTATAGAAAAGCCTGCAGAGTCTATTTTTTCCCACTCAACTATTCGATCGCGTATGTCTTCAGATTTCAATGATACACCCCAGTGTAACTCCTGCTTGTCTAGCTGATGTTTTCCAGAAATATTTACAGATGTTATCAGAGCGTCAAAATCGTTTCTCCCATGTGTATGCTGACTGCCAATACCCTCTGCAAAGGATATGTCACCCAGGTCTTCAGAGCCAATTTGCGTATTTGGTGTGCCAAGTAAATATTGCCCAATAATGTCAAAATACTCTTGTTCTTGGGTGTGATAAATAGAAGTTGTTAAAACATATTGATTGTTTTCAGATGGCTGATAAGTGGCCTTTAGGGCACCCAAATAAGTTTGGTAAATATCTTCTTCACTACCCTCATAATAAACCAATAGCGCACGCGGGTCACTAGCAGTCCCAAAATTTGTTTGTCTTGTTTGGGGTGCATAATTATAAACGTTTCTAGAAACAGAACCTAGAAATTGAAATTTTAGCTTATCATTTTTTTGATAGCTAATAAAGGATTGTAAATCGGCAAATGAAGGCTGATATTGGGCACTGGTTTCCTTTTGATTAACAAGCAATTGGTTGTCGCGATAGCGTGCACCTATAATTGCAGACCACTTACCCTTTGTATTGCCATAGCTTATTCCACCTCCCAATAAACTCGCATCTACACGTAATACTTTTTGCGTTGGTGTTTTGTAGGTAATGTCTAATACCGAAGAAAGTTTATCGCCAAAACGTGCTTCGAAACCACCAGCCTTGAACGATACTTGTTGAATAAGGTCGGGATTTAAAAAGCTTAATCCTTCTTGTTGTCCAGCACGGATTAGGGTTGGACGATACACTTCGATACCATTTACATAAACCAAATTTTCATCATAATTCCCTCCTCTAACGGCATATTGCGTACTAAGTTCGTTATTTGAATTTACTCCTGGTAGACTTAAGAGTAAGTTTTCAACGCCTGCATTTGCGCCTGGAATATTGCGTATTGTTTCAGGGGATAAGACAGTTACCCCACTAATTTTGGAAGACTGATTTCCCATGACCACTACTTCGCCCATTTGTGCGCGTTTAGTGTTCATTACAGGGTGGAGTTCTTGAATGGTGTTGGGTTGTGGAGTAATGGTTACTACTACCTTTTCATGACTAATATGAGAGAAGCTGACTACAAATTTTGTTTCCGCTGGTAAATTTAATTGATAAAAACCGTTCTGGTTTGTGGTGGTGCCAAAGCCCGTATTTGTGCTTACCGTCACATAGGGTATGGGTTCTTGCCTGTCATTGGTTATAATACCTTGTAGCGTAGTGTTTTGCGCATGTAAAACAAAATGACAACTTAAGAAATATAGGAAAGCAAGCGCTAGTTTTTTCATTCTTTACGATAAAACGTTGTTTCAAATGTAGTACTGTTGCCGACTTTATCCCAAACAATTAGCTTTAATTTGTGTTTTGTTTTTTTAAGTTTTACAGGGTCTTGAAATCGAAATGTGAGTTCTTTTTTCTTTTGCTCGTATTCAAACAGAACCCATTTGTCGTTTAAATAGCCCTGATAACGATCTATTCCAGCGCCTTTGTCATCTATCGTAAAGCGGATGTCTTTTACAAGTGAAATCCATCGATCACCGATTTTCTTTTGGTCTACAATAGTAGGAGGGATACTATCAACCAATACCGTTATCGCTCCTGTGCTTTTCAGCTTTGCCGAAAACTGCCCATTCTTTTTTTTATTTGCCACATGCTCCCAGTGCTTATTCCGCTTCAAGGCCAAATAAGCTCCTTTGGGTGTGTTTTCTTTTTCCAATGTTAATGTATATGGCTTTTCAAAATAAGCGTAATCGTTAGAGATATTGAGTGTATCTCCGTCCATTTCAATGCTCAGTGGTGTGGGTTCGCTAAAGGTTTTTTGATTTATATATAAGCTAAAGTCTTGTAACTCGAACATATAATCTCTTTTGGGATAAATCATTTTTCCAGGCATGGGAGATTTTTTTGTCACCCACACTTCTTCATATTTTCCTTCTATGGGTATGTGCAAATACACCTTATTGCCAACGACATCGCTCAACTTTACGGTATAGGTCAACTGCGCACTCGCTTCAACATCAATAAGACCATTGTTTGTGTAATTGGCAAAGGCAACGGGTGTTTCATGGGAATTAAAAAGTTGCATCACTTTCTTATTTGCGTCTATATATAGCGGATAGTCTATTAACTTGTGCATTTCATTGGTATCGTCAAATGAGAGTGTGTCAAATTGAATTTTAAATCGAGAGGTGTTGTCAAGAGTGGCATCAATTTTAAAGGCACCATTTTTAAAAAAAGAATCATTTTGCCTATCAAAATGCTCTATACCAAAACCAATAGTTCCTATAGCCGTAACCTTATCGGCAATATATACGCTGTCATTTTTTTGGGTTATGGGCAACTGAATTTGCTCTTCCGATCTATTGATAACACCATCAATGGGATAGCCAATAAGTTGTACTATTACGGGCTTTCGTGTGTCTGCGATATTGGTATTGACAAGTAGCGGATTGAATGGAATTTGGTTTACACTTGTTCTGAGCTCAAAATGTAGGTGAGGACCAAAAGAAGAGCCAGTGTTCCCTGAATATCCAATAAGTGCTCCTTTTTTTATGGGTATTTGATCTGGTTCAGGGTAAAATTCAATATTATAGTTTTTTTGTTCATATTGTTTTTTGCGAACATGTTGTATGATATCTGGACTGTAGCGTTGTAGATGCGCATAAACACTAGTCACGCCATTGGGATGATTGATGTATACAGCTTTTCCATAACCGCCTTGTTGAATTTTAATACGCGACACATAGCCGTTTGCAATGGCATGTAATGGAAATCCTTCTTTGCCTTGGGTGCGAATGTCAATTCCTGCGTGAAAATGTGTGCCTCGAAGCTCTGCAAATGTTCCCGACAACTGAATAGGGATGTCTACGGGTGGGTGGTAGTCCTGGGCGTAAACCAAGCCTATTGCCAACAAAGAAAGCAGTAAGATTGAGTGTTTCATTTTTTCAAAGGTAAAATATTATGATGCAAATCGAGAATGGGAATTTGTTAAATGTCAACAGCTTAGGTACATTTGAAAGGAAATTGATTAAATGGACAACCTCACTACCACCGTTTTGGATAAATTAGAAAGTCAACTCCATGAGTTGGTTGAAAAAATGCATCAATTGCAGCAATCAAAAGTTGCTTTAGAAGCTTCTTTGTCTGAGGCTCAATCTAAACTTAAGGCAAAGCAAGAAGATGCACAAGAGTGGAAAGAAAAATACGAAGCTTTGAAAGCCGTCCAAGGCATGAAAACGGACAATACCGCAGCTAAAAAGCGCACCTTACACCACATAGATGCGTTAATAAACGAAGTAGATGCTTGTATTGCGCAAATTAAAATTGAAGACTGATGCAAAAAATTAAACTTTCTATAGCCGATAGAGTATATCCATTAAGTGTACCAGAAGGCGAAGAGGCTATCCTACGTGAAGCTGCAAAAAGCCTAAATGTGATGGTAGATCATTTTGAAAAAAACTATGCAGTAAAAGACAAGCAAGACGTTTTGGCTATGTGTGCCCTTCAAATTGCTGTACAGTCCAGTAAGGAAGCAGACGCCAATACGACATCGCAAAGCGATGTTCACAAAAAAATTGTACTTTTATCAAAGTATTTAACGGAGCAATTAGTTTCCTAAATACCAAAAACACCTACCCCATATAAGGTACATTTTTTGATAAACTCAACGCTAATTTAATTCGAAGAGGTGAGTTTTGGGTGCACAAGCAAGCCGTTTTATACGGATCCTTAAACACACAGGTAGCCTCAAACATGTTTAATTCGAGTTTATGCAAAACTTGCCTGGGGTAGGTTTTTTAATAATTGGCAGGTAATTTATTTTTCTCGAACAGTTTGTGAATCCATAGGATAACAACCCCAAAGGCAACTGCTGAAATAATAAGCAATACATTTTGAAGCCCTGAAACACTAAAGGATAACTTGACCAAAATGGTCGAGATTACAAATCCAGAGTTGCGAATGACCTTATTGAACTTATCCGTATGGGCAAAAGAAAACAACACCAAAAGCACATCAACCAATATTAGCACAGTAAAGAAGTCGTCAAAAAACACAGCATTGACGTCAAGTCCTGAAACAATTCCTTGTTCAAGTTCAGAAATTTGCGATGCCCATTCGAATACATTAAACAATGCGATGATGATAAATGTTGGCACCAATAAAACAGCTAAGGATTTCTTAAACTTGATAAATCGAACAAGTTCTGGACGGGTTTCGGTTAGTTTTAATAGTTTTCTTACCCTAAACTTATTCATGCTGTAAAAGAAGTGTATAAGCAAAAATAGAATTACGGTTGCAATGATGTCGTATATGAATTGGAGGTTTTGTGCACTTTCAAACCAGTTGCCATCTAAAGAAATGTTGGATAAATCTTTATACAACCTTCGAATAACAATAAGCATGATGATTTCATATTGCTTGCCAATGTAGATGGTCATCGACTTTGGCAAATAATAAATCAGCAAGTACACCTCATAAACAAGAATAAAAGAGAAAGGGGTATAAATAGCCGAAATTGGATTCGTGAACAACTCGCCAGAAATGGCAATTCCAAGAAAACCAAGGTCGTTTAGCGTAATGACAGCTAAGTGAAGCAAAAAGCTTACAATAGCAAGATTAATGATGAATTTTTCGCTTAACTTTTTGGTTTTTTCATCCAAAAGTTTGGCGTAGAGCAGCTCGAACATGTTGTTAAAATTTCTTCAATATATAAATTTTGCTCCACTATGATGTAACAATTCTTTGCCTTACTGTATCTTTGATTCAAATTATTACAATGGATTCATTCGAACAAATTAAGTCCCACATCGAGTCGTTAGGTTTTAACGTCGTAGCACATGATTTTGCGCGTCCATGGGGCGGTTTCCTGGTTATAGACGAGGCACAAGCACAAGACTTTGCCAATCAGTTTTTTTCTGGATTAGATGTAAATTCAATACGTATTGGAGGAAAATTAAGTCCTAAAATATTAATTGTTTCACCTGATGTAAGACTGTCGTGGCAATACCATCACAGACGTGCTGAAATATGGCGTGTTTACAAAGGAACTGCTGGCATCATACGTTCTAATACTGACGATATAGGCGAGCTAGAAGTACTTAATGAGGGCGATCAAGTTCGATTACAGCAGGGTGAGCGCCACCGTTTGGTTGGCTTGGCCTCTCGTGCCTTGGTGGCTGAAATATGGCAACACACAGATCCGGAAAATCCCTCCGACGAAGACGATATTGTCCGGGTTTCTGATGATTTTGGCAGATAAATATGAATGCCTTTTCTAGTCGTTTTGTTTCTATTGCGGCACTGCAACAAAAACTTGCAGCCTATTCAGATGAAGCTTTAGCAGCGCCCATCGAAGGAAAGTGGAGTATATTACAGCATCTTTATCATTGCTGGTTGGTAGAAAGAGGTGTGTTGGCCTACATAAAGCTTAAAACGCAAGATATAGAAGCCTTGGAAAAGGTGCGTTTGTTGACCCGTCTGCGATTCATCTTTTTTTTTACAATCTTAAAACTTGGATTGTTAAAAGTTAAAGCGCCAAAAGTGGTGGAGGCCTTCCCAGAAAATATGAGCCCAAAAGATTTGTGTGATCGCCTTTCTAAAACACGCGAAGAAGCTGATTTGTTTTTTACAGCATTACCTGAAACCACAGCTCGTAAAGGAATTTTTAAGCATCTCTTTATAGGGCGTTTAAACAAAAGCTTAAGTCAGAAATTTATTAAACTTCATTTAGAGCACCACCTCAAGCTTTGTGGTTTATAGTCCAATCAAATAACCTAAGGAAATAGAAAAATAGCCGTTGTTGCTTGGTTTTTCTTCACCAGGAAGGGCATTTGGCATTGCATAGGTGTAGTCGATTTCAAAATCCCACTTGCCAAAATCAAATTCGATGGGAATACTCACTTCTGTATTTAAAAGCTGGAACACATCGGTACTTACTTCTTGGAACTGAAAAAAGCCAATACGTACCAATTCAGTTATGGTTTGATTTCCCCAAAAGACACCAACCCTAGGTTCAATGGATATGTCTAGCGATTTGCTTGCTAATAGATCAATGTTGAAGTAGGTGTTATTGGATAAATAACTTGAACGGTTACCCCCAAATAAATAACCGCCAGAAAGTGCGTTTCTAAACCACTTAGCGCGATAACTTAAGCTGAGTGAAACACGTTGATTGTTAAGATCTGCAACGTCTTCTG
>Ga0228650_1001048_pt1 | contig 10613 bp, 5 predicted proteins | sample 62DmetaG_FD_183171 | JGI IMG/M metagenome (GOLD analysis project Ga0228650, IMG submission 183171) | Seawater microbial communities from Monterey Bay, California, United States - 62D | ecosystem: Environmental > Aquatic > Marine > Coastal | place: USA: California | collected 2016-10-28
GAAGTGTAAAAACCATAATTATGCAAGTAAAAATTTCTGTAATCGTTCTAATTGTGATGTAAGGAAACCAGGTAGCCTTGGAGAAAATAAAGGTAGAAGGAATACCCCTGCCAGATCTAGAAGACCCGATCGAAGAAGCGATGGTAGTGGTAGAAATACAACAAGAAGGCAAACGAATCGTCAGTCGAAACCTAGGAGCGGGAATGGTAGACAAAGTAACAATTCTAGAAACGGTAAAAGATTTAATTCTAGAAAATAATTCAATATTGAAAAGAACATCTCATACCCGAGGATTAATTTCTTAGAAGGGTTACCGGAGTTTATGGCGAAGAGCGCGGAAGAGATTTGGCTTGACGCATTAGATTCAAGAGAAAATGGAGACTTCGATGATGCTATAAGATTGGCCAAAGAAGTAGTATATATCGATGAAAAAAATACTGAAGCCTGGATGGCCATTGCAACATGGTCACTTCCACCACCAACAAGAGGGAAGCCAATCGAACCATCATTAGAACAATCAGCGAAATCAATGTCTGCTCTAAGGAAAGTAGTTCTATACCAACCTGAAAATTTAGAAGCATGGATTATAGGAGGGAGAATCCTTCTAAATCATTTGGGAATGCTCGAAGATGCTCTACACTGGTGGGAAGATTGTCGAATTCAATATCCAAATAATGTGACCCCAATTCTAGAACAAATAGCGATTTTAGTTAGATTGGGTTTGTACGAAAAATGTGCTGAAAGACTTGCGGAATTGCACGATGAAGAAATGGAAGAACCAACAAATCAGCAAGCTATGAGGATGCAAGGAGTTAAGGGGATGGTAGACAGAGCCGCGAAAATGGAAAGGGAAGAAATTTTTAAGCCACAAGATCCAAATCACCCAAGATGGGAAATAATTGAAAAAATGAAAAAAGTGAAGCCATTATCTTCAACTTTCTGGTTAATTGCATTCATAGCACCAATTGTATTCATATTTGGTAGTTTTGCTATGACTCTTTTAGGAGGGACAATGTTTGGCTTCGTACTAGTTTTCCTCTTGATATTAGCAGCCTTTGGAATACTTACTAGATTATCAATGGGGCTATTACAATCAAGAAATCGACATGCGTTAGATGTCGATAGAGCAATTGATTACGAGACTTCTTCGGGGAAATTATGTATTCCTGAATCAATAAGAGGAAGTGTAGTGTATAATGCAATGCTCAAAAATAGAAGCCCAGCAGTTACTGAGAGGCTAGAAATAATTATTCACTCCGAAGAAAAAATTGGATCCGAATTTAAAATTAATTTGCCAGAATGGTGATTAACAAATCAGATAATTATGTTCCTGCACTATAATCAGTGGAGTATTTAATTCCCTCAGCGGTTAATGAATCAATCGAAATTCCAGTAGTTGATAACTTCAAACATGCTAACTCACTAGCAGTCTCTTTAGTTACATGTAAGCATCCAAACACTCTTTGCCTTGCAAGAGGTTTTTCGGTTTCGGCCTTTTCCTTAATGCGGCCAAAGCAGGCATTCAACTTCTTGCCCAAGCAACTCTTTTTCTCCAGCATCGACTAAAGAAATATCAGCAACAATGTATAAGCCGGATTTATCCTTGGTAAGATACATCCGCAAGGTGTTATTCAAGGTACGTAAAGCACCCCACTATTGAACCGTATCTACGTCAATTTTTACCGTTTTGTTGGGCATAATAAGAGGCATAGTATTGTTCAGCATACTGTCTGGCAGTTTGCTCATCATAACCCGATGCAACCATCTGTTGAACATATGCTTCAACAGGATCCATTTGCTCAACTCCACCGAATTGTTCAACTACATCAGAATCAGAATCTTTACCACTTCCTGATCTTAGTAACAATGTAACTCCAACAATTGCTAATATTGCTATGAATCCACCGACTCCGAGAATGATTGGACTAATCCCTCCGCTCTCACTAGAAGCACAGCTAGAATCATCAGGATCTATTTCGCAAATATCCTTTGGAAGCAAATTGATTACAATTTCCTCAGACAAGGTATACCTAGTTCCGTCACCTTCTGTAATTCTGAAATATAGTGTTGCTTGTTGACCGCTGATTGAATATAAATCAGAGATATCCAATGTCATTGAGAAGCCACTACCGTCGCCTAGACTGTCTGAAACATTATATTTACCAATTGTTTTTTGTGTGATTTTCTGAGTAGGCGTATAATCTAGAATAAGAGGATTTAATGAAACCTCAATCTTAACATCGCTATTCTCTGCACCACCTAGAATACTACCGACGATTGTTACGTCATCACCTGATTGAGAATCACTCGGACGAGGTGATGAGAAGACCCATACTGGTTCTTCATCTCCATCATTCTCTCCTACAACAATGAAATACATACGATACTTATTCTGAGTTTGTTTTCCAGCTTTATCATAAACGATTAATTCTACACGTACATCTTTTTCAATTGTTGGACTTGCAGTGATATTTCGGAAAGTATAACTCCATTCATCAGTAACTGCTGCTGGGTTCTGCCAAACATGTTGCTCATCACTAAACTCACCTACTGGCATATCATTAATCACTCTCCATTCGTATAGAGCGATACCTGTTTCGCCATTAGGAGCATCTGGATCAGTACTATTCTCACCAGTGAACTTAACAGTAGTTTCGCCAGTATCTGATAATCTCACTCTGTAAACTGGCCAATCAACACCCGCAATAGGCTTTGTACCATCTCTAGTAATATATTCTGAAGTATCTTCATCATGAACAATAGTTGCTGCAGAAATTGGGTAGAAATCATCTGCTAGAGTATCATTAGTGATTAAACGAATATATGTAATCCTGGTATGGCCAGCATCATCATGCAAGTATAGAGTGAGTAACCACTCTGCGCCAATTCTACATGGCTCGTTATCTTCGCCCACTGCACAGAATGAACCCATAGTAGGGATTGATGGACTGACTTGGTTAGAATGACTTACTAGACCTGCGTCTAATACGGCACCGTCCCATCCAGTAACTGAATCATTATTTCCAGATTGAAGATCCCAGTCTGCAATTAGTCCCTCAACTTCCGAAGTATAAGTAAATTCAAGATCCGCATTACTCTTGATATATTTATCACGATAAGCCCCTGTTGTAGGGTTAATATCTACTTCTTCATTATTAATTATTAACTCGAAATCTGTACCTGCAATACCGAAATCTAATGGGTAAGGAGTTAGATGGTAAGATAACATGTTGGATAACAGTGGTATATTTTCTCCACCGAATGACTCCGACACGCTAGGGTTCTCTACATCGACGGTAGTCACAATTAATCCACCAGCTCCCTTGTTACATACCGACATCAAAGAATGTCCTTGTACAGTATCTCTCATGAGTGTGTGGAAAGTCCCTCCAGTCACACTGATTCGCCCCCCACAGGTAGCAGGGATTTGGTTTGCTTGAACTTGAGAATCCACATCTATACCGGATATAGCCACATAATCTCCCGCATGAATTCCTGAGAAAGTTACCTTATCGATACCTTTCAAAATAGGATGATAAGGGTCATCGATAGAGAGATCACCATATTTTATCCTATTATCTGTAGTGAAATTATATTGGTTTCTGTCTTTAATCGCCATATCAAAAATTAATCTGCCTGGGTCATATTCGTTTTGGTAAGGGCCCAAGTGCATCTGAACAGTTCCCCCTTCAACCATGAAATTTTCGAGCACATCGACTACACTAAGACCATCAGTTTCTCTTGTTGTATCCATAATCTCATAATAGTCACCATAAACTACATTATAATCAGTCTGCCAAGGAAGGAGGACTTTGTTATAATGCTCTATCCAGTCAGGAGTAGCATAAGTATCCCAATCACTAACTCTCAGCTGTGTGTAAGTCAAGTTCATTTCATCCAAATCATTCTTTACCTGCTGTAAACGATTCTGATCAGTAGGATTGGAAAGGATAGCGACATCTATTTGATCATAAAACTGTATTACGAAGAAACGCTCATTTCCAGAACTGTTACCATCTTGTGTAAAATTAGCAAAGAAACTAATATTGTAAGTATGTCCATCGTACCATGATGAATAAGGTGCAGTCCAGTTCGCCCATGAACGTTCATGAGAGACTAAATCAAATGGTCCATTATCTGAGTTTTCTTCGTAAACTGTTTGCCCAGTATCTTCATCAATAATTTTCATTGTTAATTCATACTCTGCTTCTATTACTCCGTTTAATAATGGCAACACAAAGTCATGTGAAGAAGAACCATAGGTACCAAATTCATTCTTATTTGTTGTATATACACAAGCATAAGTAATGTCTGTAGTACAATCAAGAATATCAGGTTGCATTAGTGTGATATCTGCACTTGCAATACTAAACATAATTGTAGTATAATTGTTGGCTAAATTGACTTCAGATTTGTTATACCATTTTTGTAATGGGTCGGTATTGTCAAATAATGTCTTCACATCGATTCTATAAATACCACTCTGGAAATCATGATTTGCAATTGTTACTACTTGCTTCTCTGAAGCATCCATTCCATTGACATCAATGGTATATGTTCCATCGTCCTCGAAAGTAAATTCTTCAATTCTTATGTTATCAATTGCAAACCCAGCGGAACCAGCATTACCATTTACTCCATCATCATTAGATAAGAATCTCCATGTTAAAGTAACATCAGAACCTGATAAAGAGGTACATTCATCTCCCCACTCAAAAGTATTTTCACTAGTCTGATTTTGTAAGAATATATTAGACATATCTACAGTTACAGATTTGATAATTTGTTCAGAATCGAACCAAACGACTGAATTATACTTATCTGAAAAATCGCCAAAGTACTCAACTTCATCATAGCCATTACCATCGAAATCTTCACAACTATCAAATGGTCGTGGACCATTTTCATTCAGATCAGTCCAACTTCCAAAGATAATCCCATTGAAGTTTTCTCCATTTTTAGTCCATGAAACTTCTAATTGGGCTGCGTCTCTGATTGCTAGAATATTGCCATTACTATCCTTCAAGTAATCACCTTCAGCAAAGTAATCAAAGGTTAGGTAGGTGAAATCTGCTCCTTCTGCACCTACAGGGATATCTGGAATTGTTAATGTCTCATTCCAGTTATCGCCATATCCTGTGTCAGGATGACCTAGCCAGTAAGCGTGATTATTGAATACTCCTTGATTTTGAGGTAGCATCCCATTGGAGCCTGCTGAATCATCAATACGACTACCATTTTCATTTCCATCATCTTCCCAGATTTGGTTCCCTGAATTTCCGAATGTAAAATCTTCAATTGCTACTAAATCAGGTAATGCATTTCTGACCTTAGCCTCAACTTGAAAATCCGTCACGGTATTTCCATAATTTTCGACCTTCACATTAATGTCTCTAGGGCCGGAGGCATACCTTACTCCGTTTTCTAAATCAACCCAAGCTTCTTCGGCAATTCCTGGATCGTAAAGATTGTCCACAGTAAGCTGGAATTTAACCTCATCATTTGTAGCATCTGCATTATCAAATCCTGAAGGATTTTCTACAGAAGTGGAGATATAATATGTCTTATTATCTATGAAATTAGATGTTAGAGATACTTCACGCACAGCACCTGCTCCCAAATTCGTGAAAGATAACTCCTGACTGACTAAAGCTTCGGTTCCAAAATTGACATCTCTCTTTCTAATGGATATGTTATCAAATGCAAACCCATCTAATCCTGTATCATAAGATGCTCCATCTGGACCTACTGAGCCCATTAGGCCGCTTCTAAATCTGAATCTAATATCGATTACTTGGCCTGCGTAAGGAGTCAAATCAATTGAATTGATTTTCTCTTGATCAGGTGATTCTGAGCCTTCCTCTGTGAAATTAAGCCAGCCGGTTAAAGTCTCACTAGAAATGTCGCCATTATAAGTATTGTATTCTGGATCTACACCCTGATATAGGAGACGGAAATAACGATCATTATCCCATCCTCCAGCGAAGAAAACTTGTTCCCAACCACTTCCATCACTCCATACTTCGATACTGCATGAATCTTCATACAACCAACGTTCAACAACATCAAACTGTTCTGCTAGATATAGTTGGAAGAAAGAAGCACTGCACATTGCCCACATGTCAAGGTATGCAGCATCTGCTCCTGTCAAATCAACATTCTGGAGAATTACTGCTTCGTCTTGATGATTGTAATATCCTGAATCTGACTCATTCTGACCGCCGTCATAATCAAGTCCAGCCCAGAAATAGTTTGTAGGGTTAGAGTCGGCCTCCCATAATGATACATTTTGACTCCCTGTCGAGCCTGTTTCTACGTGCCATGAAGAGTCGCCTTCTTCATATTCTCCCGTGTAAGAGAACTTTTCCCATGCACATGAATTACAACCTGACTTGTCTTCATTTCCATCGAAATCATTGGAATAAACTACAGTATCGCTCCCACCCAATACTTCTTTTACTTCTAGATTAACATCAATACTTCCTGAAATTGGGTTCAAACCGGTATTCTTGATTGTAACATTAACAAATCTATTTCCTTCGCCCAGTTGAGCTGCTCCAGTAGCAGGATTGTAAGAAACTGGAGCTACAGTAACGTCAGTAATTCCCAAATCTTCGTTATCAAGCGACAGGACTGAAAGGAAATCACCCGCTCCTGGCCAACCTTGTGTATCAAGCCACATAGCATTATTTGCGAAACGGTAAGCGTAATCACGCTGACCGATTACAATTTCAAATGCACTATCATCTCCGCCTTGCAATTGTCCAGGTTGGGCCATTGTAGGCCTTCTTCCGACATCAAAAGATAAAGAAGGTAAATATCCAGGTCCATTTGGATTTGCGAGAATTATCTCAACAGAATTTATTTCTCTCAGGTTATCTAACAACAAGAAGGTCTGATTTTGAGACGTAGAATCTTGAATTCTTGTCAATGTTAATTCAGTCGGGACGAAAAAATCATATTCGCCATCTTGATTAACATCTTCGATAGTAATTGATGCACCTTTAAAATCTCCTAAATATGCATAATTCTGGGTCGTCCAAGAGGTTCCTGAACCATAAGCATAAGAAATATTTCCAGTTAATCCGTCAACTGCTGCAATTAAATCAATTTCACCATTATCATCTGTGTCCTTAATGTCAAAGCCATACAAAGGCTCATTATGTTCTGCCTCAAGTTTGAAGTCGTGAACTCCTTGAGCACCCGGAGCTAATGGATTAGGGAATGTTCCTTGCAGACAGTCATATTCCAATACCGTTACATTATCATAATGCCCTACAGATACACCCACTCCAGTATTGAATGGAGGAGTCCTTAAGAGCCAGATATCAAGATCTTCACAATCACCAATTCCTCCACCACCGGGGAAACCACCACCAGTTACTGTCTCACCATAATGTCCAAGGATCATATTTGTGTAAAGGCCATTAGTTAGGGGGACTGCTATTGTTTGTTGTGAAGTTATTATAGTTGGGTCAGGCCCTTTGTACACCTGAATATATTGATTAGTAGAAGTTGCATCTCTTACCACCATCACTATGTCTGCATTTCCGTCACCATCAATATCTGCTACATCCATGTCTGAAAGGAAGGGATTTGAAACTGTAATTTCCGAATCACTCCAAAGATTTACTCTCTCATCACAATCCCCCCATAGTACCGTAAGATTTCCCGGTCTAACGAAAGACTCACCTACAAATCTAATATTTTGCTGATAATAAACAAGATCGTTGACTCCATCTCCATCAATGTCTGCTACCTCAACACGGGTTCCATCTGCTGTATCTACGAAACCTGCACGACGAGAGTCATTATTGGAAATAAATACATCCTGTCTGTCAGCAAAACCGCCAGATCCATCATTGTATAATACAGTGATGAAAAGTCCCATTGTACTGGCAGAGGCAATATCATTGTCTCCGTCACAGTCAAGATCCCCTATCGAGATATATGAAGGGTCTCGTTGAACCGCATATTGAGTAATATGGGATGCAGAAACCGCCGGAATTAGCGATAAAAACAAGGAACTAAGGAACAAACTGACCAGTAGGACGGCTTTCCTACTCTTCGCGGCTTGATTATTGGTATTCTTCAGACTATACAGCATACTACTTCCGAGTTTAACTCTATTCTTAGCACTTATCACCCATTGATTCCTCTCACCTACGGTGAATATTAAGAAACTAAGTGACTTAATTAAGTAAAAAAAAATATATCATTGAGAAATTAACCAACTCGGATTCGGAGCATAATGAATTTCTGCGCCACCATAAATTAGTTCTAAACGACCCATGATCCAAAGCCTATTTAGGAAGATTTCTAGGTCTGCACCTTCTCTATTTATTCTCTCTCCAATTAAGTCTTCAATTGCACTTATGGGAAGTGATGTTTGACCATGTTCACGCACGACAAGAGTCAACAGAATTTGCAACCAAGATTCTGCCATTGGGTCACCAGATAGATTGTTGGATAAAGGCTCGGGTTCGTCTATTGATTCTAAAAATTCTCTTATATATTCAATCTGAGGCTCGGTTCTAGAAGGTCCATCTAAATCAGAAATTTTCGATTTGATGTCTAAATCTCCAATTCTTCTGACTACAGCAGGAATACTGCTTGGATCTGGGGGAGGTCCTGGTAATTTTTCTTCTTCTGTCAAGATATTGGAAAGATTTTCACCATACCCAATAGCAGCATGAGATTCTAATTCACTATCGTCAAATAATCTAGCCGAAAGAGGTTGGATGAAACCAACTCTTCCTTGTAGGCCCAATTCCTGACGTAATGATTCAACAACACTAGACTCCCCCTCAATAATGATGTCAATATTATTTTCAGGTGAGCGAAATCTGAATCTGACTGTCCCCCTCATCTGCATACCATCACCCCTAACATTACTTGTAGATAAGACATTACGTTTCAAATCATTCCTTGGCTAGATTACGTAAAACTGTTTGTAAAATTCCACCATTATTGTAATAATCAACCTCGACAGGAGTATCTAAGCGCACGATAGCTTTGAAATTTATTAACTCACCACTGTTTTTAGTTGCTTGAATATCTATTGTCGATAAAGGAACTAGCTCCATATCAGCTGGAATATTGAAACTCTCTGTCCCATCTAGCCCGAGTGAGTCGGCATCCTCTCCATCGATAAATGTCAGAGGAAGGACTCCCATTCCAACAAGGTTTGAACGATGAATCCTTTCAAAAGATGTTGCAATAACTGCTCTAACTCCAAGTAATAGTGTCCCTTTAGCGGCCCAGTCTCTGCTGCTTCCAGTACCATATTGTGAGCCAGCTAAGACCACTAAATCTGTTTCTTCAGATTGATATCTTTGACTTGCTTCGAATATAGAAACGACTTCATTGGTAGGGAAATGTGTGGTCCAACCACCTTCAGTACCTTCCGCAATTTGATTCTTGATACGGATATTTGCAAATGTACCTCTCATCATAACTTCATGATTTCCTCTTCGACTTCCAAAAGAGTTGAAATCTTTCATTTCTACGCCATTTCCGATAAGATATTTTCCAGCAGGACCGTGATGAGGGAAGGCCCCCGCTGGTGAAATATGATCTGTAGTCACAGAATCACCAAGTTTCAATAATACTCTAGCATTTTTTATTGGTTTAATAGGAGATGGATTGGCTTTGATACCCTCAAAAAACGAGGGTAGTCTGATATAAGTTGATTCATCTTCCCAAGGATATAATGCGGATTTTTCAGATGGTATTGAGTCCCATCTTGGCTCTTCTAAAACATCTGAATATCGATCTCTAAACATTTCAGGTGTCAAAGAACTTTGTAAAGTTTCATTAATTTCTTCATCGGATGGCCATATATCAGACAGCATCACTGGTTCATCATGATTAGTATAACCAATAGGATCATTAAATAAATCAATATCTAAAGTTCCTGCAAGAGCGTAAGCAACTACTAATGGAGGACTTGCAAGATAATTTGCCTTCACCTTTTGATGGATACGCCCTTCGAAATTTCTGTTTCCAGAAAGTACACTGCCTACAATAAGATTGGATTCATCAATTGCACTTTCTATGTCTTCATCCAGTGGTCCAGAATTACCAATGCAAGTTGTACAGCCATAACCAACCACATTAAAGCCTAAAGCAGATAGATCTTCTGTTAGTCCTGCTGCATCGAAATATTCTGTAACTACTCTACTCCCAGGTGCTAAACTAGGTCTAACCCAAGGTTTCAATTCTAATCCTTTCGACCTGGCATTTCTAGCCAAAAGGCCTGCTGCTAACATAACACTTGGATTACTAGTGTTAGTACAACTTGTAATCGCAGCAATAACAATATCTCCATGTTGAAGATTTATATTTCTACCTTCTATGTGAGATGAATCTTGATTATTTTCAGAATTAATTCCATGACCTTGATGACCAGGAGGTGAATTTAGGCTTTGTAACCAATGTTCTTTCATTTCAGAAAGATTTACCCTATCTTGAGGCCTCTTCGGCCCAGCCAATGCTGGTTCAACTGTATTCAAATCTAATTTGATTGAGGATGTAAATTTAGGCACCGGGGTTTCACTTGTGTGGAATAGGCCCTGAGCAGTAAGATATTTCTTTACATTTTCAATATGTGA
>Ga0228650_1001051_pt1 | contig 10603 bp, 7 predicted proteins | sample 62DmetaG_FD_183171 | JGI IMG/M metagenome (GOLD analysis project Ga0228650, IMG submission 183171) | Seawater microbial communities from Monterey Bay, California, United States - 62D | ecosystem: Environmental > Aquatic > Marine > Coastal | place: USA: California | collected 2016-10-28
TTGATATAACAACGCTGGGTCACGTTGATCGCATTAGACCTAAAGATTTTTCCGGCCGATACCCCAGAAAGACGTCGCGCGCTATGTCTTGATCATTCAGGTCGAAAACCGTCTTGACCACTTCTGCATATACGTCCCGAGCGTCTATGGTCATTAAAAGGTCGCGCCCCTCGTAAAGATTCTTCGAACCGAGGCCCGGCCAATCAGATATCACCTGTTTACCCTTGACCAACCCTCCTGCCAAAAAGATCGCACTCGCCCAACCATGATCCGTGCCTTGAGTGCCATTCTCCGAGGCTGTTCGGCCAAATTCAGTCACCGTAACCACAACCGTATTATCGTAAAGATCGCCCATCTGCCTTTTAAACCCTTCTAGCACACCATCTAATTCAGCAAGGATTTCAGCGTGATGTCCGTCTTCATTACCCTGCAAAGCGTGAGTATCGAAGCCTTCAAATTCTAATAAGCCGACCCGTGGCCCATCAGGTTTGTACATTTCTTGCGCCGCGAACGAAACAAGCTCACGGGTGTCACCACGACCGCCAAATGGAGTCTGACGGCTGATGATCGGGTCGAGCAAACCTGCCAATTGTGGGTCGTTCTGCCACATTTTTTTGACGTCTTTGTAGACGGACTTACCCGCTCTCGGGAAATTCGTGGGAAAATAATTGCTGTTAACGTCATTGCCACGCAAAATTATTGGAATGGGCAAAGACACAGCTAGTGAGGAAAATCCTGCCGCGTTCATGGCGCGACCAACCCATCCTGATGTTACGGCGTAAGGTTGTTCAAAACCTGTTTCCATAATATTTTGCCCGTCAAAATGTGACCGGCCTGTATAGGGAAAAGACGTTGCGTGCACAAAAGCAGCACGACCCTTGTGATATTCTGACGCTAAAAACCGAAGGCTGGGGTTTATACCAAAAAAACCATCCAAATCATTGGCACCATTCACCAAGATATCTTTTCTAATCTTTGAAAGGTTTTTATCGCCAAGGGGAGGGATCGACGCCAAGCCATCCATGCCTCCTCTCAATAGCACCACCAACAAACGCTTTTCGGTTGGGTTGGTATCCGGCAATGCCATATTTGGACTAGCCATCATATAAAGCGTTCCCAATGTTCCTTTTAAGAAATCACGACGTTCCATAATTTAAGCCCTCATAAAATCAGGATGGCAAAAAAGCCGTATGCAAGCGTGTTTATAATTAGGTGCGCCTGCCACATATTGTGCACCTGGTGATCCTTCTCCGAATACTTTGTCGGCATACAGATATGGGTCAAAACTCTTCTCGCGTCTCAGTTTATTCGCAAGTTGACCAACATAGCGAACCCGACGATCCATCATTTCAGGTGTCAGCCAGTCGACGGCTAAATCAGACCACCCATTCGGTTGAGGGGTACGGCAATTCAAATGACCTAATTCCAAGAGCGTGGAATTTACCTGTCTGCTTCTTTGATCGTCAGTTTTTCCATCGAACCCTAACGGTAAATAGCCACCCACCGCTCGGTGGATTTGGAAGTACCATATTTCAGGCTGCAAAAACTTGGCGTAGTCATCACCAAATTTCAACACAGCATCAACAGTCGCCTGATGTATGACGATCAAGTCGCCTTTGCTTTTCATATAAGCGTCCGCAATAAATTCTATTGCTTCGATCGGTGGATCATCCGCGATAAAATGCTTCGACAGCTTTGTGGCGATATGTGAGGCGGTTCTGGGATCTTTGGCCAAATCTGAACACAGCGCGCGCAGTTTTTGGGACGCCGATTGTTTGTAAGTTTTCCCCAGAACACGATGATTTCCTGGTTCATGGGGATCGATTGAAAAATACCTTTCGTCCGAGTCATCGTCCCAAATTTGACCCCAACCTGTTAAAATATATGCAACACCGTTCACATCTTCTTGACTGTATCCTGCAGCCGGTGTCAGCGTGAAAAGCTCTAACACCTCACGCGCCAGATTTTCATTTATTGCCGCAATTTTGTTCTTTTTTTTCCGCCGCCAGTGCTTTGCTCTGCGCGAATTAGGGCCTGTACTTTCGTTGTTTTGCAAAAACTCCTGCATCGCCGGGTGCCACACGGCATCGAATAGAAGATCTTCAAACTTTCCACACATATTGCTGCGAATGGTTAGGTAATAATTTCCAAAAAACTCACCTTCACAAGCCTCAACATTTACTGCAAAGAAATTAATCCAAAAATGCCAAAAACGACTGAAAACAGGCGTTGGGCTGTATACGTTGTCAAGCGTGCGCGTCAGCGTATCACGCCACCAAGGAAATGCATTGAAGCGTTGCCACCATAGGCGATTAACTTCAGACTCTGGAATTTCCCCCTCCGCATACAATTTGCGCAACCGCTCTCGTTCGTCATCTAATTCAAGGCGATGTATAACTGCGGTTTTAACGCTGGTCGGATACCGCAAGTCAGCCTGTGAAAGGTTCCATTTTGAGAAATCTCTCAACTCTCGAGGCAGTTTCAAGTGTTCCACTGGTTCAAACCGTTGCTTTTGCACCAACAACACTCGATATTGTTTATGGGTTAGCTGCCCCGTTTCCACAAATTTATTTGTTTTTTGCCAAGCTGCAATCGCCCGCCTCGTGCCTTTGCCAAAATCACCGTCGATGGCGGATTTATACAGCTTTGTTTTTTTCAAAAACCTTTGAATGTCCTTTTTTTGGGTTTTATCCAAAGACAGCTCAGTTTTTTGTTTCAGGTCTGTGCTTAAGTCATCCCCACCGATGTTCATGCCCAGGTCATTAAATTCAGCGATGTATTGCCAAGGATTAAAATCAGGCAAGCTTTCTAACTGTTGTTTGGCGTTCTTAATGAAATTGTCTTCATCAAGCAGGGTCTCATCAAACGAGAAGCCGTAAGCAATTCTTCGAGAGACCTGTCTAATCTTCATTTTAATCCTTTTAAGGTTCTAAGGAGAATAGGGATCAGGCCCTATTCGCATGTTATAAAATTATAACATATATTTTTCTATTTATATAGCTCAATTTCCTCGCTTAATCAGAATTGGCCAAAGCCTAAAAGGGTTTCAAACATAGACTGTTGGAAAGGAATTGGCTACTTACAACCAGCCAATTGAAACCCGCTATTGCCAACCAACTCGTTAGACACCGCCGCATCAAGAAGAAATGCTGCAACATCTACCTTGGCCATTGGGCGAGCGAATGTCCCGTCGCCCTGAAATACGTGGTATTTTCCGTTACCAGGCTTTTATTTCAGGGATCCAAGCAATAGTATTTTTCAAAGCATAAAAATTGCACAGATACTTTCAAACGGCGTGATACAAATTTACTTCTGCTTATAAATCAAACCTGAATTTGTTGTGAAGCACTATCAAAACTGTATGTATCGTTGGCTTCAACAACAAAACCACTTAAAGTACCTTTGGAAATTTGATCCAATTCAGTTGTTTTTATAATAAATTGATTTCCGGTCAACGTCTCGCAATGGACGATGGCATATTCACCCAGGTGTTCAATTAAGTTTGGAATGCCCTCAACAACTGATGCGCCAGCCAGAGATATTTTTAGATGCTCTGGTCGAATACCAAGGGTATCAGCGCCAGATCTTATTAACGACCGGCCATTATCTGTAAGATCTTTTAGTTCAAAAAAATTCATTTTTGGACTACCAATAAATTGCGCTACGAACATGTTGTTGGGGTTCTTATAAAGTTCAATTGGAGATCCAATTTGCTCAATTTTTCCATCCCTCAAGACAACAATTTTATCTGCTAAGGTCATCGCCTCAACTTGATCGTGGGTCACGTAGATCATAGTCGTTCCAAGACTTTCATGCAGGCGCGCAATTTCAATTCTTGTTTGCACTCGCAAAGCCGCATCTAGGTTTGAAAGAGGCTCATCAAACAAAAATACTTCTGGGCCTCGCACAATAGCTCGACCGATAGCAACGCGTTGACGTTGCCCCCCTGAGAGCGCTTTCGGACGACGGTCGAGATAATCTTCAAGCTTAAGGATTTGTGCTGCCTTGAGTACTTTTTCTTTCACGACGGTCTTGGCAACGCCGTTCATTTTTAAACCAAAACCCATATTCTCAGCGACCGTCATATGAGGATAAAGCGCGTAGTTCTGAAAAACCATGGCCACACCACGATCCGCTGGATCATAAGTGGTCACATCACGATTACCAATTTCAATGCTCCCACTAGTAACTTGCTCAAGACCTGCAATCATACGCAAGAGGGTAGATTTTCCGCATCCAGAAGGCCCTACAAAGACGCAAAGCTCACCATCCGGTATCTCCAGATTAACACCATGAATGACCTTCGTTTCATCAAAACTTTTGGTCACCTTTTTAAGAGTTACTCCACTCATTAAATCCTCTTAATGCGCTGTGAATTATTAGTTTTTTTGCCAAAGCGCTTTGCTCTCAATTTTCTATAACGATGGATTATCACTATTATGGCATACATTGATATACTGTTGACAAGCCTAGCCATGCTTGTCAGTATTTTCAATACTTGAAGTTTAGACATACGAGACTTCTCGGGACAATAGGGAGAAAATTATGTTCCAAAAATTTATTAAACTAACTACTGCTTTTGCTCTATCTACTGGTTTTGCAGTCCCAGCTTATGCTGAATTATCTGGCACGTTGCGTATTACATCCGACATGTCAAACCCCGCGCCGCGTGCGGTAATGGAAAAAATGGCCGCCGATTTTGACGCGATGCATCCGAACCTTAGCGTTGATCTAACTGTTATTGACCGGGAGGGTTGGAAAACTCAGATCAGAAACTCGCTGTCAGCAAATGCACCTGATGTTGTGAATTGGTATGCTGCAACACGGATGAAGCCATACGTTGACGCGGGTCTATTTATGGACATTTCTGATCTTTGGGATGAACCAGAAATGGCAGCACTTGCTTCAACTAAGGGTGCAATGACGCTTGACGGCAAGCAGTGGGGCGTTCCTTACACATATTATCAATGGGGTGTGTATTATCGCCAAGACATTTTTGGAAAGATGGGCTTAAGCGAGCCAAAAAACTGGTCAGAAGAGCTTTCAAATTGCCAGGCACTCCTTGATGCCGGCATTAAATGTTACTCAATAGGCACTAAGTATCTTTGGACAGCTGGAGGCTGGTTTGACTATATTAATTCACGCACAAATGGGTATGATTTTCATATTGAGTTAGCGACCGGACAAGTTGCGTGGACAGATGACCGCGTGCGCACTGCATTTGCGAATTGGCGTCAGCTAATTGACATGGGTGCATTTATAGATGATCACCAGACCTATAGCTGGCAAGAAGCTTTACCATTTATGATTGACGGAAAAGCTGCAGCATATCTTATGGGTAATTTCGCCGTGGCGCCTCTACGCGCAGGCGGATTGACAGACGACCAATTGGACTTCTATCAATTTCCAGTAATCAATTCAGATGTTGATTACGCGGAAGATGCTCCAACCGATACATTTCATATTGCTTCTGGCGCAAAAAACGTAGAAGCAGCCAAAGCATTTTTGCTGTACGTCACTTCACCTGACGTACAGACTGAAATCAATTCTGGCGATGCATTAGGTCAGCTGCCCGTAAACGCAAAAGCATCTGTTTCGGATGATAAGTTCATTCAACAAGGCTTTGATATGCTGTCAAACAACGCAGGCGGCGGTATCATGCAATTTTTTGACCGAGATTTTCCTGCAGAAATGGCTTCATTAGGGATGGAAGGTCTTCAAGAATTTATGGTATTTCCAGATAATATAGACGATATCTTGGAGCGTTTGGAAGATGCACGCCAACGCATATATAACTAGTATCTGATATTTTGGGGCCACCGCCAGTGGCCCCACATTAAACTAATTGTCAAACATCGGCGTATTCTGAACATAAAACTCATAAAAGTGGTCCATCCATGCCCTCCGACGCTACTGACTCCCAAAAGTTCAATAATTGGTATCGTAGAAATGAGATTGCTATTACGCCTTGGCTGTTCCTAATACCAGCAGTCTTATTTTTTGCGACTTATGTTATTGTTCCAATTGGTCAATCTTTTTGGATCTCCTTTCACATGTGGGACGGATTAGGTGAAAAAACTTTCATAGGTATGGGCAACTACGAACGTCTTTTAGGCCTAGGCGATCAAAAGATGGATCGTAAATTTGAAACTTCTTTTTGGAATAATTTAAAATGGCTAATGCTTTATTTATTAGCAATACCTTTGGGTTTGTTTATTGCGTTATTCCTGAACCAGACTGTGGCTGGCATTCGTTTGTACAAATCGCTTTTCTTTTTCCCCTTTGTTATTTCACAAGTCGTAGTTGGGCTTGTTTTTAGTTGGTTTTATCTACCCAATGACGGCTTGTTTGACGTCTTAATGAGTTGGTTTGGTATCGATATTCGCGGGGGCGTTTTAGGTAATCCCAAAACTGCAACCTATGGAATAATTGCGGCTGGCCTTTGGCCACAAACGGCTTATTGTATGATTTTATATCTTACTGGCTTAAATTCTGTTGATCCCGAACAGGTGGAAGCAGGTCGTCTCGATGGCGCAAAAGGGTTAAGAATGCTCTGGTATGTGATCTTACCACAGTTACGCCCTGCCACCTTTATTGCTTTCGTTGTCACAATAATTGGTGCTTTGCGTTCATTCGATTTTATTGCGGTAATGACCAATGGAGGACCATTTGGATCTACTCGCGTACTGTCATTTTTTATGTTTGAGGAAAGCCTATCAGAATTTGGTTTCCGCATGGGATACGGAGCAGCAATTGCTGTTGTTTTGTTTTTTATAATGCTGGGCTTTATTGCCTACTTTCTTTTCCAAATGTGGCTCGATGAGAAGGGAAGCCGATAATGTTTCCCACGCCAATTCAGAACCGTTCGCTTGCTAATCAGGTCAGCTATCAAGTATTACTCCCTATTGCGCTTATCTTGTGGCTTTTACCATTGCTCGCTGTAATGATTTTCTCGATCAAGCCTGATGGGGACTTTGCCAAGGGTAATTACTGGGGGCTACCTTCGTCATTTGAGTTTTTTAACAATTATGGCCGCGTATTTTTCGCCTCAGACATGCCGCAGTATTTGGTCAATTCCTTATTTATTACGGTTCCAACAGTGATTGGAGCAATAGCTCTTTCCTCTATGACTGGCTTCGCATTGGGCGTATATAAGTTTCGTGGCAATTTGTTGATATTTTTTATGTTCATCGCTGGTAATTTTGTACCATTCCAGATTTTGATGGTACCCGTTCGCGATCTTACAGTTAATCTAAATCTTTATGACACAAAGTTGGGCTTAATTCTTTTTCACATTGCGTTTCAAACCGGGTTTTGTACTCTGTTCATGCGTAACTTCATTCGTGCACTGCCATATTCTCTTATTGAGGCTGCAAGGGTTGAAGGAGTAGCTGAATGGAAAATCTTCGTGTACATAGTATTGCCGCTCATGAAACCAGCTATAGCCGCATTGTCCGTTTTAATCTTTACGTTCATTTGGAATGATTATTTTTGGGCCATTGTCTTAACACAAGGGCCGGATACTCAACCCGTAACCGCAGGCATTACCGCCTTCAACAGCCAATATCGTGCCGCCTATCATATGATGAGCGCTGGTAGCATCGTTGCCGCCATTCCACCGGTTTTCATGTTCTTTCTGATGCAAAAACATTTCATTGCTGGTCTAACACTTGGGGCAGTAAAGTAATGAATTTATGGCGACTAGATTGCGACGCTCAAACTCTTCTGGTTGGCGGTGACAAAAACTTGCCAGAAGTGTTTTACTGGGGCAAACGTTTGCCGGAAACAGAAGACCTAGGGGATATTTGGGATGCAACTAGATTAGATTACTCTGGTGGCGTTTTAGACGGCATTCCTCCACTTTCAATCTGCCCGGAAGTTTCAAAAACATTCGCTGGTCATCCTGGAATGCGAATTCGTGGAGCTAAAGGTAAAAGATTGCAACCGAACTTCAAGCTGGTGGATACCAAATATAAGGAAACATCGTTAATCCTAAAATTTGAAGACTCAATACTTGGCCTAACCTACAGCGCTGGCTTTGAAGCTCACAAAAAAACTAATATTTTTGAACTTTCAGCATCCCTTACATCTGATACTGAAATATTGGTGGATTGGTTTGCTGCGCCTGTTCTTCCAGCAACCCAAGCAGCCAAAAAAATGATTGATTTTTCAGGTCGTTGGTGTCGTGAATTTGACAAACAGGAAACAGATTGGTCGACCGGTGCACGCCTGCGCAATAATCAGACAGGACGCACTGGCCATGAGCATTTTCCTGGCCTTATCGTACCCGAGGGTAATTGTGATGACACTCACGGCTCCGCATATGCATGGCATTATGGATGGTCAGGCGGACACTCAATGATTGCAGAAGAGCTTCCAGACGGCCGCCGCCATGTTCAATTTGGACATGCATTTGATTCCTATCCAAGCCCAGTTCGCCATATTGAAACAGCTCCTTTGTTTGTAAGCTACTCAGACCAAGGCTTGAACCGGCTATCAATGAATTTCCAACGTCACTCAAGAGATAACGTCGTAGTTTGGACCCAGGGCTCACTGCCACGCCCCATTCACTATAACTGTTGGGAGGCGATTTATTTTGAACATGAACCAAATATATTGTCAGAAATACTAGAACTTGCGGCGAATATCGGGGCCGAACGTTTCGTGTTAGACGATGGTTGGTTTGGGACGCGCGATGACGATACGCAATCTTTGGGAGATTGGGAGATTGACCCCCGCAAATATCCAGAAGGATTAGGACCATTAATTGCCAAGGCCAATCAATTTGGTATGAGTTTTGGAATTTGGTTTGAGCCAGAAATGGTCAATTTAACTTCCAAACTTTACGTCAAACATCCCAGCTGGGTTCTAGGATCAAGTGATCAGATACTAGGTCGAAACCAGCTGGTTTTGGATATGGCAAACCCCGATGTACAAGAATATCTTTTTGAAAAGATTTCAGCCATTCTAGCTGATCATAATATTACCTACATCAAATGGGATCATAACCGTGTTCTTCCCCACGTGGATGCGGCACAGACGTATGGAACTTATAAACTCATGTCACGCCTCAGGGATAAATTTCCAAATGTGGAAATCGAGAGTTGCGCATCTGGGGGCGGCCGTATCGATTTTGGCATCTTAAAATACAGTCAGCGTGTATGGCTCTCGGATAGCAACGATGCGCTTGAACGGCTACGCATTCAGCACCAGGCAAGCAACTTTCTGCCAATGGCAGTAACAGGCAGCCATGTTGGTCCTCGTGAATGCCATACATCAGGACGCACACATGATATAGAGTTTCGGGCTTGGGTCGCTGCGCAGCGGCTCATGGGATTTGAAATGGATCCGCGTGAACTTACCCCAAAAGAGCTGTCTTCACTCAAGAATATAACACAGTGGTGGAAGGACAATCGCATTTGGCGTCATGATGCTGATATTCATCGTCTAAACGTAGCAGATAATTCAATCATTGCGGAAATTCAAGTTTCACGAAACCAAGACAAATTTGTTGTTTTTGTTGGTATAGCTGAAACATCAAAATGGTCATCTTCCATTCCAATCCGCCTAACTGGATTAAAACCAGATTACAAATATGACGTTATCCTTCTAAACTATCACGAGAAAACAACTGCCTCACGGGGTGCATCTGTTTTTGACAACGGGAAAATAAGTGTCAGCGGACAATATTTGATGTCAAATGGGATTATTCTCCCAAGCCAGTTTCCCGACCGCATGTGGGTTTTAGAAGGAACTTTGTAACGATTGATTAAATGGCGATGTCACCAGACAAAAGTGTTTTCCCATTCATTTTCTCTGGGGTCCTAATCGAACTGTAATTAATCAAGACGGCTTGTTTGATCATTAGCTAATTATTGGCTCTGCTCCTTTTCTCAAGAACCCAATGACCCAATTTTATATCATTAACTTTATGATCTACATGAACCCTAGATTGCTGGTTCTTTTGCGTTTACCAACAGAACTTTGCACCGTGTCCTATATCTTCTACCCTATTGATTTTATTGGTGCCCTAAGACGGACTTGAACTACTAAAGTACTATTTACGAACAACCATGTTCAATTAAACTTGCTACTCCAGTGCATAAACTGAGATGATTTTTCTCACTGATAATTTGTGAATGCCACTCTTTCTTCAGGAAATTTATGTAATTCTGGTTGCGTAAGAATGGCCCTGAAGCAATTAATGGGCCTTTTGCATCTATAGCATCTAGCCCATTTAATGTCTCCTTAGCAAAAATGGTAGAAATACCTTTTTCGACTGAATCTAAACTAAATTTACTTAGATCAATTTCTTTGGAGGACAAAGAATTTATGAATTTTGCTTTTTGAGCACTGGCATAATCAACAAGGCGTATTGAAGACCAATCCATCAAGGAAAAATCATCCTCGGCAGTTCGCTCTTTTTCCAATACATTTTGATAAATTTTTCCTGCAGGAAAGCGAAAGTTCGGAACCAAATTACCAAAACAATCATTGGTAAGCATCAAGCCGGTTTGTTCCTTAAAATTAAAATTACTAATACCTAGAGAAAAAAGTGTTATCCATGTTCCCGAAGACAGCATGGTGCATGGTAGCGTTCTTT
>Ga0228650_1001054_pt1 | contig 10598 bp, 7 predicted proteins | sample 62DmetaG_FD_183171 | JGI IMG/M metagenome (GOLD analysis project Ga0228650, IMG submission 183171) | Seawater microbial communities from Monterey Bay, California, United States - 62D | ecosystem: Environmental > Aquatic > Marine > Coastal | place: USA: California | collected 2016-10-28
ACTATTTGTACGCTGAATGGCGCAGGAATGAAGAAGGGAATGTTTATGACAACATGCTTTACGACCTAAAAGCTGACTCTTTAGAAATGTACAATATTGCAGATCAGCCCAAGTATAGAAAACTCGTTGACAGTTTAAGTCAACAAATTAAATTAAAATCAGTTCAGTAATATGAAAACCTCCATAAACCTGTTGTTTTGTGTGTTGATTTCTTTCGTTGCTCAAGCGCAAAAAAAGCAACCCAATATTGTATTTATAATGTCTGATGATCACGCCGTTAGTGCTGTGAGTGCTTACAACGACTGGCTAGCAGCATTGGCACCAACCCCTAATATTGATCGTATTGCAAATGAGGGCATGTTGATGCACGCAACCTATAACACAAACAGTATTTGTGGCCCAAGTAGGGCGGCAATACTGACCGGCAAGTACAGCCACGTCAATGGATTCTTCAAAAATGAAAAGGGAGGTGATTTTGATGCTTCACAACAAACTTTTCCAAAGCTGTTGCAAAAAGCAGGGTATCAAACAGCCGTAATTGGCAAGTGGCACCTAGGCACTGCACCCACTGGGTTTGACTATTCAAAAGTCATGGTCAATCACGGAGGTCAAGGAACGTATTACAATACTGTTTTTGTAGAAAATGGCACAAAGCAGATTGAAGAAACCACACGTCACTCAACAGCGCAAGTTGCACACGATGCCTTGAAATGGCTAGATGAAACAAGGGATAAAGACAAGCCTTTTATGTTGATGTATCAGTTTAAAGCACCGCACCGACCTTGGACACCAAACCCAAAGTTTAATGATTTATATACCGAAGATTTCCCTCACCATGAAACCTTTAATGATGAATATGAAGGTCGCTTAGCAGCTTCCAACAATATGCTGGAAATTGAGAACCATATGAACAGAAAAGACCTTAAGGTTCCAGTGCCTGAAGGATTAACAAAAAGACAATTGGGCCGTTACCTGCGCTATGGCAATAATGGTGAGTTTTGGACACCTCACGACAGCCTTCAAGGTGCAGCTTTGAAAAACTGGAAGTATCAACGCTATATAAAAGACTATTTGCGATGTGTTGCGGGAGTTGATGAAGCCGTTGGGCAAATGCTTGACTACCTCAAAGCAAACGGTTTGGATGAAAATACCATAGTGGTCTACACCTCTGACCAAGGCTTTTATTTAGGTGAGCATGGCTGGTTTGACAAACGCTGGATGTATGAACCTTCTTTCCGCATGCCCTTTATGATAAAATATCCAAAAAAAATTAAGGCAGGCACGCATAACAAGGAGTTGTTGTTGAACATTGACTTTGCACCCACACTACTGGATTTAGCAGGCGTTTCGATACCAAAAGATATTCAAGGAGAGAGCTTTAAAAGACAGCTTTATGGAAAAAGATATAAAGGAAGAGATGCCGTATATTATCACTACTATGAATACCCGTTTTGGCATAAAGTGCAGCCTCACTATGGTGTAAGTACGGGCAAGTATAAGTTGATACACTTCTATTATGACATGGACGAATGGGAGCTATTTGACTTAGAAAACGACAAAAACGAAATGAATAATTTATATGGGAAGCCAGGCTATAAACAAATAACAGCCAGTCTAAAACAGAAAATAAAATCGCTGCAAAAACAATACAAGGACGATATGTCACTCGAAGAAATGCGCGCCATGACTGATGTAGTGTTAAAGCGTGTATACAGCGAAAGAACTAATTAGATACAAAAGATTTTATGTTAAATCGTCTATTTTTTTTGGTGCTACTTCCGCTTGTGATTTGTTTGACTATGGCGCAAGCCCAAGACGTAAAAAAAACCAAAGTTTTTTTGCTTGCTGGGCAGTCTAATATGGATGGGCGTGGGGCTGCTGAAAAACTTACAATAGATGAGCGAAAGCAATTAGCATTTGCACAAAAACGAATCCATTTTTATTATAAAGGAACGGTCAGTAATGGAAATGTCCCTTTAATTGTGGATGGCCCTTTGGATGTTACTGATCCATGGCCTTTTGTAAAAAAGAAATTTAGACTTGACCAGTGCTTTGGTCCTGAATTGTTTTTTGGCATGGCGCTTTCTAAAGCTTACCCTGAAGATAAGTTTTTATTTATTAAGCGCTCTCAAGGGGGTACTTCACTTTATGGGGCATGGAATCCAAACTGGAGTCTAGAAAAAGCAAGACTTATAGGAGATGAAAATAAACCAAAGCTTTTTGAGGATTTTATTGCGACAACAGACGCACAACTAGCTAAATTACCTCCCAATAGCTTCGAAATTGTTGGCATGTTGTGGGTGCAAGGTGAGTCTGATAATGGCCCTTTACCTTCAAGCACCTATGGACAAAATATTTCTGCACTCATCCAAAAAGTAAGAGATTATTATGACGTTCCATATATGCCTTTTCTTATTTTAGGTGTGGGGAACGATAAAGTGGTTAAAGGCATGAGGGATACAAGCAAAAAAGAGTTAAACGTTTCGCTCATGCTAAAAAGCAATAACCCCAAGGCAACAAACTACACTCCTATCTACACGCATAATTGGAATGGAAAGCCGGCAGGCCATTATAATTATACTGGGATGAAAAAAATAGGAAATATGTTTTTTGATACCTATCAAAAATATTATGCTAATTTTATAGATAGATGAAAGGTGTTTTAAGCAGTATAGGAGTTGTTTTATTGACGTTTTCTTTTGCTAATGCCCAAAGCAAACAACCCAATATCATTTGGCTTGTTAGTGAAGATCAATCTCCTGAATTTTTCCCTATGTATGGCGACGATACCGTTTCCTTGCCTCACCTTTCACAATTGGCTGAAGACAGTGTCATTTATGACAATATGCATGCAACGACGCCTGTTTGTTCTCCAGCGCGAAGTGCCATAATTACGGGTATGTATCCGACCACCTTGGGTACTCATAATATGCGGACCTATAACGAAGGGCGTGACAGGAATCAGCCCCAACTGGGCATTCCGAGCTATTCGCCAAAATTCCCAGATTATATCCGCCCCTTTACTGCCTATATGCGAGAAGCTGGATATTATTGCACCAACAGCAATAAACAAGATTATAACTTTAAGATTAGTGACGATGCTTGGGACCAAACCTGCCGTTACTGTGCCGGTGAGCAAAAGGCGAATATCCATTGGCGTAACCGCGCTGAGGGACAACCCTTTTTTGCGGTATTTAATTTTCAAATCACGCACGAGTCACAAATTTGGGCGCAACACAACAATAAACGATTTGTAACTCCGGAGGAGGTGAATAATATTCCACCCTATTTTCCAGACGATCCGATTGTTAGAGAAGATATGGCCATCAACTACAGTAATTTGGTGCGCATGGATAAGGAGATAGGTAAAATAATAAACGAATTAAAAGCACAAGGTTTATATGACAATTCCTATATCTTTTTTTACAGTGACCATGGCGGACCCTTCCCTAGACACAAACGTGCTATTTACGACTCGGGCGTAAAAGTGCCACTTATGATTAAGTTGCCAAAAAATACCAAGGCTGGCAAACGTAACGACGACTTATGGAGTTTTGTGGATTTGGCACCAACAGTATTGCAATTGGCAAATATCCCCCTCCCAGACTACCTTCAAGGCATGTCTATTTTAGACAAAAAAACCAAACCTAGAAAATATTTAGTAACGGCTTCTGACAGATTTGACGGTCAAGTAGATCGCATCAGATCCATTAAGACAAAGCGATATAAGTTTATTAAAAACTACAATGTTTCACTACCTCATGCATTGGATGTCAATTACAGAAAAAAGATGCCCATGATGCGTCGATTGATAGCGTTGAGCGAAAAAGGTCTTTTGAATAAAAACGCACAGCGCTGGTTTGACACCCCAAAACCTGAAATGGAGTTTTACGACCTAAAAAAGGACCCTTTTGAGCTGAACAACTTGGCTGATAAGGCGCCTTACAACACAAAGCTACGTCAGTTCAATAGCCTGCTTGAAGAATGGATTAGCGACACAGGTGATTTGGGTAACGTGCCCGAACAAGAGATTATTGAGTATTCTACAAATTGAAACCACCAAATGGCGACTAAAGGAAATAAGTATTTTTTATTTATTTTTTAATATAGAGTTTTTAGTTAAGTAAAAAAATCGTAAATTTTAACCTAAAATTTTTGAATACTATACTTTAACCCGTGTGGACTGGGTTTTATAATATAGTCGCGGGTGGAGAGAACGCACCCGGATCAATCGTTACGATAAGTTTAACGCCGTAAAAGTTAGAAATTATGGACGATAAAATTATAGTAGCACTCGAGCCCAATCAAGGACACGCCTTGGCCATGCTCGCAGAACTTGCAGAAGAAAAGAAATAAACGTTATGTTTATTTACTCCCAAAAACGGCTCAATAGAGCCGTTTTTTATTTTTAGCAAAAGCACTTCCGCAGCTATTAGTTATTTGCCAAAGGCTTAATACGATATATCCCCTCAAATTCAACAGCAATGTGGATGTAGCCATACGGACCTATAATAACATCACGTACGCGCCCAATGTCGCCAGCTATTTTCTCTCGTTCCACCACTTTGTTTTCACGAATCACTAGACGTTCTAAGTACGATTTTTTTAGTGATCCAGTCAGTATGCTCCCTTTCCAATTTGGATATTTATCGGAGGTCACAAAAGTCATTCCTGATGCAGCTATTGAAGGCACCCAATAGTAAAAAGGCTGCTCCATGCCTGGAAGTGAACGGTTTTTGGTGATTGTAGTTCCCGAATAATTTTTACCATAGGTAATCTTAGGCCAGCCATAGTTTTTCCCTGCTTCGATAATGTTAATTTCATCACCACCTCGTGGTCCGTGTTCGTGCGCCCAAACAGCACCTGTCTTTGGGTGAATTGCTAGCCCCTGGGGGTTACGGTGTCCGTAAGAATATATAGCCTCTTTGGCACCTTCTACCCCAACAAAAGGATTGTCCTCCGGAACACTTCCATCATCTTTTAGTCGATATATTTTGCCGTTATCTTTTGTAATGTCTTGGGGGTTAATATCTCGCTTACCTCTGTCACCTATAGAGAAATACAGGTATCCGTTTCCATCAAATACAATACGTGAACCGAAGTGCACTCCTTTTTTGGTGTCGGGCATAGCCTTGTAAAGTAGTTTTACATCAGTAAGTGCGTTTCCTTTTAATGTAGCGGTATACAAGCCTGTGTTCCCTCCAGAGGCATCTTCATTGGCGGTTGCCATAGAAAAATAGATGCTATTATTCTGTTCAAAATCGGGATGTAAGGCAATGCCCATCAAACCGCCCTGACCTCGAACATAAGGAGTTGGCAAGCCAGAAATCTCATGCTTTTTGCCATATTGAAAGCGAATTAGCTTCCCTTCTTTTTCAGTATATAATAAGCTGCCATTGGGCAGAAACACCATGCCCCAAGGTACTTCAACATCAGACACCACAAGCTCCAAAGTATAGGAAGCAGTTGTAGGTGTTTTTAAGGGAGGTGTATTTTCTTTTTGGGCACAAGAAGACTGGCTAAGTAGTAAAGCTACAATTGCCAGCATGATGATGTTTCTTTTCATGGAGTTTGTTCACAGTTCTATTCAAATATAACAAATCTATAACTGCACCTGAACACGAACAAAGGCTTGACGCATGGCAGCAGGCTCAAAATAACGTCCGCCAAAGGCATTGATACGAATGTTGTCATAATAGCTTGCATTGGCAATATTACGAATTCCTATTGTCCAAGTTGTTAAGCTCCATTTACGTTGTGCATACAAGTCTGCTGTCCAAAATTTTGAAACTTCAATAAGGTTTTTAGAATCGGCATAACGCTTACCAATATTTTGTATGCTCAACGACAACGTAGTCATTCCAAACAAGTGGTTTAGGCCTGCGTTAAATTGACTTTTTGGCACGTTAGGCAGATCATTTCCGTCTTGGGTTTTAAATGTTCCGTGACTATAGTTGAGTTTTAGTGTAGCAGTTTTGGCCATGCGTAAGTTAGCAGTAACCTCAACTCCTTTTCTGTCTACACGACCGATATTTCTAAAAAAATCTTGGCCTGGAAAAGCATTAAGCTCGTAAGATAAAATCTCATCTTGTGTTGTTGTCGTAAACAGTATTAGGGAAGCATCAAAATTCTTTGCTTTGAGTTGCATGCCAACTTCCACTTCTTGTGATTTTTGAGGCGATAACGCATCGTTAAACCCAGTTTCGCCAGTAGGATTTGCAGATAGTTCATTGAGCGATGGTGTTTCAAAGCCTGTTCCCCAACGTATATAACTGCAGAGATTGGGGGAGAAGCTATAAAACGCTGCTACGGAAGGTGAGTAGGCAGTTAGGTTCTTTTTACCAGAGTTATTGCCCATATAATCAGCAAGTTCAATGCGGTGAGTGTCAGCACGAAAGGAGGTCCGAAATCGCCAATCCCTAAGGGTTAATTCAACAATTCCATAGACGCCAAGTGTGTAAAAGCGCTCGCTTTGGTCCAATGTTATGGCTCCTTTTTCTCCTAAGATGTTTTTAAATCTTTTTCTTCCGTCTCTCTGAGCTGCAGCTTCAATACCATATTGCCATAACCACTGTTTAATACGTCCGTCTTTCTGCATACCAAGCCCATAGTAACTACGCCCCAAATCAATCTGCCCTCCAAATTCAAAGGGTAGTTTCGCATTAAGGTTACGACTGGAAAAAAATCCATAAGTAGTCCATTTTTTGTTTTGCCAACGAGCTGTAAATTGATGCTGTTTGACTTTTTCCCCTGCTTTGTAGTCTAAGTTCCGCTGTCTTGCCTGACTGCGATTTTCTCTTACTTCAGTGGCGGTGAGTCCACCAGCATCCAAAGCCAGAGGGCTATTGAAAAAATTATAAGTAACACTGAGTTTGTCTCCATTGGTGTTTATAAACGTATTGGATAGGCTTATTAGGCTGTTTTCATAACCACTCCAATGTCGATAGCCGTGATATTTTTTGTGTTCACCAACCACACGAAAAATATTTTTTTCACCCCTGGAACCATAGCTGCCAACCAAGTGCTGGCTGGTGAAATCTCCGAAGGTTGCGGTAAGTGTTTTTTTAGGTTTAATCGGTGCGCTTTTGAGCATGATAACCCCTCCAGATGCATTGCCATATAGTCCGCTAGATATACCTCGAATAACTTCAATTGTCCCTATGGAAGATAATGGAATGTGGTCCAGTTGAGTTTGCCCATCGGGAGTAGTCATGGGGATGCCGTTCCATAAAACGTTAATGCCGCGGATGCCGAAAGTGGCCCGGGTACCGAACCCACGAATTGAAATTCGTGTATCTTGACTAAAATTTTGCTGACTGCTTACAAACAAACTAGGTACGCCCTGTAATAACTCCCCTATATCTTGTTTCAGCAGCAGGCTGTCTTGTGCAATATCTGTTTGACTTATGGGTAGTATACTGCTTTGAATACGTTGTGCACGTATGACCACTTCTTCTAACTGTCGCACTTGCGCAAGACTTAGCGTTGAACTTAGTGCTATGAAGTATAAAGCCTTAAACATCTTTGATGTAAAGATCAATCAATCCTGCTGGTGTATCAACGTATATGGATTTTGCATCTCTTTTGACTTCTAAAATGATTTCGTCAACTATTGGAATTAAAGCAATCTTATCCCCAATGGAAACTTCTATAGTTGCTTGCGCCGTATGTTCATTGATACTTACAATGGAACCAATCTTACCCAAGTTTTTGTCTATGACATCAAATCCGATGACTTCGTGGTAATAGAATTTTTTTCCAGTAAGTTTAGGAAGCTTAGTTAGTGGTAAATATGCCTTTGATTTAAGTATTAGATTCGCATCCTCTTCATTGTCGACATCCTCCAAACGAAGACGCAATAGTCCAGGCTTGTGCATGGAACACTTCTCGACAAAAAAAGGGATAAGCGCATTATTTTGAGTGATAAAAAGACTATCAAGGGATTGATATAACTCTGGCTCGTCAGTATCTAGCTTTAGGAGTACTTCGCCTTTAAAACTGTATTTACCGACAACTGTTCCAAGAAAAAAACAGTCTTCGAAACGCATGTGTTGAGGTTATTCTGACTTCTCGTCAGCTTCAGGCGCAGCAGCTTCTGGTGCAGCTTCTTCCGCAGCAGCTTCTGGTGCAGCTTCTTCCGCAGCAGCTTCAGGCGCAGCTTCTTCCGCAGCAGCTTCAGGCGCAGCCTCTTCCGCAGCAGCTTCTGGTGCAGCTTCTTCCGCAGCAGCTTCAGGCGCAGCCTCTTCCGCAGCAGCTTCTGGTGCAACTTCTTCAGCAGCAGCTTCAGGCGCAGCTTCTTCCGCAGCAGCTTCAGCGGCGGCAGCCTCTTCAGCGGCAACAGCGGCCTCTTGTTCTGCAATTGCAGCTTCTGCATCAGCCTTACGCTTTTCGCTAACTTCTTTTTCAGCAGCAATCATTTTTGCTTTTTCGTCGGCTTTTGCTTTGGAAAGTTTTTCAATACTAGCATTGTTACGCGATGCTTTATCAGCTAACCAGGCTTCAAATTTTGTTTCAACGTCTTCTTCTTTAAGCGCACCCTTGTGAACACCATTAACAAGGTGATTTTTCAACATAGCACCTATTTCAGATAATAAGTTACGAGCCGTGTCAGTTGGTTGTGCTCCATTTTGAAGCCAATGAACAGCGCTGTCAACGTCGATTTTTATTGTTGCTGGGTTGGTGTTGGGATTGTAAGTACCTAATTTTTCAAGGTAGCGACCATCTCGCTTTGAACGTGCATCTGCTGCAACTACCCAATAGAAGGGCTTTCCTTTTTTACCGTGTCTTTGAAGGCGAATTTTTACTGACATATCAAATTAAATTTTTGGGTGCAAAACCCTGGTTATTAATGCGAGGCAAATCTACACTATTTTTTGATTTTACCAAACGTTAATAACTTCATATTCATTGGGGTATATTTTACATGTGAACTTCACTAAATTAGTTGAATAATCTGTTTGCATGTTTTTAGTCTTTGATACCGAAACCACAGGCTTGCCCAAACGCTGGAATGCGCCTATTTCTGATCATGAAAATTGGCCACGATGTGTTCAGATTGCATGGCAACTTCACGATGACTTTGGAGCCTGCATCGAACACAAAGATTATATTGTTTCCCCTGAAGGCTTTGATATCCCATATGAATCAGAACAAATACACGGGATTAGTACAGCACTAGCGACCAAAGATGGAAGTGCTATAAATTCAATCTTAGCTGATTTTACGGCTGCATTGGCAAAATCCAAATACATCATTGGTCATAACGTCAAATTTGATATCAATATTATCGGAGCAGAGCTAGACCGTCTTGGCTTGGATACTTCCATAACTACCACACCCATTCTTGATACTTGTACAGAGCATACCGCTACACTATGTCAAATTCCAGGGGGAAGGGGTGGAAAATTCAAACTCCCAACGCTTTCAGAACTCTACAAAAATTTATTTGATGATGATTTTGATCAAGCCCACAATGCCACGGCCGATGTAGAGGCTACAGCGCGTACTTTTTTCGAATTGCTGCGTATAAACAAATTTCCCGTAGACCAAATAACAGCTGGTGAACGCCTTGTTTCACGACTAAATGAAACCTTCAAGGAAACCGTGCCATTAATAGGGTTGTCACACACCAATCTTAAAACAGCATCAGCAAAACTCGTCCAAAACAAGCAAGAGCCTGTGTTAGTCCCAGTTGTTCCGACCGGAGCACCCCTGAGCACTCCTTTTGCACACCTACACACCCTTTCTCAGTTTACAGTTTTACAGTCTACCATACGGGTAAAAGAGCTTGCGGAAACAGCCGATCAAATGGGGATGCCAGCCGTAGCATTGACGGATTTGGGCAATTTGATGGGTGCATTCCATTTTGTGAAATCTGTCAAACAAGTTAATGCCAAGCGCGCTGAAGATGACAACAGACCGCCGCTCAAGCCCATAGTAGGCATTACACTTAATGTGTGTGAAGACCACCTAGATCGCAGTCGCAGAGATAATGGTTACCAGATGGTCTTCCTAGCCAAAAACAAAGCCGGTTATCAAAATTTATCGAAACTATCTTCCTTAGCCTACACCAAAGGCTTCTATTATGTGCCCCGTGTTGATAGAAAATTAATACAAGAGTACAAAGACAATCTTATTGTACTTACAGGCAATGTCTATGGCGAAGTACCTTCCAAATTACTCAACGTTGGAGAGAAGCAGGCAGCAGATGCACTGTTGTGGTGGAAAGAACAATTTCAAGAGGATCTCTATATTGAAATCATGCGGCACCAACAGGATGATGAAAACCGCATCAACCCTGTGCTTATTCAATTTTCAAAAAAATACGAGGTAAAGCTTGTCGCTACGAACTCTGTATTTTATTTAAAACAAGAGGAAGCCAATGCACATGATATATTGCTGTGTGTTAAGGACGGCGAAAAACAAGCGACGCCTATTGGTCGTGGCCGTGGTTATAGATATGGCCTTCCAAACCAAGAATATTATTTTAAGACGCCAGCACAGATGCAAGAGTTGTTTGCTGATGTGCCACAGGCATTGGAGAGCATTCCGGAGATACTTGATAAAATTACGGCCTTTGATTTGGCAAGAGAAGTATT
>Ga0228650_1001092_pt1 | contig 10382 bp, 7 predicted proteins | sample 62DmetaG_FD_183171 | JGI IMG/M metagenome (GOLD analysis project Ga0228650, IMG submission 183171) | Seawater microbial communities from Monterey Bay, California, United States - 62D | ecosystem: Environmental > Aquatic > Marine > Coastal | place: USA: California | collected 2016-10-28
ATAGGGGAGGCGGGGGTGGGGGTGCCGGTCTTACCCCTACCGCTCCAGTGATGCCAGCTGCTCCGAACTTGTGCCCAGGTAGAGATGGTAGACCGTGTTCTATCACCGGGTCTCAGGTATACTATGGAGGCGGGGGGGGTGGAGGTGGGATATCCGGTGGTTTTACGACACAATTAAGTACAGGAGGAGCCGGGGGATTGGGTGGTGGAGGAAACGCTGGTATATCGGTGTCTAATACCAATCAGACAGCTGGATCACCCGGCACTCCGAACACGGGTGGAGGTGGAGGTGGAGGTGGGTATACTAAAAACGGCGGTTCGGGTGGTTCGGGAATCGTGATAATAAGATATCTTATGTAAGTAATAGTAGAACATGTCGCTCAGCGCTCCAGAGGACGCATTCCTCGATGTGAACGATGCTCATCTGAGAGTGTACGGCAACGTTCACGCCGACGGTTTAAAGTTAGGCCAGCTCGAGATCGTCACGACCACCTCGACGGGGTCGACGATTCAGTTTTTACATCAACACACGGCGTTCACCACAACCTCGAACATCGAAGTTGGGACGACCAACCATGACCTTTTCGTCGATACCAACGCCTCGAAGGTCGGGATTTTGACCAACACACCGACGACAGCCCTAGATGTTACCGGCACGGTAAAGGCGACCGCCTTCGATGGAGATGGTGCCCTCCTGACGGGCATCCCTTCCTCGGCGATCAACGGGACCCTCAGTCAATGGACGACCGTCGCGGGACCTAAGATCCACTACAGCGATGGAAACGTGGGTATCGGTATCGCAGACCCGCTACACACACTAGATGTTGTTGGTGACATAAATTTTACTGGGACCTTACGTGAAGATGGCAATCCCTTCGTGAGCACGCCGTGGACCATCGAATCGGGTCCCACGGCTCTGAGCTACACGTTGGGAAACGTAGGCGTCGGCGGAACAACTCCCTCCGCCAAACTCGAAGTCACGGGGAACGCACACGTGAGCACGGACCTGAGCGTGGGTGGAAATTTAACCATCAACACTATCTCTGCTGCGGCGACACACGGTCTCGGCGCCGTGACCGCCCTATCGAATACCTCCGCGGACACCGTTTTGCTCACCAACACGGGGACGTCGCTCGTAGCTTCTGGAGCCGTGCAGGCCGTGAGTTTCACGGATGGGACGAAGACGCTCACCGGTGGAGCCTGGTCGGGGTCGGCCGCGACTCTCTCCACACCCCGAACTATCGGTGGGGTTTCATTCGATGGAAGCGCCGCGATCGTGCCGACGACGTTTGGCGCAGCAACTTTCAGTGGGGATGTCACGGTAGATTCGACCACCTTCCACGTGGATACTGCGAATCATAGGGTTGGAATTGGGAAGACAGATCCAGCGCATCCATTAGATATAAAAGTTACTTCACAAGTGAGTGGGCTTCGATTAAGATATAACGATGATGGTGCATATATGATTATATCACCTGATGTATCAGTTAATGGGTATAATAACATCTCGGAGAGTGGTGATATGGGTATATTTTTTAGTACGGATGCTACTACCGCGAGTAATGAGACTAAAGGATTTATTATTGCTCCACATGTTCAAGCCGGTACTACATCTGGGCTTAAGATTCTAGAGAATGGTAACGTTGGCATCGGTCTTACCCCTAATTCGTTATTGGATGTGAATGGATCGACAAGAAGTGGGTATAATTTAAACACCACTTCGTATTTTGGACGGAGTGCTATAGGATATGCCGGTCACAATGATTGGGCCTCGTTTGCTCATATAGACGCGAACAGTATCAACGACTATGCTCTCGTACAAAATTCTAGTGGGCGAACCATTCTGAATTGTGCAATCGGCGAAAAAATTTCATTTTCAACTGGGGACACCGCGGAAATGACTATGACCGACGGCAAGCTCGGGATTGGGACTACCGCTCCTGTTGTAAGATTACATGTATACCACGGAACTTCCACTGCTCGAATTATGATACAACGGGCAAGTAACACCGGAGAATCTAATTTGACACTTGCGGGATATCATTCCAGTGGAAGTACGGAGTGGCAGATCTACCACGCGGGATCAAACGCCAATTTAAGATTTTGGCGTGGCGGCGACAAGGGTTATATAGCTTATAATGCATCGAACCTGCCTTTAAATTTCACCGGACAACATAGAACATTCATCAAGGATACACCGTTTACACAAGCTGCAACACTCGAAGGTCTTATCGTGTCCTCGAATCAGAACAAATATATCAGAATGTCTGGCGGAATAGAAGCCGGTTCCAATGCCGTTACCATAAACGAAGCTCTTCCAGTGGTCGCAGTATCTTCTACGCCTCGCGATAAAAAATGTTTCGGTGTCATATCCTTAAGTGAAGATCCAGAGACGAGAGAAGAAACATATGGTAACTTCACATCTATAATGGAAAAAGAAGATGGAGATACACGTATCTATATCAATTCGGTTGGGGAAGGTGGTATATGGGTTTCTAACGTCGACGGTCCACTTGAAGCAGGTGATTATATCACCACCTCTGCTTTACCCGGGTATGGTACGAAGCAAGATGATGATTTACTCCATAACTATACCGTCGCAAAAATAACGATGGATTGTGACTTTAATCCACTGGACAACCCCATTCAAAAAATAAAAAAGAAACAGGGTACGAAAAGGTATTGGAGGTCATCTTCCGGTGAGGAAACTACCCAAGAAAAAGAAGGTTTTGACGAACTGATAGAAAGGGAAGAATTAGTAAACGACTTAGATGAACACGGCCAGATCCAATGGGAAGACCATGCAACAGAAACAGAAAAAGCTTATAAAATTAGGTACCTCGACGCAGATGGTGTGGAGACGGATGAAGCGAGCGCCGTTCACAAGGCAGCCTTTGTCGGGTGTACGTATCATTGCGGCTAAAAATACTCTCCTCACATAATAGAAAATGGCGACCAACGGAAACCTCAACTTCACGAACGTCAACAAGGTCACCTTCGAGGGTGTGGGCGCCGCACCCAACGCGGTCATCGACACGACCACGGGAAAGATCGGGGTCGGGGTCGATAGTCCAGACGCGAACCTCCACGTGGTCGGGAACTGCCACGTCAGCACGAACATGGAACTCGGCGGCACGCTCGTGATGGGAACCGTGACCGTCGAGGCGCAGCACGCGCTGTCGGCCATAACCGCGACGGGGAACACGACGCCGCACACGATCGAGTTTCAGAACGCCGAAACTTCCCTGGTGACCACCGGGAACGTCCAGGTGGGGAAGGAGCTTCACATGGAATACACGGCCAACGTGGCGAAGATCCAAGCGAACTCCAATGTGGTCACGGAGTTTAGTCGGTCGAAAAAGCTTATTAAGTACCCGAGGGTGGCTTTGACTGCTGACGCTGAGACAGAGTCTGGGTATAATGGGTACAAAGTTGAAAGGAGTAGTGAAGCCGGTAGTCAATACCCAGCGTGGAAAGCGTTTAATAATAGAAATGATATACAAGGAAATGGAGATTATGCGTGGATATCAGAAAACGCTCCAGATGGTTATACTGCAGCTACAGGATTACCTACCGGTGCAAATGGTGATGTATTTCAGACTGTACCTGGTGCTTGGTTAAGTATAGAATTACCTCATACCATAAAACTTTCATATATGATGTTATCAAATCGAAATGATTCCGGAATTAGGCCACCCAAAGACATTGTCGTTTGGGGTAGTCTAGGTGGAACCACGTGGACCAGTTTGAAAACATATACCAATACGAATGTTACACAAGCGGGCACATATACAGTGGATATTAACTCAACATCCTATTATAAACATTTTCGTCTCCATATTCTTAGTGTACACGGATATGATGCCGTAGCCATTGGCGAATGGGAACTCTTCGGCACCCCCGAATACGACCCCGATGCGCACGGAACTGATGTGACCGTAAAGTCGTATCCCAACGTTCCCAACACGGATTGGTTGGAGGTCTACTATGATGCGAAGGGGTTGAACGCTGGAGCCGTGATCAGTCCTATATCAGGTCTAGGAGGTACGACCATTTCCGCAACAAAGTTGGGTGATCCACAGGTGTCGAGCGAGGCTTTCGTATTTGATGGATCGGGGGATGCCATTGTATCTGGAGCTACATCCTTAAGCGGTAATCCTCCATTGTCATATAGTGTGTGGTTTAAGACGAATAGTATTTTGAGTGGTACCCAAAGTAATTCGATTGTCATGATAGGACACGCCGCCGGTGACAAATCTTTAGGATTTAGAATTAGAGGTACAGGTGACACCGCCGCCGAAAAATATAGATTTTATGTTTACGGAGGCGCTACCAATGAAAGTGTAGATACAGATATTAAAGCAGAGATTGGAACGTGGATACATGCGACTGTAGTTTATGATGGTTTAAACTCGAAATTATATATAGATGGAAAATTCGCTCTTCGTAATACTAACACATCAACTGCATTAAATTTAGATTCTGGTGCTAAAGTTGCATTAGGAAACTACATAAACTCGTCTGGTGCTGTAACCACCATATCAGCGAATGACTCTTACGACGGCTCCATCGCAAACTTCCGTCTCTTCAACCGGGCCCTGACCTCCGACGAGATCTACCAACTCTATGCCTACCAGAAGGAGTATTTCGGTCTTGGGGACTTGAGTATGACCCTCAAGGCGGGGCGTTTGGGGATTGGGACCTCGGAGCCTCGGGCGGCTCTAGACGTACGTGGTCGGATTATGAGAGCGTATAACCCTGGTGAAGTCATAGAGGAATTAAATTCAATTTGCGACGGTTCGACCGTTGTGGTTCAGTCTGGTTCGTATACGATGGCAAATATAACTAGTACTCTAACTGGTACTTTAACTCATCAGGTAATAACGGGGAGTACGATAAATTATACACCCCCACCCGGTACAAAAAGGGTGTATTATCGTTTTTTGTTCCACTGGAGCGCCCTTCAAAATTCGGGTATATCGCATTTTCGAATGCAAATCGACAACGTGGCAGTGTTACCCTCAAGATGCACTATCTCTGGAAATTATTCCGACGGCTCGGGCCACAACCATGCATGTTTCCCTACATCGGTCGAATATACGATAGATTGTAACACCGCATCAAATGACGCGAGCAACGGAAAATTTACATCGTGGACCAACCCTAAAGAACTGGAATGCACGTTTATGAATTATAATCATACTGGAGGAGCAAACGGGTTAGGGTATAGGTGCCAATTACACATTAACGAATGGACGGACGGTGCAAGTAGTGATAGCATCATGAAACCCCATTTAACAATACGTGCTATTGCATAGTGAGCGAATCCCGTATCAAACATACGAAACCATTCGGGTTTCCCCAGTTTAAAAAATAACCTCCCTTCATAATAGAAATGGCCTCCAACGGCCTCCTTAACTTTCAGGGTACCAACAAGGCGACCTTCGTCGGCGCCACATCGAACATCGCACTGGACGTGGTCAACTCCAGCCTCGGCATAGGCATCACGGGAACCGATCCGCCCAGTTCGAATCTTTACATCACCGGGAACGCGTACGTGACCTCCGACATATCGGTCGGAGGCGTCCTCAACATGGGCGTGGTCAACGTCGCCGCGCGCCACACCTTAGAAGCGATCACCTCCCTCGGCGCTTCGACCCCGAGCACGCTCACCCTCACCAACACGGGAACTTCGTTGGTCGCGAGCGGGGAGGTAAAGGGTGGGTATGATACTAATACGACATCATATTTCGGTCGTGCGGCAGTAGGATACTGTGGACATAATGACGCTATGGCTATCTGTCATATTGATTCAAACAATAACGGAGGATACGCGCTTTTACAAGAAACAAATGGAGAAACGATGTTAAATTCTGCATCGGGTCAGTCGGTTCATATACGCCAGGGAAATGTTGATAAATTGGTTATAAATAGTTCTGGTAACGTCGGCATCGGTTTGACGAATCCCTTATATCCACTGGATATATCCGGACACGCATCGACCGGTCCTCCATCCGGTGTTTGGGGTTATTACGTGTCGACGACTGAGCTTGCTAATGTACCAGCTCCCTACGATGGTTGGAACCAGAACATATCGCTGAGGGCATCAGAAAATATCATAGCCCAAAAGTTTCAAACTTACTCTGATCGGCGCATCAAAAAAAACATAATTGAAATTCGTGACGATGAGGCATTAATAAAACTTAGAAAACTAAAACCGTGTAAATATAACTATATTGATACTGTCGCCGGGGGTAATGGAGATGTGTATGGTTTTATAGCACAGGAAGTCGGATCTATCCTCCCCGACGCGATTGGAACCCATACAGGTTATATACCCAATATCTATGACCTGGTCAATGTTTCTGAATCAAATAAAATTACTTTCAATAATTATAAAACCTCCAATTTAGAAGCAAACTCTGTAATACAGGTAGTAACCACTGATAATAAACGGGAACAAATTTTAGTTTCGGAGGTGATAGATGAAGATAATATCCGCGTAGAAGAAGACCTTTCACCTTGGATAAGTGATACTGGAAAACTATTCGTGTATGGACAGGAAGTTGATGATTTCACCCATCTCGACAAAAATACTATCTGGACGGTCGCCACGGCCGCCCTCCAAGAGGTCGACCGCCAGCTCCAAGCCGAGAAGGAAAAGGTACGTGTCATAGACGATCAACTCCAAGCCGAGAAGGAAAAGACACGCACTCTTGAAGATAAAGTAGAAGCGCTCGAGGATCACCTCACGCGGTTCATCGTGCAGGTCACCGCGCGACTCGCATCCCAATAATAACCTGAGTTGATAATAACATGGCAGCGAACGGCGTGCTGGATTTCCAGTCGACGAATAAGCTCATCTTTCGCGGCGCCAACGCCAACGTCGTCATCGACACGCAGAACCTCAGTCTGGGTGTCGGTCATCAAGGGGAAGGTGCGATCACATCGAACCTGTTCGTGACGGGGAACGCGCACGTGAGCACGGACCTGACCGTGGGTGGAGATATACGTGGTGGATGCCCAGTCTATTTTTCTGCACGGATGACCGCTAATGCACCCGCTTCACGCGTCGGTAATCGCATAGAGTGGAACACACTCGACGAATCACGGGGCGGAGGTTTTAGTACAAGTTCCGGTACGTTCACGGCACCGATCGCTGGTAGATATAAATTCTCGTATTTTGCGAGAGGAAATGTGAATGATTCAATTAAAATTAAACCACGAATAAACGGGTCGCCATCTTTTAATACGACAAATGACGGTACTGATCAAAATTTACTGGGGAGCGCATTTGTTCAAGGGGACGGAATAGCCGGGTCCGCCGTGTGTATAGTATCACTCTCAGTTGGAGGAACATTTGATTTATTTGCATGTACACACGGAAACAATCATACCGCTGGTATATCTACATATTACAATGGCTTTACAGGTGAATACCTTTCATCTTTATAAAAACCTCCGCAAATAATAGATATGCCAATCGGGACACCCGTCGGTAACCTAGACATCGCCAATGCGACGCTCAGGACCTCGAATCTCGAAACCCAGAACATAAAAATCGGGTCCATCTTCGTGGGCACAGGGAACTCCCTCGAGGAGACCGCGAACGTCGGCAACTCCATGTCCAACACGATTCAGTTCACGAACACACACACGGCGTTCACGACGACGGGGAACGTGACCGTGGGGAAGGAGTTGACCGTGACTGGGAATGTGACGGTTTCGAAAGATCTGACTGTCACAGAGGAACTGGCCGTGACTGGGAATGCGACATTTTCTGGAACAGGTGCCCTAACCCTTCCGAGTGGTACGACAGGTGAACAACCTACCGGGGTTGTAGGTATGATTAGGTATAATACGACGACGAGTAAAGTTGAATATCACACTGGGACAGCGTGGATCGGTATAGGGCAGTTTTCCGCAACGGGAGGTATCCTCGATGTATCATCGGCAGTGTATAAAATTCATAAATTCGAAAGTTCTGGAACGTTTCAAGCGTATAGTGCGGGGACTGTGGATATATTAGTAGTTGGTGGTGGTGGTGCTGGTGGTGGAGGAAGACATGCAGGTGGTGGTGGAGCTGGAGCAGTAATACACGCTACGAGTGTTAATATTACACCAGGTTCCTATATTATAACCATAGGCGCTGGTGGAAGTGGTGCAGGTGGGAATACAGCTCCGGGTAATGCCACTAATACTACCATAATAAAAGACGGAATAACCTTATATTCCGCGTTAAGGGGTGGTCATGGAGGTGTGCACCCAAGTCCGGGGAGTACTGGATCTTACTTGGAGACTGGACAAGATGGAGGGTGTGGCGGTGGTGCGGGTCACTCTACAACACAAACCAACGCCGGTTATGCGCGCCTGGGTCTAGGTTTAAGTGCCACCCCCGCTTTCGGTGGAAATGGTGGTGCCGGCCTCAATCGAGCTGCTACTGGTGCCGGTGGAGGGGCAGGTGGAAATGGTGGAACGGGTACCGGTACAGAGAGTGCCTTGACTGGTAATGGCGGTGATGGAGGGATAGGGTATCAGAGTGATATTACGGGAACGTCGTTATATTGGTCAGGTGGTGGTGGTGGTAGTGGTTCTCCATATACACAAAGAAATAGTTCATCATGTACATGGCGGGGTGGCGACGGTGGAAACGGTGGGGGAGGCGGGGGGGCTGCCGGTGTAACCACGAGCGCAAGCGGTGCTAGAGGGGGTTATGGTGGAGCTGGGTATAATGCTGGTAGTGTAGGAGTCAAAACCCTAAGCGCTAATGCCTGTCACGGTGGAGCGGGTGGTAACAATACGGGTGGAGGTGGTGGCGGGGCGGGTGGATGGTCCAATGACGGAAATGGTAACGGTGGTAACGGTGGAAAAGGGATTGTGGTCATACGTTATTTAAAATAATCGGCGTATATATAAATATGCCTTATTACGCTGAAATCAATTCTTCAAATGAGGTTTTGCGAGTAATCGCAGTTCATACGAAGATATGGTGTGAATATCATTTAGGTGGTGAATGGGTAAGAACATATTACAATAAAGAAGGTAAAAACTATGCGGGGATAGGGTTTGCGTACCATCCAGACAAGGATAACTTTTCGGCACCTCAACCCTTCCCTTCGTGGACCCTCGACGACACGTGTACCTGGCAACCTCCAATCCCATACCCTTCAGACGATAAAACGTACACGTGGAACGAAGAAACCCAATCATGGGATGAGGACGACCTCCTCGCGTAAGACATAGGGTAGAGTAATCTCCTGTTTCGATCTTTGTTGACCCTGGTAGATGTATTGTGAACTCGGGTCATCGTAACTTTTCTTAAACACGACCGCTCGGTCATTATAATATTTTCCATCTTCGGATTTGTAGATGTATGAACATCTCGTGCACTTATCATCTACAAAATCTGTTTCGGTTATGGGAGCGACGGGTTTCCCGTCGACCAGGTGAGCCACCGTCCTCAGGATAGATTTCATCGCGGTCGGATGGTTCCCCAGCGTTTGTTGAAGATTCTTGATAAAGTCTACGATCAAATGACCTAGGTTCGTTTGGTCGAGACCTAGAAGGTGTAGTTCCGTCTCGGTGTGTTTTACGATACCTTCAATCCACTCAGTCATTTACGTACGTCTGGCGCTATTCTTTTAAATCTCCTACGATAATAGAAAGAGGATGTCGATATACCCTCCGACCGGCACTTTGGAAATCAAAAACGCCACCTTGAAAATCCCGGTGGTGGATCTCCAGTACACGTCGAACACCGCCAAGCTGGAAGCGAACTCCAATGTGGTCACGGAGTTTAGTCGGTCGAAAAAGCTTATTAAGTACCCGAGGGTGGCTTTGACGAGTGCCTCTACGCCGACGGGGTACATCGTGGAAATGAGTTCTAGTCATCAAACTAGTCAAGATGCGTGGTACGCTTTCGATAATAATGAACCGGGTGATGGTACTTCAAGATGGAGAAATGATAACGGGAGATATACGAACAGTGGGACTACACCCCCGAATGAATATCTTTTTACGGGGTCGGAAGCTGGTGATTGGATTAGTATACAATTACCTGAAAAGATGAAACTCGTGTATTACACGATAACTGGTGTCCATCAACACACTCCACAGGAAGGTGTTATTTACGGTTACGATTCAGATACTTCCACATGGCACAGGGTTTCGACGTTTTATTTTAATACAGTTGGTTTACCTGTTAATAATACATCATTGTTCTCACCCGAATTTCATACACAAGAAGGTATTGGGATGTATTCGAAATATGCCATGATTGTTACCAAAACAAATGGTCACGAAGCCCCCTCTTTATACGAGTGGAAACTCTACGGCACCCCCGAATACGACCCCGAGGCTCACGGAACTGATGTGGTGGTCAAG
>Ga0228650_1001096_pt1 | contig 10376 bp, 14 predicted proteins | sample 62DmetaG_FD_183171 | JGI IMG/M metagenome (GOLD analysis project Ga0228650, IMG submission 183171) | Seawater microbial communities from Monterey Bay, California, United States - 62D | ecosystem: Environmental > Aquatic > Marine > Coastal | place: USA: California | collected 2016-10-28
TGATAGTAACGGAAGAAAACTGACCATAAATGATCGTTCCAGCTCCAAAGGATGTAAGGAGTTTATCTGAGTTCGTTATCTTGGTTTCCGTCAATGCGCTGATCGTCGAATCCTTTAGGAATTGAATTGCGCCGAACTTACCGGCAGTAGCACCAGCGGCTGAGTCAATAATGACCGATCCAGCGGATGAGAACTCTAGAGCGTTATTTCGTGAACTTGCCATAGTCGTATTATATCATAGGGTTTCCTAACGTGCCTGTCGGCTTACGTAGGTTGAGAATCGTTTGTTTACTGTATTGTTATTCATTTGCTTGTCCACTCGGAATATCTCGCGGTCAAGCATAAGGTCAGCTTGGGCAGCAGTAAGTGCCGCCTTTTCCGCCTGACCATCTCCAGTATAGAAGTCAGAAAGTGCTGTATAAATGATGTAATCCACGAACTCACTTGGTATGTCCGTGCTGTCCTGATTGAAACCAGTTACTAGTTCTTTCTTGTAGGTAATATAGGCAGAGGAAGCATCAGCCGTGCTGATGTTCAATATATGCGCTCCGCTCGAGTCCACATAGAAGTCAAACTCCAAGGTGGAGTTATTGAGGAATGGTTGCTGCCGATGAATGCGTATGAACTCCCCGATTGTGTTTTTGCCAGTCTCAGCGTAAGGAACAACCTGCCCGCTTTCGATCGTGCGCTCCTCACCAACCACTAAGTAACGCGGCCAGCTATTGGATTCATTGTAAGCGCGGGATACCGCTCGGTTCAATGAATTAACCAAGAAGAACTCATCAGCAGCGGTTAAGCTCTCCAGCCCTGCTATGGACTGGAAAGCATTTTTAACCTCAAGGAATGTTACATTAGATGGCATTACTGCACGTTATTGTTCAGTACTGTTTCTGGCTTGTTTACTGGTGATCCACCAGCCTGCACGTTGTGACGGCGGAACTGGGTCTGTGGACGGTACTGAAGCACATCGTGGCGGAACTGACGGCTTTGGTTACGTACCTTGTCGATTTCAGAAACCAGGATTAACTCAGCGTTCTGGTCCTCAACCTGAGCCTTGTCAGTCTGACCGTCCCCACGGAGGAAGTCAGAATAAGCACCAAACGCGCAGTACTCAAAGAATTGGTAAGGGATGTTTGGATTATCTCCGGACTCATCACCAAAGCTTCCTGATGTATAGCTACCACCGTCAGCGACGACTGATTCAAGATCCTTCCGATAGGTCACAAAAACATCCGTAGCATTAAGAACAGTTGGGTTAATAATTTTTACGGATGGATAACCTCCGGAATTAAGGATGGACACATATGTGTACTCCTCCGGGTAGCGGGTATCCGTTGGATCCGTCTTATGAATACGGAAAACAACGTTGGAGTCATTGGCTAGATCCTTGCCAGTCCCGTATGTTTGAATGGTGTTATCATCAGCCGTGTCTAATGTGACCGATTCACCGATTACTGTAAAGTCAGGCCAAGGATACCGTTCAAATGCGTTACGGACACGACGATTAACTGCTTGTCGCAGGAATGCAGCATCAGTTGTTTCAAGAGCAGCTAATCCGGCGATGGACTTGAATCGCTCCTCAAGGTTCTGGTATGTAATGGTTGGATAATTTGCCATAGTTGTTTAGGTTAAATTTTATTGGGTGAAAGTTCAGGGAACTTATTGTTGTAATACTTAAGGAAATCCTTGGAGTGCACCTCTTCGTGCCCGTACTTGGATGTCAGCCGGAAGAACTCTCGTGCTGGCATAGTGGCAATAGGCTTACCGAATACCGGGTGCGTCTTTCCTTTTAGTTGACTAGCCTCTTTAATAGCCTGATTGATTCGTGCCTGCTCAGTAGCTTTCTCCCGCTTGAAGCCGTTCTTGATTTCGCGCATAAAGGCGCGGTCAACCTCCCCATCGGAGTACTTAGGCACGTCAGTTATTATATCCATAAAAAGAAAGGGAGGGGGTCATTTGACCCCCGTCCCTGAATTCAATTAGCTGTTGGAAACGATCTTACCGTGAGCACCGGGGTGATAGACACCGAGGGTCAGGGCGCAGTCAACGTAACCGCGCTCACCACCACCAAGGTTAGGCAGGCGAGTCGAACCCATTGGGATCAGCTCGTGCACACCGTAGTAGTCAGGGTTAATCAGGTAACCGGACATTCCAGAGATACCTCCGCTTTGAGTAGGCATACAGTCAGGGTTACCGTTCACGATTGAGATAACTCCGTGATCGCTTTGGTACAGGTCAACCGACAGCTTGATGCTACCGCTTTCACCGTTGTAGTTCACGTTACGAACGCTTGCGTCATTGGAGTCAGAGATACGAGCGAAGTCACTGATGTCACGGCGAAGAGCTGTGTCAGCGATCAGCATAAGGTTGTTGCTCGAACCAGTAACCTTGAACAACGAAGTAATCATCGAGTTCAGTTCTGACTCAGCAAATGTACCCTCAGATTGAGTAACGTCAGCAATCGAAGCAGTCGAAGTCTTGAATGCATTAGGGATGTCAGCAGAAGCACCAGCTCCACCTGCATTTGTGGAGTCCTCGATCCACTTGCCAAGACCACGAAGAAGGTAAGGATTTGCTCCGTCTTCTACGTCACGATCTGACTCACCGCAAAGTGTAGCCTCGATGTCGCGCTTCAGTTCGCGAATTGACTTAGCCTCAGCCTGAGCAATCTTAGCAGGACCTACGCTGTCAACAGCTTCCTGAAGGTCAGACACCTTGTACTGACGACGGAACTTTTGCACGTAGTTACCAAGACGAGCGCGGTTAGCGAACTTGTCAGAGGAGGCTACAGCGAAGTCAACGTCAGCACCCTCGTCGATACCTGCAGTAGCAGGAGTCGCAAGGCTGTCTACGGTCCACTCAACGAATGTAGCGGATGCTTTTTGCTTGTTAGCCGAAGAAAGAACAGGAGTCTCTTCGGGAGCGAGGATAGTCAATACGTCGGTCAGGTCCTCGCGGTTAGAAGCCGCGGAGCCACCGAGTGCACTTGTTTCATAAGTATTAGAGAAATTAGCCATTGTAAATAAGTATTAAGATTTAGACATTTGTAGTTTACGCATTGCAGCGAAATCCTTAAGGTCGCCCGATTCTTTGTATCGAGCCTGAAGGTCCTTTAATGCCTTTGCAGTAGGACTAGAACGCTTGTCCGGACTAGAGCTGGAAGGGATTCCAGTCTTTGGAGGATTGATAGTTACGGACTTCTTGGTGTCCTCGACCGGCTTGCGACCGTAGAGTGAATTAACTCCGTGCGCGAACCAGTAGTCTAACTGACCAGCAATGTCAGGAGCCTCTTTGCGTAGGACTTGTTTCAGTTTTTCAAACCGTTCGTCGCCTACGACGGACTCATACACTTTGCGGGTATCGTTATCTTCACCCGTAAGCCAAGTAAGCTCCTGCTCTGCCTGCTTCCTGAAACCAACCTCAAGCTGCTTGCCATCTTCGATAGCCTGCACCTTTTTGAGTTGATCCGGGAGGAAGGTCTTCTGAGCCTTGCGAGCCTGCTGTAAAGCTTTACGGACATCGGACTTAGTAAGTTCCTTGCCATCGACCTCGGTTACGACGTCATCCGCTGCATAAGCATCGCTTTCAAATAAAACATCTTCAGCCCACTCTACAACTTGAGAAACCTCCGTCGCCTTCTCCTGTAGTTCCTCAACGGAACCAAGATTGCTAAACGGATTATCTTTAACCTCCTGAGAGGCTTGAAGCGGGTCCTGCTTTTCTTTGAGCTTTTCCTCCAAGGCAGCTAGACGCTCCTCGGCAGCTTTACGCTTTGCGGTTAACTCTCCATAACGAGCGACAGCACGACTTCCCAATTTCTCGGAAAGTTCTTGTAACTCTTCCTCGGACATTGTGTCCAAGTTATACTGCGAAAGAACATCGTCGGATTGCTCTTGAGTAGCTTCTGGTTGCTCAACCTCTTGAGGTTGCTCTTCCGTCTGCTCCTCTACAGGTTCCTCGGTGACTTCCTCGGGCTGAACCTCTTGAGGCTCCTCCTTCTGGGCGGTCATTTCCCCGAGACGCCTGTTGGCGAACTCTCCTACGGACATATTAGTTTTAGCCACTGAACTTTGGTCTGCCTCAGCGTTAGCAGTTAGGATTTCGTCTGACATATTAAGGCACTCATTTACGCCGAGCGATAGCGATGTAATTATGTTAGCACGAAGGGTTACCCCTTCTTGATAGCTTCTGCGTGTCTTTCGCGCATCATATCCCAATTAGCTATTTGAAGGATCTGATCGTAGGTAATAATTCTACCCGAGATCTGCTGAATGCTATCAGTTGTAGCCTCGTGCAGTTCCTCGATCGTCTCCTCCCTTAGGTTATGAATTACGTTCATAAAACGAGCAAAGTGCTCGTGATTATACAGAATCTTAAGATCTTCTTCCAGTGCCATAATTATTGAGCTGAGCGCTTGATTAAATCCACCGTGCGAGGTCCCCGGCTCTTTACTTGCTTGAACCAGTTACTGTCCTTGGCTTCTGCCGCAGCAGTCTTGTAGTCGTTGTTCTTCAGGGCTTCCTTCATCTTCTTGAACTTGTTCAGCTTAGTAAGTCCTAGATTAAAGGACATATCAACCAGAGCCATCTTGACTGACTCCGGACGCTTGGAGAAACCTTTGTCGAACTTCATCGCGTCCTTGTAAGCCTGAGTCAGGCTATGATTGTACAGGACCCGGGTCTCGTTCTCCGTCAGTGCTCTCCCCTTGAACAGCTCATTGATGTCCACGTTGATTGACTTCAGGAACCTTTGGTTCGCCTTGTCCTCTAGGTTAAAGCCTATGCCTATACTCCGGTTGCCCTTGGTGTCCTTGTATACCTGAGGTTTATTACCCTCGTTAAGGATCAGCATATCCTGATAAGCCTTGGACCGCATCTGGTCAGCGCGGCGTTGAGCCTGCTGAGCTGTAGTTAGGTTCTGCGCCATATTACAAGTCTTGGGTGCTGACTTGCCCCATTGAGGCAGGAGTAGTACCAACGCGACCAATCTGAGCGTTCTGAGCTTGCTGCATCTGGAACGTGTACTGACCAGCGTACTTCTGCAGACGTGCTTGGAATGCTTCATCTTCCTGTAGTTTCTGCTGAATATCTGGTTGGCTTACGTACTGCTGAATTGCCTGAAGAGCAATCTGAGCACCGGACGGGCGTGCAGGCATTTCAATGCCGGCGTGAATCTTAGTCAGATCGTCAGTTACTTCTTTAATAACTTGCTGCTGCGCGCTTTCAACTGGCTGAAGAACCGCGTCAGCCATAACTGGGTCAATCGAAGCAGCACCAATGTCAAGTAACGCGTCAACGTTAAGACGATTATTACGGTTGAGCTGATTGAGCGCAACAAATTGCTGAAGCTTTTTCTCGACAGTTTCAGGGTCAGTGTTCTGCGCGTCGAAGTTAATAAGGATGTCAAAGTTTTCATCAGGATTTCCTTTGGTCAAGATTTGCGGGTCAGGGATTCCTGTTACTCGGAAGAAGATCTCATCAGGTCCGAACCGTTGGAAACAACGGAAAGACATCCGGATCACCTCAGCCGTGTGCTGCAGGAACTTGTCTATGAAGAACTGCTTACGAACTTGGCTGATTTGACTCGTCTCGTCAAGACCACAAATGCGGTCAGCTTGAGCAAGCATAGTCTGCTCGATCTCGAGAGAGCCTTGATTGAACGCAGGGGTAGGCGCGAAGTCCAAGTCCCCTTTACGGCGGTAAGGAATCATACGACCGGGTCCCCAGTCAGCGGGTGCTTGACCCACCGGGTGCAGGATCGGAGGTACGGTTGAGATACTGTTGCGGTCAATGCGTGAGTCGCGCTCAAGCTTTACCGTGTTCTGAATACCGCGAAGTACGTCAGGCAAAGTCATCGTGTCGTACAGACGCTTGGAGTCCTCGGACAGTCGCGTGACTACTACAGGGTAGTCCTCGTATCCGTTCAGTAGCTCGAACTTGGCGTAGCCCGGTACTCCGCTGGCTTCGTCCCCGTTGAACTCCTTGTGAAATACGGTGCAATAAATACCCTCTGAGCCGTCCTCTTCGTCAATGAGACGCTGGTATCCGTACACAATTTCAATAAGCTCCTCAGCCTCGTAGGATGCGTCATTCAGGAAGTTAGAACGACGACCCTCTTGCTCGCGCTCGATGGAGTCCACGTTAACGCCACGGTACTTGTTAATGAGATGATCGACGAAGTCCGCGTCCCATCCGTCAGTTGCCACCTTTTGCTGTAGCTCCTGAGCTGTGTAGTAAGTACGCCAGAAGCAGTAAGGTGCTCGCTGCGGGTCAGTTACATAAGGAGGAAAGAAGAAGTCCCCGTCAGGAGCAAGGGTCTTGACCTCCGGTGCATTTACTTGACGCTTCGAGAACGGTAACTCTGTCTCGCCTTTCTTGCGAAGTTCCTTGAGAGCTTTCTTTGCGCGCTTCTCAGTAAGTCCAGTGAATACATTCTGGAGTAAAACAACTAATTCTGAGTCGTCATTACCGGACTCAACCGCGCGGTAAATGTCGGGTGACATCTGCGCGATTTGCTCCATAGTAATGATTTGTTTGAATGAGCGATCCTCCCGATGCCACCCGACGTAAGTAATTAAAAGACCTCGTTCCAGTAAGTAGTTAGCCCCTAGTTCCATCTCGCGGAAGAAGCGAGGGATGTACCCGCTGGAGATCATCCACTTCATAAACCCGGACACTATCTTGCTGCGTGAAATGTCACCGGACTCAACTGGGAATGCTCGTACGTTTGCACGGCGCAGAGAGGTCATCAGCAACGAGACCAGTCGAGTAATGCGCTCGTCAATGCAATGGCACTCTGAGTCCGACGCCCCTTCCCAAGGGAATGCGTCAGCTCCGTGCTTCCGGTGATCCCGGGACTTACCTGCCCACCAATTGCGGCGGTCGTCGTAGCTCGTACGGCATAAGTCGAAGTAAGCCTCTAGCTCGACCATTGTCTGGTCGTACGCATAAGATAAGGCTTTGATGTCTGGCTTCGGTCCTACGTAGGTAAGACCCTCTGAAATAGTTTCACTTTGCATTTAGTCGATGTTTGATTGAGTCCATCATATTGAAGAAGTTACTCTTCGAGGTTCCAATTCTATCACATAGTTCCACGTTACTCATAGGTAGCTCGGACTCGTGACGAACGTAGCGGCAGAGAAGCTCCCAAGCTATTAGCCTGTCTCGCTGCTCTTGCTCCCACTTAGGGCACATTGTCTCATCGTTTAATGTATCTGTAGCTGGTTCCTCTTCCATCTTCAATAGCCTCGAACATAATTACTTTATTTATTAGCTTTCCTCGAAGACGCCTAGGCACTAGTACTGGTACTCGCTTGCCGATTTCCTTGGAGTACACGAAGTTAAACTTCTTATTCGGGCACTCTGATAGTACTTCACCTTTGTAGTTCTTCGGGATTATTTCCTCGATGAACAGACCCTCGCGCACTACAGCTTGAGCCTCTTCACTCAGCCAAGTATTCTTACCCTTACCGGTAATGCACTCCGCTGGTATCTTTTCCTTTACTATGCTTAGAGCTTCTTCAAATTCTACATTGTACTCCTCTGCTAGTTGAGTCAGTTTCTTCTTCATTAGTATCCTCCTGTTCCTCTTTTTGTTACGGACATATCTGAGTCCGCGAAATAGTCCGGACCCATTCCGGCGTTAGACATCCGCAAGTAACGGATAACGTCAAAGAAGTCCTTCAGTGCTTCGTCTGATTTACCCTGAGCGTTGTAGTTAAGTAAGCTGTCGATCAGGTTCCCGCAGTCCTTGTGCACGTAGCACCTAGGTCTATTGGCTTCGTCGATCTCGTAGTCAGGGTTATAGTAAAACCATTCGTCCAGAGCTGTGTTACCTATCTTTTCCTGAGATCCGTCAGTAGGTAGGTAATTGAACCCGTAGTCATAGAAACTTGTAAATAGGTCAACGTTGTTCTCGTTCTCCTTGGCAAAGAAACGGGAGTCACCTATGCGCTCCGTTACCTCTATCCCTAGCTCGTCCTCTATCTCCTCGAATAGTCTGCAGTAGCGTTCCACGTCGTACCCCAGCTTCTTTGAGGCTGGACCGTACTTCCACTTAGGGTCACCGAACAAAGCCCACTCGCCGTAGGTTTCCCGGTCAGGGAACTCCTTGCGGATAAAGATCTCCTCCTCCTCTGATACTCCAGCCCAGATGCTTACGTAGTTCCTAGCAAAGGCTGGGTCAACTACCTGATACCAAGTCAGATCCGTGCAATTCGGGAAGGTCAATCCGTATTTGTTAGGTTCATCTGAAAGGACGTTGATCTCCGGGCTGAAGTTCGGGATCAGTGAAGTCATTGACTTCGTGGGCAATCCGTACGCACGGACCATTATGGTGTCGTCGTCAGCCTTCCTCAGGTCCTTGGCTATACGTTCGTAACCACCGAAGGGATTCTCATCGGAGTGCAGGTAAACAACCCCAGCGTCTCGCTCAGGGCTGTACTGCTTTACCGGGACCTTCTTGTTTAGTAGCTCCGCGTATCTGGTCTCTAGTGTCTCCGCTCCCTTTAGGTACTCAGAAACGAAGGGCGTGTACCCGTCAATCGGAGTAAAGCCCAGCAGCATCTTGGAGTTACGTGTAGCTAGTCGGAAGCGAAGGGTGTTAACCAGAGCAGCGTCACCTAGGTATTCGTCCAGCCAAGCTCCTATGTTTAGACCGGTAGGGTTCTTGAACCCGAACTCAAAACCTTCGAGGATGGTATTGTTGTTACTGAACTGCGTATAGGTCTTGAAGTCCACCCGGGTCCTTGTGTCCGGGAAGATAAAGGAGGACCCAGTAAATCCGTTCTGCATAGAGAAGTTAATGTAACCCTCAATGCTCTTGGTCTTTCTCCGGAACTCCTTGGGCATCATCTCCCATACGGCAGCCTGCTGTACCTTTACTGAGGTGTCAGCGTTCTGGCTGAAGCATACAATATGACCGTCGTTTGAATTACTTACAGCTTCCATAAGAAGCTTAGCGCATCCGGTCGTCTTACCCGAACGGTTACCGCCAAAGGTAATTACTTCGTCGTACTCAGAAAGTGCTTCTCTGATCCGTGACCATCCATTCAGGTCGAAGCCGTAGCGAAGAGGGTCCTCTTCCGCAGCCTGTATCCTACCCTCGTGAGCCTCGTGAAGCTTAGCCAGCAACTTAGGGTCTAGCTCCCCTAAGGTTACTATCTCCTCGTCCGTAGGCGGCTTGAGGATTGGGTGCTTCGTGAACTCAATAGGCATTATACTTCCTTGCCGTTTACACGTACCTTGATCTTATGGTCAGTGAGTTTCTTACCCCAGTTGATCCCGTCGTAGTTCTTAGCCTGCTTCTCGCGGTTATGACCCTTGCGTGGTGCGCATCCCTTGCCCATAGTTATTCTCCGTTAGTTTTAAGTTAATGCTATGGATTATCTCCTCCATAATAAAGCTATGCCGCTTCAGTACGTCGTAGTAAATGTTAAGCACCTCTACCTGCGTCCGTACCTCATCCTTCAGTTGCTTTACCTGAAAGCATAAGTAACCAACTGTAAGAACCGTCACTAGAAACAATAGAACTAATAAAATCCGTTTAATCCTCTGCATCGATAACCTCCGCGTTTATTTGCTTAGCCTCCTGTATACGCTGCTTAGCAGCCTCTATGGTGGCGTCGTAGTCCTCCTGAGTGTAGACCTTCCGGTCCTCTGTAATCTGGCTAGCCTCGCCCCGGGCTGTAAGAGCCTCGCGGACTGAGTTAGCCTTAGCTATAGAGATCTCTTTAAGATCTCGGAAAGAGACTTCCATCTCCGGGTCGTTCTCCATACGGTCGCGGACCTTCTCGATCAGGTCCTCCTCTAGTGAACTTATGGACAGGTAATTCCTCGCCGCGATCCTGCCGGACAGCTCCTTGAACTTCCCCATATAGTCGGCGTAGTCCGCGAGAATGTTAATGACCGTCCCGCGGTCGAAGCCGTACTTCTTTACGATTCTAGTCTGGCTATTGCCTATAGAGGACAGGTAAAGTACCTGAGCTACCTTCGACGGGTTATGCCTAGAGATACTACGTAGCTGCAGCTTCTCCTTCCCGGACGCTACCTCCCGGATCGATTCCTCGATCTCTGTCAGTAGCTCGCTCTTGATGTCGTCTTCCTCTGGCATACTGAGATCAAGTCTCAATAAGAAATACTTGTCAATACTTTATTTTGTGCTTGACACACTTTTCTTTGCTGTGTCTCATATATGAGAGGTCTCAGTTAAGTCTTCCAGTCTTGGTCAGTTGACTGCCTCGTACAATTTTTTTTCTTAAAAAAAAATATGCTCGTACCTGCCTACGGTCTTATACGGGCAGTCTCATATATGAGACACATATAGGTCATCCTGCCGGGACAAAGCCCTTGAGGTGGTCATTTTTTTAGGGCTGGATT
>Ga0228650_1001111_pt1 | contig 10324 bp, 6 predicted proteins | sample 62DmetaG_FD_183171 | JGI IMG/M metagenome (GOLD analysis project Ga0228650, IMG submission 183171) | Seawater microbial communities from Monterey Bay, California, United States - 62D | ecosystem: Environmental > Aquatic > Marine > Coastal | place: USA: California | collected 2016-10-28
TAGGTGGTATTGGGTAAAAGGTTATTAAAATAAGCATTATACCTACTTGAAGGACAATCTCCATTTTCACAGTTAGTATAAATTCTTTTATAATTTTCTAATGAGACGTCTTCATTATCACCAATAATAACCCCGTTAACGGTCATTTGTGAACCTCCATCATCTATATAATCCCAATTTGCTGTACCTATTCTAACAGTAGCACTATTAGTTGTAGCTTCAGTAATACTTATAATGTCAATATTAGGAACTGTAGAAATGGTATTAAAATATTTAATATCACCATAAGCATACCCTCTGCTGTTTTTAGCAAAACCCCTAACAGAGTAAGGTGCATTTCTTTGAAGATTAGCTATATCTAAAGATCCTTCACCATTGTTATTTATTCCTTGGTAGGTATTAATGGTTAAATCATAATCTGACTCAGTCCAAATAATTCCCGATTCTAAAATAGGGGAGCCGTTATTAGAAATACTGAGACCCGAGGTTGCCGAGTTAGCACCAATATTGGTAACTTCAAATGTGGTAACCGCGGGTAATTGGTCTTGTGTGGTGAAGTTATAGGTGTTCCCATAGGCGGTGCCTCTACTGTTGGTAGCATAGGCCCTGTAATAGTAGTTAGAAATAGGCGAGAGGTTAGTCATGGTGCTATTAAAATTTTGAGCTCCCGGCCCTTCGTTGGTTCTAGTGTTAAGCGACACCTCTGGGTCGGGATCCAAACTCCAAACCAAGCCTTTGGCTGTGATACTGTAACCGTTGTCAGATTGAATGATACCCCCAGAATATGCCTCTGTAGCGTCATACTGTAAACCGGTATTTGTAGAAACAGTTGGGGTTGCCCCGCTGCTTTGATTGCTGGAGACTTCCCAGCTATTGCCATTCCAAACCAAAATATCACCAGCATTTTGTCCGTTGGGCAAACTATTTGACGACGACCCCGTATTTTCTGCATATAGTGCGTAAGGAACGCTCAGTAGTTGTGTGGTACCCATAGCCACATAACCACTTCCGGTATTGAGTTCTATACCCAAGTAATAACTTCCCAATGACCAATCCAATTCTGAAAAGATTCCTGTGGTGGCTGTACCCTGTCCTATCACGAGGTTCACCTGTCCTAAGTCATCCGTTGGGACATAATGTGTCTCTGTGAATATTGGCACTGCGGTTTGTGAGCCCTGAATGATGTTAAACTTAAAATACACATTGGTATTTACGATTAAATCTCCTGAGCTGTTTCTTACTGTTGCTTGGTAATTGAATCCTTGGGGTGCTTGTGCCTGTAGTTGTGTCAGAGATGCTATGGCTATGCATAGAATAGTGTAGAACTTTCTCATTGCTTAATGATTTTATACGTATTGGTCTGTTTTGATTCTTTTGTGGTAACGGTTACAAAGTAAGTGCCTGTGGTTAGTGTTTGAATGCTCAAAGGCTGCTCTTTTTGATGTGCTGTTTTTAGGATTTGTTTTCCACTCACATCTGTAATTCTTACTTCAAAGAAACTTTCTGTGGGATGAGTGATGTAAATCACCTCTTTTGTAGGATTTGGAAAGACTTGGACTTGTAGTTCTGACGTTTCTGTATGTAGAGTTGATAAATCTAAAGACGGATAATACCCATTACCTAATTGGATAGTCCCATCCTCAGAACTCATAGTGCCAATAGCTACCTCACCAGTAGTATAGCTTAGCTTGTAGCTTCCTGCTTCAAAGATTTGTCCGCCTGGACCAATGACTTGTTTGGAAATAGTTTGACTAAAGACTAAGATTCCATTTGATAGTGCAACAAGCACCAGTAAATAACGCATTTAAATATTTCTATAAATTTAATGATTAAAGTTTAAATAGAAAATTTCGAATTGGTAAAAAAATATCCCCAAAAACAAAAAATTATTCTTGAGGATAATCGTACACCCTATTGAGCTGTTTTTGAAACAATCCCAGGCTTTCTTTGATAGAATTGCTATTTTTTTGAGTCAAAAAACTTATTTCCCGTATCGTTTTATTTTTTTATTTTTAAAAACATGAAAAAATGTTTACTTCTCCTTTTAGGATTATTTGTTTCTCCTTTTATTTTTAGTCAAATTTTAACTGTTAATTCTGGATCCTCCGTGTCCATTGCTTCGGGTAGCTCTGTTACGCTTGGTGGATTGGAAATTGCTCCTGATGACACCTACGTGATCAGTGGGGACAATGCCATTTCGAGAACCTCAACGCCCATAAGCTCAGGATCAAACAGCTCTGTGTCTCGTGTGTACAGCTCTACTGCTTTACTCTCCGGGTTTACAGGAACGCTTACTTTCTCTTATCTTGAAGGAGAACTCAATGGAATTACGGAAGAGAATCTTGTTTTAGAACTTCAAGCAGACGACGATAGTTGGATGTCTTACAAAGGAACAGTAAATAAAACAAACAACACGGTTAGCTATCCCTTTAATGATGCGGTATCTTTTAAAGCCGTAACAGCAAGCGCAGCAGGTGCTACACTAACCATAGAAGACCTAAGCCCAGCTGCTAGCAGTATCTACGTTTATCCAAACCCAACGGCCAACCGAATTTATATACAAGCAGAGAACATAACAAAAGCAGCACTTTTTGACCTTATAGGCAGAAGAGTACACAGCACAAACCAAGACCAAATCGATTTAAGTAACATCAGTAGCGGCTCGTATATACTACAAGTCACCACACAAAACAATACCACAGAATCCTTTAAAATCATCAAAAAATGAAAAAATTAATTTTATTTACATTATTACCATTGCTTTCTTTTTCACAAATTACGTGGTCATGGACTGACGCAGAAACTGGTTTAGAAAAAGGAACTTTTGTAACTAATGGAACACTAAATGAGGATGGCACCGTTTCAAGTGGAACATACACTATTTCTGACTTTACATTAGGTCAAACAAGCACGCCAATTTCTACCTCAGGATCATTCGCGAACGGAGACTGGGTTCTTTCTCAACCAGATATCGGTTTTAATTGGTCTGGAAGTTATGTAACAGAATTTTGGAGGTCAAGTGGGGGGTATACAAACGGATTAAACATTTATACTCAAGGGTACACACATGGAATTTCTATGTCAATTGATTATTTTACAATATTTCAGGGGGCATCTAACTTTTTAGTCAATCAGTCAACAACTCCTCAGGTCACTCCTGTAAACTCCGAAACAGATTCAGATATTAAACTAAACGGTACTGTAAGCGCTGAAAGTAACCAAATTAAAAATGTAGCTGACCCTACAGATGCGCAAGATGCGGCGACAAAAAGTTATATAGACAATAATGTAAACTCTTTTAGTGGTAGTTATAATGATTTGAGTGAAACGCCAACAATGTACACACAATCCCAGGTTGATGCTTTGGTTACCAATCTACAGAACCAAATTGATGAACCAGTTTACACCATTGGACATTGGCCAGAGCTTGGGGGCTATGTTTTTATGGTTTCTGATGATGGTAAGCACGGTTTGGTTGCCGAAACAGAAGATCAAGGAAGTGAAAGCTGGTATAATGCACAAAATCTTATATCTAACCCCTCAAATCATTCAGTAAATGGTCAAAATTTTAGAGACTGGAGACTCCCCACTAGGTATGAATTGGCTCAAATGTATTTACAAAAATCAGCAATTGAATCCGCCGGGGGGGATTCATTTGGAACAAAAACCTATTGGACGTCGAATCAATCAATCTATTCTATTAATGGGCTTGAAGAGGAAACTGCATGGAGACAAAATTTCGGCTCTGGCATTCAATTTTACAGCAATGCTATAAGATTAACTGACGACCTGTTTGTACGATCAGTTCGTGAGTTTTAAATGATCATTTTATTGAGGTTTCTTTCTGCATAGAATAAAAATATATCCAAAAACAAAAAATTATTCTTGAGGATAATCGTACACCCAATTGAGCTTTTTTCGAAACAAACGATCGATATATTTAAAAAATTGATTGAGCAAAATTCGGATTAAAATCTAACCAGAAAACAAAAAAAAATTCCCAAGGATAAAAAATTATACTTGGGAATAATAAGTACACCCAATTGAGTTATTTTCGAAACAAAGCCTTTCATTTGTGGCCAAATTAAATAACAAATAAATGCTTTATTTTTTTGTTGCTATAAACGTATGATGAAAGCCTGATTTAAATCTCATTTCTATAGATGAATATTTTGTTCATAATTTATCTTCAATAACTAAGAGATGTTTAATTTTGAAATTAAATTTTTGAGATTTAAATAAAATTCGATTTTTCGGCGAAATAAGTTTATGCGATACCTATTTTTAATTTTTGTTGTAATCCCCAACGCTTTTTCTCAAAGCAAACTTGAGGAAACCTACTCTAAAAAAGACTCTTTTGTCAATCTTGAAGATATAGTTGTAACAGCCACAAAAACCCCAAAAAGAAAGACGAACTCACCGATCATTATTAATGTCATTAACAGCGAATCCATCCGTAATGTTCAGGCGTGTAATCTTTCTGAAAGCCTTTCGTTTCAAACAGGTTTACGGGTTGAAACGGACTGTCAAACTTGTAACTACACCCAATTGAGAATCAATGGGATGAGTGGCGGATTTTCTCAAATTCTTATTAACGGAAGACCCACTTTTAGTCCGCTAATGGGTTTATATGCATTGGAGCAATTTCCCTCCAACATGATTGAAAAAATTGAAGTCTTGAAAGGTGGTGGATCCACACTATACGGATCGAGCGCCATAGGAGGTACAGTGAATATTATCACCAAAATTCCCAAGGAAAATAGTTCACAAATAGAATTTAGTACCTATTCGATTGATCGACAATCTAATGACTATTCTATTCTCGGAAATTCTAGTATTGTTTCTGCATCTAAAAAAGCAGGGGTGTCTTTATTTGTAAACAAAAGGGAGCGCGAAGCCTATGACAACAACGACGATCGTTTCTCTGAACTCCCTTATTTAAACAATATTTCCTTTGGTGCCAATATGTATTATATGCCTAAAGAAAATCAAAAACTGGATTTCAATTTTAATTACATCTACGAGAATCGATATGGTGGTGAAATAACAGACCAAAACCCCGCACACCTTGCAGAGCAATCAGAAGAAAGAACGCACAACATTTTCGCAGGTGGTATAGATTATCAAATCAACTTCAACAATTACGATTCCTCATTTATCACTTATTTGGCCTATCAAAATACAGATCGAGATCACTATACAGGCATTAAACCCGATGATGATTCTTTTGAATTGGATGCGTTCCTAAAGAACCCTCCATATGGGGTTTCATATGTCGAAACCATCAATACAGGCTTCCAGCTAAACCATATGATAAGCCCATTTTTTTCTGGAGATAATGTGCTGACATTAGGGGTTGATTATTTGCATGATCGTGTTTTCGATGAGATACCATCCTACAGCTATTTGGTAGATCAAGTATCAAAGGATCTAGGTATTTTCCTTCAAAGCGATTGGGAAATCAACCAAAAGCTAAGTTTATTAACAGGTTTAAGAGCCGATTTTCACAATTATGTTGACAAACTAATATACAGCCCAAGAGCCTCATTACTCTACAAAGCAAATGATAATTTACAGTTTAGATTAGGATATGGGACAGGGTTTAGAGCCCCACAAGCATTTGATACTGACCTTCATATCGCTTTTGCAGGAGGAGGAATTTCAAGAGTAAGCTTGTCTCCAGACTTAAATGAAGAAAAATCTGAAAGTTTTAATCTTTCGTTGAACTATGACAAAGCCAAAGAAAATTGGATCGCAGGCTTTACGATGGACTTATTTTACAACCAACTAAACAACGCTTTCATTCTTCAGCCAATTGGGCAAGACGAATTTGGGGAGGTTTTTGAAAAACAAAATGGTCAAAGCGCTATAATCAAGGGGATAAACCTTGAAGCTAGAGCCAATTTTAATAGATTAATTCAACTAGAAGGCGGCTATACGATTCAGTCGAGTACGTTTAACAATGCTGTTGAGTATATTGAGGGAATACCTAGAATAAAAGAATTTATAAGAACCCCTGACAATTATGGTTATGCCGTTCTGACTTACACCAAGAACAACATATCAAGCACCCTAAACTATGTGTACACAGGAAGTATGAAAGTTCCCCACTTCGCTGGCGCACCCAATCAACTCGTTGATGAAATTGTCACTACGGATTCATTTTCCGAGCTTAGCCTGAAATTTAACTACAACATCCCCACTGACATTATTTCCTTGGACTTATATGCGGGGATTAAAAATATTTTTAACCAATATCAAAGTGATTTTGATTTAGGTAAAAGCAGAGATAGTAATTATGTTTATGGACCTGCTAAGCCCCGAACTACCTATTTTGGGGTTAGGCTAAATTTTTAAAAATATCCCCAAAAACAAAAAAATTATTCTTTAGGATAATCATAGGAGGGTTTTTGATGACTTATTGAGTTACCTACATTAAGCCTTATTTTCTATAAAACTTAACTTGACTATTCCATCATTGCAGCAGCTTGTGCTGCTTCAATGCCCGCAACCATTTGACTGGTATCATACATATGATATTCTGCTGCGATTTTTCCATCATCGCCCCACATAAAACTAATATGTGCAGGCATGTTGATGGTTTCGCCTGTGAGCTTACTTGTTGCTATCCAATTAAACCATGTTTGCGTAACGGTTACTGCATCATAGGCATCACCGCCTGGATAACTGGTGGTTTCTACCCAAGCACCTATGTCTTGTTTGCTGCCCCATTGCATCTCAATAGAAAAAGAGTCATGTTGCGCTCCTAAAAGCACAACAAGATCATCTAAAGAGATGGCCTCATTACTGTTTAAGAAAACTTGTAGTTCTGGAGACCAAAGGGATTTCAATCCGTCCATATCGTTATTGAGATAATGCTGAAAATGCTGTCTTACGGCACTAGATTTATTATCATCAAAATTCACGACTACTCCATTATTTGTACACCCTAGTACTATTAGTGATATAAGTATTACTGCTATTTGCTTCATTGTTAAAATTTATTTGAAAATAAAATTACAAATTATTGAATTAACTAAAAGTTAAGTTTAAAAAATATAGCAATAGATGATGTCGCATATAACAAAAAACTATTAATCGAATATTGAATCAGGTGTATGCAGGCAACAATTAACTGTTCTTGAAGAAGCTAATATTCGTGTATAATATAATAAAAGAATGATTTTCTTTTTGATTGGTTAACCAGTTTGGTTTTCCAAATATAGAAAAATTATATTTAATTCAATTTTAACACCTTTTGTGTCAAGAGCAAGTTGTTGTTGTTATCGAACATTTTTAAAAAATAAAGAGAAGGTTAATTGGTTAGATATTTCCTGAAAATTTTCAATTTGAAAATAAAAAAGTTCGAACCGCTGATATTAACCCCATTTTGCAGAAAATAGCCCATTTTAACAAGGTAAATCGGAAAAATAAAAAAAGGGATAAATCTAAAAAAGAAGATTTATCCCGTGTGGTACACCCAATTGTGCTATTTTCGAAACATTCTCTTACTTTTTTTAAAAAGTTTGGGAATCCAAAATTTCAGAAGTTATAAAAATTTACATTTTTAATCATGTCACTTTTTTATGAGTTTTTGATAATTTATTTGACCTGAGCTGTTTGTAATCATGACTAAATATATGCCAGATTCTAGATTTGTAATATCAATTATTTTGTCTTTTGTTTTTTTAATTAAAACTCCTCTAAAATCAAAAATTTGAGTCGAAACATCCAATGGATAGTTAATTGTAAAAAAATCTTTACTAGGATTTGGCAGAATAGTTGTCTTAAAATTATCGGTTTCATTGGTTGTTAATACCTGACTAACTGCATTTGTAGCATTTAGTCTGCCATGACCATAATATTTATCCCAACCTGAAATATCCTCGGCAGGATTTCCAACCTGATCATCTGCGGAATTGGTTAGATAATTTTTCAATTCGTCAATTGTAAGAGTTGAATTAACAGATAATAATAATGAAGCTACCCCAGCAACAAGTGGTGTTGCTTGTGAAGTGCCACTCCAAAAACTGTAACCAGAGTCTGATGAAGAAGATGCTCCAGCTATTTGCAATCCAGGGGCTACTAAATCAATGTGACTCCCATAATTACTTCCTGAAGAAGACCCATCTGCAAAAGTCCAATTAAAAGGGGAAGCGCGATGGTCTCTTGGATCAGTAGCTCCTACTGCTATTGCTTTTTCAAAACCTGCAGGATAGTAGGTGGTTTCGTTATCATAATTCATCATGCAAGCAACAAAAACGACATTATTATTGTAACAATAATCTACAGCGTTCTTTAAAGATTCAGAATAACCACTCCCGCCAATTGAAAAGTTAATAACCTTAGCACCATTGTCTACGGCATAATAAATACTTTCAATCATAGCACTATATGAACCTGAATTGTTTTCGTCTAATGCTTTTACGACCATAATTTTAGAATTCCAGTTAACGCCAGAAATGCCAAATGAATTATCCCCTGTAGCCATAGCAATCGAACCTACATTTGTTCCGTGACCATGGTCATCCGAAGGATTGTTGTCATTGTTAATGAAATCCCAACCGTTTACATCGTCAATAAAGCCGTTTCCATCATCGTCAATATTGTTTCCAATTATTTCATCATCATTAACCCAAAATCTACCCTGCAAATCTTCATGAGTTATATTCATTCCAGAGTCTATCACAGCAACAATAAGTTCTTCATCTCCCGTAGTGTAATCCCAGAGGCCTTCAATATTTATGTCAGCACCCGTAACAGAAACAATGTTCATCTCTGTCATAAAATTTGTATTGAAACTTCCATCGTTTTTTAAAGAATACTGAAGGTTAAAATAATTATCGTTTGGAGAAACCTGAACTCCAGAACCGTAACCAATAAAGTCTTGTTCAACAAACTCATATTTTCCAGATCTTTTATAAATTGATAAAACCGAATCTATTGAAATGTTTTTGGGGAAGGTTAATTTCATCAATCTGTTATTTGAATCTATTTTAAGTTCCCTAATTTTAGGGGTAATATTTTTATTGATTTGATTAAATTCAGAATTTAACTCAAAATTTTTAGTGCTAAAATCGTTAGATGTTTTTAATTTTAAAATAATTGAATGCTCATCATTTTGAGAATACACACTTAAAATTAACAAACAATTAAAGAATAGAAACAAAAAAAATTTCATTTGATTAATTTTTAGTGAAATTATAGAAAATTATCGAACTCCCGAGTTGAACCAAAGTATTAACATTATATATCTTGAAATGAGCAAGTTATAGTTATCGAATAAAAAAACGGAAGACAATCTTTCGAATGACTCCCGTTAAGTACTCGAGGCGGGACTTGAACCCGCACGAACATTACTGCTCATTGGATTTTAAGTCCAACGTGTCTACCAATTCCACCACTCGAGCAAAAAAAAAGAGCGAAAGACGGGATTTGAACCCGCGACCCTCACCTTGGCAAGGTGATGCTCTACCCCTGAGCTACTTTCGCAATTGGAACGCAAATGTAAGAAAATCTATGTTTTCTACGCAATACTATTTGCTTAGTTTTCTTTTGAGGTCGTTAAGCTGCATTAAGGCCTCAACTGGTGTCAATTCGTCAATGTTTAAATCCAATATTTGTTTGCGTAAATCTTCTAATAAGGGGTCGTCTAGCTGAAACATACTTAACTGTAAGGGGTCTTCGCCCGACTCCGCTGCCTGCCTAGAGGCCTCCAATTGCTGTAACATCTCTTTAGCGCGTTCCAAAATCCACCTGGGCATACCCGCCATTTTGGCGACGTGAATGCCAAAACTATGTGCGCTTCCCCCCGGCACTAACTTGCGTAAAAACAATACATCATCAGCCGTTTCCTGAACCGAAACATTAAAATTCTTTATCCGATCAAATTGTGACGACATCTCATTTAATTCATGATAGTGTGTGGCAAAAAGTGTTTTGGGATGAGTAGGGTGTTCGTGTACAAACTCGGCCAATGCCCATGCAATCGAAATCCCGTCATAAGTGCTGGTCCCGCGTCCAATTTCATCTAACAATATCAAGCTGCGCGCTGATATGTTATTCATAATAGCTGCCGTTTCATGCATTTCTACCATAAAGGTTGATTCCCCCTTAGAAATATTATCACTGGCGCCCACACGAGTAAAGAGCTTGTCTACAACCCCCAGACGCACCTCTAAAGCAGGCACATAACTTCCCATTTGTGCCATTAAGACAATTAGGGCTGTTTGCCGCAAAATAGCAGACTTACCCGACATATTAGGGCCTGTAATCATGATGATTTGCTGGGTATCGTTATCAAGATATACATCATTTGGAATAT
>Ga0228650_1001121_pt1 | contig 10304 bp, 10 predicted proteins | sample 62DmetaG_FD_183171 | JGI IMG/M metagenome (GOLD analysis project Ga0228650, IMG submission 183171) | Seawater microbial communities from Monterey Bay, California, United States - 62D | ecosystem: Environmental > Aquatic > Marine > Coastal | place: USA: California | collected 2016-10-28
GGGACTGGAGCAAGTCCCTCCGGCACAACGCCACCCCAAAAACTGCAGTACTCATGGAGTCGGCGAGCTGTTGCGTATCGCGACGCGCCAAGGGGCAACTGCCATACTGCTCGGTATCGGTGGCAGCGCTACCAGCGATCTCGGTCTGGGAGCGCTCGAGGCACTGGGGCTTGAATTGACGCCGGGTGGATGCAGCACACCGGCACAATGGCCCGAAGTGCACTCCATTCAGGGCTCGATCCAAGGTGACTACCCACCGATTTTCATCGCTTGCGATGTCGACAACCCACTGCTCGGCGAGCAGGGTGCTGCTTACGTCTATGGACCGCAGAAAGGATTGCCCCAAGCGGAACGGGCTGCCTTCGATGCCGAAGCGGGGCGCCTGGCCACACTCCTCTGCGATTTTTTCCAGCAGCCGCACACACTCAAGGATCAAGCCGGTAGTGGCGCGGCGGGGGGGCTTGGGTTTGGGCTCAAAGTCGCCCTGGGTGCCAACTATGTCGCAGGCTTCGAACTGGTTCGTGCGTGGTTGGATCTGGACACGCTGGTTCAGGAAGCGGATCTCGTGCTGACCGGTGAGGGGAAGTTTGACCGCAGCTCTCTATCCGGCAAAGGCCCCTACGCTTTGGCCGCGGCAGCGCATGCGGCCGGCAAGCCCTGCATCGTCCTCGCCGGCAGGGTCGAAGCGGAGGCCGCGCAGCAGCTACAAGCCAATTTTCCCAAGTGCCATGCGTACAGCATCACCCCAGAGGGTTGCCCGCTCCCGCAAGCCCTCGCTGCGGCCGCCGCTAATTTGCAATCCACCACCACCCATGCACTACTGACGCATGACCGCTGAAGAGCAGCAACTGAGCGACACTAAAAACCGGCGCATCCGTAGAGTGAAGCGTTGGCTCCGCCCGTTGCCGCGCCGCGCCAATCTCCACCGCTATCCCGTCTTGAGTTGGTTTGCTGCAAGTGCGCGGAAACGCAGTTACCTGTGGAGCTTCCGTGTCCCACAAGCCATTCCAGCGCTCTATGCCGGCTGCATTCTATCCTTACTACCGATCTATGGCATTCAGCTGCCACTGGCGTTTGTTTTTGCCTTAGCCCTCCGCGCCAACCTGCCGATACTTGCCGGCTTACAAATGATTTCCAACCCATTTACGGTGCTTCCCATCTGGTTCTCCCTCTATCAGATGGGTCGACAGGCACTGGGTCTCATCGGTATCGAAGCCCGCCCCTTGCGCAAAGCGGAGGTTCGCGAACTCCTCGATATTTTCAACACCGGCGACTGGGGGAGCCAGATGGACCGCATCCTCTCCGTGTTTGGGATCACCAGTCTCGGCGCCGTTATTATCGGCACCTTCTTCGGCGTCCTCAGCGCCCTCCTCTACCGGGGCCTTGCCCAACGCACGGCCCGTAGCTATGCCCGTCTCCAACAAACCATCGAAACGCACCGGCAGCGCAAGGCCGCCGAAACCCAAAACCCCGATGCTTAAGTACGTCTTCTGCCTGTTATTCGCTTCCTGTACACTGCCTGTTTTAGCCAGCGCGCGCGACCAAGCGATCCACCTCGGTATTGATGTTCTCGAGCAATCCGGCTTCAAGGCGGTCGCAGGCAAACGCATCGGCTTACTCACGCACCCTGCCGGGGTGAATCGCCGCGGAGTCAGCACCATCGATATTCTTAGCAGGGCGCCAAACACGCAGCTGGTTGCGCTCTTCGGCCCTGAACACGGCATCTATGGCAACGAAAAAGCCAATGTACCGGTCGATGATAAAATCGACCCACGCACGGGCCTGCCGGTCTACTCGCTGTACGGGAAATATCGCTGGCCCAGTGATGCAATGTTGCGGGGCCTGGATGCACTGGTGATTGACTTACAGGATGTCGGCGTACGCTCGTACACATACGTCAGTTGTATGCTGCGCGCGATGGAGTCCTGCTTCAAGAACGGTGTCGAAGTGATCGTGCTCGACCGACCCAATCCGCTCGGCGGCCTCAAGGTCGACGGTCCCCCGCTCGACTCCGAGTGGCGCAGCTATGTCGGTGATATTTTCACGCCCTATGTCCACGGGATGACCATCGGGGAAATTGCCTACATGGCACGAAACACCCGCGGTTGGCTGCGCCCAGAGCGAGTCAGCCGGCAGCAATTGCAGGCCGCTCAGCTGCGCGTCATTCCGATGCGCGGCTGGCACCGCTCGATGCTCTGGACCGATACCGGACTGCGCTGGATCCCCACCTCTCCGTACATCCCTGACCTTTCCGCAGTGCTCGGCTATGCGATGACGGGTCTCGGCTCGCAGGAAGGCGGCTTCAGTCATGGCATCGGCACGCCCTACCCCTTCCGACTCCTGCGCCACACCGACAAGTCTGCCGCACAAATCAAGCGCGCACTGGAAGCGCGAAAAATCCCCGGACTGGCCTACACCATCGTGCAAACAAAGACGACGCGCGGCACAGCAGTCGAAGGCGTGTATGTTAAAGTCAACAATTGGCAAACCGTGCGCCCGACGGAACTGAGCTTCCACATGATGCAACTCGCCGCGGCATGGGAACGACCGAACCCTTTCGCCCATGCGAAGAATGTCAACTTGTTCAATAAACATGTCGGCAGCAGCGCTTGGTGGACGGAGATCAGCGAACGCGGGGCACAGGCACGCGTGCGATCCTTCGTGCAGCACTGGGCGCGGCAGGCGCAGACCTTTCAACAACGCGCACGCCGCTACTGGCTTTACGAGTAGCGCCGGCGTTTATTGCGAGCGCCCGGTTTTGTTCTGCGGTCCATAGGCTGCAAGAACTCCGGCAACGACGGCATCCGCATACTCAAGCAGGAGGTCCGCCGCATCCAAATCCTGCCCATGTGCACGCGCTTGAAGTGCCGTCTGTAGACGCGGGTAAACTTGTTTCGAATTGGCCACATAGGGCTCCAGCATAACGATTGGGCACCTTACCTCACGCAGCATCTTTAAGTTGCGGTACCAAAGGTAAGGTTCTGCGCTATCCACCATTGCATTACGTGTCTGATAACTGGCTGCCGGAAGCCCCGTATGCTGTTGCAAGGCCCGCGCCATAGCGCGTCCGAGCGCAACTTCGGCGGCAGCACTGCCATTGGCTAACTTGATCGCCAGTGCCTGCTGTTGCTCCGGCACGCTTAACTCCGCGGCGCTCATGCAACCAAACGCCAAGACATGCAGATGGTTGGAGTCGACGAGCTGCAACTGCCCCGCCTCCGCTTGAGGCCACGGCGCGGCATTGATATGCAGTGACAACACCGCGTCCGGCTGCAGCACTTCGTTGATCCGTTGCGCACGTAAGGCGATCTCATCACTGACAATTGCTTGATGCATGGCCCGGCGGCGAATTTCGGCGGCGTAATCCGCAAGCCCCGCTTGAGATGTATCGGAAGGTCCCCCTAGTTGACTGACTACGCCCCGTAGGTAATCGATCGGCGGGCGCGGGTTGAGCGGTTCCGTGGTCGTGCGTACCAGGTGGACCGTCGCGCCCAGCTCTTGCAGGCGTGTTTGCGCTCGCTGTGCCACCTCCAAGACCAGCTCTCCCTCACGCACCCAAAAATCATTCGCTGCGATGCGAAACTGGCGCCCTTCATCGGCAGCCCAGGCTCCACCGATATGGCCGGGGTCGAGGACTAAGCGTAAGCCGGCAAGCGGCAGCGCGGTGGCAGAACGCGCCGCACGGATCGCTGCAGCGGTGCGCCAACTGCGCGGCAACTCAGCCGGCACCGTGACGCTCTGCGCCCAAATAGCGGACTCCACATAAGGAGCGTAGCGCTCGGCCAGCGCCGCCGATGGAGCGGTCGTCACCTGCCCGGACCAAGCGGGCAAACACAAAACAACGAGCGCGGCTATGGCTCTCCAATCAAGCATCCGCCCAAAGTACCGGAGTCCTCGGGTGGGACAATCTCAATCCCCTTGCCAGAGGAAGCGCCAGGGTTTTTGCGACCACTCGGAGCCGGCATACTCAACCCCAACTCGGGGCAAGGCGCGAACCGACTCAGCACGCGGTGCAAAGCCATCATCCTCGACCCACAAGCCGTTGACGCGATTGAGCAGTTGATCGTTCAATGCCCGGTCGATCTGAAAATACTTACTGGTGCGCCCGGGGCCGGCGACACCCTCCACCCCACGAATCAATACCGCCGCCGGATAGCCCTTCTCTCGAGTCGTGATGTTCAGCAACCAATGGACCCCGTAACACAGGTACACGTAGCTGCGCCCCGGAGGACCAAACATCACCACATTGCGCGTGGTCGCGCCCTTGTACGCGTGTGAGGCCCGATCGTCAAAACCGTCATACGCCTCTGCCTCGGTGATGCGCGCACGAACGATCTTCCCCGAGTTTAAGCGGCGACACAGAGACTTCCCAATCAGTTCCTCGGCGACTGCCAAGGTCGGCCGATCAAAGAAGCCCTTATTCAACACCCGTGCCATGCCTTCGAATCTTTGTACTGCGCCTACCGATGCGGTGTGCTGAGCGCCCGCGATCCTTCTCCAGTCAATTGATCCACGACACTGAGCAAATAGGCCGCCGCCGTCTCCGCGCGCAGGACATTGGCCCCCAAGCGGACCGATGCAAATCCAGCGGCGCGCAATTGTGCATATTCACCGATCGAAAAATCACCTTCCGGGCCGACCGCCAGCTCAACCTGCGACGGAGCAGCCGCCGAGAGGAGCTGATCGCAAAGGGGTCGACTGCCCGCCTCCAAGCTGGCAACCAAACGCAGCGCCCCCGGCGCTGCCGATCGTGCGAGCCAGTCGCTCATGGCCAATGGCGGCGCCAGCTCCGGCACCCAAGCCACGCCGCACTGCTTGCAGGCTTCAATCATGGTTAGGCGCCATTTGTCTTTTTTCGACGCCAAGCGCTCACCTTTCATCTGGACTTCTCCCTGCTCTGTAAAAATTGGCTGCACACTGGACGCACCGATCTCCGTCGCCATGCGTAAGATCAGATCCATCGCCTTTCCCTTCGGCACCGCCTGCACCAGGCAGACCGATACCGAGGGCCGCTTGACGGTCTCAATCGATTCCACCGCAATACAGGCAGCCTTGCTATGCGCCTCTGCTAAGCGCCCCTGAAAGCGTAGCCCCTGACCATCCAAAACTTCGACCGGTGCACCTTCACGCGCTCGAAAGACACGCACCAAATGATGGCTCTCGCGAGGATCCAAAACCAGGAACCCGTCTCCCCGCTCGGCTTCAGGAAATAGGAATGAGCGATAACGCGCCATAGCCAAACGATGAAAGCTTGGCGGCGAGGCGACAAGCACGGATCACCAGAAGGCAAGCAATTGCCGGCAAATTCGCAGGCGGGAGCAATTCGGGCTTGTCATCCGCGCGGCCGGGTTTTTGTTGCTACCCAGTCTCATTCCTAACAATAATTGGAATTATTCTAAAAACTAGCTATTGTAAGTACACATGAAACTCGCACCGGAATACAAGACCCGTCTCGACAGCGCCCTTGAGCACAGCGGTCAACGCTCCACCAAGCAGCGGGAGCATGTCTTTGCCGTCATTTTGGAAAAACGCGATCACCCCACTGCGGACGAAATCTACGCCCGCTCTCGCGTGGAGATGCCCACGATCTCACTGGCAACGGTTTACAACTGCCTCGAAACCTTAGTGGACAGTGGCCTGGTGCGCCCGGTCAATTTTGAGCGTGAACCGACGCGCTACTGCCCGAATCTCACCCAGCACGCGCACTTTTACTGCAAAGAAAGCGGCGAAATTGTCGATATCGAGCTGTCCGAACCCTTGATTGCCGAACTCAAGGCGGCTTTGCCGAAAGGCTTCGTGACCGAACACATCGAAATTGCCTACGACGGCAAATGCGGCGACTGCCACGAGTCCACCTGAAGCAGCCCAGCTGAATCCAATCCATTTACACTAACGATCCATATGAATACGCTCGAAATAAAGCATCTCAATGTCTCCATTGATGGCCAGGCCATCCTTAAAGACTTCAGTCTCACCATTCCAAAAGGCGAAGTGCACGCGCTTATGGGGCCCAATGGCACCGGTAAGAGTACGCTCGCCAAGGTTATGGCTGGGCATGAAGACTACACCGTCGAGAGCGGCGAGATCCTCCTCGACGGTGAGAGCATTCTGGGCAAAGAGCCCGACGAGATCTCCCACGCGGGCTTGTTTCTGGCCTTCCAATACCCCTTGGAAATCCCCGGCGTCTCGATTGCCAACTTCATCCGTGCGGCCCGCGCCGCGCGCTTGGATGAAGGTGAAGAAATTAATGCCGTCGAATTCTACAAAGAACTCTATGCGAAGATGGATGCGCTCAAGATGGACCGCAAGTTCACCGCGCGTTCGCTCAACGAAGGCTTTTCCGGCGGCGAGAAGAAGCGCTGCGAAATTCTACAAATGTCCATGCTCGAGCCGAAGTACTGCGTGATGGATGAGACCGACTCCGGCCTCGATATCGATGCCCTCAAGATTGTCTCCGAAGGGGTCAACCACATGCGTGCTGCAGAGCGCGGCTTCCTCGTCATCACTCACTATCAGCGCTTACTGGATTACATCGTGCCCGATGTGGTGCATGTCATGTTTGATGGGCGCATCGTCCACAGTGGCGACGCTGAACTCGCTAAGGAACTGGAAGCCAAAGGCTATGATTGGGTGAAGGAGGAATTCGCCACCGCCACGGCTTAAGCCAGCTATTGATTTACGCCACGACTGACCATGAGTGACATTAATTTAAAAGAGCAGGAGGAGGCCCTCAATCTCGATACCGAGAAGGGCAACTTCCACTATCCGGAGGACTACGAGTTCGATGCGGGTGTCGGTCTCAACGAAGACACCATTCGATACATCTCCGATGTGAAGGAGGAGGATGACTGGGTGCGCGCGTTTCGCCTCAAGGCCCTTGAGATTTTCAAGAAGAAGCCGATGCCGACCAACTGGGCGGACGCCGACCTTGAGAATATCGATTTCGACCGAATCCGTTATTACCTTTCGAAGGGGCAACAACCGTCGCGCAGTTGGGATGATGTCCCGGACGACGTAAAGGAAACCTTCGAGCGCCTCGGCATCCCTGAGCAGGAGCGTAAATTCCTCGCCGGAGTGGAAGCGCAGTTTGATTCTGAGGCGGCCTACTCGCGCATGAAGGAAGACCTCGAAAAAGAGGGCGTGATCTTTGTCGGCTCCACCGAAGGGCTCGCAAAGTACCCGGAAATTTTCCGCCCCTATTTCGGCAAGGTCATTCCTACGACCGATAATAAATTTGCTGCGCTCAACAGTGCGACTTTCTCCGGCGGTAGCTTCATCTATGTGCCCAAGGGCGTGAAGCTGAAGCAACCGCTGCAGGCCTACTTCCGGATCAATGCAGAAAACTTCGGCCAATTTGAGCGCACCTTAATCATCGCAGATGAAGGTGCCGAAATCACCTACATGGAAGGCTGCACCGCGCCAAAGTTTGAGACCGCGACGCTCCACAGCGCGGTGGTTGAGCTGGTCGCCCTTAAAGATGCCAAGATTCAGTATGTCACCGTGCAGAACTGGTCGAACAATGTCTTTAACCTGGTCACCAAGCGTGGCATGGCCGATGAAGGTGCCGAGGTGAAATGGATCGACTGCAATATCGGTTCGCGCCTGACCATGAAATACCCTGGGGTTGTCCTCAAGGGTAAGGGTGCCCGCGGCGAAGTGCTCTCGATTGCACTGGCCAACGACGGGCAGCACCAGGACACCGGTGCCAAAATGATTCACCTCGCCGACGACACGTCGAGCAACATCATCTCGAAATCGGTCTCGATTGGCAAGGGGCGCTCGACTTACCGGGGTCAGGTGCACATGCCCAAGCACCTCAAGAACTGTAAAAACAATACCGAGTGCGATGCGCTGTTAATCAACACCAACAGCCGCACCGACACCTATCCTGCCATCACTACCCGCGGAGAAAACAACACCGTGCAGCACGAGGCAAGCGTCTCGAAAGTTAGTGCCGAGCAGATCTTCTACATGATGCAGCGCGGCCTGTCCGAAGGCGAAGCGATGAGCCTCGCGGTTAACGGTTTTGTCAACGAGCTGATGAAAGCATTCCCGATGGAATATTCCGTCGAGTTGAAGCGACTCATCGATATGGAGATGGAAGGATCGGTCGGCTAAAGGCCCTGCCCGTTCGAAGATTCGTGGAGACACACATCGTATTCAAAAAATGACGACAACAACTTTAGACACACCTACTGCGGCCACGCAGGAACCCGCCTGGCTGAGCAACCGTCGCGCCGATGGCCAAGCACAGTATGCCAACTTGCCGGCACCAACCGCTGCCGATGAGCGCTGGCGCTTTGCCCGCGTCACTACGCTGCGTACCGAGGGGTACGCTCCCGCAGCCGCGCCTAGCGCTGCGACCCTGGAAGCCTTGACTGCGCGGTCGAACTTAATCACCGAACGTGCCGGCCAACTCGTGTATGTCGACGATGCGCCCGCACAATTCGAAGCCATCAGCCCGGCCCTCGCCGAACAAGGAGTCATCTATTTGCCCATCGCTGATGCGCTCGCGCAGCAGCCGCAGCTCATGGAGCGTTACTTCCTACAGGAATCGACCGAGCTCGGCTCGGAAAAGTTCTTCGGCTTACACGCGCAGCACGTCAAGGCAGGCGCAGTACTATACATACCCAAGGGTGTTGTGATCGAGCAACCCTTCGTCAATTACTACTGGACTAGTGGTGCCGAAGCCGCCGTCTTCCCGCACACCTTAGTGATTGCCGAAGACAATGCCAATGTGGCAGTGGTCGACATCTTCTTTTCGGAGACGGCCGACAATGCCGCGCTCAATGTGGCGGTAGCCAATATTCATGCCGGTGCCGGCGCCCACGTCTTTCGCAAGGTCGTACAGGATTGGAATGAACAGACCACTTCCTTCCAGCTCGACACCACCGTTGCCGAGCGCGATGCGCAGGTCAAAAACGTCGCGGTCAACATAGGCGCCGAACGCGCCCGCTACGAAGCACAGACTCGTATTGAGGGCCCTGGTGCCGACGTGAAGATGTACTCGCTGACGGTCGCTGAAGAGTCGCAGGAGTTTGATCAGCGCACGTTCCAAATCCACAACGCACCGAACGCGGTGTCGGACCTGTTGTACAAAAATGCCTTGCTCGACAAGAGCCGCAGCATCTTCTCTGGTTTAATTAAAGTCGCTGAAGGCGCACAGCAAACCGACGCCTACCAGACCAATCGCAATTTATTGCTCGATCCTACCGCAGAAGCCAATGCCCTGCCCGGCTTGGAGATTCTCGCCAACGACGTCAAATGCTCCCACGGTGCCACCACTGGTAATGTTGATGCGTCGGAGCTATTCTACATGATGAGTCGCGGTATTCCCAAGCGCGCCGCCATGCAGCTTATGGTCTTTGGTTTCTTCGAGGAAGTGATCGAAAAAGTGGAGAGCGATGAACTCGCCGAAAACCTCCGCACGCTGATACGTAATAAATTCGAAGCGAAGATCGCGTAGCCGAAGCCGATCACACCCTGACTCTTTATGGACGACCAACGCACCCTCACTCGCGAAGTTGATGTTACACTGATCCCGCAAGGTACGGCCATGAGCCTGCCTGAAGGCGAAGCAGTGACGATCACCCACCGCCTTGGCGGTAATTTCACCGTCATGACGGCCAACGGCATGTTCCGCATCAGCGGTGCCAATGCCGATGCGCTCGGCGAGAACGTCACTGAGGCCGCAGCCGCCGCAGATGCCGAGGGTGCCAATGGCCCGGTCGCAAAGGAGCAACTTTGGGAGGCACTGAAGACCGTATTCGACCCGGAAATCCCGGTGAATATTGTCGACCTCGGTCTGGTCTACTCACTCGAGTGCGCCGAACGTGTCGAAGGCGGCCACAAGGTCGACATGCAGATGACCTTGACGGCACCCGGCTGTGGCATGGGCCCAGTGATCGCCGAAGATGCACAGATGCGCCTGCAGGCAGTCCCCGGCGTCGCGGAAGCCCAGGTCGACATCGTCTGGGACCCGCCCTGGAATCAAGATATGATTACTGAAGAGGGTAAGATGGTGCTTGGCTTGATTTAGCCGTTTATCCGCTTCGCGACTCCTGCCAGTTGACTGGAATTGAGTCGCCAGAAACAACGCGCAGCGCCTTGAAAGTAGGCCGCTGCGGCGATGCCTGGGGCCTAATTCGTGGCCTAGCTTTTGCTTCAGTATCCATTGGATGCTTCGCCGAAAAAAAATCGTGGGGCGAAACGACGGATTTGCCCTCGTTGTCGCGCTCACTTGCATGGCCTTGTTACTGCTCTTGGCACTATCCATGCACCTGTGGGTCAAGGTGGAAGCTCAA
>Ga0228650_1001129_pt1 | contig 10281 bp, 9 predicted proteins | sample 62DmetaG_FD_183171 | JGI IMG/M metagenome (GOLD analysis project Ga0228650, IMG submission 183171) | Seawater microbial communities from Monterey Bay, California, United States - 62D | ecosystem: Environmental > Aquatic > Marine > Coastal | place: USA: California | collected 2016-10-28
AATGTTTCGCATAGCATCCCAAACAAAAGCGATTATTAGTGTTGGAATAATGATGTTACAGGAACAAGGTAAGCTCAAAATCAATGACCCTTTGTGGAGGTATTTACCGGAGTGGAGAGGCAGCAAGGTCGCTCTAGATTCCTCGGGTGGTGCAGATCCATCGGAGCCCCCTCCGTTACAAGATGCGGACAGGGCTATTACGATTCGACATCTTTTGACTCACACGAGCGGCATAAGCTACGGTGGTGGCCCCGCCCAACAACAGTGGAAAGAGGCTGATATTCAAGGTTGGTACTTTGCTGACCGAGAGGAACCCATCCGCGAAACAGTAAAAAGAATGGCCACATTACCCTTGAGCGCCCAACCCGGCGAGAGGTGGGTCTATGGTTATAACACCGATATCCTAGGGGCAGTGATTGAGGTTGCCAGTGGCATGAGACTCGACAGGTTTCTTCTCCAACATATTTTTGAACCACTAGGCATGAAGGATACTCATTTTTACGTTCCTCGCGAAAAGGCAAGCAGATTGGCTACTGTATATCAGCCGAAACCCGATGGCAGAGGTATAGAAGCTGCACCCCGCTTAAATGGAATGCAGAGTCAAGGCATGTATGTGGAGGGGCCGAAAATCAGCTTCTCTGGAGGGGCCGGCCTTATATCAACCGCTCAAGACTACGCTCGTTTCCTTCAGATGACACTTAACGGCGGGGAACTCGATGGCAAACGTTTGCTCTCAAGGAAAAGTGTCGAACTCATGACTACGAATCATCTCGGTGACACCCCATTTCGAAAAGGCCAGGGCTTCGGACTTGGGTTCTCTGTCGTAACCGATCTCGGAACAAGAGGAAGCCTCGGTTCCGAGGGCGAGTATGGGTGGGGGGGTGCCTACCACTCAACTTACTGGGTTGATCCCGCGGAGCGATTAGTGGTCGTCTACCTAACTCAGATCCGTCCGGCAATCGGACTTAACGATTACGAAGCTCTCCGTAATGGCGTTTACCAAGCGATTATTGATTGAGCCATCGGAATCATTTTTATTTACAACTGGGAGTAGCACAATAAAAATTTCCGTATTAGACCAATCACCGATAAGAAGCGGCAGCAATGCAAGTGAAGCTTTAAACGAAACGATCGAACTCGCCCGACTCACAGACAAATTAGGCTTTCACCGCTTCTGGGTATCGGAGCATCACGCCTCTGGCGCCTTAGCCGGTTGCTCTCCTGAAGTTTTGCTTGGGCGCTTAGGAAACGAAACTGAATCCATCAGAATTGGGTCAGGGGGCATCATGCTCCCTCACTATAGCCCTTACAAAGTTGCCGAAAATTTTAAAGTCCTTGAAACGCTTTATCCGGGACGTTTAGACCTCGGCATCGGCCGAGCTCCAGGAACTGACCCATTTACCACCGCCGCAATTCGTTACGGATCGACAACGGGTCCACAGCACTTTCCAAATATGGTTTGTGACCTTCAATCATTACTTAATGATGATAATCCGATTACAGAGGGAATGGAGCAAGCGCGGGCCTATCCAAAAACGCAGAACCCGCCTTCACTCTGGATGCTCGGGTCAAGCGAGGATAGCGCATTCCTGGCCGGGAGAAATGGTCTGCCCTACAACTTCGCGTACTTCATCAACCCAAACATTCGACAGGATATTTTCCAAATATATCAGGATCAGTTTCAGCCTGGACCAAATCATAACGCGCCTTATACATGCCTAACTTTGTTCAGTATCACAGCAAACTCTGAAGAAGAAGCTCAACATTTGGCAAAGAGTAGAGACCTCTGGTACATCAAACTTTTGCGAGGTGACCCTGGCCCGTTCCCCACCCCTGAAGAAGCTGAGAGTTACGAGTATTCAAACGGAGAACTTGAGTTAATACGACAAAATCGAGAAAAACGTGCCGTGGGAACGCCCAAACAGGTCTCCAAAAAGCTAAAAATGATGGCTGAGGATTTTAATGCAGACGAAATCATGCTGGTGAGCATAACTCACGATCCAATAGCGAGAAAACGTTCTTACGAACTCATTGCAAATGAGTGGGAACTTACCCCAATCGCAGCTTAGTATTCAAAACGAATTTCAGCAGGCATCAATCCAGCTTTGATTGTTGCCCCCCAAATTTCATTACCCATCTCGTTCAGGTGTAAATTATCCTCAACAAAAATGTCGCCCATCACGCTGCCGCTTGAATCTAAAAACGGGGACGCAGAATCAATAAAAGTTACCATCGGATTTAGTTCCGCTATAGCCGAAAATCTTGCACTAACACTCCGCGCGGCATCCCAAACATGTAAACGTGAAATACTTGGCTTAACTGCCAGAACATAAATTCGTGTGCGAGGAAGTTCTTGAGCAACTTTCGATACTATCTGCTCGAACTGTTCAACAATTAAATCCTCGCTCAAATTGTATGCGGTATCATTATCACCTTCATATATTAATATTGCCCGCGGCTTGTAAGCCAAGGCAACGCGATCAAGATAATGCAAAACATCACCCATTACGCTACCACCAAAGCCACGAGGAATAACCGTAAGTGGCGCGAGTGCGTTTTTAGCTTTATCGTTCCAACGAGCAATACTTGAGCTCCCTGTCAGCACGATCGCATTTTCAGGTGGAGGATTAAGCGCATCTTCCTGCTCAAACGCGAGAATAGTTTCCTCAAACCGACCCGGATCAAGATTTTGTGCTTTTACTAAAGAAATAGACAAAAAAGTGTAGAAAAACCCAATCAAAATTTTCCGATGACTGATTTGAATTCCAACAAGCATCACATGCTCCAATATTTATAAAACATAAACAGAAAAAACCCAAATGGACTGTTACATATTATTTCGCAAACAATTGATTATCAATATCTCGAAATGCTTTGAATTCCAGCGCGTTTCCAGAGGGGTCCAGAAAAAACATCGTGCCTTGCTCACCAGCCTCGCCTTTAAATCGTATATAGGGCTCTATAACAAATTCTTCAATGACATCTCTCCACCTAATTGACAGGCTCTTCCACTCGTCAAATTCCATCACCACGCCAAAATGAGGAACCGGAACACCCTGCCCATCAACGCCATTTAAAATACTGCCAACCTTGCCGGTCCTGCCAATATTACCATTAAGGTGGGTGACGAGCTGATGCCCAAAAAGATCGAAATCTATCCATTGAGAGCAGCTACGACCCTCAGGCAACCCGAGTCTCTTGCCGTAAAATTCTCTTGCCTCGTCTATGTCTCTTACCTGGATGGCAAGATGAAAAGGAGTTAGAGTCATGAGTGCAATTCCCCTATCTCAGGCCTGCTGCAATACCTTCGACAGTTTCGCTCAATGCTAAATATCTTACCTTCGTATTTCCGCGGCGGCCCTCTCCATCAGCCCGAAGCTTCCGAGCGAGCTCAACAAGTTGATCAGCCATATTAGAATCTTTCTCGCGCTCCTCTAACAAAACTTCCGCATTACCAAGTGCATAATCCAACTCTTGATCACGCGCCGAAGATAGGACCCCAGCTCTTGCCAGTTGATCTCGGTAAGCGCGGGCTACAACGGGGACGGACGGCCATACGTGTCGCTGTTGGCGCTGCGCATTGAACGTACTGTCCGCGCTATTCAAAGATGCAGCTGCGATTTCATTGGCACTTAGGTAATCGCTTGGCTCCAAAGCTAAGACATCTATCCCACGAGCAATTTCAGTACCGTATATCAGTCCCTGGAACCAATACGTGGACCAGTACCCACCCAGAACTAGGTCTTCCTCGTCGACAGGACCTCGATCGAAGAAAGCTATTTCCTGAACATTCGCAGAATCAGTGAAATCAAATACTGACGCTCCGCCCTGATACCACGCTTGAATCATCAAATCGCGCCCCGGCACTGGAATTAATGACCCGTTATGCGCAACACAATTTTCCTGCTCCGTTTGCGGTGCAGGCATCTTATAGTAACCGCGGAACTGTAATTTTCCATCTGAGATATCATAAATAGCATCAGCGCCCCAAGTAATCGGGTCTTGCGCTCGACAACGTGGTCGTCCTCCACCACCCCACTCATCGGTAAACACCACCTTTGTACCTGCGTTGTTAAAAGTGGCTGAGTGCCAATACGCAAAGCCAGGGTCTACTACTTCATCTATCCGAACAGGGTTAACCGGATCAGAAATGTCTATCAGAAGCCCATTGCCAGAACAGGCGCCGGCAGCAAGACCAATTTCGGGGTAAGCGGTAATGTCATGACATTGATTTGTTCTCCGAGTAGTTTGTGTGCCCGGTCCATGGTCACCGCCTTCCCATAAGCCGGCAAGAACTCCAGACTCCGGGTCCGAAAATAAGAAAGGTTGATTTACGATTCGAGCATCTTGTGGACTGTCAACTGGGACTTGGATAACGTCAATACGATAGAGTGATGAGCCCGGGTTTTCAAACGGAGACTTATCTGAGCACCCTTCTAGCTCTTCTTCTGGACGCACTCGGCTTGTGCCCGAACCATATATATAGATGTTGCCTTCATCATCCGGGTCAGTGATAACAGTATGTGTATGTGAACCCCTGCAGGTCTGAACCGCTCCGACTTGAACGGGCATTGCGAAATCACTGACATCAAAAATGCGTATACCCCTGAATCGATCTTCGCTTGTGGGCTCCGAAACTCCTTGCAAACCACAGTCAAGACGCCCGCGAGTCTGTTCCACAGAGTATCAATAGATCACCGACCACTGAAACATCGCCCTGGCCACCGGGGCAAACAACAGAGCTCAACAATTCCGGCGAACGAGGGTTACTCAAGCGGTACGCATTAAACCCATGGTAATTCCCAGCGACGACTATATCGTTATCAAAAACTAAATCAGTATTTGAAAAATCCAACAAACTAGGTCGAGGCTCTTCTTCCTCTTCTTTTTCTTCATTTGACAACTGATCAGCGTCTGGCTCGCTGGCAACAGTAAGCTCAACTCCAGACACGTCCTCTACTTCTCCGTTCGGTGCTAGCGTCTCCATGCCAAGCGCACGTCGGCGAGCAACCGTGAGACCTTCCGGATTCTCTGGATCAAAAAACCCAGCCGGCTTTGGAATCGAGGCAACTAAAGTCATATTGAGTGACGCCTGACCCGCATCATAAAACCCTGCCTTCAAATTCACTCTCGGATCAGGAGAAAAACCTGCGAGCATGGCACTCATCCTATCTATTTCACTTTCCTGATCAGAAACGACGTCTGACGTGAACGTAAAAAGAACCGAGTCTTGTGCTGTGCCTCTTTGATCGAGAAGATTTTCCACCATGGTAATCGCGCCATTATGATGCTTGATCATCAGCTCCAAGAATACAGTATCGAATGTATAACCCACTGACGCCTCTAGTCGCGAAAAATCATCCTCGGTTAACATACCCGGCAGACTATCTTGCTCAGTCCCCATATTCATCATAGTCTGCATAGAGACCTCAGTACTCTGTCCTCGGTCCTTGAGCCAATCCGACATCATCGTCATTTCATCTTCCTGCGAAAGCGACATTCTAAGCGCCATAAGCTGTAAAGATTCTCGCGTACTTCGATCTTCAACAAGTTTTACCATCCGCAAGGCCTGGTCATGATGCATAATCATGCCTTGCATGAACTTTACGTCCGCATCAGTGTATGAAATACCAGACAAGTCAGAGGCTTCTTCGGCAGAAATTTCTCGGCTGGGTTGTCCAGGAGCTCCGGGTTGAATAATAGGAACCTGACTCAGAGCAATCCCTGCGAAGATCTGCAGAGCACCCAAAATACAAAGATTTAAAACAAAACGTCTTGCCACTCTCAGATACGACATGTTGATAACCCTGATAATTAAAGAAGCAGGCCCCAAGCAAAAATTAAAAACTTCGTCGCAGGCGGGCCCTATTAATTACTATAAAAGTTATCGATATAGATTACTAGCGGTCAAGGGATAGAACTTTTCTAGTGACATCTATACGCGCCTTCCCGAATCCGTCCCCCGGCGAATCCGTTAAAAGAATTGTCGCAAATACTACTGGATCACCTTGGTTCACTTTCCAACCTACCCACCAACCAAAGTTTTGACCTTCAATGTCTGTCCAACCAGTTTTTGCAGAAATCGAAGGATCAGGGTATGCGTTCAGCAGAAGCTTTTTAACAGTTTTCATGGTCTCAAGAGAAAAGGGCAACCTATTAGCAAGTAGTCTCTCCAAAAATTGAACCTGCTGTATAGGAGAAATCCTCAATCCACCATCGATCCAGAATCGATCAAGGCCACCGTCCATATTGGCATTGCCATACCCGACTGAGGTTAAAAACCTCTTCATTTCAGCCTTACCGATTTCTCGGACTAATTGTTGATAATGCGGAAGAGCAGAGAGCGCAAATGCCTCGACCAAGGTGAGATCTCTGTTGATTTCAGAACGATCTCGGACCACACCATCCCAAATCAAGAGATCGTCATGAGAAACAACGCCAGTTTCGAGGGCCACCAATGAAGAAAATATTTTAAACGTTGATGCTGGAATAAAACCCGTGTGCACCATTTTTGTATCGCTGGCTAAATACTTATCACTGGCCGTATCCAAAGTGACTATGGCTCCATGAAAACCACCCGACTCTCGGGCTTGATTCAATGCTGGGCTGTACTGAACATTTTGCGCCAAACCTATCGAAGCATTGGCAGCGAGGAGGCTTAAAAAAAGTGAGAGCAATAGCCTAGTGAACGATCGCGGCATGTAATTGAAGCACCTCCAAATCGATTACCTCAAGCGTCTTAATGTGAGTTCGCTCAAGATACACTTTCGGCGCCACACCATGCTCATAGGCCTCTGCCCAACGCGAAGCACAAAGGCACCAACAATCGCCCTCCGACAATCCCTGAAAACCGACCTCAGGCCTAGGAGTCGACAAGTCGTTCCCCTGAAAACGGGTGTAATTCAAAAACTCTTCCGTCAGAAGAACACATACCGTATGGCAACCCACGTCATCAGTCGAGGTGTTGCAACAACCATCTCGATAAAACCCCGTTAACGGATCCATTCCGCATGGCTGCAACGGCTCACCCAAAACGTTAATGGCTTGGTCTTTATTCACGATACTTAAGCACATCGTTAGAATGAATTTAAAGTCGCATAGCGATCTCTATGAAAGGCAGCATCACCGAGAAATTGCTGAGCCACGCGCGCGCGCTTGATATAAAAACCAACGTCGTATTCATCTGTCATGCCGATTCCGCCATGCATCTGTACCGCCTCATTACTAACCAGCTTTGCAACGTCACTAACCTTTGCCTTAGTCATGCTTGCTATTCGAGCGACGCTATCATTAGAAGATTCGGGATTATCCAACTCAAACAATGCTCCGCGGACCGCAGATCGACAGAGCTCAATTTCACTGTACATTGCAGCAGCGCGATGCTGAAGCCCCTGAAATGAGCCAATCAAAACCCCGAACTGCTCTCTTTGCTTGAGATATTCCAGAGTCAGATCAAACGCGGCTTGCATGCTGCCGAGCATTTCGGACGCGACTCCAATACGCCCAATATCTAAGACCCGGGCAAATCTAGAAGTACTATCGTTAGCGGCGATATCAGACCCAAGACGATTCTCTTCTTCAACGTGTACATCAGTCAAGGTGAGGTTCGCACAATTGCGACAATCCACCATTGAAGTGCGTTGAACATCCAGACCAGGAGCTTTTTTATCAACGACAAATAAGCTTAAACCTTGCGAACGAACGCCATCGTTATCGACCTTCGCGACTACTACCAACTTGTCAGCCACATGCCCATCTAACACGAAGGTCTTATTTCCGTTGAGTCTATAACCACCTACAACTTTAGTAGCCGAAGTTTGGATATGATTCGGTGAATGTATTGGCAGTTCGTCTCCTGCTAAAGCCAACAGAAGTTGCCCCGTTACAACTTCAGGGAGAAGGCGATTTTTCTGAACATCCGAACCGAAATAAGAAATCGCAGTCGCACCAAGAAGCACCGAAGGAATTAGGGGCGAGCTTACAAGATTACGACCAGTCTCTTCTAGAACAACGCCTAAGCCAACATAACCAAAATCAAAGCCCCCAAAGGAATCCTCTATTGCTATTCCTGTCCAACCCAGTTCGACCATCTGCGTCCATACTTTTTCATCGAAACCTCGTTCGTTGCTAGTATCTCGCAGCTGCCTAAGCAAACCTAAAGGGGCATTCTGCGCGACAAAGTTTTTAGCAGAGTTTTGCAATAATTCTTGGTCTTCATTTAGTGCTAGGCTCATTCCTTAATCCCTACTTTTACGCATATTCAAAATATCTGGAAGTCCAAGAACTCTCTTAGCGATAACATTTAACTGAACTTCTGAGGTTCCTCCCTCAATAGAGTTTGCTTTGGAACGCAGCCACTCCCGAGTTACTTTCAATTCTTCACTCTTAAAGCCTGAACCTTCCCAACCCAGCGCACAGCTCCCGAGCGCCTGAAGCAATAACTCGTATCGACGTTTATTCAGCTCGCAGCCATAATTCTTCAACATTGATGATGTTGCTGTAGGCCCCTGCCCTTTTTTTGATTCCTCTAAAGACCTTTGGGAAGTCAAGGCAAAAGCCTCACTATCAATTTTAAATTGAGCTATTTCATCTCTTAGAACTGGGTCAGATAAACGACCGGAGTCACCCCGATAATGCATGGCGGCGTCTTCAACTTTATCCATAATCGAAGCATGATCGGGATCTGAATTTAAACTATCGGCCAGTCCAAACCCCGAAATCATGGTTCGTTCATGCTGAAGCAGCCTTTTTGCAATCGCCCAACCATTATTCACCCCACCGACGAGGTTTTTAGCAGGAACACGCACATCATCAAAAAAAGTTTCGCAGAAAGGAGACGAACCAGAAATTAATTGTATCGGTTTAGTGCTGACTCCAGATGTCTCCATATCGAAAAGAATAAAACTGATACCGGCATGTTTAGGGCACTCGACATCAGTTCTCACCAGACAAAAAATCCAATCAGCTTTATCCGCATAAGAGGTCCAAACTTTGGATCCGTTAATGAGATAGTCATCCCCATCAACCAGAGCTCTCGTCGCTAAACTCGCTAAATCAGATCCAGAACCCGGCTCAGAATAACCTTGACACCACCTTATCTCTCCACGAACAATCTTCGGTATATGTTCAAGCTTTTGTTCATAGCTGGCAGACTCGAGAAGAACCGGACCCAGCATAGAAATTCCGAAGCTAGTTAATGCCGGACGAGCATTAATACTTGAAAGTTCCTGAGAAAGGACGATCGACTCCTCTTTACTCAGACCACCGCCACCAAATTCTTCAGGCCACGTCGGACAAGTCCAGCCTTTATCCGCCATGCGCTCTAGCCAGATTTTGCTATCTGGATTTTTAAACTGGAAATTGCGCCCCCCCCAAACCACCTCATCTTGGACCGCAGGCAGGCGCATCGACTTCGGACAATTAGTCTCCAACCAAGATCTCACCTCTGTCCTAAATGCTGACAGTTGCACTATTTTATCCCCCTATTGATTTTGAGAAAAACGAATATCTCTTAGGCCCTCATCAGAACCTGTCGACCACTTACTTTGCCGGCCTTGAGATCAACCAAAGCCTCATAGGCTTCGCTCATCGGTCTCTCTTGAATTTGAATTGGCGCAACCTTGCCGGCCTTAACTAATTCCATCAGCTCTCTCATTTCGGCCAATGTGCCGACAAAACTCCCTTGGATTACGCGAGCCATCATCGGAATAAACGGCAAAGGAACTGACAGCACCCCACCATAAAGACCAACAATCACTATTGTGCCACCCTTACGCAGCGTCGATAGCCCGTAGTTAACTGAGCTCTCGGCACCAACGAAATCAATAACGGCAAAAACACCGCCCGTTAATTTTCGAATCTCTTTACTAGTCTGTCTATCGCTGGAATCGTAAGTGCGACTCACTCCTAATTCTCGCGCAGCAGTCAATTTACTCTCATCAATATCAACGACAATAGGATCAATCTTGAAGGCCGAGATAGCTATCTGTATCGCCATCATCCCTACACCACCCGCACCAATTATTACAAGCTCATCACCCTTGCCAAGCTCACCCAGTTTCTTCAAAGCCGAATACGCGGTCAGCCCGGAGCAAGCATATGTTGCCGCAAGCGAATCTGAGATATCACCCTTGTCAAGAAGGTATCGAGGATGAGGGACGATAACATGATCGCTAAAACCACCCGGCATTACAGCACCCAAAGCCCTGCCTGGCGTGCATAAGTGCTCTTCTCCCCGATGACAGACTGAACAATCTCCGCAGCCTATCCATGGATAGACCA
>Ga0228650_1001133_pt1 | contig 10274 bp, 9 predicted proteins | sample 62DmetaG_FD_183171 | JGI IMG/M metagenome (GOLD analysis project Ga0228650, IMG submission 183171) | Seawater microbial communities from Monterey Bay, California, United States - 62D | ecosystem: Environmental > Aquatic > Marine > Coastal | place: USA: California | collected 2016-10-28
TTGTAGCGCCTTCTGGGGCCGGCAAGTCAACGGTTTTTGAACTCATCCTCCGTTTCTATGACCCCGCGAGCGGGACTATCGAGTTTGGCGGCAAGGACTTGCGGGCGCTCTCACTGACTGCCTGGCGTCAAAAAATCGCATTGGTGCCTCAACAGCCCGCGCTATTCTCCGGCGACATTTTTTATAACATCGCCTATGGTGCCGATAACCCGACGCAGGCGTCTGTCGAGAATGCTGCACTAATGGCGCACGCCCACGACTTTATCGCGGCCCTTCCAGAGGGTTACAGCAGTGACCTTGGCGCTCAAGGTGTCAGGCTCTCAGGCGGCCAACGCCAGCGGTTGGCGCTGGCAAGGGCCATTCTGGTTAATCCCGAGCTGCTGTTGCTCGACGAAGCCACCAGTGCACTCGATACAGAAAGCGAGTGGCATGTGCAACAAGCGCTCACAGAGATCATGCGGGAACGAACGACTATTATCATTGCTCATCGACTCTCGACCGTCATGAATGCCGATAAAATCGTGGTCATGGATGAAGGCCAAGTCGTCGACAGTGGCCGTCACGAAGACCTCATCACGCGCTGTGATTTGTATCAGCGTTTGGCAAATCGACAATTTGAGTCAGGAGCCGAGGGCGGTGTAACGGGCAACGTATCCTGACTACATGGCGCTTACCAACAACCCCCGATCGCGCAACATCGCTAGCGCCAGCAATGAACGGGCTTAAGACGTTTCTCTACGGAACCCGCTTCTGCGGGGCCTTTCTGAGCGGGGCCGTCGTTAAGACATCTTCCCCCACGTAAGGCCTGACCTGACGCTATCAGAGCGACTCGCATAGGAGGGGCTTTGCTAGCTGCCGGCGGCTTGGCTCCCAAAAAGGGTGCAGCTGCCCATAGGCAGTCGACCCTAATTCAGCGCTGTTCAGGGGGTAAAAACTCAGGGCAAAAAAAACCCCGCTTGAAGCGGGGTTCTCTATATTTACCTAAGATTAACTGAACTCTCGAATCAAAGTCGCAATACTTTCCTTGGCGTCGCCAAAGAGCATACGTGTGTTCTCTTTGTAGAACAGTGGGTTCTCGATGCCTGCAAATCCCGATGCCATTGATCGCTTCAACACAAAAACCGTTCGTGCGTCGGCGACATTGATCACTGGCATCCCATAAATAGGCGAGGACTCCACTTCACGAGCCGCTGGATTCACCACATCGTTAGCGCCAATGACAATCGCCACGTCAACGGTCTCCATTCGAGGATTGATTTCGTCCATCTCTAGCAACTGATCATAAGGCACGTCTGCCTCGGCCAGCAGCACGTTCATGTGTCCGGGCATGCGACCCGCGACGGGGTGAATTCCAAAGTTGACCTCACAGCCATTCTTTTCCAGCAGCTCGGTGAGTTCTTTCACCACGTGTTGCGCTTGCGCAACTGCCATACCATAGCCGGGAATAATTGCCACATTAGTCGCCGCCTCAAGGACGTAATACGCATCGTCTGCGGTAATGGGCTTGATCTCACCCTCGACCACGGTTTCCTCATTGGAGACACTGGCGAAGCCTGAGAACAAGACATTGGACAGCGAGCGATTCATCGCCTTACACATGATCTGAGTCAAAATGATGCCCGAGGCACCAACCAAGGACCCCGCCACAATCAAGGCGTTATTGTTAATGGCGAAACCCGCCGCGCAAGCGGCTAATCCAGAGTAGGAGTTCAGCAATGAAATCACTACTGGCATGTCGGCGCCACCGATCGGGATCACCGCCATGATGCCGAAGAGCAAGGCCAGGCCTATGACTAAGTAGAGCCAATTGGGGTCGGTTGGGTTCAGGCAAAACATGACTGCACCACCCAAAATACCGATTACAACGAGCGAATTAACAATTTGCTGGCCAGAAAAGGTAATCGCGCCGCTGCCGATCTTTTCTGACAATTTGCCGTAGGCAATCAGCGACCCTGTCAGGGTGACACCACCGATCAAAATTGACAGGACAATGGTGACCAGTGTGACCGTACCTGAGTCAGGTGACAACGCAGACCATCCCACCAACAATGACGCAGCACCGCCGAGACCATTGAATAACGCCACCATCTCGGGCATCGAGGTCATCGCAACGGCCCGCGCGGCAACCGCACCAATGGCGCCGCCCACCAACATACCCGCTACAATCCAAGTGAAATCAACGATGCCTTGGTCAAGCAAGGCAGCCACAATGGCGACCAGCATACCAAGAGCCGAAAACATATTGCCGCGCCGCGCCGTTGCTGGTGAACCCAACATCTTCAAGCCAAAAATGAAAAGTCCTGACGCGACGACGTATCCCAGTTGAGTAATCAATTCGGTCGACATGATCAGCCCTCCTTCTTCTTGAAGAAGCCAAGCATGCGGTCGGTCACTAAATACCCGCCCACTACATTGATACTCGCCAAGGTCACCGCACCGACGCCCAACCACATCGCCATGGTCTCACTGCCTGTCCCTGCTAGGGAGATTGCGCCTACTACCGTAATACCCGAAACGGCATTAGCCCCAGACATCAGCGGGGTGTGCAATGTCGCTGGCACCTTATTAATCAGCTCGAAGCCGAGGAAGATCGACAACATCAAAATGAACAACAAATACTCTGCACCGGACATATCAGTTGCCCCCCTCAATAATGTCTTTGATCGTCGGATGCACCACTGCACCACCGTGCGTAATCACGCAACCGGGAAGAATGTCGTTCTCTAAATCAAGCACGAACTGCTTGGTCTCGGTGTCCCAAGTGTCTTCGACTAGATTAAACATGTTGCTGGCGTACATCTGCGTGGCATCTCGCGGTGCGAGATTGGCCAAATTGGCAGTCCCCACGATTGTGACACCATTCAGATCCACCACTTCGTCAGGCGCGGAACCTTCGACATTTCCGCCCGTTTCAGCTGCCATGTCGACTATTACAGAGCCCGGCGCCATGCCCTCTACCATGTCCTGCGTGACCAATACCGGCGGCTTGCGCCCGAACACTTGCGCGGTGGTAATCACAACATCAGAATCGGCAATCACGGCTTTTTGGGCCTGCTGTTGCATCGCAACTTGCTCGGGGGTGAGCTCTTTTGCGTATCCATCTTGCGTTTGGCCGGTGTCACCGAGGTCAATCTCAAGGAACTTAGCACCCAATGATTGCACCTGCTCTGCCACGACCGGGCGCGTATCAAAAGCCGTAACACGAGCGCCTAAGCGCTTGGCAGTTGCGATGGCTTGTAAGCCCGCCACGCCGGCGCCAATGATAAAAACCTTGGCGGGCTTCAAAGTGCCAGCGGGTGTCATCATCATGGGCATGATGCGTGGCATATGATTGGCAGCCAGGGTGACCGCGACATAGCCCGCTAAGTTTGCCTGCGAGCTTAACGCGTCCATTTTCTGACTGCGGGTAGAACGCGGAATCATTTCCATACTGACCGCGGTGACGCCCTGACTGGCAAAAGCTTTGATCAGGTCTTTCTCGTTAAAGGGGTCGAGGTAAGAAACGTGGATGCAACCCGACTTGAGTTGACTGATCTCCGCTAACTCTGGCTTGCGCAATCGGAGCAACATGTCGGCGCTAGCAAGCAATGCCGCTCTATCGGAGCCAATGCTGGCGCCCGCGGCCTCAAAGTCAGCGTCGCTGAAGCCGGCACCGACGCCGGCCCCCGCCTCAACAACCACCTCGGCGCCGAGGCGCACCAACTTCTTAACCGTCTCGGGGGTCGCAGAAACGCGATTCTCACCCGGCTGGGTCTCACGGGGTATGACTAATTGCATAGTGACGTTCGCCTGATTTTTTGGGGATCAATAAGGTCCCGGTTGTGTTGAAACTGTACTCGGCCGATTATCAGGGTTCACTACGCCGGCATTGCGCACTTGAACAGCGCCAATAAAGGCAAGTGAGGATCCATCAGCCAGCGTTTAGCTTTATCAGCGGGTTTAACCAACGATGTCGCAACCGCGTAAAGCGTAATGGCGCATCTAATACCGCCAAACAAATACATTCCTCACCTTCGAGCGCCACTGGCGTGTGCTTATCCCAGCCTTCTCGGACAATAAAGTCGCCTGGGTGATATTCGCCACTCTCGTCCGAGAATCCGCCACTCAGCACCAGTGTCATTTCACTGCCACCATGGGTGTGCTCCGGGATCTTTCCGCCCTCAGCGATCCGATACAGTGCGAATTCGTGGTCTAGATCGCCGGTTTTCAAGTAGCTAATGCTCAGTGATTGCGTCACGCGCTTCCACGCAAGATCTGCATAATCACCGTTGATGAGCCGATCCAATAGGCCTGGAAGTCTGTCATCGGACGCTTCGCTTCGGGCATATCGCAGGGGTTCAGGGTCGTCTAGGCGCGCTAAAACGCGATCCAGCATTGAATCTCCCACCGGCTGTGGGTCTAACTGCTCAAAATGAGCCCCTCCGATGTCTTCCAATCGCTCGACAATGTGCCGGCAGCGTTGGCAATAGCTCAAATGCGCTGCCACGCAGGCAGACTGCGCCATTGGGAGCACGCCGGCGGCATACTCGGTTAAAAAATCGGCAGGTGGATGATGTTTCACCATGATTAACTATTCCAAACTATTTTCGTGTACTACACCCTACGAAGGGCCTGTGCAAATGGTTCACGCCTCAACGCTAATAAACCTGTGACATTTTAGCGCTTAACAGCCTGCTTCACGCCTCCATCAGGGCCTGCAATTTCTGTATTGCTAACCGAACGCGCGACTTAACGGTACCCAACGGGAGATCAAGCTCTGCAGCTGCCTCAGAATGCGATTTTCCTTCCATATACACTTTGGCCAAGATTTGCGCCTGATCCGGCGGTAACTCACCCATCAGTTCACGCACTCGCTCTGAGCCACGGCGTGTATGTAAGACGATGAAGGATTCCTCTTCCTCGCTTTCGAGTTCAAAGTCGTCAGAAGCCAGCGGCGTGTCAAATTTTTGCAGGCGACGAAACATGTCCGTGCGGCAGTTCCGGGCGATGGTGTAGACCCAAGTCGAGGCGGCGGCCTTCTCCGGATTAAACCCACCCGCCTTCTGCCAAACCTTCAGCATCACCTCTTGCACGAGTTCGTCGGCGTGGGTCGCAGATAAGCTCGAGCCCGATAGCGCGAAAGCTTTGATCAGCGGGGCAAAATGCCTGAAAAACCGCGTGAATGCGGCACGATCCTGAGTGTCACCCACGGAGACGAGCGCTTGGCTCCACTCGTCGGTCCGTCGCCCCGTTGGCACGTTCCACTTGCCATTGTTCTGTGCTGGGGGCGCGGCGCTCTGGGTTGTTTTCTCCACCATGTAACACTCAAATGTCGATTTGATCACATAGCATACACATAGCCGCACCGCCTTAACACCGTCTTAAAGAGAAGATTTCGTCATTGAACTCATTAACACCGGCGCTGATCCGGCTTTCTGCACGCCCCGTACCTACCCGTACCTTCTTCTCATCCTGATGACCGGAGTTTTGTCAGCAGTGAATATTGCAGTCATTGGAGCGGGCATCTCCGGGCTGGGATGCGCGTATCACCTGGCCAAGCGAGGCCATCGTGTCCACATTTTTGAAGCCCGAGACCGGATTGGTGGACATACCGCTACCTACGACGTGCATCTGGGCGCGCGTCGTTTCGCAATTGATACAGGCTTTATCGTCTACAACGATCGGAATTACCCCAATTTGGTCAGACTTTTTGATGAATTAGGAGTTACCACTCACGACACGTCCATGGGTTTCTCCGTCTGCGACGAAGCAACTGGTCTGGAATATGCGGGCAATAGTCTTAATACCCTGTTTGCGCAACGCGGTAACCTACTATCCCCCAGCTTCCTCGGCATGGTTCGCGAGATTCTGCGCTTCAACAAGTTGGCAGTGAGTGATCTCGATGCTGGCCGCCTATCACCGGACCAGACCGTCGGTGATTATCTCTCCAACAATGGTTTTAGTGATCATTTTGCCCGCCAGTACTTACTGGCCATGACCTCAGCTATCTGGTCTGCCGACGCTGAGGATGCGCTAGATTTTCCGCTGGAATTTTTTGTTCGTTTTTTCCGCAACCATGGCCTTTTGTCGTTAAAAGACCGCCCGCAGTGGCGTGTTGTAGAGGGCGGAAGCCGCGAGTATCTCGCTCCACTGACGCAACGCGTCGCTGACTCTATTCGCACGCGGATGCCGGTGTCGCGCATTTTGCGGCCACCGGGCAAGCCGGTCGTAGTGCAATTTACTAACGGCTTAATGCGCGAATTTGACGAGGTGGTCATTGCGACACATTCAGACGAAGCATTGAAAATGCTGGGTGATCCAACTGACCATGAAAAAGCCGTTCTAGGCGCCATGCCTTATCGTGACAACGAAGTCATTTTGCACACCGATACCCGCCTGTTACCCAAAACCCAGCGAGCATGGTCTAGCTGGAACTACCGACTAAAACCCGGAAATGGCCGCGCCACTGTCACTTACAACATGAACATTTTGCAAGGCATTGATGCGCCCGAGACGTTCTGTGTCACCTTAAACGACACCGCTTCCATTAATCCGCATCGTATTTTGGGGCGCTTCAATTACGCGCATCCACAGTTCACGCTAGAGGGCATGCAAGCACAGCAGCGCTGGGCCGATATTAATGGTCACAATGGCACGTGGTTTTGCGGCGCTTATTGGCAAAATGGCTTTCACGAAGACGGCCTCGCCAGCGGACTCCGGGTAGCAGAGAGCCTGTGCTCCGCTCGCCAGATGGCGGCGTGAAAGCAGCCTTATATAAGGGTACGCTTCACCACGCCCGACACACCCCAAAGAAACACGCCTTCTCTTACAGCGTCTTTATGCCTTTTGTGGAACTCAGTTCGCTGAACGAGCTCACTCAAGCCTTGCCACTGTGGTCCACCAAACGTTGGGCGCCGGCTCGTTTTGTCAGAACTGATTTTCTAGGCGCCGAAGACGTGCCCCTCATCGAGGCCGTTCGAGGTCGTATTTTTGAAGAGACGGGTGAACGACACACCGGGCCCGTTTACCTACTCGCTAACTGGCGTTATTTCGGTTACCAAAACAATCCCATCGCGGTGTACTACTGTTACTGCGAACAGAATAAGGTCCTGCAATACCTCGTTGCAGAGGTCACCAACACCCCCTGGGGTGAGCGCCATAGCTATGTGTTACCGGTCCCAAGTGACAACGCACCGCTCACGACAGAGTTCGCAAAAGAACTCTATGTCTCCCCTTTTAACCCGATGAATATGACCTATCGCTGGCATAGCAATGCGCCGGATGATGCGCTGCAGATTCAGATTACGCTGTTTGCCGCTGAGCAGCGCGTGTTTGATGCCCAGCTGTCGCTCACGGCCACGCCGCTGAATGCGCGCTCAGCGATGAAAGCGATCGCTGCCTACCCCTTTATGACGATCAAAGTGGTGATTGCAATCTATTGGGAGGCCTTGCGTCTGTTTTTGAAAGGCGTCAGCCTGCATGCTCATCCGAAAAAATCCCACTAATATCACTCTCGACGTCAAACATCTTTGCTGAGGACCCGCATGAGCGAGTATCGCGTTAAGAACATCTCTAAACTCCCAATGCTCTTTGGACAAAAGCAGGGCGGGCTGGCAAGAACCCTAATACTGACAGTGCTCGGGAAGCTTCAGGTGGGCTCGCTGACGATGGTCGAGCAGGATGAGACGCTATTATTTGGTTCAAAAACTGATCCTGAAGGCCCCCACGCGGAAGTGCATGTCCACGATCTTGACCTTTACCGACGCATTTTGACCGGCGGCACCATTGCGGCGGGCGAGACCTACATAGAAGGCCTCTGGAGTAGCCCTAATCTCACGGAGGTCACGCGCGCCTTTAGCGGCAATATGGCGATGCTCGAGGCGATGTCCGATCAACAAAATTGGCTCCTGCGTCTCGCCTTGAAAACAACTCACTGGGGCCGCAGGAATACGGCCGCAAGATCTCGGGAGAATATCGCTGCACATTACGATTTGGGTAACGAATTTTTTTCACTCTTCCTCGACCCCAGCATGATGTACTCCGCCGCCGTATTCCCAACACCACAAAGCGATCTCGCGGCCGCATCTCAGCACAAGCTGCAACTCATCTGTGAAGATCTGGAACTGAAGCCCGAGGATCACCTCGTCGAAATTGGGACCGGCTGGGGCGGCATGGCGATCTATGCGGCAGAGCATTATCAATGCCGTGTCACCACCACCACCATTTCAAAGGAGCAATTTGACTACGCCGTAGAGGCGGTCAAAAAACGCGGGTTACAGGACCGCATCACTGTACTCTTTGATGATTACCGAGATCTTGAGGGTCAGTTCGACAAGTTGGTCTCTATTGAAATGATTGAGGCAGTGGGGCATCAGTTCTATGACACCTACTTTGGCACGCTGAGCAGGCTACTAAAGCCAGAGGGTAAAGCCGTCATTCAGTCGATTACCATGACCGATCAACGCTATGAGCAAGCCAGAGACGCAGTTGATTTTATCAAGCGTTATATCTTTCCTGGCGGCTGCCTACCCTCGCTCAACGTCATCAGCAATGCGGTGGCCAACGTCACAGATATGCAACTCAGTGGCTTACGCGATATCACTCGCGATTACGCTGATACCCTACAAGATTGGCACGACACTTTTCTCACTCAGCTTGATCAAGTTCGCGCAATGGGCTTTGATGACCGATTCATCCGCATGTGGCGATATTATCTGAGCTACTGTGAGGGGGGCTTTCGAGAGCGTATTATTGGAACTTACCAAATTACGATGACGAAACCTTATTATCGACCCAACTGACCAGACTATATGCTGCTGTCCTTAGCACCGATCTTATTACTCGTAGCGCTGCTATCGACGTCGGTTGCTCTGTTCGGGTCTGATGCGTCTTATGGCCCGAATCAAGTCGCACTCGTCGTTGCGGCAGGGGCGACCATGCTGGTCGGATGGCGGCGCGGCATGAGCTGGCAGCAGATCCAAGACGGGATGGTCGGTGCCATTACCGTATCGATTATGCCCATGATGATTCTGCTCTCCGTTGGCGCTTTAATCGGAAGCTGGATCATTAGTGGCACCGTGCCCGGCATGATTTTTTACGGATTGCAGTTACTCAATCCTGATATTTTCTATGCTGCCTCAGCCGTTATTTGTGCACTCGCATCATTGAGTCTGGGCAGCTCGTGGACAGTTGCCGGTACCCTGGGCATTGGCCTCATGGGCATTGCAACTACCTATGGCTTGTCCCCCGCCATTACCGCCGGCGCGATTATCTCGGGCGCTTATTTCGGCGATAAACTATCGCCGCTCTCGGATACAACTAATCTTGCTGCGGCAGCCGTTGGGGTCGATCTATTTGAGCACATTAAAAATATGCTGTGGACGACCTTGCCGGCGTTTGCCTTGGCCCTGCTCTTTTTTGCCATTATTGGCAGTGAGGGGGCGGCCGCACCCGATGACATTACTCGTATCCGAGCCGCACTGTCTGACCAATTTGCGATCACTCCCTGGGTGCTGTCGCCGCTGGCGCTGATGCTGGCAATGATTTACTTCAAGATCCCCGCTTACCCCGCCATCTTACTGTGCACGCTATGCGGTACCGCTTACGGTGCGGTCTTTCAGCCCGAAGTAGTGCGCACCATGGCCCTAACAGCCCATCCGGACTCGCCTGCGCCACTGTTACAGGGGTTGTGGATGGCGCTCTTCTCCGGCTACCAATCGCCGGCTGAAATGGATCAATTAAGCCAGCTGCTTAATAAGGGCGGCTTGGCCAGCATGCTCAATACCATCTTCTTGATTCTGACTGCCATGACTTTTGGTGGGTTGCTCGATAGCACCGGTATTTTGCGACAGTTGCTCGACTTAGTTTTGAAAGGCGTAAAACGGACGGGCGACCTGATTCTGGCAACGGTAGGAGGTGGGATCATCACTAATATTTTAGCTGCGGATCAATTTCTCGCGATCACCTTACCCGGGCGCTTGTTTATCTCCGCGTACGATGATCGCGGCCTGAGTCGACTGAGCTTATCGAGAACACTCGAAGATTCGGCAACACTCACCTCCGTACTGGTGCCCTGGAATACGTGTGGTGCTTTTATGGCGGCAACATTGGGGGTGGCTACCTTCACCTACGCACCCTACGCTCTGTTCAACTTGATCTGTCCGGTCCTCGCGGTGCTGTTTGGCTACTTAATGATTGCCCAACCCCAACAGACCGCAGTGAGTCCATGAACTGGGATTATGATCAGCCGTTCACCCTCGCAGTGACGGTTGAGCCTCACCATATTGACGCGCTCG
>Ga0228650_1001142_pt1 | contig 10237 bp, 10 predicted proteins | sample 62DmetaG_FD_183171 | JGI IMG/M metagenome (GOLD analysis project Ga0228650, IMG submission 183171) | Seawater microbial communities from Monterey Bay, California, United States - 62D | ecosystem: Environmental > Aquatic > Marine > Coastal | place: USA: California | collected 2016-10-28
TTGTCCGCCTCAATGCGCAACACTGCAACATCAGTTTTAGCATCCGAACCGATTAATTCAGCAACAAACTCACGATCATCGGCAAGGCGCACCCGAATTTCATCGACCGGATCCCCCTGCTCGCCCATCACCACGTGATGATTGGTCACGATGTACCCATCGGTCGAAACAATCACTCCTGAACCCACGCCGGTACTTTCCTGCTGCTGCCCCCGAGGTGCATCACCATAATTTCTGGGAATAGGAAAACCAAACTGGCGGAAGAGCTCCTCCATACCGCGGGGCACGGTCATCCCGGATCTACGATCCTCGATTACACTGGATGTATACACCGCAACCACCGAAGGAGTTGCACGCGCCAGCACATCTGCATAGGAGACAACGGGTATGTCGCGCGTAGGTTCAATCGGCTTGGCATCTGCCTGAATGTTCAGGGTCGCACGCTCACCTGCAAGCAATGTGGCAGATAGAAAGGCCGCAACCACTAGAGATATGATGCTTGTTTTCATAATCAGCATAACATCCACGACAAGCAACCGAGAGGCAAGTTCCTCTCATAATTAGCAGCTCTGCTAAAATCCTTTTACGTCAAACAGACCCGTTACACTTTCATTATCATGAATTCGGCGAATTCCCTCGCCGAGTAGTTCGGCGACACTGAGTACCGTGATCGGGACACCCTCTCGCTGTTGAACGGGCGTTGTATTGGTAGTAATCAGCTGATCCAGAATGCCCGAAGAAAGCCGCTCGTACCCGCGCTCGTTCAAAACACCATGACTGACTGCCGCCATCACACGCGCTGCACCGTTCTTTTTGAGCAACTCAGCGGCAGCACACAAGGTACCCGCAGTCTCAGTCATATCATCAATCAACAGTATATCGCGCCCCTCCGTCTCGCCGACCAATGAAACCGCTTCCACCGTTTCAGCCGAAGTACGGCGCTTTGCGATGAAACCAATCGGTACATTGAGCAAACCGGCATAGGCCGAGGCCATCTTCATACCACCCACATCGGGCGAAAACAGCGTCAGATTATCCGTATCGATATTCTTCAAATACTTAAACAACACCGGAGAGGCATACAGATGATCCACCGGAATGTCGAAAAAGCCCTGAATCTGCTGAGCGTGTAAATCGACGGTGAGCACACGATTCGCACCCGAGGACACGAGGAGATTCGCTACGAGCTTCGAGGTAATCGGGACGCGGGGCTGATCTTTGCGGTCCTGCCGCGCATAACCATAGAACGGAATGACGGCAGTGATTCGTTTCGCCGAAGCACGCCGTGCGGCATCAATCATGATGAATAACTCCATCAAGTGCTGATTCGCGGGATTACTGGTCGGCTGAATAATAAATACGTCCGCCCCCCGGATGTTTTCATCGATCCGCACAAAGGTCTCACCATCAGGGAAACTCTTCACCGTGGCCGCGCCTAAAGGTTCACCCAGATAATCACATATTTCCTGAGCGAGCTCAGGATTGGCATTACCGCAAAAGATTTTCAGTTTATTCTGGCTCATGGTGTCGTATCAGGGACGTGCTTCGTGGAGAGATTCGACGCTTTTCTCCAGTTGATCAAACCTTTTGAAAAGATCCGGCAATTTTCGCTGCAAGCTGTAGATACGATTCATGAGGATTGAGGATTCCGCAGGCATTCCAGCGACTTTCGCATGTGCGGGAACAGAGCGCGTAACGCCCGTCGAAGCCGTAATAATCACACCATCCCCGACCTTAAGGTGACCGGCTATCCCCGCCTGGCCGGCGACAATGACGCCATCTCCGAGTTGGCTACTGCCACCCACTCCGACTTGGGCGACCAACAAACAATTTTTGCCGATGCGCACGTTGTGCGCCACCTGTACCTGATTGTCGATTTTGGTACCCGCCCCTATGTGCGTCGTTCCAAAGCGTGCGCGATCAACCGTCGAATTCGCGCCGATATCGACATCCGCCTCCGTCACGACGGTACCGATTTGCGGGATGCGTTGATGCGCCCCTTGGATCGGTGTGTAGCCATAACCGTCGGCACCGATCACACAACCCTGCAACAAACGGTTGCGCGGTCCGATCTGACAGTAATCACTGATTACTACCTGCGGGAAAACCAATGTCTCTTCTGCGATCTGCGCACCACGCCCGACCGAAACATGATCGGCCAATACAACCCCTGGCCCAATGGATGCCTCCGCACCGATATAGCAAAATGCCCCAATGCTGGCAGACGCATCCACCTGCGCCTGCGGCTCCACATAGGCAGTAGGATGCACTCCTGCTGGCGGCTTCGGCAGCAGCTCCATCTCTATATCGCGGCACAATAGCGCCAAAGCATACGATGGATTTTCCAGCCGGATGTACAATTGGGAGGCACGGGGCTGACCCTGATAATCCATAGGGAGCAGCAAGACCGATGCTTGCGACGCTTCGACTTGATCCCGATACTTCGGATTACCTAAAAACGAAAGATCACCGCTACCTGCATCTGCCAAGGCGGCGATACCGGTGATTGCACCATCAAAGTCACCCTCGCAAACAGCACCGCTATCGATGATTTCGAGAATACGTGCGAATGAATAAGAAAAAGCCATGGCTCAGATAAAAGAAAAAACCCCGTCCTTTGCGAGAACAGGGTTTTGAAAAAATGGATTGTGAAAATTACTCCGCGTTGAGTATCGCGATCACCGCGTCAGTGATTTCAAGCGCATCGCTGGCAAACATCACTTGGCCGGCATAGAAGGAATACTCCGTTTCGGATCCGTCGTCTTCCTGGACCTTCACATCACGAGGTATAATCGGGAAAACCAGGTCGATGTTCTTGTCTTTGGCGACGCTATTGACTGCATCCCGTGCCTTATACTCGTATGGGTTCAGCGCACTTTGACGCGCCTGTTGCGTTTTATCCTGCAACTGCTGGCCAAAATCATTGAGCTGACGGATCTTCGCTTCATTCGCAGCAATTAAATCCTTGGCTTCTTCGGCAGCAGCCTGACGTTCTGCATCTGCAATCGCGGGATTCAGCGATTTCTGCTGCAGTTCTTGAATTTGGCTTTCTACCGCATCCAAACCAAGTTTTTGCTTAAAGCTATCGATTTCTTCTTGGGCGGTTTGCTCGGCACCGGCAATACGCTCCAGCGCAGACTGGTAGGCAGCGTAGTCAGCGAGCACACGCTCCATGTTTACCGTACCAACAACAGCGGCTTTTTGCGCGAACAGGCTACCTGCTGACAGGGTAGCAATGAGAATCAATGAGGATAGTTTTTTCATATTCGATTGTGTATTGAGATTAGAAGTTGAGCATCGACGCACTCAAAAGCGAGTTCCGAAAGAGAAATTAAATTGAGACCCATCCGCCTCGCCGGTCGGATCGGTAATTGGAAAACCAAGATCGAGCTTTAGTGGCGAGCCCATCATCATCAAACGAGCGCCCACGCCCCAATTATCGGCATAGTTGCTTGGACTGAAATCACTGTCATCTTCATTAACAAAACCCCAATCATAGAAAACAACCAGCCCCAAAGGTTCCGCAATTCTGAAGCCATATTCGAAGGACAGCATTGTGTAGGTATTACCACCAATCGATTCGGTCGCGTCGTCGGCGTCTCTAGGCCCAATATCACGGTAGTCGTAACCGCGCAGCGAGTCGGGGCCACCCAAGTAAAAGCGATCGTAGAAAGGGATCGTATCGCTATCCCCATAAGGAATCGCAGTGCCAGCTCGCGCATAGATCGCCAGGGTTTGGTCCAGCGTCTCAAAGGTCGGAATGAAGTGCGCCATACGCCCTTCTAACTTGAAGTAATTAATATCTCCACCGAGACCCGCCCATTGCGTCGACAGCGTCGTGCGATTGCCCCGGCTGGTGAACAGCAAGGAATCACGGGTATCACGCAAAAAGGTTAGACCGACTTTGGACACCACTTCCTCGCCCTCCGCCTCTTCGAATACATCTGCAACCGTTGGATCATCGACTCCGGGCACACCGGCAACATCAAAGATTTCAACAATCTCGTAACGGTACGATAGACGTGCCTCCACTAGCTCAAATAAACGGCGGCGCAGGTAGAGCTCAAAACCGGTACGCAATTCGTTATAATCGGAGCTGACATAATCGGACTCGCGACGGAAGAGTTCGACGCCAAAGGCAAGCCGCTGCTCGAAGAGCCACGGCTCTTCAAAGGCGACAATCAGCTCATTACTCTGCGAGCCAAATGAGCCGCGTAGGCGCATTTTTTGACCGTCACCCTGAAAACCATTACGCCAATTAAAGAGGTCGAAATTCCCTTGCGTGAGTTCAAAGAAGATCACGGCACTCTGCACGGAACCGAAACCGGCGCCGAAACTAAAGCTACCGGTACGGCCTTCACGGACGGTCACCCCGAGATCCTTGCGTCCCGGAACATTGGTCACCTCGGGGTTGAGGCGTACGTCCTCGAAAAATTGGGTATTCTTGAGGCGACGCTCACTGGTTTCCATGCGCTTCAAGTCAAAGACATCACCGGGGCGGAGCGCCAATTCGCGCAGAATAACTCGTGTCTTGGTCTTGGTATTACCCTCAACATTGATGGATTCGACATAGAATTTCTCGCTCTCGCGAATGCGAAAGACCACATCGATGCGGCGCGTCTGCATATTTGGAACACGCTCTGCGCGCACATAGGACTCCAAATAACCTCGTGAGGCATAGTAGTCACGCAAGGCACTTGCTGCGGCGTCGATCCGCTCCGGCGAAAAGGGTTCGCCCTCCTGAAGGCGCATTGCACCCAGTAACTCACCTGCCGTAAAGATGGAATGGTTCGCAACTGATAATTCACCCAAAACATAGCGTCGACCTTCAGTAATGGGTATCGTTATCTGAATTTTCTTGGCGGTTTGGTACTCGATTTCGACTTGGTCGGCATCGATTTCGACATCCAGGAAGCCACGATTGCGGTAAAACGCACGCAGCAAGTCCAGGTCCTCGTCGAACTGGTTCGCATCGTAAATTCCGGCTCCTGTTAACCAAGCGATCCAATTGGTTTTCTTGGTTTGTAGTTGTTTCCTTAACTGGCGCGCAGTGAAGGCGTTTAAGCCCGTGAAATCAATTTCAGTGATCTTCACCTTACCACCGGCTGCAATATCATAAATGACTGTCGCGTAACCAGTCTCCGCATCTCTGTTGATACGATACTCTACGGCCACATCCGGATAGCCTTTTTCAATGTAGTAGTCCTGAATCTTTTCACCGGCCAAGGACACCCAGTACTCATCAAGCGGAACCCCCGATTCGATTTCTCCCTTGGTCGTCAAACGCTCGGGAGAAAACCCTTCGTTACCATTAAATTCGATCGCTCCAATCGTATACTTCGGTACGACAACAAAAATCACATCCACCTTGCCGGCGTCCGCCTGCTCAACCTTGACTTCGATGAACTCGAATTGATTGGTAGTATATAAGGAGCGGATCGATTGATCTACCAAAACAGGATTGTAGGCCATGCCCGAACGCAATTGTACATTACTGCGGACATACTCATCACTGACTGGCTGAAAGCCTTGAAACTCGATGCGGATGCGGCTCACCTCGGGTTCGGCAGACGGCACATCCTGCGCGTTCAGCATAGCGGCTATCAGAAGGCCGGCAAAGAGCCACAGTGAACGTAGAGCGTTGGGTAAAAGTCGCATGGTAGAGAAGGGCCGATTCAGCAAGCCAGATTAACGCTGGAAGTTTTCATAGCGCGTGTAGCGTCTGACAAAAGTTAAGTCTATGTCACCTATTGGTCCGTTACGTTGCTTGGCAATGATTAATTTAATCTGCTCCACATCGCCGGGCATTCCACCGTCTTGAACCGCTTCATCCTCGTCACGTTTTTTCGGCCGGTGAAGAATCATGACGACATCGGCATCCTGCTCGATCGATCCTGACTCGCGCAGATCGGAAAGGCGAGGATCACGGCTTTCACGCTCCGACTCACGATTGAGCTGACTGAGGACGACCACAGGGACATTCAGCTCCTTGGCCATTCCTTTCACCCCACGTGAGATTTCGGCAATTTGCTGTTCGCGGGGCACGCGCGGGTCAGAACCACGTAACAGTTGTAGGTAATCAATCACCACAAGACCTAAGCGGTGTTTGGTATCGATACGGCGGGCTTTGGCACGCAGGTCTAAAATGGTCGAACTAGAGGCATCATCGATCCACAGGGGTGCTTGTTCGAGTTCTTTGACGGCTTGAGCAATTTCGCGCTGATCCTGAGATGATGCCACACGGTCGCGGATGCGTTTCATGTCGACCCGTGCGCGACTACAAATCAGGCGCATCGCCAGATCTGCGGCAGTCATCTCTAAACTAAACACCAACACACCGGAAGGCTTACGACCCCCATCGGGGAGAATCGCATGCTCAGCAAAATTCATTGCCAACGATGTTTTACCGACCGAGGGCCGCGCCGCGAGGACAATCATTTGCCCCGGATGGAATCCATAGGTCATGCCATCCAAATCGCGAAATCCGGACATGACACCCTCAATATCATCACGCCCATTCAATAGAGCATGAATATTCGTAACGGCTAGATTAAGGGATTCCTTAATCGGCGTGGCGCCTTCCGTCACCCGTCCGCTGCTAATCATGTGGATATCTTCTTCGATCTTTTCAATGAAGACGCTGATATCTTCCTGCTGTACATAGCAGGCCTCGATCGCCTCGCGGGAGGTGCGAATCAAGCGACGCAAAAGATATTTCTCATGGACGATCTTGGCGAAATAGCGCGCGTGTGCTGCCGTCTCGATGCGATCCTGAATCGCATAAATTGCGGCGATCCCGCCAACCTCCTCGTCGTTGCCCTCTTTTTTAAGGTGCTCAATGAGTAAAATCTCATCGATCGGATCACCTGTCTCATAGAGCGCCAGTAAGGCTCCAAACAATACCTGGTGCGCAGTCTTGTAAAAGAAATCCGGAAGAATCTTGGCTTCAATGCAATCGGTAAGGACCTCACGCCCGCCATCAATCAAGCAGGATGCGAGTAAGCCTTCCTCCGCCTCAATGCTATGAGGTTGCACGCGAACCGCTTCAAGCGGATCACTGGCATTCGCCTCATTTCGAAAATCCCTGCCGCCCTTACCGCGACCATAGGTTGGTGGCGTCGTTTCAGGGGGCATAGTTCTTAGTCAAAACGACTTGAATGAAACGGCTTATTCGTCCTCCCCAGCATCGGCATCGTCTTCCACCACTTCAATTGGGTTTTCGGAGACGACTTCGAACTTTAATTCAGCTGAAATATCGCTGTGGAGTTTAACGGCCACGGTATGGGAACCCAGGTCCTTAACCGGAGCTGGAAGCGAAAGTTGCTTTTTAACCAATTCAATCCCCTCCTCTTTGAGTCGATTGAGCAAATCATTAGCGGTGACGGCACCATACATCTTACCACCTTCGCCGGTTTTCACCGCGATCGCAATCGTCGTACTTGAAACCTTGGCGGCGAGCTCACGTGCTGCCTCAAGTTCCTTTACTTCACGTGCTTCACGCGCTTTGAGCAATGCTTCCATTTGCTTCTTGTTCGCCTGTGTGATCGGCAGAGCAACTTTGCGCGGGAGCAAAAAATTGCGTGCATAGCCTGCACGAACAGTCACGGTGTCACCTTCAGCGCCGAGACCTTGAATGGGTTGTAAGAGAAGAACCTGGTTAGTGGCCATATTTCGTATTCGTTTAAGAGATTAAAAGATAGTTAGTGATTATTTAAAAAGGCACGTCTTGATCCAGCCCATCGTCCTGTGGCGAAGCCGCAGGCAAATCTGTTGGCGTCGCTTGCGAGCGCTCCGGTGGGGAACTCGTTTCGTAGCCCCCTTGGTTTTCGTCACGGCTGCCTAAAAATTGAAAGTTCTCCAAAACCACGCCAAGCTTACTACGCTTTTGGCCCTCGTTGCTTTCCCACTGGTCGAGCTTGAGACGGCCTTCTACCATGATCGGGCGCCCTTTGCGCATATACTTGGCAATGACTTCCGCCTGCTTACCAAAGGCATCAATATCGACAAAAGTTGTCTCTTCGCGGCGCTCACCCTCCCGGGTCGAATAATTGCGCGACACGGCCAGACCCAACTTACAGATCGAATGACCGTTCGGCGTGACACGCATTTCCGGGTCGCGCGTCAAGTTGCCCATGAGAATAACTTTGTTGAAGGAGGCCATGGTCTGTAGTTGTGGTTGAGTGCACCGCGAAACGGTGCTCGAGGTTACGCTTCGACGAAGATGCGATTGACGCGCTTGTCGTGCTTTAATTTTTCTTTGAGATCAGTTGGTACGCTGCCCGCACCGGAAACCCACATTTGCACGTAGTGTCCCTGTGCAAAGCGACGGTCTGCGGCGCGCGCGAATTCCCGCACACCGAGATCTTCAACGTCGGTTGTTTCGCCGCCGATACCGGTGAGCGTTTGCTTGATATCATCGATCACTTTTGGTGCGTCGTCTTCGGTTGCACGGAGATCGAGGATGAAGGAGATTTTATAGTTATTGGCTGTCGTTGCGCTCATGCTGAGGTGCTGTGCGTTGGTTGATTAAGTTCATGGCAGGCTCGATCCCGCTGTCAATGATGAGCTGAATATGCTCAAGATAAGATGGTATCGAATCGGCCAAAATTTTTTGTTCTGCTTGAGTCAATTGACTGAGAACATAGTCGGCAAGGTCCATTTCTTTATGTGGTTTGGCACCGATACCGATACGGTAACGATTAAACCCTACACCCACCTGCTCCAGGATACTGGTAATGCCGTTATGGCCACCAGCGCTACCGCAGTGACTGAGCTTCACGCGGCCGAACTCGAGTGTCAGGTCATCGTAGAGTACCAGTAGCGACTCGGGCGTGAGTCGCCGGTAGCGCAGAATCGCGCCCAGCGAACGACCACTCGAATTCATGAAGGTTTGCGGCTTCACGAGGAGGAGTTTCCTGTCGTTAACGCTGACTTGTGCGATCTCGGCCTCGAATTTAGGTTCGTTTTTCCATTGAGCACTCAGTTGTTTAGCCAAGTGGTCGATGCATTCGAACCCGAGGTTGTGTCGGGTGTTGCGGTATTTCAGGCCCGGGTTTCCGAGCCCAGCAATGACCGCGATGGACATTTTACAAAGAACAAAGTGGAGCCGAACGCTCCGATTAAAATTTAAATTCGATTAAGCGTCGGCGCCCTCTTCGGCAGCCTCTTCCTTAATGTTGTCAGCCGGGACACTCGCCGCATCCACTTCCTCCGCTACTTCAGGCTCGGCTGCAGCGACTGTTGGCGGTTGGCATGAAACAATCACTTGAATCGGGTTGCCCAGGTACTCTACCCCTTCGATCACAGGTAAGTCACTAATGTGGATCGCTTCGCCGACCTTGAGGGCTGCGACATCCACAGGGATGTGGTCTGGCAATTTAGACGGACGGCAACGGATCTCCACCTCGTGGGATTTGTGGTCAATGATGCCACCTTCGTTTTTGACGCCGTCACACGCTGCTTCGTTCGCCAAATGCGTGGGGACACTGGTAACAAAAGACTCGCCGCGCTTCACTTCTTGAAAATCGATATGGTTAATCGAGCCCTTGATGGCGTGATGCTGCACATCATTGATCAAGGTGAGCATACTCTCGCCATTCTCATCAGTGAGTTCGATAAGTGAGGCTTCGCCGCCGAGCTCGCGGTTGAGGTTGCGGAATTCAACTGCATTGACGGTCACCGAACGAGCCGTACCTTTACTGTAAACACTGGCGGGAATCTTGCCTGCTGCACGAAGGCGGCGCACTGCGCCACGGCCGGTTACTTCACGAGAAACGACGTTGAGTTTGATTTGATTCATGTCTGAAAAATTGAGTACAAATGAGCGGCTTAAACGCAGCTGGGAATGTGAGAAAACCGCGCACAATAAAATAGAGACTTCGAAAAGCAACCTAAAGTTTACGCAATTTTTAGGTAAAGCCATGACCTAAAAATAATCTCGTCAGCGAGACATCAACCCGCCTCAACTTATTCGCGTTTATGGTACAAGATCCCACACCCAGACTGAGTCCGGAGCGACTGGCCGCGCTGGCAAGCATCCCTGCCAATAGCGCGCCCTCTCCTGCCTACATCATTCATTTGGACCTGCTGGAAGCAAATGGGCGCCTACTACAATCGGTCGCCGAACGATCCGGCGCCAAGATTCTACTCGCTCTCAAGGGCTTTGCTTGCCACAGCACCTTCTCGCACCTGCAGCCCTATTTGGCAGGCACCACTTCCAGTGGACTGCACGAGAGCC
>Ga0228650_1001149_pt1 | contig 10202 bp, 7 predicted proteins | sample 62DmetaG_FD_183171 | JGI IMG/M metagenome (GOLD analysis project Ga0228650, IMG submission 183171) | Seawater microbial communities from Monterey Bay, California, United States - 62D | ecosystem: Environmental > Aquatic > Marine > Coastal | place: USA: California | collected 2016-10-28
AGAATACCGAGCCGCTCCGAGAGCGCGGTGATCGACTCATCGCGCTCGGGGTGAAAGCGGACGCGGTACTTGCCATTACTGCCCGCTTCGAGGACTTTTGCTTGATACTCGCCGGGTTGACCGAAGGTAACTGCGTTAAAGGTTTTTTTGCCTGGCTTGAGTAGGCACCACCAAGTCAATGCGTCCTCGGCGGGCTGGAGCAGTAGGCACTCGACTTTGCCACCTGTCGGGCGCTGCCCGAATAGGCGCGCCTTGAGCACCGCGGCGTTGTTTCGGAAAAAGCGTGGATTGGGTGGTAGGTATTTTCCGATCTCTGAAAACTGAGCATGAGTAAGGCGGCGCGTTTTTCGGTCGACAATCATTAGGCGAGAGCTATCGCGAACGGCGGCGGGCTCTTGAGCGATCTGTTCCGATGGCAGAGAATAGTCGAAGAGAGAAATATTCATTACAGACGTTTTTCTAGTGGGGAGGCGCGGAGGTAAACATTTTAATCTTTAATATTTGGTGGGCTTTGTTGCTATCGGGCACATGAATTTGATCACACCGGAAGTTCGTTCGCAAATCGAAGAGATTACTCGCCGTGCTGGCCATATCTGGAGGTATCTTTGACGGGGATACGAAGAGCGAACGCATTAATGAGCTCGAAGCGCAAATGTCGCAGGCGAGTTTTTGGGACGATCAGGCCGTGGCGCAGAAGGTGATCGCAGGGGCAAACCGCCTGAAAAATACGGTTAACCCTGCCCGTGCGTTTAACGGGGAAGTGGAGGATCTGCGTGCGATGCTCGAACTCGTCGACGAAATGGGAGATGAGCCCGAGGCCGAGGCCTATCAACAAGAAATCATCGAGACACTGGAGCGTTTGCAGCCGAAGCTAGACCAGCTAGAGCTAGCTTCTTTCCTCAGCGGGCCGCATGACTCTTGCAATGCCTTCCTGACAGTCAACTCCGGTGCGGGCGGCACCGAGAGTTGCGATTGGGCGGATATGATGCTGCGCATGTATACCCGCTGGGCAGAGCAGGCAGGTTTTAAAACTGAAGTCCTTGATATCCAGCCTGGGGAAGAGGCTGGCATCAGCTCGGCGACTCTACGGATTGAGGGTGCCAATGCCTTCGGCTACGCCAAGGCCGAGCGTGGCGTGCACCGCCTCGTTCGTATCAGCCCGTTTGACTCCAATGCGCGCCGGCATACTTCCTTCTCTTCCGTGGATGTGATTGCAGAAATAGAAGACGACATCGATCTAGAGATCGACGAGGCCGACATCCGCACCGACGTCTACCGCGCCAGTGGCAAGGGCGGCCAGCATGTGAACCGGACAGAGTCCGCCGTGCGGCTGACCCACATTCCGAGCGGCATTGTGGTGACCTGCCAAAACGAGCGCTCGCAGATCAAAAACAAAGCCACCGCGATGAAGACCCTAAAGTCACGCCTCTATGAGAAATTGGAGGACGAGAAGCGCAGTGAGATGGAGAAATTCTACGGCGAAAAGGGTGAGATCGCCTGGGGTAACCAGATTCGCTCCTACGTTTTCCAGCCTTACCAAATGGTCAAAGACCTACGCACCGGCGTCGAAACAGGGAATGTTCAGGCTGTCATGGATGGTGCGCTCGACCCTTTTGTCCACGCCTGGCTCCGTGCCGGTGGACCCACCTCCCGCAAAGCCGCCGCAGATCGAGAATTTGGAGATGAGTAAATAGTCGGGTGCTTCAGCCCCGACCTTCGATTCGGCCATTGCATAATCCTCTGTGTCTGTGCGATCAGGCGAATCTTCTAGCTCATGGAGGGGCTCGCTCTGCGTGACCGTCGCAGTTTAGTGAAAATAGCCACTGTAATACGGACACGCAGAGCGCGTCCCTGCATTTTGCGTAAGGTAAAAAGTACCGCAGTTTCGCGATTAGACTCTGCTGAGGGCATTCGTATAAGGGGCACTTGACTTCCGTGCCAATATATTGCTTATTTAATGTATGAAACCCATTACTATTAATGTATCTGAGAGTACTTATCGTGAGTTTAAGAACTATGCGCGGCGACAGGATCGTAAGACGGCTGAGCTAATTCGCGAGGCGATGGAGCTTTACCGCGAGAAGAAAATACTAGATTCGGGTGCCACGAGCCTTCGGGAACTCCGTCCGAAATCTTTAGGTAAAGTGCTCCAGCCGCTTAGCTTAGAAGACGACTTTCTCGGCGAAATGGTCAACTTTTAGAAAGTGATGCGGCAAGCGCAGGCAGCTCTCGTTGGGATTGATACTCCATTTCTCGTCGCGCACACGGTGCTGGAGCACCCCGAGCACTCGCAGGCGGTGACCTGTTGTCAGCGTCTACTGGCGGAAGATCGATTACTGGCACTCTGCCCGACTATCGTCGACGAGTTTCTACATATCGTCACGGATCCACGGCGCTTCGAGCATCCGCTCCCCATGTTTGACGCTATTGGCATCGCTCAGACTTGGTTGCAGAGTCAAGAAACTGCCTACTTAGTAGGAACTGTGGCTAGTGATCGTCTTCAACTGGATTGGATGCTACGGCATCGCCTCGGGCGAAAGCGCATCAATGATACACGAATCGCCTCCATATACTATCAGCATGGCGTGCGAACACTGTTGACCTCGAATGTGCGCGATTTTTCAGTGTTCGACGCTTTCGAAATCATTAATTTGAGTCATGAATGAATCTACACTAAGCAGCCACGGCCTCAGCTACGATGAAGCGCTTCGTGCCTTCTCTGATCAGAGCCTGTTTGAAAGCAAGACTTGGCGTTACTCGCCGGAGGCCTTTCCGCTGAGCCCCGCGCAGCTTCAACAGATCGAGCAAATCGGGCAGGCTTGTTACGAGTTTTATAAGGCGCAAGAGACGCTCTACCTGCGCTCGGCTGAGGGGAAGAATTTGCTCCGCAACCGACCACTCAAAGCGCCCTGGGTGGCGGCCTATCTGGATCGGGGCAAGCCAGAGGCACTTATTCAGCACGCGCGGACAAAGGCACTACGCGGTGCCATGCCCATGGTGATTCGCCCTGACCTTTTGCTTACGGAAGATGGTTTTGCCATGACCGAGATCGACTCCGTGCCTGGCGGCATTGGCCTGACGGCATTTCTCAATCGTCTCTACGCCGAGGTGCATGGTGATTCATTAGTCGGATCGGGCGCGCAAGACATGGTCGAGGCATTTTACACTGTGCTGGCGCAGCGAGCGCCCAAGCAGCAAGCGCCCTATATCGCAATTCTCGTCAGTGATGAAGCGGCCACTTACCGCCCTGAGATGGAGTGGCTGGCTTCTCAGCTTCGACAGCTAGGCAAGCGCGTCCACGTCTTTCATCCAGACGAGGTCATGCCCTTGGGCGAAGACATCTGCGTCGGCATCGATGGGGATCCGCAAAAGCTTGATCTTATTTACCGATTCTGGGAGCTCTTTGATTTAGCGAACGTCTCGATAGCGGACTTTTTACTCAAAGCGGGCGAAGCGGCGCAAGTCCACTTGAGCCCGCCAATGCGGCCCTTCCAAGAAGAGAAGCTCAGCCTCGCGCTCTTCCATCATCACATTCTCGAAGACTTCTGGCGCGAGAACCTCTCGAAACAGTCTTACCAGGCATTGGCCAAAGTCATCCCGCAGACCTGGGTCATGGACCCGGTCGAACTGCCGCCAAATGCCGTACTTGACGCCCCGCTGATTGGGGGTAAGCCAATGACGGATTGGTCGCAGTTGATTGAGGCGAGCAAGAAGGAGCGTAAGCTGATTATTAAAATCAGCGGTTTCCACGAAAGTGCATGGGGCGCTCGCAGTGTCACGTTGGGTAGCGACTCCTCCCGTGCCGACTGGGAGAGTGCGATTCAACAAGCGATCACGATGGCGGACACCTCGCTGCATATTTTGCAGAGCTACAAAAAGCCGATGCGCCTGCGCCACCCCGTCTACAGAGACGACGGTAGCCTTTATCAAATGGAAGGCCGTATGCGCCTCTGCCCCTACTACTTTGTCGATGAGCCGGGCAAAGCGGCGAATCTTCAGGGTATTTTAGCCACTCTATGCCCCGCCGATAAGAAGATTATTCACGGCATGAAGGATGCCGCGCTGCTGCCGTGCGTGGAAGCTTCGTAGGTTGCGTGTTTGCGTGTCGCTTAAAATGTAGGATGCTGGCGATAGCCAGTGTCTAGTGTGTATGCCCCTTGCAAGTATCGCTTGGCGCACTATAAGGGCTCTCGCCTTTACTACAGGAAGTAAACTGCAAGGCGCTTGGAGCTTCTCTCATCGCACGATACTGCAGGTTGGTCGGTTAACCTGAGCAAGCTCAGTCACTAGGTTTCCATAATGATGTAGCCATAAATAAGGATGCCGGGTATTGACTAGAAGAGGTCTATTAAACTGTCGAATTAAGCATCCTTGGAAATTCTATCCGAAAAGAAAGAGACCATTTCACCAGAAAGGCAGCTTTTTTGCTTTCTGCTTTCCTATTGCTCGTAAAAGCCTATGCAGTGCATATTCTTTGATGCCTCATGGTCAAAGATATTTAATTTAAACTAAGACCGCCACATGACAACAACTGCTAAAAAGCCAAAAAAATCTCCCACAAAAAAAGCCGCGACTGCAAAATCTGGAGCCAAAGCTTCTCGTTTCGAGTTGGATGACAGCAAAGAATCGATGAAGACTTCGATTCTAAATCACTTGCGTTATACTCTGGCTCGTCATCCTGAGAGTGCGACCCATGACGAGTGGTGGACGGCTACCTGTTCCGCCGTGCGCGACCGCTTGCTCGAACGCTTCATGGAAACGCAAGCAGTGCACAACGAGAAAAAGGTGCGCCGCGCCTACTACTTGAGCCTAGAGTATTTGATGGGTCGCCTGCTTGTGAATAATTTGCACAATGCCGGGCTCTTCGAGCAAACACGCGACGCGCTGACCGAGCTCGGGCAAGACTTCACACAAATTGCCGACGAAGAGGCTGACATGGGACTCGGCAATGGTGGTCTAGGTCGACTGGCTGCCTGTTTCCTTGATTCCCTAGCCACGCTAGATCTGCCCGCGATCGGTTACGGTATCCACTATGAGTATGGCCTCTTTCGCCAAGAGTTTAAAGACGGCCACCAAATCGAACACCCCGACGTGTGGATGGAAAAAGGCTGCCCCTGGGAAGTTATGCGCCCAAACTTTGCGCAAAAAGTACAACTCTTCGGCCGTGTCGAGCATCAGATGGATAGTAAGGGCGTCTTTAAGCCTAATTGGGTCGACTACAAAACGATCGAAGGCGTGCCTTATGATATTGGTATCGTTGGCTATGGCGGCGAGACGGTCAACTTCCTCCGGCTATGGGACTCGAAGTCCACGCACGAGTTTGACCTTGATATTTTCAACGATGGTGGCTACGTCGAAGCTGTCCGTGAAAAGGCGATGGGTGAGACCATCTCCAAAGTGCTTTATCCGAATGACTCTACCGAAAACGGTAAAGAGCTTCGCCTCATTCAACAGTACTTCTTTGTTACTTGCTCACTTAAGGATATCATTCGCCGCTTCCATGCGAACCATAGCGAATGGTCGGAGTTTGCAGATTACAATGCACTGCAGCTCAATGATACGCACCCAGCCATCGCCATACCTGAACTCATGCGCCTTTTGATCGACGATTATGGCCAAGAGTGGGATGCTGCTTGGGTGATCACACGCGGCGTCTGTAACTACACGAATCACACACTCCTCCCCGAGGCCCTTGAGAAGTGGAGCGTGCCTCTCTTCGAAAAAGTGCTACCCCGCCATCTTGAGATCATCTACGAGATCAATGCACGCTTCCTCCAAGACGAGGTCGAGGCTAAGTGGCCTGGTGACGACGCCAAGAAGTCAGAGCTCTCCATCATCGAAGAAGGCCATCCAAAAATGGTGCGCATGGCCTACCTTTCAGTGGTTGGTTCAAGCAAGGTCAATGGCGTCGCCGCGCTTCACACGGATCTATTGAAGAAGAATCTCTTTGCTACCTTCCACGACTTGTATCCAAACAAGTTGATCAACATGACAAACGGCATCACACCACGTCGTTGGTTACTTGCTTGTAATCCTGGCCTGAGCGAATTGGTCGCAGAGAAGGTTGGCAAAGATTGGCCGAAAGATCTCGATAAGCTTCAGGCGGTGGCCAAGTTTGCCGACGATGCCAAATTCCAGAAGTGCTTCATGGACATCAAGCGTGCGAATAAGCAAGCTTTTGCTGATTTCGTGCTAGAGGATTCTGGTATTGTGATCAGCCCGGATGCGCTCTTCGATGTGCAGATCAAGCGTCTGCACGAGTATAAGCGGCAGCATCTCAATCTACTGCACATCCTCACGCTCTATCGCCGACTGCTCAATGATCCGGACTACGAGATGAATCCTCGTGTTTTTATCTTTGGGGCCAAGGCAGCGCCGGGCTACGCACTCGCTAAAAACATTATCCGCGCTATCAACAAAGTCGGCGAAAAGGTGAATGAGGATCCCCGAATCAAGGGTAAGATCAAGATCGTCTTTCCGCAGAACTACCGCATCACGATGGCGGAGAAAATGATTCCCGCCGCCGACCTCTCCGAGCAGATTTCAACCGCTGGTAAGGAAGCCTCCGGCACGGGTAACATGAAGCTCGCCCTTAATGGCGCACTCACTATAGGTACGCTCGATGGCGCGAACGTCGAGATCGGCGAAGATGTGGGCGATGACAACATCTTCATCTTTGGCAACACCGTCGAGCAAGTCGAAGCCATCCGCGAGAAGGGCTATAACCCCTACGATCATTACAATAGCAACTGGGAGCTCAAAGCGGTCATCGATTGGCTGCGATCGGACTATTTCGCACCTGGCGAGCAGGACGCCTTTGCTCCGCTCTGTAGTAGCTGGCTTGAAGGGGGCGACCCCTTCCTTTGCCTCGCTGACTATGCCGACTACGTGCGCGCACAAGAAGCAGTAGATAAAGCTTTTAGCGACAAAAAACGATGGGCGAAGATGGCTATCATGAACACCGCCCGGGTGGGCAAGTTCTCCTCCGACCGCACCATCAGTGAATACGCTAAACATATTTGGAAGCTCAAGCCAGTTAAGATTGCTAGGTAAATGGACGGATGCGCTCCGCGCATCCGTAAGTGGAGTCGAAGCGATCTCGCAGAAGCATCCCTTGCCGCTCTTGCTTGCTCGAGCATCGTGTAGTCACATACTGTAAAGCTATGAAGATTACACTCTGGTTTTTAGGCGTCGCCTTCTTGGGTGTCGCACTTTTGCCCTATTGGCTATTTAGGCAGAACGAATTGCCCGCAGGAACCAATTTGCGCAGTCCCAGCTTCGAGTTTAGAGATGCGCGGTTACTCATCGATCGCACGATATGGGATGCGCAGGCAGAACGTAGCATCCTCTCGCACAGCATTTTCGATGTCATGCTCCAAGAAATTGAAGCGGCAGAGACCTTCGTTATCGCTGATTTTTTTCTCTGGAACCCATGGCTGGGTGGCTCCGAACCTAGGAGTGAACTACGCCCACTCGCGCAGGAATTGGCCGACGCTCTAATCCGCAAACGTATCTGCAATCCGGACATGCCGATTCTCGTCATTACCGATCCAATTAACCGTATCTATGGCGACCACGCGCCCGAATATTTTGCGCGCATGCAAGAGGTGGGCATACCAGTCGTTTATACCGATCTCAAAGAGTTGCCTGATTCGAATCTGATTTACGCCCCAATCGCTCGTTTTTGGGGCAAATTTTTGCCTTCAGATAAGGATGATAGCCGTGCACGGATAGTGCCTAACCCTTTCGATAGTGAAGGTAAAAAATTAACCATCGCGCAACTTGGGCGCTTACTTTACTTTAAGGCGAACCATCGAAAAGTGCTTGTGACTGGCTACCGCCAGTCACTGCCACGGGTTCTGATGGGAAGTTTAAACCCTGCTGATGGCAGTGCCAATCACTCAAACCTCGCCGTGTTGGTTGCGGGCGCGGTTGCGGTCTATGCCGCCCAGTCTGAACTAGCTGTGGCCGAATGGTCTGCCGGGGAGCCATTACCAGTGATTGCACAGATTCGAGGTTTATTGCCCTCGGTCGAGTCTCTATCAAAAGCACGCTCAGGCCTGCCTTCGGTGGCGTGGCGTAGTGAGGGTGCGATCCGAGACGAACTGATTTTACAACTCAATCAAGCAGCGAGTGGCAGTCGGGTGGACGCGGCAGTGTTTTATTTTTCAGATCGCAAAATTATAGAAGCTTTTAAGGGGGCCATTAAGCGTGGCGCGCAGGTACGACTTTTACTTGATGCCAATCGAGATGCCTTTGGTCGCGAGAAAAACGGCATCCCAAATCGTATCATAGCCGCAGAACTAATGGCGCTAGCCAGGACTGCGGCGATAGAAGTGCGCTGGGCAGCCACACATGGGGAGCAATTTCATGCTAAAGTTTTACGAGTCGCCGGCGCGCAGCAGGACATTCTTTGTTTAGGCTCCGCGAATTGGACGCGGCGTAATTTATCGAACCTAAATTTAGAAGCGAATCTTCTTTTTCATGACGCGCCGCGACTGGGGCTAGACTTTGATACCTACTTCGAGGCGCTTTGGACAAATGGAGCGGCCTACGAAGAAACGCTGCCTTACGCGGACTGGTCGGAGCAGGGCTGGTCACTCCGCTGGAAGACTTGGCTTTATCGCGTTCAAGAATGGTGCGGTGCTTCGACGTTTTGATCGAGTAGAGGGGCAGACGCGGCCTGTACATTTCGGCTCAGTGAGTGCGCAGGCGGGTGAGCCTCCATTACGCGTGCTTGACCGCGATCAGAGTGAGGTCGTCGAGCTGACCACTGCCATGCGAGAAGTGATGCACGCTGTCGAGGGTCTGATCGATGATGGTTTGGGCGTCTTTATCACCGTGGCTGCGGACTAGCTCAGTCAGCCGTTCGCTCCCGTATTCTTCGCCTTGGTGGTTGAGGGTCTCGGTGATGCCATCGGTGTAGAGGAGTAGGGCATCCTTGGAGCCGAAGTGGATGGATGTGTCTTGTATGATGCGATCAAAAACCTCCGCTGGCACCATGCCGACTGCCATGCCTGGTGACTGGATAGAACCGACATTAAGTCCACCGGCGCTGTACTGGTCGTAGAAGATCGGTAGCTCGTGTCCTGCGCGGGCGAGACTTAGTTGTTCAGTCTCTAAATCGATCACGGCATAGACCATGGTGATAAACATGTCACGCTGCATGGTACGTTCCATCGCAGAATTGATCAGGCTGAGCACCTTGGAAGGGGAGCGATGCTGCTTAGCAAAATGGCGAAGGTGTGTCTGGCAGATTGCCATCAAGATCGAGGCAGAGATACCTTTGCCAGAGACATCTGCGATAGCGAAGGCGATGGTTTTATCGTCGAGCGAAAAGACATCGTAGAGGTCTCCGCCCACTTTTTGCGCGGGAGTGTAATGAGTGGCGAAGGTGATGTGGTCACAGGGAGGAAATTGCTTGGGTAGGAGGAACCCTTGAATGTTACTAGCGAGTTCAATGTCGTTATCGAGCTGGGTCTTCTCTATTTGGAGCTGAATGGCATCGCTGTTGTGTACGGCGAGGCCAACTTGCTCGGCGAGGGATTCGACGAGCGAGAAATCGGTTTTGGTAAAGGCGAGTCCGTCAGCGGGGTTGGCCACAGCGAGAACAGCGATCAGTTCGCCCTGAAAAAGTACAGGCGCGATGATGAAAGAGCGCACTTGAAGTGCGGGATCGTCGTGCTGAACGACGCGCGGGTTGTTTTGTGCGTCGGCAATCAGTAGGGCGCTGCGCGATTTGGCGACTTGGCCAATGAGGCCTTCGCCCATTTGGTAGGTCTCGGACTTGAGAATGCTCTCGAGGAATTGCGCACGTGTGCCAAGTTCACCCCTAAGGGCGTCGGGCAATTTATGCTGTGGCGGAAAAAGGCCTTCAACGGCGACGCCTTTCAAAGTATCATCAGGCCTTCGCTCGAAGATACAAGCGCTCATCGCTCCCGTACTCAAGATGGCGGCGTGGATGATGCGCTTAAACATGTCTTCGCGGTTACTCCTCTCGGCTACGGCCTCGACCATGTTGTGCATGAATTCAACTACGATCTGCTTCTCCTGCTGCAAGAGTTGCTTCTCCTCGTCGAGGATTTTGATCTGCCTTCGCTTACCAGCGTAGAGCAACCACAAGGCAAAGGCTCCTGTTAGTAATCCGAATATAAAAGGCAACATAGCTTGAGCTCTCCGGGGGGTAGAACTGAGCTCTTAGT
>Ga0228650_1001150_pt1 | contig 10200 bp, 11 predicted proteins | sample 62DmetaG_FD_183171 | JGI IMG/M metagenome (GOLD analysis project Ga0228650, IMG submission 183171) | Seawater microbial communities from Monterey Bay, California, United States - 62D | ecosystem: Environmental > Aquatic > Marine > Coastal | place: USA: California | collected 2016-10-28
TGGATTTTTAGGGTGTAGGACTAAACTAATACCACAAGCAAAAAAATTACTGTGTGAAACACCTAGTTGCTTTTGCATGGACTCGGGTAATTTGCCAAACACTTCTGAAATATTTACGCCTCCTTTTTCAAAAACAGCACCATGCTCAATGACACGTGTTCTTCCGCCACCGCCACCGGGTCGTTGCCAAACATCTTCTTGAAATTGGGCCTTGCCGTCTTCTTGTTCAAGACCAGCGGTTATATTGTCTTGCAGGGTTTTTATATAGGTAGAGAATTGGGATTTCATAATGTATAGATTTAGGAGTTGTAGGATTTAATTGCGTTAACAAATGCCTTGGCGTGGTCTACAGGAACGTTGGGCAGTATGCCGTGACCAAGGTTTGCAATGTAGTTTTGCGTGCCAAATTCGCTTACCATTTTATGTGCCAGCTTTTCAATTTCTGGAATAGGAGATAATAAACGAGAGGGATCAAAATTTCCTTGCAGGGGAATTTGCCCACCGGACAGATAACGCGCATTGCGCGCAGAACACGTCCAATCTACGCCTAGTGCGTGAGCGCCAGAACGTGCCATAATTGGAAGTGCATACCAACAGCCTTTGGCAAATGCAATTACTTTAGTTTCATCTTTAAGTGCATCAATAATCTGTTGCATGTATTGCCACGAAAAGGTTTGATAGTCTTCTTCACCTAGCATGCCACCCCATGAATCGAAAAGTTGCACAGCGTCTACACCTGCACGAACTTTTGCTTTTAGGTAGGCAATGGTAGTATCTGTAATTTTTTGAAGTAGTTCATGCGCCAAGGCGGGTTGAGAAAAGCAAAACCCTTTGGCTAGATCGAAGTTTTTAGACCCTTGTCCTTGAACGGCATAACACAAAATGGTCCAAGGCGATCCAGCAAAACCAATCAAAGGAACCCTATCGTCCAACAATATTTTGGTTTGCTTAATGGCTTCCATAACATAGTGTAAACGATCTTCAACGTCAGGCACGATTACTTTCGCTAGGTTTTCTGCGGTACGCACGGGGTTTGGCAACCAAGGCCCAACTCCGTCTTTCATTTCAACAGTGATATCCATGGCTTGCGGAATGACCAAAATATCAGAAAATAAGATGGCTGCGTCTGTTCCCACTTGGTCAATAGGCATCACAGTAATTGCTGCTGCAAGCTCTGGCGTTTGACAACGTGTAAAGAAATCATACTTGGCCTTTAGCTTCATAAAGTCAGGCAGATAACGCCCTGCCTGACGCATCATCCAAACGGGTGGTCTGTCTAGGGCTTCGCCTTCTAGTGCTCGCAAAAAAATATCGTTCTTAAGCATGCTGGTGTTTTTTTAGGTGTTGAATGGCTTTAGCCACCAAGGTTTTTATACTTGGGTTATCCAAAACGATCAAGTCTTTTGGATGCATAGGAAGTACTTTGGCAGTGGTTTTGCCAATACAAAAACAACTGCTATTACCAATTGCGTTCTTGTCTGTATAGCTCTCTACGCCACTAGGGCTGTAAAAAAGGATAGCGTCTGGCACTGCATTTATTTTTTTGACATTAAGTGTGGTATCATAAACCACAATTTCTTTAAAATTGGCTTTCAATGCAGCCATTTTTATCGCTAAAAGAGGTAATCTTCGATTTCCACAAAAATGTAAAAAAGAGGCATTTTTAGCCAATTTTTGAATAAAAAGGACTAATTCTTCCATGTTTTTCGCTGTTTTCATCGTTTTTATGCCATTTTTAAAAAGCAACGCTTTTGATTGTTCTCCAACACATAGCACGTGTGCATTTGCCAAGGGAGATTCATTTTTTAATACCGTTTTCACAGCATTCTTACTGCTGAAAATTATATAATCTGTAAGAGCAGGCATTTCAAAAGGCACGGGCTTGACATGTATAGCATCGTATTCCATATAGGCAAGACCATTTTGAACGATACGCTCACGCAAACCGACATCTAACTTTTTGGTCGATAAGATTAAGGGCTTATTCATGTAGCATCGCTTTAGCGCCCCGTGATAAGAGTTCTTTGGCAGCAATAGAACCAATGTCATGGGCTTTTTCAACAGGCATATACTCATCAAATACCAACTGTTGCTTTCCGTCTTTTTGTGTAATACTTCCAACGAAATGAACTTGTCCATCTTTCATTTTTGCCAGAGCTCCTATGGGGGCTGTACAACCGCCTTCTAGCTTGCGCAAGAAGATTCGTTCTTGTGCCACACAAAAGGCTGTTTCATCGTCATTTAAAAGAGACACCTTTTTCATTAGGCCCTTATTAGATGTCAATGCAGTAACTAATAAAGCTCCTTGGGCAGGTGCTGGAATCATCCAGTCTAAAACCGTATGTTTTTTTGGAAGCATTTCGAGTCGCATCAGACCAGCTATAGCCATTATGGTGCCTTGACAGCCCAAGGTTTCTAGTTTTTTGAGACGTGTGGGAACATTTCCTCTAATGTCAATAGTGCTGTGGTGTGGATATTTATACATCCATTGCGCAGCACGCCGGAGACTACTCGTTGCCACAATACTTTTACTGTCTTCCCAAGCTTCGTCTTTGGAAATAAAAACGTCAGCTGCGGGGCCACGTTTTGGAATAAATGCTGGAGCTATACCTTTTGGAAGTTGTGTTGGCACGTCTTTCATGCTGTGAACGGCAACATCTATTTGACCCTCTAAAAGAGCGACATCCAACTCTTTCGTAAAAATTCCTTGTACCCCCATTTCATAGAGGGGTTTTTGTAATTCTTTATCGCCACTAGAAGAAATAGGCACAAGTTCGCTTTTTAGGCTAAGAGTCTTGAGCATGTTTTGTACTTGTCGAGCTTGCCAGAGTGCCAGCGAACTACCCCGCGTTCCTATCCGAATAACTTCATTCATCGGCGGTTACATTGAATAGTGTTTTTAATGCCTTGACACTTTCGCCAGCGTTTTCACTCGTGCGTAAGTGCGTTGCCATTCGGTTGGTTAATTTTTGGATAAGACGATCTGAAACCGCCAAGGCACTATCAGTATCAAGCGACGGATTCTTTTTACGATGGGCTTCCAATTCTTGCAGTTGAATGTCTTCCATCAGTTTTTTAACGGCGATAAGCGCAGGAGTAAACTTGCGCGTTTCAAGCCACTGATTAAATTCTTCTATGGATTGGGCAATGATTTCTTGAGCGTGTGGTACGTGCTTTTTTCGTTCCAACAGCGTCTTATCTGACATTTTGGACAGCTCGTCCAAGTGAATCAGCGAAACGTTTGGAAGTTCCAGCACATTGGGATTCACGTTTTTGGGCATAGATAGATCCAAAATGAGCAGCGGTTTATCGGTATGAATTAGCGACCTAGCAATAGTAGGCTTTTCGGCACCAGTAGCTACAACAAGCACATCGGCTTTGCGAATTTCAACAGGGAGATCAGCATAGTCTTTTACTTCTACATTAAATTTTCCTGCCAATTGTTCTGCACGCTCGCGCGTTCTATTGATAAGTGTGATACTGGTGTTTTTGGTATGCTTGACAAGATTTTCACAGGTATTACGACCAATTTTCCCCAACCCAAATAACACGATATTTTTATTGTCTAAGTTGGAAATGGTGTCTAGCATAAAGCGCACGGAAACGTAGGAGACGGAAGTTGCCCCAGAAGATAATTCTGTTTCTGTTTTAATGCGTTTACTCGCGTTTAGCACAGCGTTAAACATACGTTCCATATACGGACTGAGCATGTTGGTTTTTTTAGAAAGTTTAAAACTTTTTTTAAGCTGTGAAATGATTTCAAAGTCACCTAATATTTGACTGTCAAGGCCAGTTCCTACAAAAAATAAATGCGAAATAGCTTCGGCACCTTCGTAGGTATTTCCTGCTATTTGAAAGTCTTCAATTGTGCCTTCTGAATGCTTGCAAAGCAACTCAACAAGCACGTCGCAGTTAGGCGCTTGAGCATATATTTCTGTTCTGTTACATGTTGAGCTTAAAACCAAAGAATCAATTCCTTTACTTTTGGCACCATTCAATAAAAAGGGGATTGCTTTTGAAGTTATGCTAAAACGGCCACGTAGTGCCGCATCTGCTTTTTTATAACTAACACCAATACAATAGAAATTATCCCTTGTCGGCATATTTGATTTTTAGTTGCACAGCAAAAATAACGCACAGCCAAGACAAAAAATACCGCTAAAAGTACTTTTTCTAACGCTATTAGGACTAGGGCATTCATGGATAAATTACTGTTTTTTCTTTGTATGTTTGTTCCATACAAGTAAAACAAAAGGAAGCAATGAACACAGAAAATAACGCTTTACGTCCTGTTATTGACCAAACCATTGAGGTGGGCTTTGACGTCCTTACTTATGAAAACGAGACCGATAAAAAACAAAACGTTGTTCGTCATGTTGATGCCAGTTTGATTCAATTTCACTTTTGTTTTCGCGGAAGCGCAACCTTTCATTTTAATGCACGAACCTACAGCCTTCCCATATTAGACGAACACGTTTTGCTGTTGTATAACCCTCAGCGTGAATTGCCCATGGAGTTAGATCTTGACGTAAACACTCAGCTGGTCACGGTGCTTATTTCAATTAAAAAATTCCACAGTCTGTTTTCGCAAGAGGCCGAACAAATCAGTTTCCTTTCGGACGAAAACGTTGACAAAAAATATTACAAAGACCATGTTTTTACTCCTTCCATGGCTGTAGTACTGAGTCAGGTTTTACAACACCAACCCAACAGTTTGATGAGCAGGCTTTATTTAAAAGGGAAGGTTTACGAGCTTTTGAGCCTATACTTTAACCCTTCTGAGGCTACAGATATTGCCGAGTGTCCCTTTTTGGTTGATGAGGAAAATGTACGCAAAATTCGCAATGCAAAAAAAATCATGCTTGAACGCATGGTAGATCCGCCAAGTTTGCCCGAATTGGCCGATGAAATAGGCCTAAGTTTAAAGAAATTGAAAGAAGGATTTAAGCAACTTTACGGCAGCACGGTCTATCAATTTGTTTTGGATCACAAAATGAATCACGCCCGTCAACTATTGGGTACAGGCTCTTACAATGTGAATGAAGTGGCCAGTCAATTAGGCTACAGTAATTCGAGTCATTTTATTGAAGCCTTTAAAAAGAAGTTTGGCACAACACCAAAAAAATACCTTTTGTCTGTATCTTCGTAACGAAAAAATGTTGCTATGAAAGGAGTTCTATTGGTGAATTTAGGTTCACCCAAAAGTCCTACACCAAAGGACGTTAAGCCTTACTTGGAAGAGTTTTTAATGGATGAGCGTGTGATTGACGTGCCCAAGTGGTTTCGTTCTTTTTTGGTTAAAGGGATTATTCTTAAAACTCGTCCTAAAAAATCGGCAAAGGCCTATCAAAAAATTTGGTGGGACGAAGGATCTCCACTAATTGTCTTATCGGAACGCTTACACGAAAAGGTAGCCCAAAAAACTTCTGTGCCCATTTCGCTTGCCATGCGATATGGCCAACCGTCAATAGCTTCAGGGCTGGAGCAATTACATCAAAAAGGGGTGGATGAGGTGTTGATTGTGCCGCTATATCCCCAACACGCCATGGCCACTACAGAAACCATATTGGTTTTGGCAGAAGAAATTAGAGCTGCGCAATATCCAAAAATGTCCTTTACACATTTGCCGGCATTTTATCATCATGCAGATTATATTCGGGTATTGTCTCATTCCATTCAAGAATATTTACAAGACAAACCGTGGGAACATTTGTTGTTTTCCTATCACGGCATTCCAGAGCGACACATTCGTAAATCGGATATTACTAAATCGCATTGTAAGATTGATGGCAGCTGTTGTCAAACGCCATCTGACGCACATACCTATTGCTACCGTCATCAATGCTATGAAACCACCAAGCAGGTTGCTGAATATCTCGAGTTGCGCCCAGGAAGCTTTTCAACTTCGTTTCAGTCTCGATTAGCTGGCGATAAGTGGCTGCGCCCTTACACTGATAAAACGGTTGAGCAATTTGCCAAAACCGGAACTAAAAAGTTGGCGGTTGTGACCCCAGCCTTTATTTCGGACTGCCTAGAAACGCTTGAAGAGATAGGGATGGAGGCCAAAGAAGATTTTGAAGAAAAAGGTGGAGAAGAAATGCATCTAGTTCCATGTATCAATGACCGTGACGATTGGGTAAATGTGCTCAGTCGCTGGATAGATGAATGGGCAACAGCTTCTTAATTTTGAAAAAGGCGTACCTTTAGAACAATACCAAGGCGTGGATTATTATCTATACATAAAAGCACTTCATCTGATTTTTGTAATCACCTACTTTGCGGGGCTATTCTATATGCCACGGCTTATGGTATACATGGTTGAAGCAGCCGAACGCCCACAAGCAGAGGCCGATATTATCATACCACAGTTACAATTGATGATGCGCCGATTGTGGCAAATCATTACGGTTCCTTCTGCGATTTTAGGACTAATTTTTGGGCTTTGGATGTTGTTGATAAACCCCTTTTTGTTGGGGAAATCGTGGATGTTGGTCAAGCTGGTATTTGTGGGGCTGTTGATTTTATACCACATAAAAACGTATCGTTTTTACAAGTCATTGTTATTAGGAAACTACAAACGAAGCGCTAGCTTTTTTCGCATTTGGAATGAAGGCGCAACCCTCATTTTATTTGCCGTGATATTTTTGGCGATACTCAAAGATAGCATTCATTGGATTTTTGGGTTATTGGGGTTATTTGGCTTGACTTTTTTACTAATGCTCGGCATTCGGGTATACAAACGTTATCGTAATAAAAACGAGTAGCATATGCGGTTGCCATCTCTTCGTGCTCGGATTTTCATAGCTCTAATTTTTTTGGTGATGGTGGCTTCAATATTAATAGCGGGTGTTACCATAGTACAATATAGCGAGCAGTCCAACACCTATCACGAACAGCGTTTGTCGCGCAAAGAAAATCAACTTAAGAAGCGACTCAGGTACCTTTTGGAAAGTACGCACCTGAACACGGGAGAAATAAACATCAAAGCAGTTTTTCAACCCCACTTAAAGGAAACAGCAGACGTTTTAAATATAAACTTTAGGCTGTATAGCTTGTCTGGTGATTTACTCTGTTCTTCTCAACTGATGGAATCAACACCCTCACAAACACTTTCTGCAACGATTCTAGAACAACTTCAACCCAATACGGGTGAAAGACTAATTGATGTGAGTACCACTGATGGTGTAACAACACGTTCCTCATTTTCATATATATATGATTTAGACAACCAACCATTGGCCATTGTTAACGTGCCTTATTTTGACGATGATTCGCTTAGCTCAATGGAGCTTAAAGCTTTTTTGATTCGTTTGGTTCAAGTGTATGTGGTCATGTTGATTATTGCCATCATTTTGGCATTTTTTGTTTCTTCTTATATAACACGTCATTTGGAAGCCATCAGCAGTAAGCTCAATCAAACCAAACTATCCAAAACAAACACTAAAATAGAACTGAACAAGGCCAGTCGTGAGATTTCAGCACTTGTGTCGGCGTACAACCACATGGTGGATGAGCTAGAAGCCAGTGCGGTTAAGCTCGCCAAATCACAACGGGAAGTAGCCTGGCGTGAAATGGCAAAACAAGTAGCACATGAAATCAAAAACCCTTTGACGCCCATGCGATTAAGCATTCAGCATTTTGAACAACAGGCAGCAAAAGACAATGCCCAGTGGTATGAAAAGGTACATGAGTTTAGTCAATCACTAATTCAACAAATTGACACCATGAGCGCCATTGCGTCAACGTTTTCACAGTTTGCTACCATGCCAACCGGCAAGTCAGAACGTATCAATGTGAAAGAGGTTGTAGGGCGTGCTTTAGAGCTGTATGCAGATGCGCCCATTTCTTTTGAGTCAGTTGCCGACGCATATGCTCATTTTGATGCAACACAGTTGGTGCGTATCATCAACAACCTGATTAACAATGCCATACAGGCATGTGAAGAAGTTGAACAACCCGAGATACGTGTGAGGCTTACTAAAGATAAAAAATCAATCGTATTGGCTGTTGAAGACAATGGCAAGGGAATACCAAAAGACTTACAAGATCGGATTTTTGAACCAACGTTTACCACGAAAACAAGCGGTATGGGATTGGGTTTGAGCATGGTAAAATCTATTGTTGAAACCTATGATGGTTCTGTAGTTTTTGACTCTACCCCCGATGCACTTACGCGCTTTGAACTTCGCTTCCCAAGTGTTGATTAGGGATTGATATCAGCTGTAATGGTTTTTTCTAATTGCTCAAGGGTTTCTGCTACTTGGTCGCTTGGGCAGTCCACAGGAGGGTGCATTTTAAGCTTAATTTTAGCACCAACACCCATAGGGAAATATCCGTAGCGCGAGAGTTTCCAGGAATTGTTGATGGTAATACCTACCAGCTTTGCGTCAGGCATGGCATCGATAAGTTGTTTTAATCCACCCATTCGAAAGGCTCTGGGTTTGGCGCTATTGCTTCGTGTTCCTTCTGGGAAAATAACAATACTGCTGTTGGTTATTGCCAGCTTTTCTCCAAACGCTTTGATGTCTTTTAGCGCCTGTTTGGGGTTTTTCCGATCAATGAGTACAGCACTGCCATTACTTAGATTAAACGAAATACTCGGAATTCCTTTGCCCAACTCTTTTTTTCCAACAAATGTTGGGTAAGCATTGCGTAAATACCAAATGAGCGGAGGGATGTCATAGGTGCTTTGGTGGTTGGCAACAAAAATATATGACTGGTTTTTTTCAATGGTAAAAGGGCAGTCCAAAACAAATCGAGTTCCTAAAATATTGAGGCAGCGCAACAACAAAAAGTTAAGCACAATGATGCTTGCTCGGTGCGCTTTTTTCCCAAGAATAAAATAGCAGATACGTTGAACCCCATCAAATGAGATGAGGGTAAACCCAAAAAACAGATAATACAGTACGCTAAGCGGGTAGGATATTAGCTTAGCCATAAGTGTGTTTTAACAGTGAGCGTTGTAGGCTTCTTTAAGATTTTCTGCGATAATGTCAGCAGGTCTTCCTTCAATGTGATGTCTCTCGAGCATATGCACCAATTCTCCGTCATTGAACAACGCAATACTAGGCGACGAAGGGGGGAAAGGAACCATAAGACCTCTTGCTTCTGCGGTAGCCTCTTTGTCTACTCCTGCAAATACAGTAATGAGTTGTACAGGCGTTTTGTCATTGGCTAGCGACATACGTACACCTGGGCGAGCATTGGCAGCAGCACAGCCACAGACAGAGTTCACCACAACAAGTGTAGTCCCTTTTTTATTTATTGCCGAAGCAACACTTTCTGGAGTAGTACATTGGTCAAAACCTACGGCAGTAAGTTCGTCGCGCATGGGTTTAACAATTTCAGCAGGATACATAGCAAATTATTTAGAGTACAAAGATAAGGAAGCTGTTGGATTTTTAGGCACGTTCGCAATACACCATATAGTATCGGGGTGTAAAATAGCGCAATAGCGGTCTTAACCCAATTTTTTTAGGGTCAGGCGAAGCCCAAATGAGACGGTCTTTGACAACCCAACCACTTTTTTCAAGCAAAAAATCAAATTGCTTTTGCTCGAATTCATGATAGTGTTTGTCCCAATCATCTTCAGTGTTCCAATAGGCGGAGGCAAACCACAGCTTAAGCGGAACAGAGGCAATGAGCTTTTGGGTTTTAAGTTGGCTAAGGATATTAAATGGCGCCAGCATATGTTCAAATATTTCAAAGGCAGTAACGCAATCTACACCTGTATCTAAATAGGGGTGGAAATCTGTATCGAGGTTTTCTCCCTGGGTATTTTGCACGGTATATCCTGACGAGGCAATAAATTTAGACAAGTCATTGGGTGTGCCCAAATCTAGAATTTTAGTACCGCTCTCTAAGTGTTTTTGCACAAAGGAGTGTGTTTTTTTAAAACGAGTGGCTTCTGGAAATCGCATGGCGTAAATGTAATATAATATAAGATGATAAAAATGGGGCATACCTTATTTTCATTTGTATTTTTGCATCGTGCGCTGGCTATTTGCATTTATTGGCTATATGATCTTTCGGTTTCCTGGAGCCTTATTGGGCTTTTTTTTGGGAACGCTTTTAGAAGCAGGGAATAGCGGAAGGATCAGAACTTCTTTCCAAACTACACGTGTTTCCCAGCAAGACTTTGAGTTGCGCCTTTTGGCATTGGCCAGTATGGTGATAAGAGCCGATGGCAAAACAAGCCAA
>Ga0228650_1001151_pt1 | contig 10198 bp, 8 predicted proteins | sample 62DmetaG_FD_183171 | JGI IMG/M metagenome (GOLD analysis project Ga0228650, IMG submission 183171) | Seawater microbial communities from Monterey Bay, California, United States - 62D | ecosystem: Environmental > Aquatic > Marine > Coastal | place: USA: California | collected 2016-10-28
CTCGGCGACGGCGTCGAGGCGCGGCGCGCGCGTCGAGGACGGACGACGACGGGACGACGAAGGCGCGCGCGCGCGGACGCGGGCGCGGATGAAATCGCGTGGTGCTGCGCGACGGCGTACACCGTCGGCGCGGTGGTGATGTGCGCGCGAGCGGCGCGGGCGAGGCGAGAGGACGAAGACGTCGACGCGCGCGACTTCGCGGCGTCGCTCGCGAAGATGTTCGCCGCGCCGTGCGCGCTGTACGGAATCTTGCTCGCGCGGTCGTGGACGCCGGAAACGCTGTCGCTGATGATGCCGGGAAGCCTGGAGCGAGGACTGGCGACGGGGGAGGTGCAATTCGTGCCGACGCTGCGCTCGATCATGACGCTCCTGAGCGCGCGCGCGACGGCGACGAGCGCGTGGGCGCACTTGCTGTGCGTCAACCTCTTCGTCGCTCGACACGTGGCGTTGAAAACGCGCGAACGAAACGTGCGCGACGGGCACGCGCCGCCGATCGCGCACACGCTCGTGTTGTCCACGCTCGTCGGGCCGCTCGCGCTGCTCTCGCACGTCGTCACCGACGCGGCGTACTACGCCGTCGTTCGCGCGCGCGACGAACGACGACGGGCGACGGCGTGAGACGACGGGCGACGGCGTCAGACGTCGACGACTTTGAAATGTGTAATATACGAACGTAACGCGCGCGTCGACCTCGCGCGCGCGGTTTCCGCCGTCGGCGTCCGAGACGCGCGCGCGCGCCTGGGGTTTAGAGAGGCTGCGGCGTCGCGCGCGCGTCAATTCCCGACGCGCCTCGCGCGCGGCGCGATCGCCGCCGCGAGCGAATCCTCGCGATGTGGACGAGCGATGAGGATGAAAAGCTGTTGGCGCTCATCGAAAAGCACGGCGCGCGGCGATGGAACTCGCTCGCGAGCGCGATGGAGACGAAAACCGCCAAGCAGTGTCGAAGGCGTTGGAGCGGCCACTTGACGACGGAAATCAAAGAGCACGAGTGGACGGAGGCGGAAGATCTCGCCCTGCTCGACGCGCACGAAAAGCTCGGTAACAAGTGGACGGCGATCGCCAAGTTAGTGGGCGGGAGAACCGATAACGGGGCGAAGAATAGATTCAAGGCGCTCGTGGACAAGCAGACGAAGAGCAAGCGAAGACGCTACGACGCAAAGGGAACGGCGCGGCGCGCGATGGTGGCGAGCGAAAGATCGACTCCGGCGAAGCGAGGCCGGAAAAAGCCCGCGCCGCGCTCACCGACGAATCAAGAGGGGATCGGCCGCGATGTCAAGCGATCGAAAGTCGAGTCGTCGTTGGAGGAACTCGCGGCGACGCGAACGGGCGTCGGCAAGAACGGCATATCGCCGTCGCTTTTCGTGAGTTCGCCCACGAACTCGGCGAGCGCGGATCGACAGAATAAGATGTGGCGTCCGAGTTTGTCGATAAAAGTCAACAGCCGCGAGCAGAGCGCGGCGGGCGCGAGCGGGATGGACGGCTTCAAGACTGGCGCGTCGCTGAGCAACTTCCTTCCAACCAACTATTCGGTAGGGAAGACCCTGAGCTTGTCGTGCGCCGAGCTCGATTTGTTGCGAGAAGTGCAAGAGATGGTTTCACCGCGCGTCATGGCGAATTCGCACGGTGGCGGAAGCAACGCGAATAGCGCGTTCAATCGTTACGGCGGCGGCGAGAAATCAAACGCGACGAACGACATGCAGAGCGTGATGAATTGGTTACTCAGCGCGAGACCCGCGGGTGGTGGAGACGGTGCAGATAATAGATACAAAGCCAACGGAATCGTCTCGAATGGTGACGCGGTGACCGTGTCATTAGCCCCGAACGAAGACGGCACGGCGAACATCCAGCGAGGAACGACGTTGAAGCACTTCCTGAGCATCAAAGCTGACGCACCGACGCCCAAAGGCGGTAAAGGCGCGGATTCGAAACCGATTTCAATTCCGTCGTTCACGTCGAGCGAGTTGAATTTACTCTTGAACGCCCTCGGTACGACACCTTCCGTCGCGAGCAGCCCCGTCGCCGCGAGCGAGTCCGTAGTTGCGAAACCGCGAGCGCGACCGACGCGAACGCCTCAAAGGCGCGCGTCGCGAAGGTCGTGAGCGCTCCGACGCATAGTTTTAGCGTGATTGTTGTACTACCACCGTGTGAAATTTCCTCCGAAGACTCGTCGGTCCGCGTCGCTGGCGCCGCGTCGCGCTCGCCGCACACGCTGACTGTGCGCGGCGTCCCGGGTCACCATGCGCGCGTGGTTTCGCGCGCGCGCGGAGCCGGTGCGCGCGTCCCCGGGCCCGAGAACAAAAGCACTCGAACTCGCTGCGCGTTCACGTCGTTCGTGCGGTGACGCGCGGCGACGCCACGTCGTTTCGAACGCCATCAAGGATCCGAGGCCAACGGAAGGTGAAAACGAAACGAATGACGCGCCGTCGACGAGTAAGAAGTCGCTTAAAGAGCAGCGACAGGCGACAAAAGTATCGGTCGACGTTCAACGCGCGTTGGCGAGACGAATTTTAGACGCCCAACGCGGATGGGTGAGCCCGAAACGGGCGAGGGAGACGAGCGAGCTCATAGACACGGCGCCGAGCGGGGAAGTCGTCGACATCGACGCTGAGGTCGTAGGCGTCATACCCGAAGCGTACACTCGTGTGCGGTGGTTACTCGGGTTGCTCATATTACAAAGCACGTCGAGCTTGGTGCTGGCGCGATACGAGGATCTCATCAAGGAGAATATCATCGTCACGTTGTTTTTGACCATGCTCGTCGGCGCCGGCGGAAACGCGGGAAACCAAAGCGCTATCCACGTCATTCGAGGACTGGCCACTGGAGAGATGGAGAACACCGAAGAGTGCATGCGTAAAACGCTCGCCGAGCAGTTTCAAGTCGGTTTATTGCTCGCCACCGCGTTGTCGTCCGCGGGTTTCGTGCGCGTGTTGCTCACGTCGCCGCAAGGCTCGGACGATTTGGTCGGACCGTTCGCTATCGCCACTGCTTTATTTGCGATAGTCACCACGTCCACATGCGTTGGTACGATTCTCCCGTTCGCACTGGTGAAATTAGGGCAAGACCCCGCCAACGCCGGGACGAGCGTGCAGGTGATAATGGACGTAAGCGGCGTCATCATCACGTGCACGGTGGCGAGTTTCATTTTCGCAAACGCAGATAAAATTCCAGGCTTGGTAGCATTCTAAAAGATTCATTTCAAAGCTTTAAAAGACGCGCGAGACCACTTGTAAAACAAAACTGTAGCACGCAAACTCACGCGACGTCGACTGGAATTCGTTTCACGGTCTGCGCCGCCGTCGATGCCTTCGGAACGACAATCTTGAGCACACCATTTTTCACGTTTGCGCTGATTTCTTCGACGATAGCGTGCGGTGGTAAAGTGAATTTGTTCATGAAGCTTCCGAAGTGGCGCTCTCTCTTGTGCTTGTGCACGTCCGATCCCACGTCCGATCCCGCGTCCTCGACGCGTTCGCCTCGAATCGTTAGCACATTCGTCGGCACGTTGACTTCGATGCTGAGATTCTTCTCGACATCGATTCCCGGAACATCGGCGGTAAAAGTGATCGAGGACGCAGTTTCTTCGACGTCCATGGCAGATCTCCCGATCAACGTCGAAAAGATCTGTGCCAAGGGTGATTTGTGCCGCGCGCTCTCGTCCTCGACGTCGGCGCTCAAGACGGCGCCGCCGCCCGAGCCGCTCGCTGCTGGAGCACACACGTCGAAGCTACGAACGAGCTGTTGGACCGTGTCAAGTGCGCGCGTGAGTTCGTTCATCGGCGTCGATGAAGCCACGCCACCGCTTTCGGGCGTACTCGTTGAAGAAGCTTTTTCTCTCTTGGGGAAAAGCTGGAACGCGCGCGCGGGTGCAAAGCTTTGCACGACGACCGCAATGGAGAGCAGTAGTGCGGGAGCGAAGGAAAATTTCCGACGCGAATGCATGCTCGTTGGTATTGGTTTGATGAGCGAGAAACGTCGCGAGATCGAGCGCGCGGATTTATGAGGAGTGCTTACAGAATATAGATACATGAGATATTCATCGTCGGCGTGGCGCTAAATTTCATCGTCATCGTTCTCCGCGACTGCCCGTGCGACTTTCGTTTGATCGACATCTCGATAGGTGGCGTTGTTTGGCAAGTATCCCGTGCCTTGACGATACTTTTTTTTGTGATTTTGGTTCAGACGCGCGACCGCTTGCAGCACCGTATCGGCTTGATCGACGTCTAGACGAGACTTTTTCACTTCCTCTTCATTTTCGATTGGTCCAGGCACCGTCTCAAGCCTTGACTCATCGACTAATAATTTGTTCAGAATGTCGCCAACGTCGAAGATCGCGCTCTTCTTCGACGGATCGCGCGCTTCATCTTCAGCCTTGCGTTGAGCGCGCGCCTTGAGAATGTATTCCCTGCGAATCTTTTCGTAGTTCTCGTCCCCTGGTTCGAGAACGGATGCATCGACCGAAGATGACTGGAGGAACTCAGAAAACCTCTCCGATGTTCTCACCGAGACGCTCGTCGCGGGTTCGCTCGGGTCCGTTTTGACCTGCATTTCTTCCAAATTATTTTCCACACTTGTACCGAAACGTCCCTCCGATCCTAACACTTCTTGCTTAACGCGCATCCTACGCACCTTTTGTCGTTCGGCAGGGTCCAGATCTTTCAACGCTTCTCGAAAAGCGGACATGTCCGCGATGGATGAAATTTGTACCAAGTCCTTTTCCGCGAGTTCGCTCGGAAGCAAGCTCGAAAGTTCCGAGCCGCTGTCGTCGCCGTCGCCATCGCCGGCTACGACGTCCGCGCTCGCAAACGACGACAAATTGCCTCTCGTCACCGTTTGATCGCGCAATGAAGGCTTTGACGCGGTCTTCTCATATTCCCAAAGCTTTTTCGACGTCTGTTCTCGACTTCGACGCTTTTGCCGCCTCAGAGCGCACGCCGTGGCGTTGTAGCACGGCACCGCGACTCGCACGAACGTGTGCAGCACGATGTACTCATATTTGGCAATATTTTCCTCTTGCGAATAGTCGGGCTGATCAATGATCCAAAGCTGAAAACTCAGCAAGCTCTGCACCGCCAAGAGCATGGCGAGAAGCTCGACGTTGCTCGCCGGCAGTCTAAGCCGGCGCGCGCCGGCCACTAACAATGGATTGTAAAAGTACACAGTCGTCGTCGATGTCTTCGACTCTAAACGACGCTTCATAACGCGGTTCGTTTGTATCCACTCGTAATAATGCCACAAGTACAACGGTCCGAGCATGAGAAACAAGGCGGCGGGCGCCGAGCCGAAGAGGCGGTCGATGTCTTCTAGCGGATCTGGGATGTTGCCAATCTCGGCAGCCAGGGCTGCTTCGGCGTCCACGCGTTCGTCCTTGGCCAATCGCTTCGCCTCGAGCGCTCGCTCTTTTTCGAACTCAGCAATTCTCCGACGACGCTTTTTAATATCCATTTTTACCCCGTCGCGAGTGAAGAGCATTCTTTTCAACGTAATTTCAATTTCTCTGATTCGGTTTTGAAGCTCGAGCGCTCGTGGATCCGTCTTCAGCATCTCCACTGTAAAGTTTCCGCGAACGGAGTGCACGAGCCGTTTCATGTCCAAGAAGAGTTGTCCACAATTGAGCTCCAGCGTAGCCAACTTCACTTCCAAGTCGACGAGCGTCTTTCGCTCTGATTCGTAGTCGAACACCGCCTGCAGCTGCGTCTCTTCTTCTACGCTCTCCGATTCACTCGAAGCCGAGACGGTTTTCTTATCTCTTCCGGCACCGAAACACGCGAAGCAACCGGTCGGCGGTTCTTCCAACGCCGCCTCGGGTGCCTCCGGCGGCGGCGACGCTTCTGTGGTTTCCTCTTCCTCCTCCGTCGCCGCCGTTGACTCTTCCTCGGTGTCGGGCTCCTCCACGAAACCATCCCTCTTGACGAACTCTTCGGCAAATATCCAATTCGCTACGCGTATGGGCGTCGCGTTCACGCTCCCGTCTGGGAACCGCGTCTGCGGCGCCACACGTTTTTCATAATAGCTCAAATTGATGTACTTCGACGTCACTTCCTCGTAAGTATGGACGTCAAACGCCGCCGGATCGGCGTCGTCCGCGTACACCACGCGTCTATCGCGTCCGTCTTCGGCGCTCTCGTCCGCCGACTCTCCGCTCGGTTCGGCCACGGGCGTCTGTAATCGTGTACGCCACGCTCGCTCTTGCGCCATCGCCGCGAAGCGTCTCGCCGCGCGCGTGAGCGATTCCTCCACCTCCCCCGCGCGCGTGCTCCCCGGTATCATCACCCCGAACGTGGCGTCGATGAGTTCGTCTTCGCGCACGCCCACGATCGCTTTACCGCCGTTCGTCGTCGCCAGCGCCTGGACGTAGCGCGCCTCGTCGTCGTCGTCGTCGTCGTCCGCTCGAACACCATTCGTGTGGTCGGCGCCGAACACGTACGGTGCGTCGCCGTCGCGTCTCGTTCGACGCTCGCGCGCGACGTCGTACCCGACGATTTCGACCACGTCCGCCTTCGCGTCGTCGTCGTCCGCCATGGCGTGACGGCGCGTCGGCGTCTGACGCGCGGAACGACGCGCGCGTCGACGCGCGCATTCATCCGCTCGGTCGTCACATCGCGGACGCGCGGATCGAGCGCGGGCGCGAACGTCCACGGCGCGTCGAACGTCGCGATGGATCAAGAGTACGACGCCATCATCTTGGGCACCGGCCTGAAGGAGTGCCTCGTCGCCGGCTTGCTCGCGAGCGTCGAAGGCTACAAGATCCTGCACGTGGACCGAAACGATTACTACGGTGGGGAAAGCGCGAGTTTAAATTTGACGCAGCTGCACGAGAAGTTCGCACCCGAGAAGGCGCAAGACAAAGCGGCGCTGACGGCCAAGTACGGACGATGGCAAGACTACAACATCGATTTGGTCCCCAAATTCATGATGGGAAACGGATTGCTCGTGCGCGTGCTCGTCCGCACCGGCGTGCACAACTACTTGCAATTTCGCGCCGCCGAAGGGTCGTACGTGCAAGGAAAGGGTGGAAAGATTCATAAAGTGCCGTCGAACGATAAGGAAGCGCTGCGGAGCTCGCTGATGGGAATGTTTGAAAAGTTGCGAGCGCGCAGCTTTTTCATCTTTGTGCAAAATTTCGTCGAGACGGACCCGAGCACGCACGGCGGATACAACTTACAGCGCATGCCGGCGAGAGATTTGTACGAAAAGTTTGGTTTAGCCGCGGAAACGGTGGAGTTCATCGGTCACGCGTTGGCGTTGAAGACGAACGAACGCTATTTGGACGAGCCCGCCGTCGACCTCGTCAAGGCGGTGAGACTTTACTCCGATTCTATGGCGCGATTCGACACCGGTTCGCCGTACATTTATCCGCTTTACGGCCTAGGAGAACTCCCGCAAGGATTTGCACGTCTCAGTGCGGTGCACGGGGGGACGTACATGCTGGCGAAATCCGACGTCGAGGTCGTGTACGACGAGGAAACCGGTCGCGCGTGCGGCGCGAAATCCGAGGGCGAAACCGCCAAAGCAAAGTTCGTCGTCGGTGACGCGAGCTACTTTCCAGGGAAGACTCAAAAGGTCGGTCAAGTCGTTCGAGCGTTGTGCTTGCTGAGCCATCCGATTCCGAATGTGAACGACGCGGAGAGCGTACAAATTATCATTCCAGCGGCGCAGTGCGGCCGCCGCCACGACGTCTACGTGCTCGGCACGAGCTCGGCGCACAACGTTTGCGCAAAGGGACGCTACTTCGCGTCGGTGAGTACGACTGTTGAAACGAACGATCCTCATCGCGAACTCGAGGCTGGTCTTCGCATGCTCGGTCCGATCGACGAGCTCTTTTACAACGTCACCGACGTGCACGCGCCTCTCGCGGATGGAACTGCCGACGGCGCGTTCATCTCCACGGGTTACGATGCCACGACGCACTTCGAGACGACGGTTCGGGATGTCATCGATATTTATCGACGAATCACGGGCAAAGAATTAGACTTGTCCAAGGACGACGCCGCCGCGGCGAACACTTCGGGCTGATGATGTTATGAAACGAAACGAAACCAAACGACTCACCCACGCTGATCTCGACGACGAACTCGCGCAATCGAGATTCAGGATGAAAGAATACTAATTTTACAAACTTTTTAAATTTTTCTACATTTTTTGGCCCCATTCCTCAAAGTCTGGAAATCGTTCAATGAACTTGGCCGCCGACGTATTCACGGCGACTATCGCGCTCGTCGTATCGTGCGGGTGCCTCTCGTGGAGAAACGCCAAACGCGATATCACGCGTTCGCTCGATGTGAGCATGCGCGCTAAAGATGCCGGCTTCAGTGCGTACTGTTGAATCGCGCCCGGTTTCGTGCGCGCGAGCTGTGCGCACCTATCAGCGAAGGTGTTCGGGTTGGTCGTCAGTAATCGCGGCGAATACATGATCATCGCCTCGACCGTTGACTCGCTCACGCCTTCAGACGCCAGCGTTTGACGCATGGCGCGAAGATTCGAACTGACGCTCGATGAAATATTCATCGAAAGCAACTTGGGATGAGAATCAATCAAGGCGAAGACATCGGTGTACGGCAACAGCTTTGACAACTCGCGCAGCTTTGCCGGTATCGTCATGGTGAAATCCATGCCGAGCACCTGCGGGTTCCGTTCGATCAACCGCTTCAAGTCCACGGTCGGTAAAAGTTCGCGTAAAAGTTCCAACTTTTCCGCCGTCCAGTCTAAATCGCAGTAAATCACGCGTGGACATCGTCCGACGATGACGCCCAAATCGACGCCGCTCAGCGACGCGCCCAACCACAGCGCGTCTTCGAGCTGCGCCAATCGCTCGAGTAGACGAACAGGGTCTCGATAGAGTCCGGCTTTACACGCCATATCAATCAAACGCTCGCGATGCGCCTTCTTGCGCACTCCGACGCCAATCCAGAACGCTTCCATGATTTTAACTTGCTCGCGCGTGAGCGACACGCTTCCAGCCTCTTTCACTTGCGTCGAGGCGTCCACCTCCATGAGCGCGCTGATCAAATCCTCCCGGAGCAACATCTCCCCGTGACCGTGGTAATACAACCGCTTCCCGTGCCGCTCTTTCACGCGGCGCGGGTCGGGAACGACGTACGACGACGAGGCTCCTCCATCAGCACCCCCGGCGTCGTTCGACGAGCGTCCTCGCGCTGCGCGCGACGCCGTCGCACTGCGCGACGGGTGACGCGGACATCGAGCGACGCGTGATACCGCGCACCACGTTCCGCCACGACCGGATGATTCCGCCGTCACCGCGCGCATGGCGCCGCTCGCGTCGCCGCACTGTGAGGAATTCAACAGATTTGGCGGTTGACGTTCGATCGACGCGATCGCGTCGCATTTCGGCACACTCTCGCGGGACGCGTGGGATCTACTTCATTCTTACATAGCGTTACGCATTTTTGATGATTTCTTGGAGCGCTAAGCCAAGCCGTTTTCTCGCGCCCACTTCGGCGAGTACGTCGCCGCGCACTCCGCATCTATTTTGGCAGCGAGGATGAAGTCAAACCGCGAGAGTCCCCCGATAGCGTGTGTGGCGATCACCACTTCCACGTCGCGATAATTTTTAATGGCGACGTCCGGGTGGTGTCCTTCGCGCTCGGCGACGACGCTCACGGCGTTTAGAAACTCCATCGCCGTGGACCAGTTCTTTGAAGTGAACGCGCGTGAGATCGCGCGCCCATCCGCGGTGCGCCGCCACAACGGTCGCTGACGGAGTCCTTCTTCGATGGAACTTTCGCTCAATCGTGGGGTGTCCCTCGAACACGCGCCCTCGCACGAACTCTTTTCATCCATCGCCGCGGTTTCACGAACGCCGCTCGTGACGCGCGAACTGAAACGACGTCCGACGGCGACGCGCGCGAACGAACGCGATGCGAACCTGTCGCACAACGCTCGTCCGGCCACGCGCGCTATGTATGCCGTCGTCGTCGTGCTCGTCGAACGACGTCTCCGTGGCGTCGCGCTGTGACGGTTACGCGTCACGGTCCCGCGCCACATCGCGGCGCCGTGATGCCGAGCGAGCGCGGGGGCGGCGGATCGGTGGGATACGCGGCGAGGCTCAATCAAGACGCCGACGTGGGTTTCGTTTCGTTTGGTTTCGTTTCGTTTCATAACATCATCAGCCCGAAGTGTTCGCCGCGGCGGCGTCGTCCTTGGACAAGTCTAATTCTTTGCCCGTGATTCGTCGATAAAT
>Ga0228650_1001155_pt1 | contig 10174 bp, 7 predicted proteins | sample 62DmetaG_FD_183171 | JGI IMG/M metagenome (GOLD analysis project Ga0228650, IMG submission 183171) | Seawater microbial communities from Monterey Bay, California, United States - 62D | ecosystem: Environmental > Aquatic > Marine > Coastal | place: USA: California | collected 2016-10-28
GCACGACGACGCCGCTTTGTCGCTCGCGTGGTGCGTCGACGCCGCGTCGCCCGATCGCGTCGCCCTGCTCACGGGATCGCTCGACGAGAGCGTCAAGCGATGGATGCCCGGCGACGGCGAGGCGCGACCGAGCGATTTAACGCGCGTCCACGCGTACGTGGGACACACGATGGGGGCGTGCGCGCTGGACGCGAACGCCGCGGGCTCGGTCGCGGCGTCGGCGCTGGACGGCGTCGTCCGCGCGTGGGACGCGAAGACGGGGGAGACGAGCGCGGCGGTGGAGAGCGCGCCGGGGGAATCGTGGGGGGTGAAATTCGACCCGACGCCGGGATCGACGCTGCTCGCGATCGGTGGAGGAACGTCGCAGAGCGTGCGCGTGCACGACGCGCGCGATGGGGAGAGGAAACAGACGCTGGAGCTGCCGGCGACGACGGCGGAGACGCCGAAAAACGGACGCTTCGCGCAGAGCGTGGCGTATTCGCCGGATGGGAAACGCATCGCGTGCGGGGCGATGGACGGTACCGTGGCGGTGTTCGACGTGAAAACGGGCAAGTGCGCGCACACGCTCGCCGGACACGTCGCGCCCGTGCGCGACGTCACGTTTTCTCCGGACGGGAAGACGTTGTACACGGCGAGCGACGACGGGTACGCGCACGTCTACGACGCCCATAATAAATCATTGATCGAGTCCCTGAGCGGGCACAAGAGCTGGGTGCTGTCTCTCACCGCCTCTCCCGACGGCACCGCCCTCGTCACCGGCTCCTCCGACGCCACGATCAAGCTTTGGGATTTAAAAACGCGCTCGTGCGCGCAAACCATGACGGATCACTCCGACGCCGTGTGGTGCGTTCGATTTTCCCCCGACGGCGCCGCGCTCGCCGCCGCCTCCGCCGATCGCTCGGTCTCGCTGTTCAATTTCGCGTGAGCGCGCGCCGCGCCGCGCGCCGCGTAGAACGTACGTTTGTGCGATAATAAAACTAGCTCGTAGGTCGACGGGCGGCGCCGCCCGGTTTCTTTCTTCTCGCGCTTTTCTCGGTTCACGACTCGTCCCGACCCCCCTCGACGACGGCCGGTCCTTCGAGAAGGCCGCGACGTCACCGCGGGGCATCGCGTCGCCATTCCGAGTCGCGCGCGTCGTCGACGACGCGTGTGCGCGCGCTCGCTCGCTCGAGGTGCGCTCGAGGTGCGCGCGCGCATCGCTCGCCGCGTCCCGAGCGCGTCGTCGTCGCGCGCGCGCGTCGCGACGCCGCGCCGCGCGCGCCGCGTCGCACCGCCGCCTTTCGCGACTGGATAAAGCGACGACGACCGACGGATCGACTGACGAACGACCGGGACTCGCAGGCGGACGACGGACGAAGATGTCGCAGTATGCGATGTGCCAGATGTGCCAGACGACGAGCGCGAGCGCGAGCGCGAGCGCGAGCGCGAGGCTGAGCTCGCGAAGGACGACGGCGGCGCTTCGGGACGGGACGGCGACGTCTCGACGACGAACGCGCGTGGTGACGATGGCGGGGCGGGATTACTACGACGTCTTGGGCGTGTCGCGATCCGCGGACGGAAAAGAGTTGAAGCGAGCGTACAGACAGCTGGCGCGAAAGTTTCACCCGGACGTGAACAAGGAGCCGGACGCGGAGCAAAAGTTTAAGGAAATTTCCAACGCGTACGAGGTGCTGAGCGACGACCAGAAGAAGGCTATATACGATCGATTCGGGGAAGACGGGTTGAAGGGCGGCATGGGCGGCATGGGTGGTATGGGCGGCATGGGCGGCGACCCGTTCAGCAATCCGTTTGATTTGTTCGAATCCTTCTTCGGCGGCGGCATGGGCGGCGGCATGGGCGGCATGGGCGGCATGGGTGGACAGCGCCAAGCGCGTAACCGTCCAACGCAGGGCGATGACGAGAGATACGATCTTGAAATCGACTTCCTTGAGGCCGTTTTCGGGGTCGAGAAAGAGCTCGACACCATGCGCCTTGAAAATTGCGACAAGTGTTCCGGGAGCGGCGTCAAGGCTGGCACCAAGCCTGTGACGTGCGGGACGTGCGGCGGGCAAGGCCAAGTCGTCGCCACCGTGCGCACGCCGCTCGGTAACTTCCAGCAAGTCACTGGATGCCAAGCGTGCGGTGGGACCGGTCAGTCGTCGACACCGTGCCCCGCGTGCTCTGGAGACGGCCGCGTGCGACGCAGCAAGAAGATTCAACTTCGCGTACCGCCGGGTGTGGACAAGGGCTCGCGCTTGCGCGTTCGAGGCGAGGGTAACGCCGGCCGGCGCGGTGGACCGCCGGGTGATCTGTACGTGTTTATCAACGTGCGCGATGATCCGGAGTTGAAGCGTTTCGAAAACGTCAACATTAGCTCCACGGCGACCATTCCGTACACCAAGGCGATTCTCGGGTGCACCGTCAAGGTGCGCACCGTGGACGGGCCGGTGGATCTCAAGATCCCTCCTGGCGTGCAACCGGGAAGCACGCTTCTCATGGCGAAGCGAGGCGTCCCGAGACTCGGCAACGATTCCATTCGCGGCGATCATTACGTCACCGTGAAGGTCACCATCCCCGCCAAGCTCGGCGACGACGAACGCGCGTTGATCGAACAGCTCGACGCCAAGCAAAAGTAAGCCGCGTCGTCGTCGTCGTCGTCGTCGTCGTCGTCGTCGGCATCATCGCGGCAAAAATAAGATTAGCGTTTATATCGGCAAGATCTCTTTCCTTCTTTCCTCTTACAAATACACCTCGTCCCTCTAACGCAATCGGATCTATCCGCTCGCTCGCCGCCGCGCTCACGCCGAGCCCCACGCGAGGCGAACTCGACGCGCGATCGCGATCGCGAGCGCCAGCACCACGCTCGCGCACGCGTACGCGCGCGCGACATCTCCCATCGTCCGTCGTTTCGTCGTCCCTCGCGTCGTCGTCGTCGTCGTCGTCGTCGTCGCGCGCGTCGTCGCGCCGTCCTCGACGCCGTCCCCATCTTTCCCATCTTTCGCGCCCTCGCGCGTCTCCCGTCGCTTGCGGCGCCGCCGCGGGAGCTCCGACCCCGCGAGTCCGATTCCCACCGCCTCGCCGTCCTCGATCTCGGTCAATCGCGCCATGGCGACGGACGTCGGCGCGCGCCGCGGTGTCCCGACACTTCGCGTCGCGTCGACGACGACGACGACGACGATGGCGACGCGCGTCCTCGGCGTCGTCCGTCGCGCGGCGCGCGCGATGTCGAGCGCGATGCGTCGACGCGAACCGCGCGCGCGCGCGACGGTGACGACGCGCGCGTGGACGACGACGCTCGAGCGCGCGAACGTTCGAGCGCGCGCGTGGACGACGCCGGCGCGGAGGACGTACGCGCGCGAGCGCGGACGCGCGAGCGAGGGAGGGAAAAATCGACCGCGCGCGAACGATGAGGTGGGTCGAGGGCGCGGACGGCGAGGCGAGGCGAGGCGAGGCGAGGCGAGGCGACGCGACGGGCGAGCGCGCGGGACGCGCGGGACTGACGACGAGACGGGCGCGCGAACGAACGATAGATTAAAGCGAAAGTCGTTCGATTGGTGCGAGATGGGGAAGAGGGGGCGTCGGCGCACGAGGTGATGGCGCTGGAAGAGGCGATGGCGGCGGCGAAAGCGGCGGGAATGGATTTGGTTGAGGTGAACGGAAACGCGTCGCCGCCGGTGTGTCGAATATTGGATTACGAACGAGTGCGGTACGACATCAGGAAGCGGGCGAAAGAGCAGAAAAAGGCGGTCAGCGCGGCGCAAAAGCGGGACGTGATAAAGGAGTTGCGATTGACGGCGAAAATCGACGTGCACGATTTGAATGTGAAGATAAATGGCGCAAAAAAGTTTCTCGACGCGGGAAATCGAGTGACGTTTCGAATCATGTTTAAGAACTCGGACGGAATAGCGCAGGACAAGCGCGCGACGCGCGGCGCAGAGATCATGGATAACATCATATCGATGCTTGAGGACGTTGAGGTCGTTCTCAAACCGAAAATGGTGGGTGCAAATCACATGACGTGTTCTCTTAAACGACCGACGAAGAAGTGAGAATGTTGTGTTGCGGCTTGCTCGCTCGCGAGTTGTAGTATTACAGTATATTAAGTAGAGATGAGAAATCACCGCGGCTGCGAACGATCTTTCTTCTTGCGCCAGATTGCAAAGTCTTGTCCAGAAAGCACGCAATCCCACGCGTCGTCTGCATGAAAATGACCAGGTCCAATTTTCATCAAAAGTCGGTCATCGATGACGGCGGCGTACACGCTCTGCTCGCACTTGACGATTTTCACTTCGCTCCGGCAGTGAATACCGGACTGTTTGCGAATACGAATCATGTCTTCGATGGGTTTGTGCAAATGTCCCCAGTTGTTGTCAAAGATGTGATCCCAGAAGATTGTCGGCGTGCCCGGGTGGGTCAGGATGTACGCGTATCCTTGAAGCTCTTTGTCGCGAGGAAACCGCCAGTGGCCTTGCGTCGATCCAGTGTCGTGATTTTCTATGAAAGTCACCGCTCGACTAGGCCACCAACCCATGACACCCGGAGACTTGCCTGCTTTATCCGATAAGCGCCAATACTCTTGGCGTTCAAATACGGCGTGCAGGATGCCTTTGGTGGTAACGTCGAACGCGCCGGCGTTTCCGCCGGCGGCGTTGAGCCAGTTCACGATCCGTTGTCGATGACCATCTTGGTTGTAATCCAGAGCATCCATGTTATAGGCCAACGAATCCCAGTACTCACCGACCGCGAACTGCGGATTCGTCGCCTCCATGTAATCCTTCACGTGACCACCCCAGAAACCTCTCACGTAATCGAGTCGCCAACCGTCGTAGCCGACTTCTCGCATGAGCCAGCTCATCCAATCTTCGAGATCAGCCTTGACGAAAGCTTGATTATGGTCGATATTAGGAGCTGCATGGAACATTTCACCATCGGCTTTGTTTCCTCGGCCATGAAAATTGGGATCGTCTGCCACGATGGCTGTCGCGTCCCACGGTAACTTGCCTCCAAACTTGTTGTACGTGCCGGGTACGTCGCCTATGAAATGGGCGCATCGATGGTTAAGCACGGCATCACCGAGCGCCATCACACCATTATCGTGCAAAGCCTTGATGGCGCCCTTTAATTCTTCCTTTGTGCCGTATCGAGAGTCCAAGTTATAATAATCCAGAGGCATGTAACCTTGCTCGCTGACGCTCGATGTCGGCGGAGGCAACCAAACCACCGTGAATCCTAGTTCCGCAATGGTGGGTGCAAGTCGCTCGACGGCTTGGTACCATGGAGCCTTCCAAGACTCCCAGTTGAAGCCTTGAAGCAAAACTTCCCGACCGTTACCGACGGCTGATTTCTGAGGCTTTTGAATTCGCTCCGCCGGAGCAAAGTCGTCTTCGCTCAGTGGTGGAGTCGCCACCTCGTACTCGACTTGCATATTCATATCAAGCTCCTTCTCTTCGACTTCATCCATGGAGTCGAGATGCAACTCCGCCGCACGAAACGCAGCGGCTGTGGCGACGTCTATCGCTTCCTTAGTCCGCTCACCAGTGAGATCGAGCGTGGTGCTTGCGTACGCCGGCTCGGGCATGGGAATGACAAAATCGTCGCCATTGCGATCAAGCCACCGTCCTTCTCCACCATTTTCTTTGAGAACAAACCGCATCGCAGTGGGTGCGTTTCCGAGCTGAAGCTCCGCATAACTCATCTGAATCCGATCGGACAGCGGGTTCTCGCATTTCTTCATGGGAGTCTCGCACGCTTTGCCCGTGTCCCCGACCACTGAACCTTCTGGGCGCCATTGTTCCGGAGGCAACGTCCAAACATCCGCACGCGCGCCGCGAGGAACAATACCCCAATGCAAAACAATATTCCACGGAAGTTCAGCTTCTACACGCACCAAGACTCCACCACCCTCGACGTTCTTTTCCACTACGGCGCCAACTCTATAACTCACTTCTTTCTCGCGAATCAACTTTTCTTCAATGGTGTTCGTAGTGAGCCAAGGACCCTCCACCAACTTCACCGGCAGCGGTTCATCTATCGACTTAGTGATAGTGCGGGACTTTGTTACCATCCTCTTCACCTTTCGCATCCCAGTTTTGAGCGTCTTCGGCTTTTCCATGGGAGCCGCTTTGGCCAGTTCAAGTTCCGGTTCAGAGTCCTCATCCTCAGGCGGTCCTTCATCTCGCGCGGCGATTGGCTTGATAGATGTCAAACCGTTCGAACCAGCGCCAAAAAGTGACTCAACTAAGGCGTTAATATTCTCATCTTTCGTGTCGAACGGCTTGGGGTCCACAGGCGGGGTTAGAAGACGTTTCCACGCGTTTGCCGGCTCGGAGATTTCTGACGACGCTGCTGAGACGACTTCCTCCTTGACGGGAGAGCTCGCGCGCGCGTTCAAATCGATGTTCACTTCGACCACTGATGAAAGTGAGGCGAGAGATTCGTCCAACTCTTGCTCCTCTTGTTCCTCTTCGTATTCTTCGTCCTCTTCAATCTCTTCCTCATAATCTTCCAGCATAGTAATCGTACGCGTCACTAACTCAGGTTCCGGCGGCTGTGGTATCGGCACGTGCCAATCTCTTCCGTTCGTGTTATGAATCCAGCGATCTTTCTTTGGTTCTTTGAACAGGAAGTTGATTGCGTAAAAGCCGTCCGCTACGTCACCTTCGATCGTAGCCGTGAGCGTGGGGCTCAAGCGTGACGACGTCGGCGTCATGCGCGTTTGACATACCCCCGTGGTTTCAATCGTAAACGGCGGTCTAATTTTTACTGGAGGTGTCTCCATGTTATCCCACGTTTCCTTACTAGTCGCCACGCCCCAATGCATGCGCAAATCTTGCCCTTCGGCGTCCATGTCCGTTTCCACGGTGACCTTGTACTTAACACCATTCGTCTCGACCCGAACTTTCACAGAGGCTTCCACGCGCTCGCGCGCCTTGACGACGAAACTTTTCGTGTAAAACTCATCCTTGGCGAATTCAGCGGCGGCTTCGAGTTCAATCGTCGCCCCTCCCGCTTCTCCTCCGCTCATCGCTCGCGTCGTCGTCGTGGTCCCTCGCGGCATCTGTAAACTCTTTGTCCTCTTCGACTCCCCGAGCTCGAGTCTATCGTCACCGTCCCGTTCACCGACCGTCACCGATCGCGCGCGCGCAAACGTTCGACACCTCGCCCGCGTCGTCGTCGCGCATCGCGCGCCGCGTCGTCCATCTCTCTCCGCCTTCGCCTTCGCCTTCGCCTTCGTCCCGCCGCGTCCCCGCGCGTCGCGCGTCGTTCCCGCGACGTTCGCGCGCATCGACTCCATCGCGCGCGAAACACCCGCGCTTTCGTCGACGCTCGCGCGTCCGTCGCGCGCTCGTCGCGACGCGCGCCGAACCGAACGCGCGCGTCGTTCGATCGGTCGTCGTTCGCGCCAACGCTGTCACGATCGGCGTCGCGTCGTCGCGCGCGCGCTGCGGTGCGGTGCGGTGTCGCTCGCGACGACGCGCGCGCGCGACGATCGTCGTTCGTCGCGCGCGCTCGCGTGCGGCTCGGGCGTTCGACGCCGCGCGGCGCGAGGGCCAAGATGTGCCGAGGCGCCGGGGCGGTCGCCGCGCGCGCGTGTTTGAAATGGAGCGCGGGTCGGAGGTCGCGAGCGGTGTTGCGTGCTTACAAGCGAGCGGAAGCGTGATTAGTTTAAATAGTCGGGAAATCGAAGAGAATGTCTTCGTCGTTGACGTCGGCGTGGACGTTCGCTTTGATGGGCTCGTCGTCGAAAGACATGCGCGCGGTGGCGACGGAGACGGGGTGTTCGAAACCGGCGGACGCGTCGCGAGAGGGCGATTGTCGGACGCCGCCGGCCCGGTTTTGACTGACGTAAAGCTGTAAATCGCGGGATAGCTCTTGGTGCTTTTTCTGGAGGTCGTGGATCTCGGCCTCGAGGGCAACTTGCTCGCGGAGGTAGTCGCCCTGACTTGCGCCCGGAGCCTGGACCATGGAGACGTTGCACAGACGAAGCTTGACGTTTGCGTCGTGGAGATGCGCCACGGTGTGCGAGATTGCTTTTCGTAAAGACGCGAGCTTGGACGTATCCGGTAAGCACGCGGACTGCTGCGTCATTTGATCGTCGTAACGGGCGAGTCGCTGATTCTGAAGCATCTCCAACCGCAACTGTTCGTTGGCGAGGTGCAGCGAGTTGCCCCAAGCCATGTCCGTGCTACTGTGCGCTCTCGCCCCGTTCTGGTGCTGCATGAATTGCGAGATGAAGTTGTCCGGATCGGTTTCATCGAATACACGTCTGAAGCCGTTTTCTTGTCGTTCCGCTTCTGTGAGTTTTCTTCTACCACTCGCCTTCGACGCCGGTTTCTGCTCCGCCGACTCGATGGGCTTCCTCTTCATCACCGTACCTTTCACCGACATGGGCTTCAACTTGCTCACTCGCTCTCGGATCTGTGTTTGACGCTCACGCGATTGATTTTCCGGGCGCAGCAAACACGATTTTGGCGCCGTTTCAGTGCCGCACTTGCCCTTCTTACTGCGCTTGCAGACGTCGCATTTGAACGATGCCACGCGGCTGCGGCCAACCCTGGCGGACGTCACCGCGCCGCTCGGAGGACGCGTGGCGGTTTTCGGGCCAGCGTTTTTGAAGTCATTGAGACTTTTCATCCCAGGTGGTGCGTCGCACGAGTCGTCGTCCGATGCGTCGCTAAACTTGTTCAATCCTTGCGCCCGCCAAGTCGTGGTGAACATCAGCTCGGCTAAATCGCACAGCTTTCTCATTCTGCTAGACGACGGGTAACAGGACCGACAGTTGGACCAAATCGAATTGCACGCTTTCCAAACCTCTCGAGACGACGCAAAGGCGTTCATTCTAAGTTTGTTCAGCACGATCGTCAGACCCATGGGCTCTTCCACCACGGACCCGTAATTCGCGCGCTCCACCGTCTGCGGATCGATGGGATCCCGGAAGTTCAACGCCTCGGGTTGATTTATGAAGTTTTCGAGTAAATGCTTGCATTTCTCCAGCTCCAATTGATTTTGAACGCGCTCATTCGCGAGCGCAACATCTGATCTAGGGAATAAATCCTTATCTTCCCGTCCTAACCCAACCTGCGTCGTGTTCGCGCCATCCGATCCCGCGCTCGTCGCAGCCATGGAATCGAGCGAAAGCACGCTCGCAGATTTCGGCATCTCGAGCGCCTCCCGCGATATTCCCACGCTCGGAATGCACACTAACCCCCCAAGCTCGCCGATTCCTCTCGAGGTCCATTTATTGTCGAAATACGCGCGAACGACCCGAACGGCGTCTAGCCTCGACGTCGCTCCCTCCCTCGTCCACTTGTCTTCTAAAAACGCCCACGTGCGCTCCACGTCCACTTTGTAATCATCCGTCGTGTCGTACTTCCTATCGTACGCCCGCTTGATCACCCACTCCAATCGTCCGCTCGGTCCATCGCCGTGCTCTCGTTCGATCTCCTCCGCTCGAACCGATCGCACCGCGAGCGCCCTCGAGTCCTCCCGGTCCTCGCTCGATGTCCCGCTCGTCGACGTCGGTTCGCTCGATCGCTCGAACGCCTCTCGCGCTCGCGCGTGTCTCAGCGCATCAAGCGTACACTACGATAAAATCGCGCGTCACGCGCGCGCGCGTCGTCAGTCACGTCGTCCCGATCGTTTCCTTCCCTCTTCCTCCGCTCGGCGTCGAGATATTTCCTTCTATCCACAACCGCCTCGGCGTTTGAACCATCGTCCCGTCCTTCGCCGTCGTCCGCGCGTCCTCGCCGACCCTCTCTCTCGCTCGCGCGCGTCGCGCAACCTCCCCGCGCGTCGTTCATCGCGCGCCGTTCGCCCGCCTTCGCCTCGCGCGCGCGCCTCGGCTCGATAATCCATCGCCCCGCGTTCGATCGATCGTCCCTCGCGTCGTCGTCGTCGTCGTCGTCGTCGTCGTCGTCGTCGTTCGCGCGCGTCGCGGCGCCTCGCGCGCGCGCCGCGACGCGCCGCGCGATCGTCGCGCCGAAGTCGCACCTCTATCGCCAGGCGTATCGCGCCCCCGCGCGCGAGCGCGTCGCCGTCCGCGCGCATCGCTGTGCGGTGCCGCGCGACGCGGCCGACGCCCTCGCGGGTTCCGCGCGAACACGGGCGCGAGACGGCGCAGAGTACGCGTCGTCGATCGGGTCGAGTGTTTATGCACACGGGGATTCGTTCGTATTGTAGTTAGGGTCGTCAGGGT
>Ga0228650_1001198_pt1 | contig 9981 bp, 8 predicted proteins | sample 62DmetaG_FD_183171 | JGI IMG/M metagenome (GOLD analysis project Ga0228650, IMG submission 183171) | Seawater microbial communities from Monterey Bay, California, United States - 62D | ecosystem: Environmental > Aquatic > Marine > Coastal | place: USA: California | collected 2016-10-28
CATCTGGAAATTTTGCAGGATGAGCTGTGGCCAGTGTGACCATAGGCACCTCATTATCGCGTAATTCTTTGGCGACTTTAACACCGATGGCGGTATGCGGACAAAGAAGTTGGCCTGAACTGGTCAGCATACACTTAATCGTATCAGAAGTTTCGACTTCTGTAGCCATTCCCGAGGAATAATGTTTTGATAGAGCATCTAAAGCATCATCCGAAATGTCAAAGCCATTATTCTGTTTCAACTGCTCCATAAGTTTTGAAATTTTACTTGCGTCTTGTCTGTAAGCAAAAAACAAAGCGCGCTCAAAATTTGAACTGATTTGTATGTCCATTGATGGACTAATTGAAGAGGCAACTTCCGTAGTATGGTATCCGTTACCGCTCAGGCATCTATGCAAGATGTCATTTTGATTGGTTGCAACGACCAGCCGATCAATAGATAAACCCATTTCCTTGGCAATATATCCAGCAAAAACATCACCAAAGTTGCCAGTTGGAACAGTAAAACTCACCTTTCGTGATGGCGCTCCGAGCGAAACCGCAGAAGAAAAGTAATAAACAACCTGTGCTAGGACGCGAGCCCAGTTTATAGAGTTAATACCCGCTAGCTGCACTTCGCTTCTGAATTCGTGGTCATTGAACATATCTTTAACACGAGCTTGACAGTCATCAAAAGTTCCATTTACCGCGATCGCGTGAACGTTATCCTCTTTCGCTGTTGTCATTTGCCTGCGCTGAACGTCAGAAACACGTCCATCGGGAAAAAGAATAAAGGTATTTACGGAGTCTAGCCCTTTAAAAGCCTCTATGGCAGCACTACCAGTATCACCACTAGTTGCACCAATTATTGTAACTCGTTTCCCACGGCGCTTTAACACAACCTGAAACAATTGCCCTATCAGCTGCATAGCAAAATCTTTAAATGCAAGCGTAGGGCCATGGAATAGCTCCAACAAAAAATGATTTGCCTCTAATTCAACCAATGGAGCACATGCAATGTGGCTGAAATCTGCATAGGCTTTTTCTATTATATCAATTAATTCATCATCTTCGAATGCATTACCCAAGAAAGGTTTAATTATTCGGAACGCGATCTCTTGATAACGGCAACCCTTTAGCGATAAAATCTCGTCTTGGCTTATTTTTGGAATATACTCTGGAACATATAATCCACCGTCCAAAGCTAAACCTGTAAGCATCGCATCTTCAAAGCTAAGTGCAGGAGCCAGACCGCGGGTCGAAATATACTTCATTTTAAAGCCTTTTTTGCCTTGTGTTCCAAACAAACAGACAACTCATCAGAGCCCAAATTATGGCTAACGAAAACCACGTAATTGCGTATTGTAAGTGATCATTTGGAATATGCTTAGTGTCAATAGGCATTGGAGTAATATTCCTACCTTTTATTGATGAGTCTGTAAGAACTATTAAGATAGGTTCTGTTTGCAAAAAGGATGCAATACGCTCCACGTCGCGCGCAAACCAAATATTATTTTTCAGATCAGGTTCCGGAGTAAAAGTGTCTACTTCATTGGGCCAATGTAAATTTCCAACCAAAGAAATGTCACTATTCAAACTTATGTCATAGCTACTGTTGAGCCCAACAAAGCCTAGATCTACCAGGAGACTACGTCCATTGGTTCTAAAAACATTAATTATGCGATAACCGGCTCCGTAATTCTTTCTACTGGCTAAAACTCTAATGCTTTGTCCCGTAAACTGTCCAAGCAGTTCCACAGGTAAGTATTCATGTTCACGCTCAGATGGTTCATTTGGCAACTTTACAGCCGTTGCCGAAATTTTTTGCTCTATCTTGCTCAAAACATCCAACTTCCAATAAAGCCTGTCCACTTGCCACTTTCCTAAAAAAAGCAAGCAAGCTGTTCCAGCAAAACCAATACATACTACGAACCATAGACGTCTCATTTGCATTTTGCTTTAAACAGCAAACGCACTAGGAGCAAGTAATGAGTGTGTGTCTTTCTCCAAACCAGTCTCGATCAAAAGAATAAAAATTACCCACCCCACACATAAACTGCTGCGAAGAGAAATAGCCAAACGACATCGACAAAGTGCCAATACCAAGCAGCAGCTTCAAACCCAAGATGACTTTCAGGTGAAAAATGACCACGCAATGTTCTCATTAAACAAATAAACAAAAAAATGGTTCCAACAACCACATGAAATCCATGAAATCCAGTTGCCATGAAAAAATTAGCGCCATAGATATTTCCGCTGAACCCAAAAGCTGCGTGACTATACTCATAGGCCTGAAATACAGTAAAAATGGCACCCAATAAAATTGCAGTAATTAAGCCATTTTTAATATCTTTACGATTATTTTCATGGACAAGAGCGTGATGCGCCCATGTTGCAGCGGCTCCAGAACAAAGTAATATAAGTGTGTTAATGAGCGGCAGATGCCATGGGTCAAAAGTTTCAATCCCTACGGGTGGCCAAACGCCATCTACAATTGGAGACTGGTCAGACATTGGATACATTGCGTGCTTAAAAAAGCTCCAAAACCAAGCGGCAAAAAACATTACCTCAGACATGATAAAAAGAATAAAACCATAACGTAGTCCGATTAAGACTACGGGGGTATGATCTCCATCCTTATTCTCAGAAACAGTATCTGCCCACCATCCAAACATTACGTACAAGACACCAACTAGTCCGATTAATAGTAGCCATGGACCATTTCCGTGAAAAAACAGTACTGCTCCAAATAACATAACGAACGCAGCAACTGCTCCAATAAATGGCCATAAAGATGGATTTAGGATATGATAATCGTGATTTTTTACATGTGCCATAACTGTCCCTCTTTGGCTTGGCTTTCAACTATTTTATTTAAGTTCGTATCATTCAGTTTCGCTTCATCCACCGGCACGTCAATTTGATAAAAAGTGTAAGATAGAGTAATTGTTTTGGCAAATTTGGCATCTCTATCATTTATCAAATCAGGATCAACAAAGAATGTCACAGGCATTTGAACCCGCTCGCCCGGTTGTAATATCTGCTCTTGAAAACAAAAACAATCAATCTTATTGAAAAACGACCCTGCACCATATGGAGTGACGTTATAGCTTGCAGATCCTGCGATAGGCTTACTTGTTGGATTATATGCCTCATAAAACGCTAAAGCTGTTTCACCAAGTCTGACCTTCACTTGTCGTTCAACTGGGCTAAACTCCCACGGCATATCGCGTTCCAAGGACGCATCAAATCTTATGGTAATTAACTGATCTAAGATTATGTCGGACCCAACATCTGATACATTAGTATAACCACCATAACCGGTAACTCGGCAAAAAAGATCGTACAAAGGAACAGAGGCCCACGCCATAGAGCCCATGAATAACACTACACCCAAAGCAGAAAGAGCAGTCTTCCGATTTGCATTTTCATTCATTACTCGATGCTCCCGCAATCGCGCTGGACACGTTTCCATCTGTAACTTTTACAACTGTTAAACCAAAAATTAGAGCTACAAATGTTACCAGGACAATGCCTAGGCCAACATTTTTACTGAGCCGGCGTTTGTGCAATTCATGTTCTACCTCGAAGTTCATACTAAACTCCAAGAGAAATTTGTACCTAGCCCTAGGTCAACCAGAATAGAACCAAACTGTAGAAACAAATAGATTAGTGAAAAACGAAAAAACCTGCGTTCTACCCTAAAATTATCCAATTCTGCTTTACTTTCTTCTCTCATCCAAATGTCAAATGACATCTTAACGAATATTGAATTCAGTACCACTGCGGTCACAAGGTATATCCACCCCCCCAGAGAGGTAAATGACGTGCAAAATGCAAATGAAGCAAGGACGACTGTGTAGCAAAATATATGATTTCGAGCCGAACGCCTACCATGCGTAACCGTCAGCATTGGGACGCGAGCGTTCTCATAATCCCCACGCATAAAAAGGGCCAAAGCCCAAAAATGTGGTGGAGTCCATAAGAATATCAAAGAAAACATTAAAACACTTTCTACTGATATCCCGGAAGTGGCAACGGCCCAACCAATCATAGGAGGAAACGCACCAGCCGCTCCCCCAATCACAATATTCTGCGGTGTCAATCGTTTCAACCAGGCTGTATAAATGACGACGTAAAAGAAAATCGTAAACAGTAAAAACACAGCAGCAAACCAATTTGCAGCCAAACCCAGCATCGCTACGGAAATACCGGTCAATGCTATACCGAAAACTTTGGCTTCATTGCTTGTAATTTTTCCAGCAGGAATTGGGCGGTTTTGAGTGCGGCGCATCAGTCTATCAATATCAGCATCGTACCACATATTTAACGCACCAGAGGCACCTCCACCCAGGGCAATAAAGACAATTGAAACGAATATTGTGAATGGATGAACATATACTGGAGCCGCGATGATACCCACTAGTGCTGTAAAAACAACCAATATCATAACCCTTGGTTTTAGAAGGGCAAAGAAATCACCAAAATCTGCCTCAGCATCGAATTCGACCTTTGAAAGAGTTGTGTCACTCATAATAATCATTGAGTTCCAGTTAACTTAACTGAGATCCTCAATCCCCATAATAGACTATAAAATCAATCGACCGAGGCCAATTCTAGATTAACATTGCTTTCTGTTAAACCGGCAAATTCTTCAATTGCCCCAGACAACCAAGCTTCATAATTCTCTTGGCTCACGACTTTTACAGTAATTGGCATGTAGGCATGGTCTTTTCCACAAAGTTCGGAACATTGTCCAAAATACACACCCTCTTTTTCTGCTTTGAACCATAGTTGTCCTAGTCGTCCAGGAACTGCATCTTGCTTTACGCCAAATGCTGGTATTGTCCAACTGTGTATCACATCAGCACCCGTGACTTGCATTACGACAACCTTATCAACCGGGACCACTACTGCCGTATCTGTAGCGAGCAAAAACTCATCTCTCGAATAACCAGCATCTATTAGTTCGGCTTCCACGTCTGAAGTGAGAACTTTATCATCTCCAATCATCATACTATCAAACCCGAACCCATGATCAGTGTACTCATATCCCCAGTACCATTGGTTGCCTGTGACTTTAATATTTATATCACCTTCAGGAATTACTTGCTGCTTGAATAACACTGGAAGAGAGAATGCTCCAATAAATACAAGAATAACTATCGGAACCACCGTCCAAGCTACTTCAATTGGCGTGTTGTGAGTGAACGATGCTGGCTCAGGGTTGGCCTTGCGGTTAAACTTTATAATTACATACCCCAAAAGGAATGTAACAAATAGACTTATAGCTGTTATGATCACCAGTAACATACCGTCAAGCCATTGTAAGTCTCGCGCCAGTTCCGTAACAGCAGGCTGAAAACTAGTCCCTGACTGCTTTGGTACTCCTATTAACTCTAGGTTGTCCTGAGCTGACGCAGTAGTCCCAAGGAATATTGCGGCTATGCTGTTCGTTATAAATCTTTGTCCCATGATATAACCTAACTATTGGCGTGGCTAGCTGTTGTCTTCTCAATGGTTAAAACCATATTCTAAGAGATAGATAAAGAACAAAACTTGCGTCAAAGAGACGCTTGTAGCGATTTTGGGTAAATTTCATGGAAAACTTGGAAAAAAAATGAAAAATGAAAACTTTCAGCCATTTGAACAGTATTTAGACAAAGACAAAACTCAGAAATTATTATGCGATATATTAAAATCTGGTGATGATGGAGAACTGTTTTTTGAAGAGAAGCGCTCTGAGTCGCTGGTTCTAGACGATCAAACCTTAAAATCTGCTAATTTGGATTCTTCAAAAGGGTTTGGGCTACGAGCCGTTGAAGGTGAAGCTATCGCCTATGCTCACTCTACGGATATAAGCGAAAAGGCTTTATTCCGAGCTGCAGAAACCATAAAATTATTACCTGCAGCTGGAAACTTACAGTCCACCTCACCACCTTCAAAAACAATAACTACACTCTATAAGGATATCGATCCTATTATCGAGTTACCATTTTCTTCAAAGGTTGATTTATTGAAAGAAATTGATGATTACGCCAGAGGTTTGGATAAAAGAGTAGTACAAGTGTCGGCTTCGGTGGCTGCATCAGTTCAAAACATCTGGATTATGCGGACTGATTGCGATCTCAAAAGAGATACCAGGCCTCTAACGAGATTAAATGTATCTATAAGTGTCGAAGAGATGGGACGCCGGGAGACTGGAAGTGCGGGCGGCGGCGGGCGGTATGCACTTTCGCTGGTAACTGAACCCACTATTTGGCGTGGATTTGTAAAAGAAGCCCTAAGAATAGCAGTTCTAAATTTGCAGGCAGAGGCTGCCCCAGCAGGTGTAATGGATGTAGTGTTAGGTCCGGGATGGCCAGGTATTTTACTTCACGAAGCCGTCGGTCATGGACTCGAAGGCGACTTCAATAGGAAAAATACAAGTGCCTTTGCCAACTTGATGGGGAAACAAGTTGCAGCAAAAGGTGTCACTGTCGTCGATGATGGTACAATACCTGAGAGGAGAGGTTCTATTTCCTTTGATGACGAAGGTACCCCAAGTGCTAAAAATACTCTTATCGATGATGGAATATTAGTAGGATACATGCAGGATAGACAAAATGCTCGTCTGATGGGGACATCATCTACAGGGAATGGGCGCAGACAAAGCTATGCGCATCCACCTATGCCTCGTATGACAAATACTTACATGCTTGGTGGTACAGATAAAGTGGAAAGTATGATAAATTCACTTAAAAATGGAATTTATGCCGTTGGATTTGGTGGTGGACAGGTTGATATAACTAGTGGAAAATTTGTTTTCTCATGCACTGAAGCCTATAAAGTAAATGATGGGAAAATTGGTGCCCCAGTCAAAGGTGCTACGCTTATTGGTGATGGCGCTTCCGCTTTAAAAGAAATTCGCGCGATTGGCGATGATATGTCTTTGGACCCCGGAATGGGTACGTGCGGCAAGGCAGGTCAGTGGGTTCCCGTGGGCGTTGGTCAGCCATCGCTTTTAATTGGGGGCCTAACCATTGGCGGATCACAAACATAATAAGAGAGTATCAAATATTTGGGATTAAATTCTTGCTAAAAAGTATTATCATTGAGCCTTGGCGAGAATGTATTTTTGGTAATCAGTAATCGATTATTTTAGCATGTTATCAATAGAATGCATTGACAAAAGCTACTCAGTCGATTCATTAACAGCCGCTATAACCTGTTCGTCGAGTCGGAAGGAAAGTATATGCCTGTAGTAGTGGTGGAATCTCCAGCTAAAGCAAAAACTATCAATAAATACTTAGGGACAGACTACAGTGTGTTTGCATCCTACGGGCATGTAAGAGACCTACCTCCCAAAGACGGATCAGTAGATCCAAACAATAATTTTGAAATGTTATGGGAGCTTTCAGCTGATAGTAAAAAACACATCAAAGCAATATCGGATGCCCTAAAAAAAGATAACACTCTTATATTGGCAACAGACCCAGATCGCGAAGGCGAAGCAATTAGCTGGCACCTAGAAGAAGCACTGCGAAAAAAGCGAGCAATTAATGGAGATACACAAATCCAACGCGTCGTATTTAACGCAATTACTAAATCAGCGGTCTCTGAAGCGATGAAAGCTCCAAGAGAGATAGACTCACCTCTGGTTGAAGCATATCTTGCAAGAAGAGCATTAGACTATTTGGTAGGCTTTAATTTGAGCCCAGTGTTATGGAGGAAACTACCTGGTGCGCGATCTGCCGGTCGAGTGCAATCGGTATGTTTAAGATTAATAGTTGAAAGAGAAATGGAAATTGAAGCGTTTAACGCCCAAGAGTACTGGAGTGTTCACGCGTCGCTAAAGTCACCAAGAGGACAAGTTTTTGATGCTCGACTTGTAAATTTAGCTGGAGATAAACTAAATAAATTCGATTTACAAAATGAGCCACAAGCTGAATTAGCTGTTGCAGCCGTCGAGAGCCGCGATCTTAGAGTAAAGAGTGTCGAAGCAACTGCTGCAAATAGAAACCCTTATGCTCCTTTCATGACTTCAACTCTTCAGCAGGAAGCAAGTCGTAAATTTGGGATGGGAGCACGGCAGACCATGAGCCTAGCCCAACGTCTATACGAGGCTGGACATATTACCTACATGCGGACTGACGGAATCGACATGGCGCCGGAGGCTGTAATGGCCACTCGTGAAGAAATCAAAAAGCGGTATGGTGATAAATACGTACCTCAAAGTCCACGTATGTACAAAAACAAGGCAAAAAATGCACAAGAGGCTCACGAATGTATTCGTCCTACTGATATCTCAAACGACGCCTCAAAATCAAAAATATTAGATATCGACCAAAAGAAACTTTATGATCTTATTTGGAAAAGAACCATTTCTTGCCAAATGGAAGCAGCAAAACTTGAGCGCACAGCAGTAGATATCACTAGTGAAGATCAACAAATCATCTTTAGAGCTAACGGTCAGGTAATAATTTTTGATGGTTTTTTGAAAGTATATGAAGAAGGCCGCGACGATACTGAAAAAAAAGACGATGCCAATAGTTTGCCAAAACTATTTTCTGATGAGCAATTAGAGAAATTAGAAGTAACAAAAGAGCAACATTTCACACAGCCGCCACCTCGTTACACAGAGGCGACACTGGTCAAAAAGATGGAAGAGTTAGGCATAGGCAGACCCTCGACCTACGCCTCCATAGTGACCACGATTCAAGAACGTGAGTACGTTCGAAAAGAGAAAAATCGATTATCCCCCGAAGATAAAGGCCGGATAGTTACTATATTTTTGTTAAACTTTTTTAAAAAATATATAGAATACGATTTTACAGCTGGGTTAGAAGAGAAACTTGATATTATCAGCGCCGGTAAGCTCGATTATACAAATGTTTTGAAAGATTTTTGGCAGGATTTTTCATTAGCTATATCTGAAACCTCTGAACTTCGAATTACCCAAGTTTTAGATGTTTTGGATGAAGCCCTATCTCCGCAACTGTATCCCAATACAGAGGATGGAACAGACCCGCGGTTATGCCCAAAATGCAAAAGTGGTAAGCTACACCTTAAGTCATCAAAGACGGGAGGGTTTGTGGGTTGTGGTAATTATCCCGAGTGTAAATTTACTAGGCCAATTTCGGGAGATAGTGGCGATAATGCTGATCGTACTCTCGGTGAAGACCAAGGTGATCTTATTCAAGTAAAGAGCGGTCGCTTTGGTCCCTACATTCAGCGCGGTGAGGTTAGCGAAGAAACTCCCAAACCTCAAAGAGCCAGCTTACCTAAGGGTTGGGAGGCATCAGAAATTGATCTTCTGAAAGCACTTCAATTATTGGAGCTACCGAGGGAAATTGGCAAGCATCCTGAGGATGGCGAGGCAGTAGAAGCGGGTATCGGTAGATACGGACCGTTTGTTAAGCATGGTCGGCTCTATGCCAACATTAAAGAAGTTGATGAGGTATTTACAATCGGAATGAATCGAGCAGTCGAAGTTCTAGCGCTTAAAGCAAGTAGTACTGGGCGTGGATCAGCGACAGCAAAGCCGCTTAAAGAATTGGGTGAACATCCAGATGGAGGCGGTCCAGTGAATGTTATGGATGGGAAATATGGTCCATATGTAAAGTGGGGAAAAATAAATGCGACCCTTCCAAAAGACGTTGAGCCAACTTCCGTGGATCTTGAAACTGCTATGATGTTAATTTCAGAAAAAAGTAAAAAAGGGACTACGAAAAAGAAAAAGCGCAAGAAATCATGAATTATATACATTTTCAAAATTAGCTTTTTTTAAGAAGTAATCTTGATTATGCTCTTTGTTTATCGTTTTTCGCAAAATCGTTTGCCACTGTGGTTCATCTTAGAACGGCTAACTAAATTTCAAAGACCAAAGAAGCTCGGCACCAGTGCACATACCTGATAAAATTTTAAAATGGATTAGTACCAAGAATTGGAAGCTATATAAGCATCAAATCAAGATGTTCACAAATTCTGAATGCTCAGCCCAGCTATTGATAGCTCCAACGGG
>Ga0228650_1001207_pt1 | contig 9943 bp, 4 predicted proteins | sample 62DmetaG_FD_183171 | JGI IMG/M metagenome (GOLD analysis project Ga0228650, IMG submission 183171) | Seawater microbial communities from Monterey Bay, California, United States - 62D | ecosystem: Environmental > Aquatic > Marine > Coastal | place: USA: California | collected 2016-10-28
AAAATTGGTGACCGTCTCGACGCGACCTTGTTTTGCCAGGCCGAGATCAAAACAACCGCAGGCACCTACAGAGCTCAATCCAGTCAAATACCCCTAAACCGTCAAACACTCGTCGAAGCTAAAACAGTCAGCACTGGCGAGCAACCGGTTAAACTCATTTGGTGGGCGACCTATGATCAATTTGCTGGCAACCCCTTTCAAAACAGTAAGGGCATACCCTTGGCCGACATACTCGACATACAATACAAGTGGATTATTCACACAAAAACCGAGAACGCCTTCTCAGCCAACCACCCCCAGCACAGCAAGGAAGGCACATTTTCGCTACAAGTCGATCAGGCAGGACTGCAGTATCAAGTACGCACGCCAAAGCACAATATCAGTATCGCGCCACTCTTTAGCCACAATATGGTGCTACAACGGGATGTGGACAACCCTATCTGGGGCACCGCCGATCCAAACACTCAGGTCAGTGTTTCTATCAAAGGGATCGCTACGCTTAAAACATCGGCGAATGCACATGGAAATTGGTCCGTTACAATTCCGCCAATCACTGCCGGCAGCCCCATATCGATCACGGCCGCAATCAGCGACGATTATAGCACAACACTCAATAATATTCTCATCGGCGATGTCTGGCTCTGCTCCGGTCAGTCCAACATGGAATGGAACTTACACAAAACGGACGATTTCAATGAGGAATTTCGCAATGCCAGCCAACTGAAAACCCTGCGCCTAGTTGAAGTCCCCAACCATACCGCATCATCCCCACAAACTGAGCTACAAGCGAACTGGCAAATCTGCACTCCCGACACCGTTGGCAATTTTTCTGCAGTCGCCTATTACTTCGGCAAGCAGCTCAATTCGGAACTGGGCATCCCCATCGGCCTCATCGACACGAACTGGGGAGGCACACGTATTGAACCCTGGTTGCCACAAAAACTCAGCAACGAAACCCTAGGTCAAAAGCACCAAGCCTCCACCGTGCTCTACAACCAAATGATACACCCCTTCACCCGGCTCCCGATTAAGGGCGTCATTTGGTATCAGGGCGAATCCAACCTTGGCGACGGGGCACTCTACACAAACAAATTGGCCACGCTCGCGCAACAATGGCGCGCGGCTTGGGGACAAGGCGATTTCCCATTTTATTTTGTGCAACTAGCACCCTTCAACTACAGCTGGGACAAAAGTGGCCACAAGCTCCCAGAATTTTGGGCCGCACAAAACGCCGCGTCCAAGCAGATCCCGAACGCTGGCATGGCTGTCATCAACGACGTTGGCAACATAAACGACATTCACCCCCGCAATAAAGCCACTGTTGGCGAACGCCTCGCGCGCCTGGCGATGAATCGCACCTACGGCTACGAGAGCATCGCGGACTCCGGGCCAGTGCCCATTCACATGAGCCAGTCCGGCACACACCTACGCATTGAGTTTGAGCACACCCATGGTGGCTTGAAAACCCGCGACAACCGTCCGCCCAATGGCTTTGAAATCGCCGGAACAAATGGAACCTTTCTCCCCGCAAAGGCACATATTCAAGGGGACACAATTCTAGTCTCAGCAAAGAACATCGCGAATCCAGTCGCCGTGCGCTTTGCATGGAGCAACACCGCAGAGCCTAACCTAGTCAATAACCAAGGACTTCCCACCAGCGCCTTCCAGCTTACGACACACAGGCCGAAGCAATAGCCACTTTCCAAACACAAAAAATGAAACTCTACGTCCTTACACTGTTCGCAACACTCCCGCTAAGTCTCACGAGCGCCCTATTCGCCCGCGAGCAGCCCAACTTCGTGGTCATTGTCGCCGACGACCTCGGTTTTGCCGATGTGGGCTACCACGGCAGTGAGGAAATCCCGACACCGAACATTGACTCCATCGCAGCTCAAGGTGTTCACTTCCTACATGGTTATTCCAACGGTGCGATCTGCACTCCCACCCGCGCCGCACTGCTGACGGGGCGCTACCAGAACCGGCTCGGCTGTGATACTACGATCGCACCCTACAAACGTGCAGCAGGCTCCACGATTGGCCTGCCGACCGATGCCCCAACCATCGCCGAGCGCCTCAAACCACTCGGCTATGCCACTGGCATGTTCGGCAAGTGGCACCTCGGCGGCGAGCTGGAAGAAAACCGCACACTCATGCCTCCGAGCCGTGGCTTTGATGAATTTTACGGAATACTCGAAGGGGCCGCTCTTTATTTCGACGCCAACAACAAAGAGCGTAAATACCGCCGCGAATATCTCCCCATCGATGGCGAACACGACTACTATAGCGATGCCATCGGGCGAGAGGCCGTCTCCTTTATCAAGCGTCATAAAGATCAGCCCTTCCTTTGCTATGTCCCCTTCACCGCCCCCCACGCACCTCGGCAGGCAAAGCAAGAGCATTTGGATAAATTCAGTCATATCGAGCCACTCAAGCGGCGCGAGCTGGTGGCCATGGTCTATTCGTTGGATGAAAATGTTGGCCGCATTTTGGATGCGCTGAAACAAGAAGGGTTGGAAGAAGACACACTTGTGATTTTCTTTAGCGATAATGGCGGCAAACCAAACGACAATGGCTCGATCAACACGCCCCTACGCGGCGAGAAGACACAATTATTCGAAGGCGGAATCCGTGTCCCCTTCTGCTTACGATGGCCAGGTACCATTCCCGCTGAACAAATCTATGCCTCCCCCATTCTCAGTATGGATCTGTTCCCGACCCTCTACCAAGCCGCAGGTGGCACGATCCAACCCGATTGGCAGATCGACGGAGTCAACTTGATGCCCTATCTTCTTGGCAAGAAAACCAGTGCGCCCCATGAAGCCCTCTACTGGAGAGAGTTTACGAACTTCGCCATCCAGCACCAGGGCTGGAAATTAATCAGGCAGCACAATCGCAGCTACCTCTTTTATCTGACCGAGGATCCCAACGAAACACACAACCTTTTTCAGCAACATCCGGAGACGGCCGAAGCGCTTAAATGCATGTGGCAACAGTGGGACGCAGAGAATATCCCGCCCAACTATGGCTGGCCTCTCAAGCAATCCGGCATCCACGTCGAAAGCGTGCCGCGCTAAAACCACTTAAATCAACGCATCATGCGACTCACTCGAATTAGCTTACTCTTGCTCGCACTCACACAGTCGCTGCTCAGCGCAGCGGAATTCAAGCTGTCGGAGCTGTTCTCCGACCACATGGTGCTGCAGCGCGCACAGCCCATTCGACTCTTTGGCAACGCGCCTGCCGGGACGACTCTGTGACAATTGAGTTTCAAGAGCGGCAAGCCAGTGCGATCGCAAGCAAAGATGGCAGTTGGCAGGCCACCCTCGAAGCACTGCCTGCATCCGCTGAAGGGCATCCACTGCACGTACGCTGCGGCGACGCCGAAATCACTCTAAAGGATGTCGTGGTCGGCGATGTATGGATCTGCTCGGGGCAAAGCAATATGGGCTGGGGGCTGTTCCAGTCTTGGCCTGTTCCAGAAACCTTCCCTCATGCAAACAAACTACGCCTACTGAAGTCGAAGTTCCCGATCGGCACCGCCGAACCACAGGATGCCTTTGTCATCGACGACGCCTACCATCAGAGCTGGCAACACGCCACACAGGCGTTTGCCTTGCCCTTCTCCGCAGTCGCCTACCACTTCGGACTGAGTCTGGTTCAAGATTCCAAAGTACCAATCGGGCTCATTATGTCCGCCGTGGGGGGCACCCCGATTGAGAGCTGGACCCCGAAAGCAGTCTTCGATGCCGATCCCTTTGCAGACGAACTCATGGCCCACTTCCGCAAAGAACTGAATTGGGCCGAAGGAAACCTGGATGCCCAGGGCATCAAAGGGTATCAAATGCGTCACCCGTCCTATCTCTACAACGGGATGCTCCATCCCCTCACCCAACTGTCCATCAAAGGGATGATCTGGTATCAGGGTGAAAGTAACGAGCTGCAAGCCGATGCCTACCGCTCACTCTTCCCTGCTGCGATTCACGGCTGGCGCAAGGCATGGAATCAAGGCGACTTCCCCTTTCTCTTCGTCCAGCTCCCCGGATTTGTCGGGCATAATGACTGGTTGCGCAAGCGTAGCCAACACTGGCCCGAATTGCGCGCCGCACAGGCATCTGCACTCAGCCTGCCCCGAACCGGGATGGCTGTGGCCATCGACCAAGGCAACTACAATGACATCCACCCGCGAGTGAAGCAGGCGATCGGTCGACGCCTCGCGCTGCAGGCTCAACAGCTCGACGGCCAGAACAACGTCGCCGATGGCCCCACCCTCGAACGCATCGAATTCAACGGCAAGCAGGCGCGACTCCACTTTGCATCCGTCGGACAAGGCCTTGAAACACGACGCGTCATCCTGCCGCGCACTGCGGCCAGTGCGGCACTCGACGATAATCCTATCATCGTTCCTGCGGACCCCTTGATCGGCTTTGAAACAGCAAACCACGACGGCACCTTTCAACTCGCCACCGCTCGTATCTTGTCAAGCACCTGTGTGGAACTGACGGCCACGCATACGATTCAAGCAATCCGCTATGCCTATGTCCCCTTCCCCCTTTGCAACCTGTATAATTCCGCCGGGTTACCCGCACGCCCATTCCAACACAGTCAGCCCTAACTTCAGTCGCAAAAAGTGCCCGCACCGGGAAAAGCCCCTTGGCCATGTAAAGCTTCTCACCGGTCTATTACAGACAGCTCCTCCCTATCCGCTGAAAATCCAACTTATCTCCCCATTTATCGTCGGTGCCGCCTGTGTCTGCTGCCAATTCGTCAGCGCAGCGACCCTGCAATGGACCGGCCAGGCTGACGGTCTCAGCCTACACCATTCTGCAAACTGGCAAAACGCGCTCAGGTGCTCCCTGAAAACTTTAAAAATGTGCCCGCACCCCACCACTTCGTCATGGATCGCCCGGACAAGGTGGGTGGCGAAAACAGCATTAGAGACATCACCGACCTGGGTGGTTCCAGTTTACTGAATGTGGCAGGTGAGGCAACTTTTTTCAGACTGTCCGCCTCCGCCACCCTCAAGAACGGCAGCGCCTACTTCAAGACAGGCACGCACACTTTCAATTTCCAAGGCGTGTGGGAGAATATGGAGGTCACGATCGGTCTCGGCATCGACCTGACATACGGCACCCAAACATTGCACCTGAAAAACGGTTCCACACTCGACACACAATGGCTGGCCTACGGTACCACCACCCTTGACGGTGGCTCCACACTCAAGGTGCGAGGCAATGATCATGTCTTCACCCAAGGCCATATTCATCTCAAAGATACCCAATCCAAAATCATTTTCACCGGCGGTAAATCGGTCGATGCCGTCATTCAGGACCACCTCAGTGGCTCATGATCCGATACAACGACCAGCCGAATGCGCCGTATATTGGTCAATGGGCCAGGCGCCGTCCAAGGCAGCAACATCTGGGTCTATACGCAAGACGGCCTCACCCATGTGCAGGCACTCGACACGCCTGACGAGTAACGCTCCATTCCGGAGCCGAACTGCACTGCACCCATCATCGGCGCATTTGCAATCAGCCTCGCCCTTATCCGTCACCGACAACACTAAGGCTTTTCATCTTATATCCGGTGGATATAGGGGAAAAATAGGCTGCGCCCCCTACTGATCATCGGCAGGGGGCCTTTCTAGACAGCCAGTGATGCCGTGTATAACGTAAAAAAAATCAAAAAATAGTTGACAACACCTGCCCTAATGAAAAGCTTTTCTAAATTCTTATTCATCCTACCCTCATTCAAAGTATGAAACTTAATATAAAAATCCCACTCATATTCAGTGCCTGCCTAGCCTGCACCAGCGTAGCATCCGCAGACACCATTACATGGACCGGCAACGGCAACGCCGTCAGCCTGTATGAAACCAACAACTGGGATAATCCAGGCGGGGTGATTACCGTTCCCAACTTCAAAAGCGTCCCCGTTGCGCACGATTTTGTCGTTAACAGCAGCACCGATACCGTCGGTGGAGGTGGTGGCGTGGGCGGCGTGCTGGATCTCGGAGGAACCGGCAGCTTAACGGTAACCGACCCGAACGGCGGCACTGCCGGAGGGGAATTACGACTAGGCGCTGGCGCAATCCTCAAAAACGGCACGATCTCAGTATCGGGCAGCAACTTTAACTACATCCAAGGCACACTGGATAACGCGGATTTTTGGAGCAACTGGGGACTCACCCTGCGGGGTAGCCTTGACATACTCAATGGCAGCTCAGTCGAAGCAACCTGGTTTGCGAACGGAGGCACGAGTGACATAGGCGGCGCTTCGACCCTAACCATTCGCGAAGACGGAGCTGGCTCATTCAACGGCACCACCCTCAACTTTTTGGATTTCGACTCTACGATCGTTTACAGCAATACAAACCGCACGATCGCTGAGGTCTCAAGCCAGCATTTGTCTAGTTTCACCGTCGATGGCGAAGCGGCAGTCGTAGGTGACAACGTTTTGATCTATACCGATAGCACCACTGGCTTCACCACCGTGCAAGCCATCCCCGAGCCACAAACCTTGGCACTCCTCGGTGGCCTGCTCGCACTCACCAGTGTCATGCTGCGTCGGCGCACTCACTAACTGAAGTGCATCATCTGCGGTGTTAAAAGACTGAAACACTCTTCCACCCGCCTCTTCTACGAGGCGGGTTTTTTTTTGAATGACACCCCCGTGGCCTCGGTTCTCAGAACCGGGGAACAAACGCTCACGGCTAAACTACCCCAACGCCCCCCGAAACAGAGTTCCGAGGCTACGCAGATGCAAGCTCCCCGTGGCCTCGGTTCTCAGAACCGGGGAACGACCTCAAATCAAGCTTCGCCAGTCAATGCTTTACGATAGGTAAGAAAACATCTCCAAAAAGTATCGCTCTCCCATGGATCGAGATCCAGAAAGCCCGGAACCAAACTGCCCGCAAGGGGCCAATCATCCTAGATTCAGGAGTTAGAAGAAAGAAGGTAGTAGTTAGTTTTTCTTAATGAGTGACTTACACATTGAAGTGGGCTCGCCAAAATGGCGCTTGTCATTTTGCCTGTAAATACTTGATCATCTGGGGCTAGCTCCTGACTTCTACCTTCTAACTACTCTTTTTAGGATCATTGGGCGATTGAACTAAATTCGCCCGAACGGGATTTTGACGCAGATACATGCAGGTATCTGCAAGCGCAACCCGCTCACGCTCTTCTTCTCGAAGCACATAATCATGCGCCTGCTTCTGCCAATTCAAAGGCAAATGGCGTCGCAGGAATTTCTTCGCCTTCAGTTGATCACTCGAAGGCACTGCCCACACCCAAAGCAAATGTAAATGATCCAGCATTAACACATCGCGCGCACGCCCGTTTTCTAACTCGTTGAGCAGTTCAGAGCACGAAAGGTAAGAATCTTATGAGCCTCCATGGCCAGAGGCGCTATGGGTTTTCGCGGTTACTGCTGTTACTTTCAGCGGCAGTATACTGGGCGGCCATGGTATTCAGGATAGCCTCATGGGCGGAGTCGCTCGCAAGGTCAGTTGACTCACTAGGGTCACTCGCGAGGTCATAGAGTGAGCTGCCGTCGTATTTGAACGTGCCCATACGAAGTGCTCTGGAATTCGCCCGGTCTTGCTGGAGCGTCCAGTTTGCGCCGACAGGATCGTTGCCTAGAAAGGCTTCAAGCACGCTGCGTGAGTCACGGGCACTGCCAGTCGGGAGTTCCTGATCAAGCAAGTCCGCCAAAGTGGCCATGAGATCGGTTTGATTCATGAGTGCGTCGGAAACGATGCCAGGCTCGATTCGTGCGGGCCAACGAACGATAAACGGAACGCGTGTGCCACCTTCGAGATTGCTGTATTTACCGCCCTGCCATTGTGCGTTGCCTTCGTGGCCGTTATCAACCTCCTCGTCAGCTCGGATGACTTCTGAGCCATCTTCGTAGCCGTCATCATAGACGGGACCGTTATCACTGGAAAAGAATACAATGGTGTCCTCCGCAAGTCCGGCATCTTCGAGGGCTTGCATGATTTGACCGACGGTCCAGTCGAACTGCACCATGGCATCGCCACGCCACCAATTGGAGCCGGTGAGTCCCTGCGTAGCCCCTTGGAAGGCCTCATGAGGGGCACGTGGCACATGGATGTCCTGAGAGGCAAAGTAGAGAAAGAACGGAGTTTCGTTATCCTGCGCCGCGATGTATTCACGGGCTTTTTCGAGGAAGACAAAGGCTTGCGTCTGATCTTCCCACAGCGCATGGGCACCACCGGAGAAGTAACCGATACGCCCAATGCCATTGATGAAACTGTCCTTGTGCCCCATACTGCTGTCGTAAAGGCGGTCAGCGGCAACGGTATCCGAGTAGCGGGCGTGAATCGTGCTCCCCTCGATATTGACGGCATTGTAGCTGTTGTCGCTTACGTAAACGGGGTCATTGATGGGCTGGTCATTGTCGTCGAACCACATCGGACGCACGGTAAGTGTGCCAGTGCCGGGATTGGTAATTTCGTCAACCGCTTCAATGTAGTCGGCATTCACTAATCTGCGATTTTCCATGTAGATGCTAGGCACGCGATCGTTGGTGGTCGGCAGGATAAAGGAATAATCGAAGCCGATATCAAGCGGGCTGGGGCTGATCTCGTCGTTCCACTGAATGGAGCTACCGCCATTCCCCATACCAAGGTGCCATTTACCGACAACGGCGGTGTTGTAACCTGCGCCTTTGAGCATGTCGGGTAGCGTATAGCTGCTTTCGGGGATGGAGAGTTCTCCTGTCGGCGGAATAATGGTGACTCCGTTGCGAAATGCGAAAATGCCAGTCAGCATCGAAAAGCGTGAGGGGGAGCATGTGGAGGCCATGCAGTGGCCGTCGGTAAATGTGATGCCTTGCGAAGCGAGGGCGTCGATATTAGGGGTGTTGATCCTACTGCTCGGGTTATAGGCTTTCACATCACCGTAGCCAACATCATCTCCATAAATAATAACGATGTTCGGACGTTTTTCCCGGGCAGGTCCACGCCCAGTGATGTCGGCACGATAGAAGGCTGCGCCAGCGGGTGGCGTGGGGTCGGTGAGTTCAAGTCGGCCGTGGTATTTGGGAGTCGCCTCAATACCGGTATTTTGCCACTGGCCGGCACTGAGATCAGTTTTGCGTTTGAGCCTATAGGTGCGCGTTGCGAGTGCATCGACCGTGAGGGTGACGCTGGATTGCCCAGCAGTCAGCTGTGAGATTGCCGAGCCGATACTTTCGCTGCGGTCGGCCCATGCAGTTGCGGCAATGTGCTCCTCAAAGTCGCTATGACCGTCACCATCGTAGTCGCCTGCGTTGTTGTAGAGCGCGGTAAGGCTGGTTGCATCAAGGAGGCTGTTAAAAATACGTAGATCGTCGATGCAGGCATCGACGATGCCCAGGCCGGATGTGAGGGAGCCGAGCGTAAGTGGTGCACCGGTGACGCGGGCGCCAATCGGGCCACTGGCTTCGCTTTCAAGTAAACCGTCAATGAAGAGGCGGAGTTTGCCGGTGAGATTGTCACGCTGGACGGCGATGTGGTGCCAGCTACCGTCGTTGATTGAAGTCGTGCTTAAGATAGTGGTGTCGGGATCGCCCACACCAAAAGCAAGCTTGCTACCGATGAGCGAAATACCGATGTCGTTGGTGACGCCGGCGACACTGCCGTCAAGAATGCCATGGCCGTCCGTCCATTGTGGCCCAGCCGGAGGGATGGCGTCTGTTTTGATCCACGCAGTGAGGGTAAAGGTTTCTCCCAGCACGTGGGGAATCGATGCGGTGGCGTTCAATGCCGTCAGATCGGCGCTTTGACTGTCGATGCTGCCAACTGTATAAGCTTCGCCAGAGATCCAGCTGCCGTCATGTATCGACCCAGCCGTGCTGTAATCGAACAAATCGCCTTCCATCGGGTAGTATGCGATGAGGCTTCCCGGCTCAAGGGCGGTGTAATCCGGGAGTAACGGACTTA
>Ga0228650_1001210_pt1 | contig 9933 bp, 9 predicted proteins | sample 62DmetaG_FD_183171 | JGI IMG/M metagenome (GOLD analysis project Ga0228650, IMG submission 183171) | Seawater microbial communities from Monterey Bay, California, United States - 62D | ecosystem: Environmental > Aquatic > Marine > Coastal | place: USA: California | collected 2016-10-28
ACTTCAGGCCTCGGCGCTGGTGCTTTTTTCGCATATCTAGGAGGGGCTCCCTACGTAGCATCTGAAGTCTTTTACTTGCCACCAGAGAAATTAGGAGTTTTCTTTGGAGCACCCGCAATCGGTTATTTTGTCGGTAATTTTCTGGCGGGTCGATATTCAACGCAAGTTGGAATAGACCCTATGATATCGATTGGCATGCTTATAAACGTGTCAGGGTTATTATTATCAATCGCCTTAAGTATGCTTGGCTTTGGCTCGGAATGGACTTTTTTTGGTACGATGACACTTGTGGGTTTAGGAAATGGAATTTCTCTGCCAAATGCTAATGCAGGTTTATTATCAATAAATCCAAAATTAGCTGGCACAGCATCGGGCTTAGGAGGGTCAATAATGATTGGCCTTGGTTCTATACTCTCAGCGATGGCAGGTATTTTATTAGATGGAAGTAAAACTGAGATACCACTGATTAGCTTAATGTTGATCTCAGCTTTTCTGGGTCTTTTGTGCACTTTTTATGTCATAAAACGTAATAAGGAGCTTAGAATTTGAGTAAAATTTATTTGGTTACCGCTGTTGGCTTCGCCAACCTGGATGAATCCAAGCGACATCATTGGCCCTTGGCAATGTCTCTTTTCCTAAAATATGGTCACTAGCTTTCTCACCGACCATAATGGTAGGACCATTTAAATTTCCATTTGTAATTTGCGGAAATATACTGCTGTCAACCACACGCAAATTTTTGACACCTATGACTTGTGTAAATTTATCGACTACGGCCATGGGGTCATCTATGTCACCCATCTTACATGTTCCACATGGATGATATGCACTTTCAACATTTTGAGAAATAAAATTGTCTAGTTCATCGTCAGTTTGTAAAGTTTCACCAGGTTGTATTTCATATTTTACAAATTTATTTATCGCAGGCTGCCTAAAGATTTCTCTAGTTAACCTGATGCAACGCCGAAAATCCTCCCAATCCTTCTCACTAGACATATAATTAAAAATGATAGCTGGCTGGTCATATGGATCGTTTGATTTTAAGGTAACGGAGCCACGAGATGGGCTCCGCATAGGGCCAACATGGGCTTGAAAGCCATGACCCCTTACTGCAACTTTACCATCATACCGCACGGCCAGAGGCAGAAAATGATACTGAATGTCTGGATATTTAACACCGGCCTTTGAACGAATGAAAGCTGCGCTCTCAAACTGGTTAGACGCTCCCGGTCCAGTTCGGCTGATCAACCATCTTAAACCGACATAAGCTTTCCCCAACAAACCCCAGTATTTATATAAAGTTATGGGTTCACTTGCCGCCATTTGTAAATACAACTCAAGATGGTCCTGCAAATTCTTACCTACACCAGGGCGGTCAGCCAAAACTTTAATTCCGTGTTCTTTTAAGTGTGCAGCAGGCCCGATACCTGAAAGCATTAACAATTTGGGAGAATTTATTGAGGAAGCAGATAAAATAACCTCTTTGTGGGCATGCAAGATAGCTTTGGTCTTATTCTTTGAATCATATTCGACGCCAGTAGCTCTCCCTTTCTCTATAAGAATTTTTCGAGCAAACCCTGACACCAAGCGACATCGACCAGTCTTTATTGCTGGTCGCAAATATGCTTTTGCAGCTGACCAACGTTGACCCTTAAAGATTGTTTGATCCATAGGACTAAAACCTTCTTGTTTTTGTCCGTTATAATCCTCAGTTATCTCATAACCTGCCTCATGACCGGCATTAACGAATGCTTTTACTAATTCATTTGAGCGTGAACCGCGAGTTACATGAAGTGGCCCTGAATTTCCCCGCCAGGTTGGATCACCACCGTGACCTGCTGAATTCCAATTTTCGAGTTTCTTAAAATATGGCAACGTATCAGCATAAGCCCATCCTACAGCGCCCATTTCTGACCATGTATCATAATCTAGTGCATGACCGCGAACATAAACCATCCCATTTATGCTTGAAGAACCACCAACAACCTTTCCACGTGGACACGCAAGCTTTCGACCATTTAAAAATGGTTCTGGTTCCGACGTAAAACCCCAGTCGTATCTTGGCATATTCATCGGGTAACTTAAGGCTCCTGGCATTTGAATTAGAGCACTCCTATCACTCCCACCATATTCAAGAACTACTACCTTGTGACCTGCTTCGCATAACCTAAAAGCAGTAGCACAGCCTGCGCTTCCAGCACCAACAATTATGTAATCGGCTTCTATAATAATGTATCACTCCTTAACTGAAACGGTCTCTATGCGACGCGGTAATTATCATAATTTAGTTTCATGCGTAACTGGCGTAAGTTGTTTCTTTTTTAATACTGCCTCTCTCCAAGTCATAAAACTTACGGAAGAAACTATTATTATGCCACCGGCAATAACAAAAGGATCTATATTTTCATTGAAAAATAATGCTCCAACTGAAATTGCCCAAATTAACTGTAAAAAGGTCACTGGCTGTGTCACTGTAACTGGAGCCGCCATAAAGGCTTTAGTCATCGTGTAGTGACCGAGAGTAGCCAGAACTGCTACTCCGAAAAGTATTATCAGCTCATCTAATCTTGGGGGCACCCAAACCTTATATGCGAGTGGACACAAACCTATTGTAACAAATATAGAAAGCATGATTACAACTGTCTCGGCACTGACCCTATTTGTGAGGTGCTTTGCAAAAAGATAAGAGCCCGCAAAAAATAATGCCGTACCCATCATTGCCACATGCCCCATGCTTATTTCCCTGAAACCCGGCCGAAGAATAACAATGGCACCAGCTAGTGCAAAAATAACAGCAAGAATTCTTCGAATTGCCATTTTTTCCTTCAAAAAAATAACAGCACCTAGTGCTACATAAACCGGGGAAAGATAGTTCATCGCTGTAACCTCAGCTATTGGGATTTGTGTCATAGCAAAAAACCAAAGTACAACAGCAAAGGTATGGAAAACCCCTCTAGCCATAAAACTTATCTTTGAGTGAGGTCTTTAGCATTGGGACCAACAGAACTAGACCAAGCAGGTAACGCAAGAATGCTGCTTCGGGAGCCGGCACTCTGGGACCCAAAATTTTTACAAGTACGGTTACACCAAGAAACAGTAGGCCCGTTAATACCATCCAAAGTATTCCACGGATTTCAGGCTGCTTAAGTTTATTAATCATATTTTTTCTGGTTTACCACAGCTCAATAGTTTCCCAGTATTAGTGACATAGCAATAGACCACATGACTAAACCCACAAAAATATCTAGTATGCGCCACGATTTCTCATTACGAAACAGTGGCCTAAGAAGGCTGGCACCAAATCCTAGGCTGAAAAAGAAAATAAAACTAGCAGCAACAGCTCCCATACAGAATAGCAATGGATCTTGGCTTTGATTTGCGACAGATCCCAGAAGAACTACCGTATCAAGATAAACATGTGGGTTTAGCCAGGTTAACAGTAGACATGAAGTTACCGCCTTTAACGGTGTCTCGAGCACACCATCTGCCTCTAAACTTTTCCCACCTTTTACTGCTGATTTGATTGCAAAAAATCCATAAAAAAATAAGAACGCCGAACCTAAATAAGCAATAAAAGTTGTTAACTTTGGAAATGTTTCGAAAATAACTCCAAAACCAAAAACACCAGCGATAATCAAAATCGCATCAGAAGCTGCACATATGAAGCAAAGTAAAGGAACAAATCGCTTCACTAGCCCAGCTTTGAGAATAAAAGCATTCTGCGGACCTATAGCAAGTATTAGTGATAAACCCAGGAGAAACCCTGATAAAAAAAATTCCAAGAAACTTATCACCCTATTCTGAGACTTCGCTACAGCGAGTCCGATTAATTATTTTTTCCTGCTGTTCAAAGGCGCTACTTGAGGTTTTGAACCTTTAAAAGGCAAAATTTATAGTCATACTTAAAAATCTAGTGTGATTGAAGTTTTCGAACTACACTCATATTTCTTGCAGAGCTAACATAACTTCATCAGATGCCTCAAAATTTGTTGTCACCCTCTGGACATCATCGTCATCCTCTAGAGAGTCAACCAGTCGCATAAGTTTTTGCATATCATTTAGGTCAAGTTCAGTAGTTGTCGTAGGCTTCCAGATAAGTTTAGTGGCCTCACTTTCACCTAATTCTGCTTCCAAAGATGAAGCTACTTCGTTTAAATCTAAATCAGCACACCAAATAGTATGGCCTTCGCTTATACTCTCCACGTCTTCTGCGCCCGCCTCGATGGCAGCCAGCATTATAGTGTCAGCGTCTCCAACTTCAGGGAGGTATAAAATCTCTCCCTTCCTCTCAAACATAAACCCGACCGAACCCGTTTCACCTAAATTACCACCATTTTTAGAAAATATAGAGCGTACATTTGAAGCAGTGCGATTTCTATTATCGGTCATAGCTTCAACAATTACAGCTACTCCATTTGGCCCATATCCTTCGTAACGAATCTCCTCATACTCATCACCTTCACCAGCCAGAGATTTTTTAATAGCTCTTTCTATTACATCTTTTGGAACTGAGTTTGATTTTGCTTCTTTCACTGCTAACCGCAGACGTGGATTCTTTTCCGGATCAGGATCACCCATTTTTGCTGCAACCGTGATCTCTCGGCTTAACTTTGAAAATAATTTTGACCGAGCAGCATCTTGGCGACCCTTACGGTGCTGAATATTTGCCCACTTTGAGTGACCAGCCATGTATTCCTCCATATCAAAACGTCTTTTGTTTAATAACTGCGTGATGTTAGGGCAAGAACAAATTCAATGCATTACTATCCATAAGCTTCACCACAAGTCCTTATTTCAATCGCTTTTTTTTTGGTGACACCAAAAACATTCCCACAAACATTAAAGATATTGAATACCAAAGATATCGCGAGGTAGCCTCATCCAGGATAAAAATTGACCAGAAAACTCCCCACGCCGTGACGAAATATGCTACTTGAGCCGCAAACACAGCTCCAGAACGAGAAACTAACCAAACATAAGCGCAATAAGCAACCGCGTGACAAAAAGATGAAATGACATGTGTAAAATTTTGCAGAGGCCATGGCTCTAAAGGATTTATCCATTGCCCGGTTGCAAAGACAATTGGTAAAATCATCAAAGTGCCCAAAATAGATACACCAGTAAATGTCTGAATTGGATCCTGGCCAGATGTGCCATATTTATCTACATAGTTTCCTTCAAGTGCATAGAACAGCGGTGCGACAAGAGCTAAAGGTATGAAAATTAGGCGGACCTTTTCTGAAATACCGGCATCTGGGCCAGTTAGTACGAGCACTCCACAAAAACCCACAATTATTCCAGCAATTCGTCTGAAATCTATTTTTTCTAGACCCATTAACATCGCTATTGGAAAGGAAAACATTGGTACTGTTGCAATCAGAATTGCTATAAAACCTGCAGGCAAGTAGTAGGTTGCAACATAGTTTGCAGAGTTAGGGAAGATTGCTCCCAAAAGTGCTAGAACAGTAAAGAGAAAAATAGTTTTTCCGCCAAAAACTGGCAGCTTACGGCGCATGATGCTAATAAAGCCAAGAATTATTGTGCCAAGAACAAATTGCCAAAAAATAAGTACAAATGGGCCATACCCAGTGGCTACAGTAATCTTTGTTAGTGCGATACCTAAACCCCAGGCGGCGCCCATAAAAATTAGTACAAAATAAGGGAGTAATGAAACCTTCATTTATTAGGCCGCTATTTTGCCACCAATTTTAAATGGATCTATAGAAACAGCCTTTCCTGAAGCGTCATCCGTTTCTACTAAAACGCCGCATAAAGTTGCGGAACCACTAGCTGGCGAAAATCTGCCTTTGGCCATTCCAGTTACAAAGCGGCGTAACGGTTCACTTTTCTCCATTCCAATAACACTATCATAGTCGCCACACATACCTGCATCCGTTTGGTAAGCGGTGCCTTTCGGTAATAACATTGAGTCGGCTGTTGGAATGTGGGTGTGTGTACCAATTACAGCGCTCACTCTGCCATCACAGAAATGACCTACGCCCATTTTCTCAGACGTAGCCTCGCAATGGATATCAACAAATATTGCTTGCATGGTACCACCGAGGGTGTGTTTTTTTAAAATTGAGTCTATGGATGAAAATGGATCATCGAAAGTCCTTTTCATAAACACTTGGCCTAGAATTTGTGACACTAAAATTTTCCGTCCTCTCAAATCACTAAAGATATTAGCTCCCTTACCGGGTGCAGATTTAGCAAAATTTAGAGGCCTAATTATTCTGGGCTCTTTCTCAATAAACTGCATCATATCCTTTTGATCAAACGCATGATCTCCGAGGGTTATACAATCGGCACCTGCATTCAGTATATCTACTGCGTGTTGCGCACTAAGCCCTAACCCACTAGAAGCATTCTCCGCGTTAATAACTACAAAATCAGCTCCATGTTTTAAGCGTAAATCCTGAAGGTCGTTTGTAATAGCAGACCGTCCTGCCCGGCCCATTACATCGCCAAAAAACATAATTCTCATTTTTAATTCCTATCCTAAAAAGGTAAACTGTCAGCTCGCCTAACATTAACTCTGTTTATCGGAAAGCCAAATCAAAGCTGAAGGCGCAGGTCTAACACATCCTTCTCTGTGACCACAAAGTCTAAACGCTGATCTGTTTTTTCTAATGGAACTCGGTCAACCTCTTGACAGCTGTACGCAAATCCTACGGCCAAAACTGGTTTGTCCATTTTTAATTTTTCAAGCGTTCTGTCATAGAACCCACCACCATACCCTACCCTGCCACCTTGTCGGTCAAATGCCACCAAAGGTACAATTAACAATTCTGGAGTAAAAAAATTCTTTGACAACGGTACTTTTGCACCAAACCGCCCGTCGATCATCTCACTACGTGGCGTCCATGCGGCAAATAATAATGGTTCATTTGCTCCCTGAATAACTGGCACGCCAACTTTACCGTAAAAAGAAATCTTTACCATTGAGGGCAATGGATCAATTTCAGTCCTAATTGGCATGTATCCTGCCATAGGTAAGCCCTGAAAATGTTTCAAAAAGGATGACAATTGATCTGACTCGGTGGCCTCTCGGGCGTTATGAGCCAATTTACGTTTCTCAAATATTTTTTTGCGTATATCATTTTTTAGAGGTTGGGTATTCGTCATAATAATAATATCCCAGCAATGCTTAGAAAGGCAAAAAACCCTACAACATCTGTTACGGTTGTAACAAAAGCACCAGATGCTAGAGCCGGATCAATTTCCAATTTTTCCAGAAGAACTGGAATTGTTGTTCCCGCAAGATTTGCAACTATCAAATTTATCAACATAGAGAGAGCAATTACAACGCCAAGCATAGCGGTACCGAACCAAATCACTCCAATCAGTCCCATCGAGAAAGCAAAAATCAATCCAGTAAGCACACCAACTCCGATTTCACGGCGAATAACCCTTCCGATGTTTGTGCTTGAAATATCTTTTGTTGCAATTGCGCGGACTGCCATAGTTAAACTCTGGGTTGCAGCATTGCCACCCATTGATGCAATTATTGGCATCAATATTGCGAGTGCTACAAATTGGGCAATCGTTTCCTCAAATTGTGCTATAACGATAGACGCGAGGATAGCGGTCACCAGGTTTACTGCAAGCCAGGGCAACCTCCCACGTACAGTTTCAAGAATAGTGTCGCTAACACTGCTATCCCCTCCGACACCGGCCAGTAACAAAATATCCTCCTCGAGCTCTTCATCTAAGACAACCATCGCATCATCTATTGTTATGACCCCAACAACCCTGTTTTCTCTGTCAATCACCGGCGCCGAAATTAAATGGTATTGGTTAAAAGCATAAGCTACATCGGCTTCGTCTTGATCAGCAGGTATTACTTGAAAAGCATCCTCAATAATCGTTTTCAACAAGACCGATCTTTTAGATGACATTAACTTTCCAAGTGAAACATTGCCCACGGGATGCAAGCGGGGGTCTACCAGTACAATATGATAAAACTGTTCCGGCAAATTAGCATTGTTTCTTAGAAAATCTATCGCCATACCCACAGACCAATGCTCTGGAGCCATCACCACTTCTCGCTGCATTAGGCGACCAGCCGATTGTTCGGGGTAGCTAAGCAAGCTTTGAACGGCAACGCGGTCGCCTTCTTCTAGCGCATTCAGTATGGTTTCTTTCTGCTTTTCTTCTAAATCCTCTACTAGATCGACAACATCGTCACTCTCAAGATCCCTGACAGCCTCCGCTAGAACATCTGGGTTTAATTCTGAAATAACTTGTTCTCTGATATGCTCATCAATTTCCGATAAAATATCACCATAAAATTCATTATCATATAATCTTATGAACCGCGCTCGGTCTGTTGTACTTAATTGTTCAATTAGATCCGCAATGTCAGCTGGATGTAGTGGTTCGAGTGCTTCGGTAAGGTTTATCCGGTTTCCGCTGGCAAGAGCAGAAAGGACAACTGCCATTTTATCCTTACCAATAAAATAAGACGCTTCTTTTGAACTCAAATTGCTGGCATGTGTGTCTTTATCGTTAAGCATCTGCAACCTCCAAACATAATTGTTTAAGTGCATAATAGGAACTTTATTGCAAAAACAATGCAAATAGCATTATTTCTGTAAAATATTGATATGGAAATCAAATGCATCGGAGCCAAACTTTTGATTAATAACTTACCAAATAAAAAAAAAATTCTGATTGGAACGGTTTTAAGTTTCACAGGAAATCCATTTCATTACAGACTAACCGATAGTGTTAATATTGCTGAAAATACCGCAGTTTTAATTGACGGAAATAAAATCAAAAAAATAGGAAGCCCTAATCAGCTTGTTGCTAGTGCTCCAGATGCAGAGGTTTATAACTTTCAAGAAAAATTGCTGATGTCTGGCTTTATCGATGCGCACGCGCACTATCCACAAACACCAATAATAGCAAGTTGGGGAAAGCGCCTAATAGACTGGTTGAATACTTATACTTTTCCTGAAGAAGAAAAGTATGGCAATTCAAAGTATGCAGAAAATATAGCGGAACTTTATTTAAATTTTTTAATTTCAAATGGAACAACTTCAGTATCAACTTATTGCACAACACATCCAGAAAGTGTGGACGCAATATTTTCCACAGCCCAACGAAGAAATATGTGTGTGGTTGCTGGAAAAAATGCCATGGATCGCAACGCGCCCAAAGCATTATTAGACACTCCTCAAAGCGCCTATGACGAATCCAAAAAACTAATCCACAAGTGGCATCGGACCGGAAGGCTTCGTTACGCTATTACTCCCCGCTTCTCACCAACTTCCTCCCCAGAACAGCTATCTATGCTTGGAGAATTATGGGCTGAATACCCTGACTGCCTTATGCAAACTCACCTAAGTGAACAAGTCGACGAGATTGAGTGGGTTAAATCTCTGTTTCCGAATAGTAGAGACTATTTGGATACTTATGAACAATTTGGACTACTCGGTGCAAATGCTATTTTTGGTCATGCCATACACCTCAAAAAAAGAGAAATAGATAGGTTAAAGGATGTTGGTGCAGGTGTCGTTCATTGTCCCACGTCTAATACTTTCATCGGCTCAGGCCTATTTGATATGGAACATTTGCAAAAACAAAAAATACCAGTTGGACTAGCAACTGATACAGGAGGCGGCTCCAGTTTCTCTATGCTTCGAACAATGGCATCGTGCTATGAAATTGCGCAATTACGCAATAATGCCCTGCACCCTGCTCAGCTCTTATGGCTGGCGACAATGGGATCAGCCAAAGCGCTGCATTTAGAGAAGGAAATCGGCAATCTCAAAGTAGGTTATATTGCAGATGTGATAGCGATAGATCTTAAATCTACAGACATTATCACTCAAAGAGCTGATTTAGCTAATGATATATGGGAAGCAATTTTTCCAACCCTAATGATGGGTGATGATCGAGCAATTGCAGCAACCTTCATAGCTGGAA
>Ga0228650_1001219_pt1 | contig 9891 bp, 8 predicted proteins | sample 62DmetaG_FD_183171 | JGI IMG/M metagenome (GOLD analysis project Ga0228650, IMG submission 183171) | Seawater microbial communities from Monterey Bay, California, United States - 62D | ecosystem: Environmental > Aquatic > Marine > Coastal | place: USA: California | collected 2016-10-28
GGCGGTGATTCTGCTTGTGAAGAGGCCACGTTCTTAACCCGCTTCGCATCAAAGGTCACCTTAATCCATCGAAGAGACGTGTTCAAAGCATCAACCATCATGTACGAACGAGCAGCAAATCACGACAAGATTGAGATCAAAACGTTCCGCCAAGTCAAATCATGGCTTTCTGATGAAAAAGGACTCACAGGCGCTGTGCTTGAAGACCCTCGAGACGGTAGCACGGAAACGCTGAATGTCACAGGGGCGTTCATTGCCATCGGTCACAAGCCGATCACAGGGTTCCTTGCTGGTCAAGTCGAAACGGACTCAGAAGGCTACATTGTCCACAAACTGCACACCATGACCTCAGTCGAAGGCGTGTTTGCAGCAGGTGATGTTGTTGACACACGTTACAAACAAGCGATTACAGCAGCAGGAATGGGTTGCCAGGCGGCCATGGATGTCGAGAAGTGGCTTGAAGACAACCATCTTTGATTTCACCGCTTGCTTTATCTCACGATGGCGACTGCGTGAGCCATGCAACCAGAGAAAACCCCTGAAAAGGGGTTCCAATGGGATGAGGCGTCTAAATCATATGGGATTCCCTCCCAAGTTTTGCGTGGAGAAGTGCCGATTCAACCCAATGCTCAACCGTTCCAACCCTATCAACAAAATGTCCAGCCTGCGCAGCAGATGATGGGCAACGGCATGATGGGCAACGGCATGATGGGCAACGGCATGATGGGCAACGGCATGATGGGGCCTATGGCTAAAACCAAAGCAACAACAGCCTTTGTGCTTTCACTTGTCGCGCTCATTGGCTTTTTCATCTTTCCCTTGACTGTACTCATCGCTCCTGTTTCGCTCATTATGGCGAACAATGCTTTGAAGATCACGACCTTGAATCCAAGCTACCATCCAGACCACGGGAAGGCCCGCGCTGCTCAGATTATTTCAGCGATCATCACAGTGATTCTAGGCATCTTTTTGGCGTTCTTGGCCTTGCTCATCCTTGGATTGATGATTGGTGGATTTTGAGGCGTGAACATGAGTGATGATGGGCGTTACTCCCGACATCACTCTCTCCCCGGAGTGGGTGAAAGTGGTCAAAAGAAACTCGCAGAAGCCCGCGTTTTAGTCATCGGTGCGGGGGGCCTCGGCAGTCCAGTGCTTCTCTATCTTGCAGCCGCAGGTGTCGGGCGTTTAGGGATCATTGATGACGACGAGGTTGCCCTTTCCAATCTGCAACGCCAAGTGCTCCATTCCACTGAAACGCTCGGTCACAAAAAAGTTGATTCGGCTCAAAAACGCTTGAACGGACTCAACGATGAAGTTGAGATTGTGACCTATGATGCTCGATTCACCCCGGAAAATGCGATGAGCATCTTCAGTGACGGGTGGGATGTCATTGTGGATGGTACGGACAACATACCAACTCGGTACCTCGTCGATGACGCCTGTTTCCTCTTAGATATCCCTTGGGTGTATGGTTCTATATATCGGTTTGAAGGCCAAGTGAGCGTCTTCAATTACCTCGGAGGTCCATGCTATCGAGACTTGTTCACAACCCCGCCCCCGCCAGGAAGTGTACCATCGTGTGCAGAAGGAGGCGTACTCGGGGTGTTGCCTGGTGTTATTGGTTCTCTTCAAGCCAATGAGGCATTGAAGATCATCCTCGGACTTGGGGAGGTGCTCACCGGGCGTTTGCTCGTTTACGATGCGGAACAAATGACGTTCAATACATTGAGGTTTAGCCATGTAAAAGACAGAGAAAAAGTCCACAATCTTGACCACGCAGCGTCCATGTTTTCTTCACCTGAGTGGTGCACAGTGGCAGATCCAAAGGGTTCATTTCAAGTGGGGGATGCCTCCCATGAGGAACCAATGTTCCATCACATTTCGATGACTGATTTTATCGCACGCCGCCAAGATGGCTGGGCTCCATTTATCCTCGATGTGCGCTCGATGATGGAATACCAACAAGCTCGGGTTGCCTCCTGCGACCACCAAGTGGCCCATGAGTCGGTGTTGTCTGCTTTTGATGCCCTCCCTAAAGACGCTGACATTTTGATTCTCTGCAAGAGCGGGATGCGATCACAAATGGCTGCTATGATGCTTGCTCAAGCGGGAATGGATTCAGCAAAGTTGTACAACCTCGATGGTGGAATCCTTGCATGGAAAGCCGCTCTTCCTGCGGAAATTGTAAACTAAGCATCGATTGGCCATTCAATTGTCTTCTCCAATTGGCACAGCGACCATTGAAAGAAGGGTGAGGTTCAAGACTCCACGGCACCCCCTCACAGCAAAGGGAGGGAGTTCTATCGCCAAAGTCATCGTTGCAGACGAAAACGAAGGTCGTCGGAGTCTTCTTGCCAACACCCTCGAACGAGAAGGCTTCGAAATCACACGAGCAGGTACGCTTCGCCAAGCAGAAGGCACCGCTCTTGCGATTATGCCAGAGGTCGTGCTCATCGACAGTGAGTGGAAAAACGGTGACGCTATTGACGCTTCACAGCGATTAATGGGTGACCCAGAGTTTGCTTTCAAATGCAGAATTGTCATCCTCTCACGCAACACCAGCCAAGAATATCTGGTCAGCGCTGCTCAAGCCGGTGTTGCAGAAGTGATGGGGAAACCGATTGACATGTCAGCTCTCATTGAACAACTTCACCGCCACACGAGGAAGCAATTCGTTCCACCACCGGCAGAAGTCAACACTGGAGGAGGGACCGGTGGCACATTTGATGTTTCGATGACCATGGGCGATAGCACGTGGGCACTCCCGATGCTCAAAGGCTTGGTTGGGCCAGAGAAAATCGATAGTGGATTTATTGATGAAATCCTTGGTCAGATGGGAGAGGAAGGACTTGAAGTCAACGATGAACTCGATCCTTCAATGATGTCTGCTATGCTTCGTTTGGCTTTGAACAAGCTTGTCGGTGAGGCGGATGGTTCTGCTCTTCAAGCACAGGATGGGGGTGAGGGTGGAGCACCCGATGAGCCGAATCAAGGTCCCGGAAACAACCAACCCCCATCGTTTTCAGACCTCAAACGCAGCGCGTCCCTCGGTCAAGGTAAACCTGGCCTTAAAGCCATGAAACAGGGCTTCAAATCGTCAATGGAAGATATTCTTGAGGCCCAAGCACAAGGTCTTGCACAAGAAGTTGAAGAGGCCATGGATGAGATTTTGGATGAATCCCCTGACCTTGTTGCCATTCATGACCTCAGCACCATGGTTCCAATCGACCCGGACGTGCTCAAACTGACTCGCTTGACCAATGAATTAGTTTCGGATCTCATGTGGAGCCTTGGTCGTCCAGGGGCTGTTTCTGACATCACGCTAATGACTCAGGTTGAAGATGCTGCACAGATGCTAAGGGATGTACTGGATGCTTTACCTGCGGCGGAGGAAGAGGAATGAAGGGATTAGGCTCTCTTCCAAAGCCTGTTGAAATGCAACTGATCGATGGCAGGGAAAACCTGCGACAGATGAAGGAAAATCAGCCAAAACTGTATCGTTGGCGAGCCTTATTTGGCGCAGCCATGCTTCTCGCATGTGCTGGTGCTGGGTATTTTTTGTTCCGAGATGCCAACCAAATCATTGCTTGGTTCGAAGGTATGGGGCCAACAGGGCCCATCTTCTACGCCCTTGCCGTTGCTCTGGGCATTGTGTTTTTGATTCCTTCACCCCTCCTCAAGGTCGCCGCAGGAGCCATTTTCCCCTTTTGGATTGCGACATTGGTCAATTATGCGGCTTCAATGATCGGGGGCATGGTTGCCTTTTTGCTCGGCAGATGGTTGTTTCGAGATGCAATCAAGGCGTCGATTTCAACCGATGAAAAAATGCAACGCATCGAAACAGCGCTCGGTGAAGACGCCATGCGAATTTCGATTTTAGTTCGTCTTTCACCGCTCATTCCCGATGAATGGCTGAATTACATGATGTCTGCTGGACCTGTTTCCTTCCGAGTGTTCATGACTTCGAATGCGACCAGCATCATCTATTCGCTTGCCTATGCGTACTATGGGCACGCATTGGGTAGTTTTGCTCTCAACCGAAGTGCCTTAGACAGCGTTCATACTTCTGGAACTGGGACTGCGATGCTCGTTTTAGGCATTGTAGCCTCCATTCTTGCAACCGTCTATGTCACTCGCGCTTCAATGCAAGCGCTGAGTGGTGCACTGGGTGCAGAAGAGGATTAATCGAGGCTGTTTGACCGTGGCCGGCCGCCCGTTGGTTTTGTATTTGGGTGACGGTTGGGTGAACCATGAGCCAAGGCGAGTTACCGGTGATTCACGGTTCAAACTGGAGGGCAAGCGGGCCGCTGAAATTCAATCAGCCGCTGCTCGCAGACGCTGCCCGCACCGAGGTTCTCCGCTTTGTTGCACAACGGCATGATGGACATCTCTTCCTTGTGGCCAATGTTTGGGATGTTCTCATCGAAAACGAGCCTGCTCAGTTCGAAGGGGAGTCTTGGCACACCTTCACAACCCGATTTGTGGAGGCCGTTCATCGAGGTCTACAAGCCCAAGTGAAAGCAAAAATGGAACGCGATGAAGGAGTGGAAGTCATCCCACGTCGAACCATGAGTGAATTTCTCGATCGCCGCTCAAAACACTTTTTGGTCGACCTCCGACTTACGTTTCGACGGCTTGCCCATTACATGGCCATCGGCATCGGCCAGAGGCTTGAATGGCAACGGCTGATGACGCGCACTCGAAAACTCGATGCCCACTTGAAGACCATTTACACAGATGGAATGCCAACTCCGGACGGTGGCACTTTCGGCGGCAAAGGGTTCCGTTCAACTTGGCAAGAGGGTGTTGTTGCCGTTGCAACCGCTCTCAATCGTCAAGTGGACGCTCCTCGAGATGCCTTGCCGGGTCAAGGCTACGACGGGGATTTGATTGCACCAATGATCCGAGACATCGGACTTGGATTGGCTATGGGGGATACACCATTGGACGTCATGGCGGCGAACCTCGGCAAAGCAGGGTCAAACCAGAACGGTGGATGGGAAGGCGCCGGTGGACGAGACCTGCACGTTGGAGCATGGCATGTTGGGGTTCTACCACCGACTGCACCGTTGCCGATTGCAAGCGTCACCATGACTGGGCTGGCTTTTGCAGCATGGCGGCAAAACCTCGACCGATTCCATGTGGCCTGCATCGGTGAAGGTGCTTCATCTTCTGGAGAATTCTGGGAGGCAATGAACCTCGCCGGGGCCCGCGGCCTACCAATTTGCTACATATTACAGAACAACCAAATCGCCCTTGATACCCCTCCAGCAAAACAGTCTGGCGTTGAAGTCTGGGCCGACAAAGCGGTTGCTATGGGCTTTCCAGCTTGGACCATTGATGGTTCAGATCCTGCTGCTTGGCATGCAAGTGCTGCAGTTGCCAGGGAGTTCGCCATGGAAGGTGGTGGACCAACTTTGATTCACGTTGAGACCATGCGAGGGTGTGGCCACGCCCATCACCACGACGATCTCTATCTCGGCAATGAATCAGGAACTCCACCAGGCTATGTGGACCGTGAACTCCTCGCCTATTGGGAAGCAAAAGATCCGATTCCAACCCATCGCCAACTTCTGCTCGACCTTGGAGTCGATGAAATCGCCCTCACAAACATGGAGGAAGAAGAGCAGGCTCTTGTGGACCAAGCCCTCAACGATGTGACCGAAATGGAGTGGCCCGACCCACTGACTGTCACCAAGGGCGTGACGACGCTAAACGATGCAGAAACCCACCAAGATCGATTTAATCGACTTCAAAAGCCGTACGAAGGATCGCTTGAATCGTCACCACTGGAAGTTGGGGAGACAAGCCTTACCTATGCTGAATCTGGTGGCTGGACCTATGCTCGTGCCATACAACAAGCGATGGCTGATATCGCAGACAGGCACGGGGACAAGTGCGTGTTCATTGGTGAAGATATGGAGGTTGCAGGTGCTTTTGGAATGAACATGGCGCTCAAAAACGCTGGTCATACCGACAAACTGGTTGACATGCCTCTATGTGAGGCCGTTATCGTTCACACAGGTACCGGAGCAGCCCTTTCTGGAATGCGCCCGATGGTCGAAATCCAATTCGGTGGTTTCGCAGCACTCGGCTATAATGCTCTCATCAACAACGCTGCTATGCTTCGTTGGCGCTGGGGGGCAGATTGCCCAATGACGATTCGCGTGCCTCTTGGTGCAAAAACCCGCTCGGGACCATTCCACGCGAACATGATTGAATCGTGGTTTGCCAATGACCCTGGCATGGTTGTCATCGCTCCAGGCTCGCCTCAAGACGCCTATGATTTGTTAATGGAAGCTGCAGAACTGAATGATCCAGTCATCATGCTGGAACACATTGGCTTGTACGGCCTTGGCGGTGGGCTCACAGGATGGGGCCAAAACATCAACCAAAAAGTCGATGTGAAACCAGTAAAATCGGCAATCAAGGCTCAAGAACGCTACAAAATTGGTAAGGCTGCTGTAATTCGCGGTGGACGAGACTTGACGCTCGTCACTTGGGGTTCTATGATCCACGTTGCCAAAATAGCAGCGGAAACGCTGGCCAGAGAAGGGGTGGAGGTTGAAATCATCGACCTTCGTACGCTCCTGCCTTTCGATGCACAAACTTGCATCGATTCTGTCGCTCGAACAGGACGCCTCGTGGTGCTGCAAGAAGGGCAATGGAACGGTGGACTTGGACACACCGTGCAGAGCAGAATTTTGGAATCGTGCTTCTATTTATTGGAAGCAGCCCCAGTTGTGATTGGGGCACTTGATACCCCAGTTCCATTCTCGCCACCGCTTGAAGACTTCACTGTTCCATCAAGCGATCACGTGATTGAAGTGGTTCGCTTCGTTGCTCAATCTTGATTGTTCTCTGAGGGATAAAAGCGGAGGTACGCCTCGGCTGCAATCAAGGCTCCAATGATGGTTGTAATACTATAGAAGATTAGGCTAGAGTACATTCCAGAAGCGATATTCGGCCCAAAGGTTCGTGCTGGATTCATCGAAGCCCCAGTCAAAGGACCAAAGAAGTATGCTAAGACGGCAACAGCGCCTCCAACAAAAAAGGCAATCGAGATATGGGTTTCAGATTTTACGACAATCCAGTAAATTGACGCCATGAGCGCGAAGGTGATGAACACCTCAATTGCAATCCCTTCTGCCGTGCTGACGCCTGGGGCTAATGCAGTCGGACCAACACCTCCAAGCATCATGCCCGCCGCAAGCCCGCCAGCGAGCTGCGCCACGATATAGGGCATGAGGAGACGCTTCTCAAGATGCCCAGTTCGAGCAAAGGCGATGCTGACTGCAGGATTGATGTGGGCACCACTCACCGGTTGCAGCACCAGGATTGCCAACGTCACTGCTCCACCAAAAGCCAGCGAGATCAACCACCCAGGTGCGCCAAGGGCAACGCTACCACACCCGATGCCGACCATGAACCACGTGCCAAAAAATTCGGCAAGCATTCGGCGCATCATGTTGATGGGGCAGTGGAGATGTATTATGGGTCTTTTGAATCCTTATGTTCAATCGATTCGGGAACAGAACGGTGAAGAAGGATGGCCTAGTGCAACCACTATGGAGTCCGACCAGAAGTTGATGGGGATTCCTCAACTGGTCCATTTCCAAACCCTCATCACCACTGGTGCTCTGTTCCTCGGGTTGATGGCCGTTAAACTGATTTCAAGTGAAGCAAGCACGAATAACATCGCCGTGACCGTTAGCATTGCCATTCTTGCACTCTTTCTGCTGATCTTTTCTGCTGATTTCTTCATCGAAGGGGCGAAAGGTCTGGCCCGCCGCGGGGGCTTACCAGAGGTGGTCATTGGCCTCACCATCGTTTCAATTGGCACCTCACTTCCCGAAATTTTAGTTTCTGGCTCCGCCGCGAGCAACATCGGTACTGACCCACAACTCGCAGATTTCGCCATCGGTGGGATTTTGGGTTCAGTGTTTGTTCAAATCACATTGATTATGGGCATTGTTGTGGTCAATCGAGGTCTTAAAATTCGTGAATCTTGGTTGAAGCGAGACGGCCAAATCATGCTTCTCTCCGTGCTTGTGCTCAGTTTCTTTTTGATCACAGAAGGCACTCTGCAACGATGGGAAGCAGGCATCCTCGTGACCTCGTATGTCATCTACATCACGTGGCTGTTAACCAACAGAAAGGAAATTCAGGCAGAAGAACTCGAATACATCGATGCACCGGATTTGCAAGGGTCTTCATGGAGCACAGCAGCATACCTTGTCATGGTCGTTTTGGGTCTTTCGTTCGCAGTATTTTCAGCTGAACAACTCGTCAAATACGCACAGTTAATCGCCACAGAATTGGACGTTCCAGACGCAATTGTGGGGACCACAGTTTCTGGAATCGGCACCTCATTACCGGAACTCACAATCGCTCTTATGGCTGCCAAGCGCAGCCAAGGTGTTGCGATTGGCACCCTGATTGGCTCCAACATCACAGATCCATTGCTTTCGATTGGAATTGCCGGTCTGATCGCTCCGCTTGCCATTACGGCTGAAGGTCATGATTTGCTCATTTACATCATTATGCCGTTCACAATCATCGGCTGTTTGAGCGCCCTCTTGATGATGCGGACTGCTTATGAATTCAGAAAGTGGGAAGGTTGGGTCATGATCAGCATCTATGGCGCTTTCCTCATTGTCCTCGAATTACACCGTCGCGGTATGTTGGTCTTTTCGTGAGACAAGGAGACATAAAGGGAGGCCCCCTCCCATGCACATGGTCAACTTCCAACTTGATGAAATGCAGGAGATGCTCAGGGAACTCGCCCATGAGTTCGCGGTCGATGAAATTCGACCAAAGGCTGAGCATTGGGATGCAACATCGACCTATCCCAAAGAAACAATCCAAGCGGCTCATGAAATGGGTTTGTTGAACCTCCACATTCCAGAGGCATACGGCGGACCTGGTCTTGGGTCGATGGAAGATGTGATCGTGAACGAAGAACTGGCATGGGGCGACCCTGGTTTTGCCACCGCAGCCTATGCAACGGCATTGGCTTGCGCTCCCATCATCACCGGTGCTACGGATGAACAGAAGGACATCTGGCTGCGGAAAGTCGCAGAAGAAGGTGCTCTTGCCTCGTACGCAGTGACCGAACCCGGAGCTGGCTCAGACCTTGCTGCATGCAAAACCCATGCAGTGCGCGACGGTGATGACTACGTCATTAACGGGGCGAAAATGTGGATCACCGGTGCAGGCCATGCTGATTTTTTCTTCGTGCTCGCCAAAACGGATATCGATGCAGGTTACCGTGGTATGTCCGGTTTCATTGTTGAAAGCGATTCGGATGGGTTTAGCCTTGGCAAGAAGGAAACCAACATGGGGCAACGATGTTCCGATACCAGATCAATGACCTTTGACGACGTTCGGGTGCCAGCTGCAAACCTCATTGGCGGTTCGGAATCAGGCGGCTGGATGAACGCCATGAAAGCCTTCGACATGTCCAGGCCGAACATCGCTGCTCACGCAACTGGATTGGCACGTGCGGCCTATGAACACGCTTTGCGCTACTCTGGTGAACGAATGAGTTTCGGTAAGCCTCTTCACAGGCACCAAGCCATTCAATTCATGCTCGCAGATATGAAAACTAAAATCGAAGCCTCTCGAATGTTGACTTGGAAATCAGCCGCAGAATCAGACGCTGGTCTTCGAAACACCGAATCTGCTGCCCATGCCAAGCGATTTGCTGCGGACACCGCAATGGAAGTTTCAACCGATGCTGTACAGGTCTTCGGGGGCTATGGGTATTCGGAAGAATACCCGGTTGCGCAACTGATGAGGGCTGCAAAAGTGATGCAGATTTACGAGGGTTCGTCCCAAGTTCAGCGCATGATCATCGGGCGAGAAATCACAAAAGATCTGTGATCAATC
>Ga0228650_1001220_pt1:5000-9890 | contig 9890 bp, 5 predicted proteins | sample 62DmetaG_FD_183171 | JGI IMG/M metagenome (GOLD analysis project Ga0228650, IMG submission 183171) | Seawater microbial communities from Monterey Bay, California, United States - 62D | ecosystem: Environmental > Aquatic > Marine > Coastal | place: USA: California | collected 2016-10-28
AACAAGCCGTACCGTAAACCGACACAGGTAGTCGAGGAGAGTATCCTAAGGCGCTCGAGTGATTCATGGCTAAGGAACTAGGCAAAATGGTCTCGTAACTTCGGGAGAAGAGACGCTCTAATTAAATTTAGAGCCGCAGTGAAGAGGCCCAGGCGACTGTTTAGCAAAAACACAGGACTCTGCAAAATCGTAAGATGAAGTATAGGGTCTGACACCTGCCCGGTGCTGGAAGGTTAAGGAAGGTTGTTAGTCTTCGGACAAAGCAATTGACTGAAGCCCCAGTAAACGGCGGCCGTAACTATAACGGTCCTAAGGTAGCGAAATTCCTTGTCGGGTAAGTTCCGACCTGCACGAATGGTGTAACGATCTGGGCACTGTCTCAGCCATGAGCTCGGTGAAATTGAAGTATCGGTGAAGATGCCGGTTACCCGCAATGGGACGAAAAGACCCCGTGAACCTTTACTACAGCTTCACATTGGGTTTGAATATAAGATGTGTAGGATAGGTGGGAGACTATGAAGCGTGTACGCCAGTGCATGTGGAGTCGTCCTTGAAATACCACCCTTCTTATATTTAGATTCTAACTCCGTCGAAAACGGAGGACATTGTGTGGTGGGTAGTTTGACTGGGGTGGTCGCCTCCTAAAGAGTAACGGAGGCTCGCAAAGGTACCCTCAGCATGGTCGGTAATCATGCGCAGAGCGTATTAGTACAAGGGTGCTTGACTGGGAGACTGACAGGTCGATCAGGTAGGAAACTAGGCTAAAGTGATCCGGTGGTTCCGTATGGAAGGGCCATCGCTCAAAGGATAAAAGGTACTCCGGGGATAACAGGCTGATCTCCCCCAAGAGCTCATATCGACGGGGAGGTTTGGCACCTCGATGTCGGCTCGTCACATCCTGGGGCTGGAGAAGGTCCCAAGGGTTGGGCTGTTCGCCCATTAAAGTGGCACGCGAGCTGGGTTCAGAACGTCGCAAGACAGTTCGGTCTCTATCTATTGTGGGCGTTGGAATATTGAAGAGCTCTGACACTAGTACGAGAGGACCGTGTTGGACGAACCTCTAGTGTACCTGTTGTGACGCCAGTTGCATCGCAGGGTAGCTATGTTCGGAATGGATAAGCACTGAAAGCATCTAAGTGCGAAGCCATCTCTAAGATGAGTATTCCATGGAAGTAATTCCTGAAGGGTCGTAGAAGATTACTACGTTGATAGGCTATAGGTGGAAGTGCAGTGATGTATGGAGCCAAGTAGTACTAATTACCCGACAGCTTCCTTTTTTATTTTATAACGCTTTATTGTGTTATACTTGTTTTTATTCTTCTAATACTTTACTCCAACTGTCATTTTTTACAAAAGATATAAGTGAGAAGTTCAATGTGAATTTCATGAGCAATGCTCACACTAAAGATAATGGTGGTTATAGCGTAGGTGTTCCACCTCTTCCCATTCCGAACAGAGAAGTTAAGCCCTACAGCGCCGATGGTACTGCATTTGTGGGAGAGTAGGTCGCCACCTTTTTTTTTCTTATACAGAAATCAAATAGCGAATATCCAAGTGGGTATTCGCTATTTTTTTTGGCAAACAGTGAAAATCTGTATATTGAGATATGAAAAAAGGAATGTTCAGAGATATATTGTTTCTTGATGTAGAAACAGCATCAGGAGTTCGGCATTATTCTGATCTACCCGAAAGGTTGAAATTATTATGGAACAAGAAGGCACAAACGATCACCAAAGATCTATCTCTAAATAGGGAAGAATGCATTCAGGTTTATGATGAAAAGGCTGCAATCTATGCGGAGTTCAATAAAATTATATGTATATCAGTTGGATATCTTGCCTACGATGAGGATAAGATAGTCTTAAAAGTCAAGTCTTACTTTGGTGATAATGAGAAAGAGATATTGAAGGAATTCAGTAGCTTGCTTAATGTGCATTATAATAACTTAAAAAAATACTATTTATGTGGTCATAACATAAAGGAGTTCGATTGTCCCGTCATATGTAGAAGAATGCTGATTCATGATCTAGAGCTGCCCAAATTACTTAATTTGAGTAGAAAGAAATCGTGGCAAGTGCGACATTTAATTGATACTTTGGAGATGTGGAAATTTGGTGATTATAAGAGTTATATATCATTGGACCTACTATCTGCAGTATTAAACATATCGTCACCTAAGACAAATTTGGTGGGGTCTTTGGTGTCTAAAGTCTACTGGGAAGAAAATGATATTGAGAGAATTAAATTGTATTGTGAACAGGATGTGGTTACAACTGTCTCAGTGTTCCTGAGATTAGTTCAAGAGAGGAAATTCGATTATGTTAATTTCGTATCGAAATAAAATATATTATACTTTCGTCGGAATTCTAGATTTCAGAGATTTATTATAGTAATTAAACGATAGTGTATGTTTCGGTATATATATGATACAGCTTTAGCTGTTTATATATGTTCGTGATTATTATCTTTGTTTCTAATATTTAGAAAAGATAAAAGCAATACAATGTCAATGGATCTTACAACATTAAAGAGCAGGGTGAATGATTATCACGAGATACTTGGCAATATCAAGAGTTTTCGTCAGGATTGGAAAAGAACTCTTAGACCAATGATTATAAAAACGTTAGAGGAAGTAATTAAAGAAACTAAACTTTCTGCAGATATTGTAATAAAAGACCAAGTGGAGAATCTAGAAGCTATAGTACTAGATTTAGGTCGGACTCATAGTGGAATGCAGGAAAAAGTTGAAGATACGGATATCAAAAAGACAATAATTAAGACTCAAGGAGCGCTAGTTTATCAGCAACTATTTAATGGAAAAGTAATGGTAATGATTGTCTATCCATATATTGATGGCTATGGTGAGCCAAGACCCCCAAAAAACTTGGAGATCCTACGACCTCATGAATTGAGGCAAGAGTATATAATTCGTCACATGGAGGAATTTTTAAACGAAGTTACTCAATGGGAAGATTATGATGATGATTTGCCAGAAAAGAGTGTGATAGGTTTTAATAAGCCTATAGATTCTCAGCAAGAAACCTTAGAGAACTAAACCGTATTATGGCATTATCTTTATTCAAAGCGTTACACATAATTGGATTTGTAGCATGGTTCGCGGGCCTATTCTATCTAGTGAGGATGTTTGTATATTATCGCGAGGCTGAGGAAAAATCTAAAGTTGAACGTAGTGTTTTGCAGCCTCAATTTTACCTAATGCAGCAAAGAGTCTATAAGATAATATGTAATCCAGCAATGATGATTACTTGGATCTGCGGATTAGGAATGATATATATCTATGGACTTGATTGGTTTAAAGAGAATACTTGGTTACATGTTAAATTGACTTTGGTGTTGTTAATGACAGGATATCATCTTTATTGTAAAAAATATATTTCGTACCTCAAGAATGGAACAGCTAATCTAAATCCTTTTCAACTTAGATTAATGAATGAAATTCCTACATTATTTTTATTTGCAATTGTAATTTTCGCAGTTTTTAAAAACGGAGCTAATTCACTAATTGTTCTTAGTTCAACTATAGGATTTGGTTTCATACTTTTTGTTTTTACCAAGCTGTATAAGAAAATGAGAGAGTCTAATCAGAAATGATATTTCAGAGTGATGAAGTAAAACTTACGAAAAAGGTAAATTTCGTATTCTACGGTTTTATTTTATTAAAGGAGATACTATTAGACCCAGCATTTTTTTATTCATAAAGAATACAATTTTCAGAGCAACAAAAAAATTATTTTATCAAAATTAGTAAGATAAAAATTACTTGTCAATTTGGTTAATAGAAATTAATGGAATTTCATAACTTATTAATTCAACTTTGTATTAAATGCGTCTAATACCCATTTAATTTTTGGATGATCATTTGGAGAGACGAAGGTGGGTGAGGTAAGAGTGAAAAATGCACAGAAAGTATCTAGTATAATCCGCCAAAATTTTGAAGGAATAAGTAAAGTTCCTACTAGAGTCTTATACTCTTTCTTTGATGAAGATGTTAATTGTGCTACTAATGTGATTATAGATTTTGAAGAGAAGAGTGTTTTCACCAAAAAGTTTATTTAATATTATAGCAAAGAGAAAGCATTCAAAAGAAATAGAGACAGAGCTGAATCAATTCGAGGCAATCGCAATATAGAGTCGAGTATACAGGATTTATGATGTCTATAAAATTGTAAAAGTTATAACAAAGGAATGGAATTTCGTGCTAGAAGAGATGAAATTACTGCGATAGCTATATAACAGTTTTATGTATAAAATTTAGGAGTTATATTTCAAATTGTTCAGGATTCTAGTTTGCAAATGGATAGTATGCTGAGTAGGTTGTTTTGTTCAAAAAATTGATTCTATGACAATGGGCGTAGCGGCAGTAATACCAGTAATTATAGAGGTGAATTTTCTTGTTTTAGAATTATGGCATATTGAGGCTCGAAAGACTGTGACAAGACAATAAAAGATCATAACGCCTCAAAGACTTATATGGATGATTACTCTTATGTAACTGATCCAGGGGTTGAAAAAGATCCAAAGAAATGGCTTACTAAGATTATATACTATATCAACGAAAAGTAATGAGATTGAAAGCCCACTTAGCTCTTCTATCCGTAGCTCTAATTTACGGAGCTAATTATACAATAGCAAAAAACGTATTAGATCAGGATTACCTAAAGCCAAATGGTTTTATTTTATTGAGGGTAATTAGTGGTTTTGTTCTATTTACTATTTTACACGCATTATTCATAAAAGAGAAGGTAGACAGAAAAGATCTGGGACTCTTGGCTATTTGCGGTCTCTTTGGAATAGCTATTAACCAATTGTTTTTTTTTAAAGGCTTAGGTGCGACCTCTCCTGTGCATGCTTCTTTGATAATGGTAGTAA
>Ga0228650_1001221_pt1 | contig 9885 bp, 7 predicted proteins | sample 62DmetaG_FD_183171 | JGI IMG/M metagenome (GOLD analysis project Ga0228650, IMG submission 183171) | Seawater microbial communities from Monterey Bay, California, United States - 62D | ecosystem: Environmental > Aquatic > Marine > Coastal | place: USA: California | collected 2016-10-28
CGTCGCGGGCCAAGCGATTGCGCGCAGCGAATTCGGAATTACTGAAGGTTTATTCTGGAACAACGAAGGGGATGCCGTGGCCTTTTACGAGAAAAATGAGAGTGCTGTGGCCAATTATCCTTTGCTCGATATTTCCACCACCCCCGGCTCTTTGAATGAAATTAAATACCCGATGGCAGGTCAAGGCTCCGAATATGCCCGTGTTGGAGTGTATCACAAAGGGGAAAAGTCGCCCGTCTATTTGGATACCGACGGCGTTGAGCACGACCAATACCTCACCAACCTGAGCTGGTCACCGGACGGTAAGACCATTCTTTTGGCGATCGTCAACCGAGCACAAAACCACTACGATGTAGTTGCTTTCAATGCGAAAAACGGAAAAAGAGGTGCTACACTTTTGAGTGTGAGTAATGACAAATGGGCGGAACCGGAGCATCCCGCTTATTGGGTCAGTAACAAGGAATTTATATGGCTTACCGAACGTGACGGCTACATGAACCTCTACTTGCATACCACTAAAGGCGGATTAGTACAGCAATTGACCTCAAATGACTTTGAAGCTACCGGAATTCTAGGTCGCGATAAAAGTGGCGACATCCTCTTTACGGCCCCGGGCGAAGACCCTCGCGAATCCCACCTTTTCAGCGTGAGTCTAAAGGGAAAACAGCGCCAATTGACAACGGAAAGCGGAACGCACAACTCAACCGTACAAGAGGGCGGCTCGTATTTTATTGACAGTTACAGCAGCATCGACGTCCCTTCGAAAACTGAATTAAGAAGCACGGCAGGAAAGGTCTTGCGCGAATTGGCTTCTGCAAGCGATCCTTTCGAGGGCACAAACATTCGCAAGCCCACTCTGAGCAGTATTACAGGCCCTGACGGATCAACGCTTTACACGCGAACCTATTTGCCTTTTGATTTCGACCCCGCGAAAAAATACCCCGTGCTTGTTTACGTCTATGGCGGACCGCATGCACAAATGGTTACGAACCGTTGGAACGGAGGTGGCCCGTTTTGGATGAACGAATTTGCCAATCGTGGGTACATTGTATTTACACTCGATAACCGAGGATCAGCGCATCGTGGGACAGATTTCGAACAACAGATTCACCGCCAGTTGGGCACTGTTGAAATGGAAGACCAATTGGCCGGTGTCGCCTACCTTAAATCCCTTCCTTACGTCGATGGCGAAAGAATAGCCGTACACGGCTGGAGCTACGGTGGATTTATGACTGCCTCACTCATGTTACGTCAGCCGGGCACCTTTAAAGTAGGTGTTGCGGGTGGTCCGGTGACCGATTGGAAATACTACGAAGTGATGTATGGCGAACGCTACATGGACCGACCTGAAGAAAACGAGGAAGGCTATGCCGAAAATCGCCTGCACAACCACGTGGAAAACCTTGAAGGTGACTTATTGCTCATCCACGGCACCGTGGACAATGTCGTAGTCATGCAGCACAACCTCAGCCTCGTGAAATCCTTCATCGAAGCGGGCGTACAAATGGATTTCTTCCCTTACCCGATGCACCCGCATAATGTGCGTGGAAAGGATAGATTGCACTTGATGACTAAGGTATTAGACTACGTTGAGGACGGTTTTGAGGAGTAGGTTTTAAGATTGAACAGAATCATCAATGGTATTTTTGCTCTGGTAGGACTTTAACCCATGATAATTATTATCCTTCAATGGTGGTCGGCACTTTTAGACAAGATGAGTGCGGTGGGTTAGCGAATAATTTGATCGTTGCACGATATAAAGTCCAGTTCGTCATAGCCATTGCATCGTGCAATGCAGGGATTAGCAAAAACCAAGGTATCGCTTTGAACAATAACGCATGTGGGACGATATTCTCGTGTACAGAGACAGGCCACTTCTGTGGGTGTTTCCTTAGAAACTCCACAACTTGTCAGCAAAAATATTAGAGACAGCTTACGTAACATCAGTACGGCGGGCAGTTGATGAAATCATTCTGGCCAAAGCCGTCACACATCGCCTGACAAGCATTGGAGTAACGCAAAATCTTACCGTTACCTTGTATACAAACGGGGTCGTATTCCATCGTGCAAATGCAGTTGGGATTTGAGGGCGTTACATTTTCTACGGATTGCCAACTTGAGCACCCACTTAATCCAAGGACAATCACTGTCAATGTAAGAATTCGTTTCATCATTCCAACGATTAAATTAACACATCTAATAAGCCAAATTCTGTGCCATAAAAAAGTCCACGGACCAGAGGTCCGTGGACTTCTCTATAATTTATAAGAGTACCGTTTACTTATTACGACGACGATTTTTACGTTTCTTCTTTCCTTGTACCACAGTCATTTCATCGACCAAATGACCGGCACCTGCATATTTATCAATGATAAACAAGGTGTAGCGGATATCAACAGAAATACAACGTTGCAGCTGATCCTCGAAGAAGATGTCACCTGACATCGCCTCCCAGTTTCCATCGAACGCTGTTCCGATCAATTCACCGTCGCCGTTAATTACAGGAGAACCTGAATTACCACCAGTGATGTCGTTATTCGAGATGAAGTTCACCACTAAATCCCCATTCTCGTCTGCATAACGACCGTAATCTTTAGCGTTGTACAACTCCTTCAAACGTGCAGGCACGATGAATTCGTCATTGCTCGGATCTTCTTTCTGCATCACACCATCCAACGTAGTTATATAGTCGTAGTGAACGGCGTCCTGCGGGTCGTAAGAACCCACAACACCCCAAGTCATACGGGGCGTAGAATTGGCATCCGGTGCAAAAGTTTTCTCAGGCATGGCTTGACGCAACCCATCCGTAAATAGACGGTAGCCCTTTTCCATTTTTTCGCTTACCTCAGCATTGCCTTGTTGGTTACCGAAGTACGTCATGATGAAACTCGAAGCGACTTTACCACCCATATCTGCTTTCAGTGCATCAGCGTCCATAGTTTCCATCCAGGATTTTAGCGCATCCATTGATGCATAAATGGAGTTATCGTAAACCTCAGTAGCAAGTACTGTAACGTCACCTCCCATGCTATCGCGAACTTCAGTGAAGATGCTCGGCTGTTGATCAGCTGGCACGTTTTCCATCCACATGCCCCACACTTTCGAGGCTAAAGCACGGTCAACATCCGCTTGGTATTCCCCGAAATGGTCTTCAGCATAAGCCAACGCGGCTGCTTTGTCTGCTTCAAGATCTTCTGAGCTCGAAAGTGCGCTCAACATGCGTCCTAAACGGAACGCATACAGCGGCAAAGAAGCACCACGTATTCCGGCTTCCATTAGATAAACACCGCCTTTTACAGTGGCGTCCGTTGCAGCATACGCTTCATTCAATAAATCCAACGCCCCTGTATATTCGGCACGCGATGGGTCTGCTTGAGCCCACTCCATGTAACGTGCCTCGATGGCTTCTTTCTTCTCTTTTACACCGTTTTTCTTGAGCTGCTCTGTTTGACCGATGAAGTACTTCCAGTAGTTCGCTGTTGAAGCATAGTTAGAGGCCAATGCGATACGCACCGCGTCGTCTGCGTCCATAGCCTTTTTCATGATGGCTAATTTCTGCGCACGAATCTCAACTACTGTTGGGTTGTAAAGATTGATCGCTTGTTCAATACCTGTAGAAGTAAGGAATCGATCCGTAGAACCAGGAAAACCAAATACCATACTGAAGTCTCCTTCTTTCACTCCATTTAAACTCACGGGCAAGTGATGTTTCGGAGTCAAGGCTACATTATCTGCACTTGCATCGGCTGGATTTCCTTTAGCATCTGCATAAATGCGGAACATTGAAAAATCACCCGTATGACGGGGCCACATCCAGTTGTCTGTATCGCCACCGTATTTCCCAACGCTGCTCGGCGGTGCACCTACCAGACGTACATCTTTATACGTGTTGTAGACGAAGAGGTAGTATTCGTTATTGTGAAAGAAGCCGCGTACATACCCATTATGAACGGTACCTTCCGTTGCTTCTTTAGCCAATGCATCACCCACTTCCTTAGCTTTTGCAGCGCGCTGCGCTTCAGACATATCATCTGTGAGTTCGGCCATAACTTTATCTGTTACGTCCTCCATACGGACTAAAATAGCCGCAGTAAGTCCTGGATTCGTGCGCTCCTCTTCACGAGTCATCGCCCAGAAACCGTCCGTTAGGTAGTCGTTCTCAACGGTTGAATGCGAACGAATGGCATCGTAACCACAGTGGTGATTGGTCAGCATCAATCCCTGGTCAGAGATGATCTCGCCCGTACAAAAACCACCCAAAGAAACGATGGCGTCTTTTACAGATGCGTTATTAATATCGTACAATTCTTCTGCGGTCAAATTCAACCCGTTTGCTTGCATCTCCGCCATATTGAGGCGCTTGATCAGCATAGGCAACCACATCCCTTCGTGTGCCGTAGAAACTACAGAACTCAGGACCAAGGCTAGGGTTAGTAGGCCCGAAATAAATCTTTTCATGCGTTGTTATTTCTGTTTGTAAATCAAAAGGAGCGCTGCCCTTTCAGGCAGCGCTCCCAAATATAAGAATTTAAGGCCTGGTTATAAGCCTAAGGCTTTACGAACATTCCCTTCCATCAGCACTTCTGCTGGATTTTCGAGTGCTTCTTTGATTGCAACTAAAGTACCCACACTTTCGCGACCGTCTATCACGCGGTGGTCGTAGCTCAATGCAACGTACATCATGGGACGAATCACTACCTCACCATCCACAGCAACTGGGCGCTGAATGATGTTGTGCATGCCTAAAATGGCACTTTGCGGGGGATTGATGATTGGTGTAGAAAGCATGGAACCAAAAACGCCACCGTTGGTGATGGTGAAGGTTCCTCCTGTCATCTCATCCACTGTGATTTTACCGTCGCGTACCTTTGATGCTAGGCGACCTATTTCACTTTCTACCCCAGCGAAATCTAACGTTTCTGCGTTGCGAACGACAGGAACCATCAATCCCTTAGGACCGCTTACAGCGACACTCACATCCACATAATCAAAGCTTACCAGCTCGTTACCGTCAATCATACTGTTGGTAGATGGGTACATTTTAAGTGCACGTGTCGTAGCAAGCGTAAAGAAGCTCATAAAGCCTAATTTCACCCCGTGCTTCTCAAAGAACTCGTTTTTGTATTCGTTACGCAAGTCGAAAATCGGCTTCATATCTACCTCGTTAAAGGTGGTTAGCATCGCGGTTTCGTTCTTCACAGTAACTAATCTACTGGCCAATTTGCGACGAAGACTACTCATCTTCTTACGTGTCTGCGCACGTTCACCGTGGTCAGATGAACCCATAGAGGCTACTGCATCAATCACATCTGCCTTCGTAATTCGCCCATCTTTACCTGTTCCTTTCGCTACAGATGCGCCCGTTTCGGCCATCATTTTCTTAGCAGCAGGGGAAGCAGTGCCTGTAGCATAGGTCGTTGCTGTTGGAGCTGTTGGAGCTGCTGGAGCTGCCACAGGCTCAGGATTTGGGGCTGCTTCTGCCGGTGCTGCACTGCCTTCAGGGCGTGCGGCGCTGGTATCGATCAAACAAACGACTTGACCCACCTCAACCGTGTCGCCTTCCTCTGCCTTTAAGGTGATAATCCCGCCTTCTTCTGCAGGTAATTCAAGCGTTGCCTTGTCGGAATCGACCTCAGCAATGGCTTGATCTTTTTCTACATAGTCGCCGTCGCTTACCAACCAGGTTGCGATTTCAACTTCAGTAATGGATTCGCCTGGTGAAGGCACTTTCATTTCTAACATATCTGATAGACTTAAATGCTAAATACTCGTTCTATAGTTTCTCTTTGGCGCTGCAAAGCCACTTTATTTGATCCACTCGCTGTCGCTGCGCTCGGCGCAGGACTAACAAGCGTTAAAGGCTGGTGCATTTGCCACAACATGTAGGTCCATGCCCCCATGTTCGCCGGTTCTTCTTGCGCCCAAACGTGCATCGCAGCGTTCGGATATTTTGCTACTTCCTGCTTGATGGCAAGATCATCGAGCGGGTATAATTGTTCAATTCTAATAATGGCCACGTGATCCGCACCTTGTGCTTCACGCTCGTTCGCAAGTTCGTAATACAGTTTCCCTGAACAGAAGACCACTTTCGTGACTTTTTCCGGGGCTACTGTAGTGTCCGACAATATGGGTTGGAATGTACCGTGGGCCAATTCTTCCATACTGCTTTGCGCTTTAGGCAAACGCAACAAACTCTTTGGCGACATTACTACTAGCGGACGTCTAAAGTTACGCTTGTGTTGACGTCGCAGCAAATGATAGAAATTCGCTGGGGTGGTACAGTTTGCCACCGTCATATTTTCCTGCGCGCACATCTGTAAGAATCGCTCCAGTCGAGCAGAACTGTGTTCAGCACCTTGTCCTTCGTAACCGTGAGGAAGAAGTAAAACCAATCCATTCTGAACTTTCCATTTGTCCTCGGCAGCGGTGAGGAATTGGTCAATCATGATTTGGGCGCCGTTGGCAAAATCACCGAATTGGGCCTCCCAAATGGTCAAGGTATCCGGGGATGCCATGGCATATCCGTAGTCAAATCCCATCACTGCGTATTCACTCAACAATGAATTATAGATGGCGAAACGGCCTTCTTTTCCAGGATATTCGTTGAGAAGGTTGACCTCTTCGCCACTGTCCTCTACTTTTAAGATGGCATGACGGTGCGAGAACGTTCCACGCTCCACATCTTCTCCTGAAATTCGAATATTATAATCCTCTGCGAGAAGGGAGCCGTAGGCGAGCAATTCACCCATACCCCAATCTATGGAGTTACGTTCAAAAACTTGTGCGGCACGATCCCCCATCAATCGAACTGTTTTCTTTAAAAACTTCTTGCCCTCAGGTAAGGTCGTAATATGCTTCGCGATGTCCTTTAGCTTATCTAAATCGAAGGTTGTATCCACCGGATGTAGCATTACACCAGGCTCTGCGCTCGGATAATCTACCCACTCCTTTTCCATGAAAGGAGTAATCACATTGTGTTTGATTTTTTTAGCCTCATCAAAGTCAAGCTCGAGCATAGATTTAAACTCTTCCTGCATCTCCTTGACCATAATCTGTGTGGCAACGCCATCACTCATCAAACGTTGCGCATAAATTTCGCGTGGGTTTGGGTGCTTGGAAATAGCCTTGTACAATAATGGCTGCGTAAATCTAGGTTCATCGCCTTCGTTATGTCCGTATTTCCGGTAACACAATAAGTCAATAAAAATATCACGCTGAAAACGTTGACGGTATTCTATGGCCAAACGCATCGCGTGCACTAATGCTTCAGGATCGTCCCCATTCACATGCAGCACAGGTGCTAAAATCACTTTTGCTATATCCGTACAATAGGTAGATGAACGTGCGTCAAGATAATTTGTAGTAAAACCTACCTGATTATTGATGACAATATGCAAGGTTCCGCCAGTGCTGTAACCGGCCAATTTTTCCATCTGAAGCGTTTCGTACACTACGCCTTGCGCTGCAACTGCGGCGTCTCCGTGAATAAGAATAGGCAATACCTTTCCCGATTCCATGCCGTAGTCGTTGTTGATTTTAGCACGAGCAATACCTTCTACAACTGGATCAACGGCCTCAAGATGCGACGGGTTAGGCGCAATATTCATCACTACTTCCTTTCCGTCTACTGTTTTGTGCACAGTCGTATGGCCTAAATGGTACTTTACATCACCATCTATAGTCACATCGTCAAAAGCCTTTCCTTCAAATTCTGAAAATATCTGCTTACGCGGTTTTCCGAAAACATTCGTTAAAACGTTTAATCGGCCGCGGTGTGCCATACCTAAAACAAATTCTTTTACACCGTAACGAGCACCATGGTTAACAGCTTCATCCAAGCCTGGAATCAATGCTTCCGCACCTTCTATCGAGAAGCGCTTTTGCCCTACAAATTTTGTATTCAAGAAGGACTCGAAGCTAACGGCCTGGTTAAGTTTATGTAGAATTTGCTTTTTCTCTTCAATGGAGAGTTTAGGCTGGTTGTCGTCTTTATGAATCCAATTTTTAATCCATGTGCGGCGCTCTGGATCTCGAATATAGTTGTACTCTACCCCTGTGCTTTGGCAGTAGATTGCTTCTAAATGCGAGATGATTTCACGCAACTTCGTAGCCCCAGGCAGCCCCAATTCTGTGGCTGCATTAAATGGCGTATCAAGATCGTCTTTGCTTAATCCGAAGTTTTCGATGTCTAACGTTGGCTCGTAACTGCGACGCATGCGAACCGGGTTTGTCTTTGTAAACAAATGCCCACGCGAACGGTAGCCTTGAATCAAATTCAAAACGTGAAACTCTTTAATTACCTCTTCAGGCACACCCGCGCCTTCAAGGTCTTCTTCAGAATAGATTTCTTTCGCAAAATCATATCCCTGAAAGAACGCTCGCCAGCTCGGCTCGATACCGTCCGGATTTTTAAGGTAGTGCTCGTATTGATCGTCGATCAATTGGGCGTGAATGCTTCCTAAAAATGAAAATCTATCCATTTATATGTGTTGGATTTACAATCAAAAGTACAACACAAAACGCCGTCTATAGATTGGAATTTTGCAATATTCCCAACGGCTTTAACTATTCTGCAGCACGTAAACAATCGGTGCAAAAAAAAGCCCCTTAAAAAGGGGCCTTAAATCAATATTCTTCTTCGTTCCAAAGGAAATCTTCTTCAGACGGATAGTCTGGCCAGATTTCTTCGATACCCTCGTACGTTTCTTCCTCTTCCTCCTCGATGGCTTGTAGGTTCTCAACCACCTCCAACGGTGCTCCCGTGCGGATGGCGTAGTCAATAAGCTCATCGCGAGTTGCCGGCCATGGCGCGTCACTCAAATAAGATGCTAGTTCTAAGGTCCAGTACATAAGTCTTCAACAACTTTTAATGTATTATCAGTCGTGCAAAAGTAGTTTTTCTGCTGACTTATGCAACACCTTTAGAAAAAATGTAAGTGCTTAATACTTAGGAGTCCAAATTCTGTCCGGCGCGCCATTGGAAAAATCAATCCAACGTGCCATGACAAATAAAAAATCTGAAAGTCGATTTATGGTTGTAATGATTTCTACCGCCACCTTCGCTTCATCATTTAATGCCACTACCTTGCGTTCTGCGCGGCGACAAACGGTGCGCGCTACATGACAATGGGCACTTTGCGGGTCTGCACCCGGTAAAATGAAACTCTTTAGTTCCGGTAGGATTTCATTCCATTGATCTATTTGACGTTCCAACTGCCCTACTAAGTCCTCGTTGAACTTTGGCAGGGGGAAATCAGGGGTTCCTTCTACTGCGAGATGGGATCCCATTGCGAAAAGTTCGCTTTGAATGGCTTGGGCATAAGGGAACTGATCGGACGGGAGCGTTGCTGCCAATACACCTAAATGACTGTTCAACTCATCAAATGTACCGTATGCTTCTAACCGCAATTCTGCTTTCGAAACGCGGCTTCCGCTCAACAGCGATGTCTGACCATGATCGCCGGTTTTAGTGTAAATTTTCATGTTTTAGTAGGCTCGTTCTGTACGTCCTTCAACGTAATACATGAAGCTCTTGTTCACGACACGATTTCCGCCCGGAGTCGGGTAATCGCCAGTAAAGTACCAATCTCCAGGATGATCGGGACAGCTCAAGTGTAAATCTTCAATGGTTTGATACAGCACAGTAACCTTTGCTCTGACCTCAGGTGGTGTCAATAATTCCGCAATCTTATCACTGATCTCTTGCGCTTCGAACGGCTCATAGATGTCTTTAACGAAATTCTGTACTTCGTGGTCGGCCAGATGGGATTGGGCCTTACATTTTTCGTAGACCGTTTGAATCACGTCTTCTTGACCGCGTTCTTTTAGTAGGGCAATTGCGGCTCTGAAGGCCACAAAATCTCCCATACGCGCCATATCTATACC
>Ga0228650_1001248_pt1 | contig 9785 bp, 7 predicted proteins | sample 62DmetaG_FD_183171 | JGI IMG/M metagenome (GOLD analysis project Ga0228650, IMG submission 183171) | Seawater microbial communities from Monterey Bay, California, United States - 62D | ecosystem: Environmental > Aquatic > Marine > Coastal | place: USA: California | collected 2016-10-28
CCCTTCGCTAAGCGCACGCCAACTGAAGCGCGAGCAGCGCACACAGTACGAGGTAGAGTGCGGCAGGAGTACACTGCAGCCAATCATCGCCGATTCGTCGGCGCACGATGCATCCACAGGCCATCTGTAGGGACAAGCCTGCCGCCGCGACCGCCCCAACCTGCGGATAGGCATAGCCAACCAGTAAGCCCACGGCAGCCAGCAACTGCAGGGCTCCGGTGAGCAGCCGAAATTGCGGAATGCCGTAGCGCACAAACTCGGCAGTCATCTGCGCACTACGCACGCAGCGAACGCCGTAGACGCAGAAGGAAAGGAAACAAAAGGACTGAAGCCAGTGAAGTGCGCTCATAGTGTAAAGTGCCAGACAATGCCATAGGCATATGCGCGCTTGCTTGCAGCGCAAGCCTGAGCCCGCTTTTAGGACTGCTTAATGCGCCGACTCGACGGACTCCGCGGTGGTGTCGCCTACGACTTCGGCCCGAAAGGGAGTTACCGGCAAACCATTGCGATCAAACAAATTGACCACCGGATTATCGGCCCAGCCATAGCGTAGCATTGTCGGCTCGGCGATTTCGGGGTGAACGACCCGTACCCGATCCTTCGCGACAATCTCAGCCGTAGCTCGATAAAAGCTCCCGTCTGCACCCGCCAATTCGAAGCCCTGCACCTCTGCAACGTCAAAGGCGTACAAGCCCTCCGCACTCACATGCTCAAAGCGCACTTCGACAGCCGCGTCCTGCAGCGTTAAGGTCGCAAAGCGTGGGCTCTCACAGGCCAGCTCGAAGCCATAGGTCTTGGCTAAAGCGTGTCGTGCCAAACGATCCGCTACCGTACGCTTATTACGGGGATGAATATCGCGCCCTTCACCGCAATCAATAATCACCGCCTGCCCGGAGTTGGCCACACTCAAGCTCTCGGTTTGCGCCTCGCGCAACTCGGCCCACGCGCTGCGTTGTTGTGAGGCGGAGGGCTCTGCCAGGTAATCCGCCAACTGCACCCAATAAAAAGGGAAGTCACCTTGCTGCCACTGCTCGCGCCAGGTTGAAATCAATAAGGGGAAAAGGTGCGCATAATCGCTGGCACGCGCGACATTACTCTCACCCTGATACCAGATGACCCCGCGCATGCCATAGCCAATGATCGGATGCAAAACGCCGTTGTACAAATTCGCTGGGCGCTGCTGCCCATCACGAAAATGGTTTGGCCAGGGCGGTGCTTTGCCGACACGGCCATTGGCGTTCCAGGCACGCCAGTTCGCCACTCGTTCCGCATGCATGGCATCGGTATAGTTGGCGGCTTTCACATCCCACTCTTCCAGGTGGCTGTGATAGCGCGGATAGGCTTCTAATACCTCACGAGGCAACCATGCTTCCGCAGAAGAGCCACCCCAAGCATTGTCGATTAACCCGACCGTAACACCTAAGGCACGTTGGATGCGTTGCCCGAAATGATAACCTACCGCCGAGAAGGAGGCCGCGACCCAACGATTGCTGGACTGCCACTTGCCCTTAAAATCCCACTGCGCCTGCTGCGACCCATAGTGAGGCACACTGAGCATCCGCAGCTGCGCTGAAGCCGCGCCCGTCACCTCTAAATCACCGCCATCCGACTGCGCGACAGACCATTTCATGTTGGACTGCCCGGAACAGAGCCACACCTCTCCCACCATGACGTCTTCAAAACGCAGCTTTTGCCGCCCCGCGACCTCCAAGGTATAGGGGCCGCCGGCGGGCATCGGCTTCAATTTAACCTTCCAGCGCCCATCCAGACCTGCATAGGCCGTGGCCTGCTGCCCATTGATGCGGACCGTAATCCGCTCCCCTGGATCTGCCTGCCCCCACACCGGGTTGAACTGCTGCCGTTGCAGCACCATGTGGTCACCGAAAATCGCAGGTAGCTTAATTGCAGCGCTCGTCAGTGTCGTCGAGGCGAGTAAACAGAGGAGCGTTTTGAGTGGGGTCGTTCGCAGGAAGCGCATCGTTCAAAGAGGGGTTGGGGATGGATTGAGACAGGCGAAGCTTTCAAAAAGGCAGAAGATTCCCTCCGAGGGAATGCAAAAATGATCCAGCAGCGTACCGTCCCTGTCTTCCGGGAGCCTCTCGTTGCCGAACTGCGTTTACACCTCTAAGAATTAGCCTCGCGACAAACAGTCGGCAGGAGGGTCCGGAGACCACCCTAGTAAAGCCCGAAGCAATCCTAAGACTGTAACCGTAACCCGTTTTACAAAAAAAAAGCCCTCCGCACAACGGAGGGCCTTCAAATGGCTGCTCAGGCTGGGATCGAACCAGCGACCAAGTGATTAACAGTCACCTGCTCTACCGCTGAGCTACTGAGCAATAAAAGCGCGTATAAAGTTAATCGTGCTCCGACTTGTCAATAGTTTGTCGTAAAAATTTGAGCCCATTTAGGACTGCGGATCGGTGAGTACATCCAACAGCGCACTCAATTTCATTTCCGTCTCGCGCGCTTCATGTTGCGGGTCCGATCCATGCACGATGCCCGCCCCGGCGTAGAGTTCGGCAGTGGTATCCTCAATCAGCGCCGAGCGAATCGCCACGACCATTTCGCCGTCGTTGAGATGGTTGAACCAGCCGATCGCACCGGCAAACAGTCCACGGTCAAGCTGCTCGAGTTCGGCAATCTCGGGGACGGCCTGCTCACGCGGGGTACCACCGACAGCAGGCGTGGGGTGCATCTCGGCCACAATATCCAAAAGATGTACGGACGTGCCCACCTCGGCTTCAATTTGTGTGCGCAGGTGCTGCACATTCGCCAAGGGTAACAGCCGAGCCGTCGCCTCCGCCTGCCCCTCGACACCGACCGCCTGTAAGCGGCGTACGATCGAATCGCGCACACAGTTGTGCTCATGCTGATTTTTATCACTATCGAGGAGGTCTCGCGCCAAACGGGCATCTTCACCTGCAGTCGCGCCCCGCGGTGCGGAGCCCGCGATTGCTTCAGTCTGCAAGCGGCCGTTGCGCAACTTCAACAATCGCTCTGGGGTGGCACCGATAAAACTGCGCCCCTCCCCGCCGCTGTATGAAAAGGTGAAGCAACCGCTGAAGCGCTCGCGCAAGCGGTTGAGCGCGTCGAGAGGCTTCCACGGCTGGTCGGCTTCGAGTCGCAGGCCGCGCGCTAAAACGATTTTTTCGTAAGCGCCGCGATCAATTGCCGCCAAGGCACGTGTCACCCCATCGGCAAAGACCCCCTCGGCCAGTTCCGACTGCTCCACCACCGGCGGCCGTGCGTCGACTGTTGTACAGGTAGGGTGCGCATAGTCAAAACTCGCAAATTTAAGATAGGCAGCCCAGACTTTTTCAACCAGTTGATCGAGGTCGCAATCCGCATCCACGCGGACATTGGCCACTGCACCGTAGTCGGCACCGCAGCGCGATACCTGCCAGCGCGGCACAAAGACCGTCGCTGCCGCAAAGGCGCTGCCTTCCGGCACGGTATCATTGAAACTGAATGCTGTAAAAAAATGCGGTCCGGTAAAGGCGGCGCTCAAATCACCCACACTGATGGTATTCGCCAGGATCTCATCGGCATAAGCTTTGACCTGCGCAAACCGCTCGGGTCCGCTAAATGTCGCCATGCACACCGCCTCGGCTCCAGCCAAAGCTTCTTCATCGGCAGGCCGCTCAATGTAGAAATGCAGCTCATTGGGGTCGTGAATCGATTGCAGTACCGCAAGTGGGGCAATGTGCTTCACCGCCAGGGAAATACTCGCCAGTTGAAAGTGCCCTTTTGCCTGCGCGGTCTCACGACACCCACCGAGAAAGGCGCGGAGACTTTCTTTATCGCGCTCGGGCAGCATGCTGGAAGGAATGATCTGCATGAGTGACACGCAAAGGACAGGCGGGAAAACCGCAACCTGAATTCAACGAACATTTAGCTTTGCCCCACCGCGTCTCCCATGAGTAAGTCCCCACTATGTCTGATTTCTCTGATGCGCCCCTGTCGGCCTTTGCCCCCATTGATTTCCGCGCGGAACTCAATGATGAGCAATACGCGGCGGTAACGGCTGCGCCTGGCCCCTCGCTGGTTCTCGCGGGCGCCGGATCGGGTAAAACACGTACGCTCACCTATCGAGTCGCCTACCTGCTGCACTCCGGCATCCAGCCCCATGAAATTCTGTTGCTCACTTTTACGAATAAGGCCGCACGTGAAATGCTCGAACGCGTGGAAGACCTGACCGCTATCTCGCGGCGGCAACTGTGGGGCGGCACCTTTCACAGTATTGCGCAGCGCATTCTGCGTGTGCACGGCGAAAAAATCGGGCTCAAGCGCCACTACACCATCCTCGATGAAAGCGAGGCGGAAAGTCTGCTCAAAAATGCTATCCAAGCAGTCGATGCAAAGTTCATCAAATCGAAGAATAACCCGAAGCCGAAAGTACTGGCAAATTTGATCAGCTATGCGCGCAACACCTGTACGTCTGTGGCAGAGGAAGCCAAGCTGCGCTACCCCTTTATCGACGGCATGGCGGATAAAGTAGCGGACTTCTACCAAAAATACCGAGCGCTGAAGTTAGAGCAGCAAGTGGTGGATTACGACGACTTACTCGAACACTTGCTTCAGTTACTGCGCGACCATCCGGATGTAGCCGCGCTCTACCAAGAACGCTTCAAACACATCCTCGTTGATGAGTTTCAAGATACCAATCGCTTGCAGTCGGACATCGTCGACTGCTTCGGTGCGCACCACCAAATCATGGCTGTCGGCGATGATGCGCAGTGCATCTATACCTGGCGTGGCGCGAATTTCGACAATATCATGCGCTTCAACGAGCGGCACCCCGGTGCCGCCCTGCACAAGATCGAAACCAACTACCGCAGCACCCCACAAATCCTTGAATTTGCCAACGCTGTGCTGAATCAACAACCCTCCGGTCAAGGCTACCACAAAGAGCTGCGCGCAGTCAAAGCAGCCGGCGAGCGGCCCTATTTCATCCCGGTCATGGATGCACGCGGTCAGGCTAACTTTATTCTGCAACGCATTGAAGGCCTCATCGACGAAGGGCGCAGCCTGTCCGATGTAGCGATCCTCTACCGCGCTCACTACCAGGCGATGGATCTGCAGATGGAGCTCTCGCGTCGTAACATCGACTATCAAATCACCAGCGGGGTACGCTTCTTTGAGCAGGCGCACATTAAAGACTTCACCGCACAGCTCCGCTTTGCTTCGAACCCCGCCGATGTATCTGCCTTCGCGCGCTTCACCACCCTGCTGCCGAAGGTGGGACCCAAGACTGCGGAGCGTTTGCATGCCTTCACCAAACAACTTGCCGAGAAAGAGCAGCGCAATTTTTGCGATGTGCTGGTCTCCGATGCCGTACTCAAAAAAGTGCCTGCCGATGCCAAAGAAGAATGGCCGTCGCTCGCCGAAACGATACGCGAACTCGCAGCGGCGATCACGGAAGCGAGCCCCGACGAGGTCGTCCAACTCGGCCTCGACGGTTGGTACAGCACCTTCCTGCGCGAAATCTATCCCAACTGGGCGGAGCGCGAAGATGACCTACAGAGCTTGGTGAGTTTCGCCAGCCGCTACGACACCATGGAAGAGCTACTGGCCCAACTGGTACTCCTGGCTTCGGAAAGCAATGAGCGCAGCCCCGAGGAACAACACAACTGCCTGCGCCTAACGACCATCCATCAGGCAAAAGGGCTCGAATTTCCCGTGGTCTTTGTGCTCGGCTTGGCCGACGGCTTGTTTCCACTGCAGCGCACTCTGGACGAGGGCGACCTCGAAGAAGAACGCCGCTTATTCTATGTGGCCGTGACCCGCGCCATGGAGGAGCTGTACCTAAGCTACCCAATGCTCAACCAAAAGGGCAATTCCGTCCTGCGCATGAACCCCAGTCGCTTCATCCAGGAAATCGACCCGGGACGTTACGAAACACTACGGGTGGCCCCCACACGTAGTTGGTAGTTAGCGTTTGCCGACTGCGAAGCTGACATTGACAAGGCCGCAGGGCTGGCGCATCACACTCTCATGCGCGCGTTCCTATTGATAGCTCTCAGCCTGTGGCTGACTTCCTGCGGCACGACACCCAAGCCGACGCCCAGTGTGTCCGCAGTCACCATCAAGACGATCAAGCCCAGCTACCTGCAGGCCACTCATTTCATCCGCGTCCGCGAATACATGACCGGCGCGGAACACACCGGCAAGCAAGTGGTACTGCGCAGCGATCCGGAGACACGTGAGGGCTTCTATTTTATCTTGGTGCTGGATACCAAACTCCACCGCCTCCCACCCGGCTGCGCACTCATCGGGGAATTTTATACACCGGCATCACCCGATCTGCAGACGCATCATTTTGCCCTGCCGAGCCAGCGCCCGAAGACGCGTGAAATCCTGGTCGGCCTCACCGGGAGCGATTGGCCCTTTGGCGCCGATCGTATGCCCTCCGCCTGGCGCTTCACGGTGGTGGATGCCAATGGCCAACCCCTTGGGCACAAACAAAGCTACCTGTGGAGTTTATAGCGGCGCCCCACCTGCAGCGGTTTTGCCCTTGCGCCACCGGCTAAAATACCATTCATACCCGCAGCATCGACCGCCTTCCCTCGACGAAGGTGGTTTTTTATTTAGCACGTATGACACGCAATCAATACTTCCAAGAGTGGTTCTGTAACCCGCGCCGCGATATTGTCGCGGGCACGGTCGTCGCCCTAGCGCTGATCCCAGAAGCCATTGCCTTTTCCATCATCGCCGGCGTCGACCCCAAGGTCGGCCTGTACGCCTCATTTTGTATCGCAGTCGTGATCGCCTTCCTCGGCGGGCGCCCCGGTATGATCTCGGCCGCAACCGGAGCGATGGCGGTCCTGATGGTGACTCTGGTGAAGGAGCACGGCTTGCAGTACCTACTGCCGGTAACCGTACTCACCGGCATCCTGCAAATACTGGCGGGGACGTTTAAACTCGGTGGGCTGATGCGCTTCGTGTCTCGCTCGGTGGTAACCGGCTTTGTCAATGCGCTGGCGATCATTATTTTCATGGCCCAGTTGCCGGAATTTAAAGATCAAGGCCTGCTCATGTATGGCATGGTCGCCGTTGGCTTAGTGATTATTTATGGGCTCCCTCGCTTAACCACGGCAGTCCCCTCACCACTGGTTTGTATTATCGTGTGTACCGTCGCCTCGATCGCGCTGGGGCTCGACGAAACGCTGCGCACCGTCGGCGATATGGGCGAACTGCCTGCGAGCTTACCGGTCTTCTTACTGCCACAGGTAGCACTTAACCTCGAAACGCTGGCAATTATTTTCCCCTACGCCATCTCACTGGCAATTGTAGGTTTACTGGAATCATTAATGACCGCCACCATCGTCGATGATTTCACCGATACCCGCAGTGATAAGAATCGCGAATGCTGCGGCCAAGGTATCGCCAATATCGCATCCGGCTTTCTCGGAGGTATGGCAGGCTGTGCAATGATCGGGCAATCCGTGATCAACGTAAAGTCAGGCGGCCGTGGACGACTGTCGACCTTTGCCGCTGGTATCCTCCTACTCATTTTGATACTGGTGCTGGATGATCTCGTGCGCCAAATCCCGATGGCAGCGCTCGTGGCGGTCATGTTTATGGTCTCAATCGGCACCTTCAGCTGGCAATCGCTCAGCAACCTGCGCATTCACCACAAGACCTCGAGCTTGGTGATGTTGACCACGGTGCTGGTAACGGTGCTGTCGCACAACCTCGCTCTCGGCGTCGGCTGTGGTGTGTTACTCAGTGCTTTGTTCTTCGCCTTCAAGGTCTCCAGACTGCTTCAAATTGAATCCACACTCGAGGTGAGCCAAAACGCGCGCACCTACACCGTCCAGGGCCAGCTGTTTTTTGTATCTGCCAGTACCTTCGCCGATGCCTTCGATTTTCGCGAGGTCCTGGAACGCGTCACGATCGATGTTTCACAGGCACACTTTTGGGATCTCTCGGCCGTGCATGCGCTGGACCGTGTGGTCCTAAAATTCCGCCGCGAAGGCACCGAGGTCAATTTGATTGGCATGAACGATGCCAGCCAGACGCTCGTGCTCCAAGTCGGCCAACACGATAAGCCTGAGGCGGAACTCGGTGCTCATTAAAGTACTGCCAATCGACTGATATTCACTCTTACTGCTCTCATGGCTAACATCCTCACTTGTACCGACGGCTCGCTCTACGCACCCAGTGTCTACGCACACGCGGCTTGGGCAGCGCAAAAAATCGACGGCGCCACCATCCATGTGCTGCACATGCTCAATCCACACCATGAAGAGCCCGTCAAAGCGGACTACAGCGGCAGCATCGGCTTCAACGCCCGCGCGCACTTACTCGATGAATTAGTGGAGCTGGAGGCAGCGCAGGCGAAGCTGGCACAAAAGCGAGGTCAGGCGATCCTCGAGGACGCCGTCGCCAAGCTCGAAGCAGCCCACGCCGGGAAAGTCCATGCCGAGCAAAAGCACGGCAAACTCAGTGAGGAGATCACGCGTTATGAGCGTGATGCCAGCCTCGTCGTCCTGGGCAAACGCGGCAACAATGCTGATTTTGAAAAAGGCCATCTGGGCAGTAATTTAGAGCGCGTCATTCGCAGTTGTGAGCAGCCCGTATTGGTCGCTGCACGAGCTTACCAGCCGATCCAGCAGTTCGTGCTAGCCTTTGATGGCGGGCCGAGCGCGCGCAAGGCCGTCGACTATGCAATCCAGCAGCCGCTCCTTAAAGGACTCCAGTGTACCCTACTGTATGTCGGCTCCGGCAATGCAGCAATCGAGTCTGCGCTAGCCTCGGCACAGGCTGATCTCAGTAAGGCAGGCTTCAGTGTAGCCATCGAGCAGCGCGACGGTGATCCGGCGCAGGTCATCGGCGAAGTTGTCGAACAAGACCCTATCGATCTGCTCGTCATGGGTGCGTACGGGCATTCGCACATTCGTCATCTCATTGTGGGCAGCACCACTACAGAAATGATCCGTACGGTCCGCATCCCTGTATTGCTTTTCCGCTAAGCAAGCGCTTTACCAGAGTCATGAGCATCGAAGCATCCGACTACGGCAGCCTACCGAATGGTACACGCGCACAACTCTTCACCCTGCGCAACTCCAACGGGCTCTGTGCGAAAATCACCAACTACGGTGGCATCATCGTCGAACTACATGTACCGGATCGTGCTGGGGTGAGCGCCGATATCGTACTGGGTAAAGATAGCCTAGAGGACTACTTAGCGGGACATCCACACTTTGGCTGCATCACCGGTCGCGTAGCGGGGCGTATCGGCGGGGCGTGCTTTGAGCTCGAAGGGCAACACTACCCACTGCAGGCGAACAACGGGCCCAACTGTCTGCATGGTGGGCCGAACGGCTACGACTCCGTCTTGTGGGATGCCACCATCATTGATGCCGATGGTGGGCAGCAACTCTGCCTCCGCTATTGCGATCCGGATGGGAACAATGGCTTTCCGGGGCAAGTGGATGTCAGCGTAACTTATGCGCTCCTAGAGAGCAATGCCCTGCAAATCACTTACTCCGCCACGACCACAGGCACCACTCCGTTTAATATTACCAACCATAGCTACTTTAACTTACGCGGCGCGGGGCAAGGTGATATACGCGGTCATCAAATAAAGATTTGTGCCGATTCGGTCGCCACTGTCGATGCCGACTCCACCCTCATCGGGCGCTACGATCCGGTCGTCGCCGGATTCAATGATTTCCGCGAGTCCGTCACCCTCTCTGAGCGCGAGCTGGTCGTGGGCAACGCCGACATCCACTACCGCCTCGACGGTGGGCGCAGTACGGAAGAGAGACTCGCCGCCTGCG